>SDGW01000017.1_pt1 | contig 61928 bp, 61 predicted proteins | sample 2873831 | NCBI WGS metagenome assembly SDGW01 (sample SAMN08132700, study PRJNA421101) | hypersaline lake metagenome | isolation source: celular fraction 0.22 microns magnesium sulfate-rich crust from ephemeral... | place: Spain: Penahueca Lagoon, Toledo | collected 2011-07 | reverse complement strand
CGACAAGGAGGCCGAGTACGCCGTGGAGAACGCCGTACGCGGCAACCGTGAGCGCGTGGAGTACCCGGGGATGGCACACGCCATCTTCGGCTCGCCGCAGCTCGCGAGCCTCGGGCAGCCCGAGTCCGACGTCGACGGCGAGTACGCGGTCGGCACCCGCGAGTACGAGGACGTCCCGCTCGGCTCCGCGATGCGCGCCGGGGACGGGTTCGCGAAGGCCATCGTCGGCGAAGACGGCGACGTGCTTGGGTTCCACGTCGTCGGGCCGGAGGCGTCGACGCTCGTCCACGAGGTGAGCACCGCCGTCGCAGCGGGCGCGGACGGCGAGCGAATCGCCGAGACCATCCACGTCCACCCGGCGCTCGCGGAAGTCGTTCAGGGTGCGTTCCGGGACGCCTGCGGCACGACCCAGAGCGGCATCTGACGCGTGGCGGGCGGAGAACGGCGGCCAGCGGCGTTTCGCCACGTTCGGGCGAATATACAACCCTTAATTCGTCCCGGGTGCGAGGAGAGGACGATGAGCGACGGCGAGGCGGCGACGGCGTTCGCGCCCGGGCACGTGACCGGCTTCTTCAGCGTGCAGCGCGCCGACGACCCGGAGCGGACTGGCTCGCGGGGCGCCGGCATCACGCTCTCGGCGGGCGTGACGACGAGCGTGTCCTCCAGCGACGAGACGCGGGTGCGGCTGAACGGCCGCGAGGTCGACGTGGAGAGCGTGACGCGCGTGCTGGCGGCGCTGGACGCGACCGCCGAGGTGTCGGCGGAGACGCCGCTGCCGCTGGGCGCGGGGTTCGGCGTGTCGGGCGCGATGGCGCTCGGAACGGCGCTCGCGGCGAACAGCGCCGTCGACGCGGGGCTGTCCGCGAACGACCTCGTCGCGGTAGCGCACGCAGCGGAGGTCGAAGCCGGGACGGGGCTCGGCGACGTGGTGGCGCAGGCGCGCGGCGGCGTGCCGATTCGCGTGGAGCCGGGCGCGCCGGCGCACGGCCGCCTCGACGGCGTGCCGGACGCGGGCCGCGTCGAGTACGTCTCGTTCGGCGGCCTCTCGACGAGCGAGGTCATCGGCGGCGACACGGAAACGCTGTCGGCGGCGGGCGAGGACGCGCTCGCCAGCCTCCGAGAGCACCCGACGCTCCCGCGGTTCATGGCGCTCTCCCGGGGGTTCTCCCGCGAGGCGGGCCTGCTGGACGGCGAGGTCGAGGCGGCCGTCGACGCCGTGACGGACGCGGGCGGCGAGGCCGCGATGGCGATGCTCGGCCGGACGGTGTTCGCGCTCGGCACGGGGCTCTCCGAGGCCGGCTACGACCCCGAGGTGTGTCGCGTGCACCCCGCGGGAGCGACACTGGACCCGTGAGGAGTGAGCGGCGAGCGGAGAGCCGGAAGCGCGGTCCGTAAGCGGACGATTTTTGCGCGCCGGTCGGCCAGAGACGGTATGGCCGAGATTCCCGCCGACCACCCGCGCCACGACTCGCTGGTGACCCGCCACCGCATCGAGGCGGGGGTCGAGAAGGGCATCACGTCGAAGCAGGGGCTGGTCGCGCAGGGCCGCGGCGAGGCGTTCGACTACCTGCTCGGCGAGGAGACGATTCCGTCCGCGGACGCCGCCGAGCGCGCCGCTGCCGCGTACCTCCTGCTCGCCGAACACCCCGTGCTGTCCGTGAACGGGAACGTGGCGGCGCTCGTGCCGGGCGAGGTCGTCGCGCTCGCGGAGGTCGTCGGCGCCGACGTCGAGGTGAACCTCTTCAACCGCACCGAGGAGCGGATGGAGGCTATCGCCGAGCACCTCCGCGAGCACGGCGCGAGCGACGTGAAGGGCCTGACGGCGGACGCCCGGATTCCGGGTCTGGAGCACGAGCGCGCGAAAGTGGACCGCGACGGCATCTACGACGCGGACGTCGTGCTCGTGCCCCTGGAGGACGGCGACCGCGCGGAGGCGCTCGCGGAGACGGGGAAGACCGAGATTGTGGTCGACCTGAACCCGATGTCGCGGTCCGCGCAGACCGCCGCCGTCCCCGTCGTGGACAACATCATCCGCGCGCTGCCGTCGATCACCGGGCACGCGCGCGACCTCCGCGGCGCCTCTCGGGAGGAGTTAGAGGAAGTCGTCGCGGAATTCGACCGCGAAGCCGCTTTGGAGGCCGCCGAGCGCCGGATTCGACAGGGCGACCTCGACTGAGTTCGGTGACTGGCTCTCGGTAGCTTTTTCATTCTTTAGGCTCGCCTAAAACACATGAGCGAGCGAGCGGTTCCGAACGACTCCGGCGACGGGAGGGGAGCGTGATGGGCGACGACCTCCGGACGATGCGCGAGCGACTCGACGCGCTCGCGACCGATGACGGGCGCTTCTACGTCGCCTGCGCACGCACCGGCGAGCGGCCGTTCCCGGTCGGCGGCCTGCGCTTCGCGGACCGCGAGACCGCGACCGACGCCGCCGGCCTCGCTCGGACGTACCGCGAGACCTTGGAGCGCTACGACCCGCGAGCACCCCACTACGATCTCGTCGTCCACGAGCGCACAGCGCCGGTCCCGGACGCCGACGCGCCGTCGCTGCCGGACGCCTGCCACGACGTCACCGACGCGGTGTTCGAGGCGCTGAGCGCGGCCGGCCACCGGGACGCCGAGCGCGCCGTCCTCGACGCCTACTTCGCCGCCGCGGAGGCGACCACGGACCTCGACGACCTCTGCGTCGTCCTCCTGCGCTGTACGGCGGCCGCTCTCGCCGACGAACTCTCGGCGGCCGAGCAGGCGGACGTGCTCGCGGACGCCGCGCGCCGCGCCGACGTCGCGGCGGACGTCTCCGACGTCGAGGAAGCGCTCGCCGCGGTCGCGGGCGCGGGGCTCGTCGACGAACTCGCGGAGACCGCGGACGGCTGGCGGTTCCGTCCGACCGTCAACGTCGCGGACGCCGCCGTTACGCTCCCTGCGGCGGTCGCAGTGCTGAGCGCGCGCCCGGACGCCCGCCCCGTCTTCGACCGCGTCGGGGACGGCGTCCGCGCACACCTCGCGGACGGCCCCGCGGGACTCGCGACCGCGTCCTCAGAGTAGGTCGCGGGCCATCTCCGCGGCCTCGGGCGCGCTGTCCGCGAGCAGGTAGACGATTGGCTCGACGCCGAAACCCCCGGTCTGGTAGACGACGTCCGCGCCGGGGTTGGCCGCGACGGCCTCGCTGACGGCGTCCGTGCTGGAGGCGTCTTCGGGGTCGAACTCCACGGTCCGGTAGCCCGCGTCGTCGAGCGCAGCGACGATGTCGGCCTCGTAGCGGACGTTCAGGCACGCGCGAGCGTCGCTACCCGCCTCCCGGGCGGCGAGCAGCACGGACGCGACGTGGACGCTCACGCCGAACTCGGGGTCCGCGGGGATCTCCGTGCGCCCCATCACGTCCAGAATCCGGCCGGGGACGCCGGCCACGTCCTCCACGCCCGCCGCGTCGGGCGTGCACTCCACGAGGTTCGAGCCGACCGCGGGGATGAGCGTCGTGAACCCGCTTGCGTGTTCGAGGACGCGGACGCCCCGCCGCACCGAGGAGAGCACGCGCTCGCGGACGCGCACCTCGCTCTCCGGGTCGTGGACGCGGAAGTCGCCGTCGTACTCCGCGAGCGCCGGCATCGCCGCCTCGTGGAGGTCCGCGACGACGTCGCCGCGAGCGGACAGCCGCCGAACCAGGACCTCGGCCTCGACGAGCGCCTGCACGCGGGACACGTCGCCGCTCGCGAGCCCCTCGCCGATTCGCTCGACCGTCTCCTGCACGCGCTCGTCGTCCGCGACGTCGTCGTTGACGGTGACGTCGCCGTGGGCGTACTTCGAGACCGCGGACTGGCTGACGCCCAACAGCTCCGCGACCTCGTGCTGGGTGAGCCCGCGCGCCCGGAGGTCCGCCGCGAGCAGCGACCGGAACGTCGGCAGGAACTCCTCGACGACGACCTCTTCGAGGAACTTCATTGGTCGCCACCGAACTCGCGGTCGCCGCGGATGCGGCTCGCCTGCGGGCCGTCCTGGTCCTGGTACTTCGACCCGCGCTCCTCACCGTACGGCCGGTCGGCCTGGCTCGTGAGCTCCGTGAACACGAGCTGGCTGATGCGCATGTCCGGCGTGAGCGCGACCGGGACCTTCCCGAGGTTCGACAGCTCTAACGTCACTTTCCCCTCGAATCCGGGGTCGATGAAGCCGGCTGTGGCATGCACCACCACGGCGAGCCGGCCCAAGGAGGACCGCCCCTCGACCTGCGCGACGAGGTCCGGCGGCACCTCGACGCGCTCCTTGGTGGTGCCGAGCACGAAGTCCCCGGGGTGGAGGATGAACTCGTCGCCGTCCTCGACGACGGTCTCGGTGACGTAGTCCTCGACTTCCTCTTCCTTGTTGGGGTGGATGCAGGGGACGTTCGCGCGCTCGAACTCCAGGAAGCGCCGGCCGAGGCGGACGTCGACGCTCGCGGGCTGGACCTGGAGGTCGACGTCGTCGAGCGGTTCGACGACGAGGTCCCCGTCGGCGAGCCGCGCGAGGATGTCCCGGTCGGAGAGTATCATACCGGGTGGTGGAACCGGGGGCGCCTAAAGGTTTCAGAAGAGGCTGAGCAGCCAGCCGCCGTACGCGACGAGCACGCCGACTTTGAGCGCGCTGCCCTCGTCGGCGTCGAACGCCACGGCGACGCCCTCCGTGTAGATGAACGCCTGCCAGCCGGCGACCGCGAACGTGAACAGCGCGCGGTAGACGCCCGTCGACCCGACGGTCGACTTGAACTGCCGGGCGAACGCCTCGGCGGTGGCGAAGCTCGCGGCGTCGAGCGCGAACGCGAGCACGGCGAACGCGAACAGCGTGTTGAGAATCGACGGCGCGGTCCCCCACCCGGCGACGACGAGCGTCTCCCGGAACCCGGCGTCGTAGCCGACGAACAGCCGCGCGACCACGTAGAGGACGCCCGCGGTGACGACCCAGCCGACGAAGAACAGGACGACGATGCCGACGATCTCCTCGGAGAGCGCGGACCAGACCCGCGCGGCGGCGTCGCCGTGGCCGGCCGCGCGGAGGCGGCGGACGAACAGCGCGACGAACCCGAACAGCGCGGCGGCGAGCGCGAGCGCCGCGACGGCGACAGCACCCGCCGCGGGCCACAGGTCGAAGCCGCGCTCCTCGAAGTACTGGCGAGGGCGGGAGAGCGGGGTGCGTGGGGCCATGTCGCGGACTGCCCGCGGAACTGGCAAGTGTCTGTTGGTAGCGCGGCCGCTCCGCCGCGGAGCGCGAGTAGCCAAGGCTTTGGCCGCCGCCCGCCTCCGGCCGGACATGAAACAGGTCATCGCCGCCCGGACGGACATCGGGATGGGGCAGGGAAAGCTCGCCGCGCAGGTCGCCCACGCCTCCCTGAGGGCCTACGAGTACGCCGACGAGCAGGCCCAGCGCCAGTGGAAACAGCAGGGCCAGGCGAAGGTCGTGGTGAAGGCCGGCAGCGAGCGCGAGCTCTACCAGATATCCGAGGAGGCGAAGGCGAAGGGGCTGCCGTCCGCCGTCATCGAGGACGCGGGCCGCACGCAGCTAGAACCGGGAACGCCGACGGCGGTCGCAGTCGGGCCGGCGGCGGACGCGGACGTGGACGAGATCACGGGCGACCTCTCGCTGTTCTAGTCCGCTCGGTAGAACTGCCCGTGGAAGTCGAAGGGGAGGACGTCGGGCGCCCACGCTCGCGCCCGCTCCTCGAACGTCGCGGCGTCCAGCACGAGCAGGAACGACCGCTCGCGGTCGGCGTCGAGGACGACCGAGAGCACGACGCCGTCGGCCTCGCCGCCGCCGGGTTCGGGGACGAATACGGGCTCGCCGCAGAACGTCTCCGGCTCCCCCCAGACGCGGGTGTCCCCGGTCCAGCAGTCCACGCCGACGAGGTGGTTCGGTGCGTCCCCCGGCCCGCCGGTGCGAGTCGCGTAGACGTGCCGGTAGGGCTTCCCGCGGCGGCGCTCGTCGAACCGCGGGAGCGAGAGCCCGCCGGTCGCGAGCGGCTCGTACGTAGCGCGCCCGCCGTCTAGCGGGACCGAGTACCGCCGCAGGTCGCCGTCGAGCGTCCGGACGGACCCCGCCCGCAGGTCGTCGAGCGCGAGCGAGTCCACGACGCCGGCGTCCTCGAACGCGACGAGGTCGACGACGAGGCGGTCGCCGCGGCGGAACGCGTTCGCGTGGTGGAACGTGAAGAACGCGGGTGCGGCGGGCGCCGCGACCACGTCCCCGGAGTCGCGGGAGACGACGACGAACCGCGTCGGGCGCTCGGGCCGCCAGTCCAGCGCGTCGAGGAAGGTGTCGTGGCCGCCCGGCCGGAGCAGCCCCCAGAGGTCGATTTCCAGCGGGCACGCCGCGACGACGACGTGCTCGGGCGTGAGCGCGAAGCTGTGGACGTAGACCGGTTCGGAGAGCGCGACCCGCGCGACGACCTCTCTGCTGGTGCTTCCCTCGGTCAGTCGCGTGAGCACGTACTCGGGGCGGCGGCCGAAGCGCACGGAGAGGTTGAACGTCGCGCCCGTCTCGGGGTCCGTCACCGGATGCGCGCACGCCATGTGCGGGTCGAGGTCGTCGTCGAACGCCCACCGGCCCTCGGTCGCCAGCGTCTCCGGGTCGAAGGCGACCTGCGTCGGGACTTCAGTGAGTGCGAGGAAGTCGCCGCCGGCGCGCATCACGTTCACGTTCGCGTTGTCCGTCGACGCCGGGCTGACGGAGTGTTTGAGGCGGTCGAGGAGGCTGCCGCCCGCACCCGTGCCGAACTGTCCCGAGCCGAGCCGGCCCTCCTCGACGACGGCGCGGTACTCCTCGCTGCGCAGGAACCGCGTCGTGAGTTCGACGCGTCCATCTCCGAAGCCGAACCGCCGGAGGAGCGCGAGGCCGTCGAACCAGTGGGCGAACCGCTCCCCGTCTCCCGGGTCGCCCGCCTCGAACTTTCCGGGGCCGTTTCGCAGGAGCGCGCCGCTCAGCCACTCCGGGAGGGCGCCCTCGACGGGCAGGTCGACGGCGTCGTGCTCAGTGTCGGCCGAGTGGAAGCCGGCGCGGTAGTCGGCCATCGACTCGTGGTTCGGCGCGTACCGGCAAAGTAGTGAGGGCGAACCGGCCGGGTTAAGCCGCGGGCGCCCGGAGACGGGGACGAATGCGCGAGGCTCACGAACTCGAACGCGCCGTCGGGATGGCGTACTACGCCAGCGACAGCGACGGCACCGGCGGCCGCCTCCGGGAGTCGCCGGCCGACTTCCGCGTCACCGAAATCGAGGAGTTCGACACCCAGCCCGTCGACGCCGGCGTCGGCGACTACCCGTGGCTCGTCCTGCGCGCGACGCTGACGTCGTGGGACACCAACGACTTCGCCCGCGAGCTCGCGAACCGCCTCGGGATGAGCCGCGAGCGCGTGACGTGGGCGGGCACGAAGGACCGCCACGCCGTCACCACGCAGCTGTTCGCCGCCCGCGAAGTCGAGCCAGAGGACCTCCCCGAGATTTCGGACGCCGAGGTCGAGGTCGTCGGACGCGCCGGCCGCGGGCTGGCGTTCGGCGACCTCGCGGGCAACGAGTTCCGCGTCGTCGTCCGCGACCCGGACGCGCCCGAACAGGCCGAGGCCGTCACCGAGGACCTCGCGGCGTTCGCGGGCGGTGACCCCGGCGTGCCGAACTACTTCGGCCAGCAGCGCTTCGGCAGCAAGCGCCCCGTCACGCACGAGGTCGGGCTCGCCATCCTGCGCGGCGACTGGGAGGGCGCGGCGATGGCGTACCTCGGCAACCCCACGGAGTACGAGCCCGAAGACAGCAGTCGGGCCCGGCGCTTCGTCGAGGACACGCGGGACTGGCAGGCCGCCTTAGCGGAGTTCCCGAGCCGGCTGCGTTACGAGCGCACGATGCTCCACGAGCTCGCCGACGGCGGGAGCTTCCGGGACGCCGTGGAGACGTTCCCGTCGAACCTCCAGCGGCTGTTCGTCCACGCCGCCCAGTCGTACGCGTTCAATCTGATGCTCTCCGAGCGTATGGAGCGCGGGCTGCCGTTCCACGAGCCCGTCGAGGGCGACGTCGTGTGGTTCGCGGAATCGGACGCCCCGGAGGGCGTGGCGCGCCCGGATTCGGGCCGCGAGCAGCGCGTCACCGCCGACCGCGTGGACGTGATGGCGCGGCACTGCGCCCGCGGTCGGGCGTTCGTCACCGCGCCGCTGGTCGGCACCGACACCGAGCTCGCCGAGGGCGAACCGGGAGAAGTCGAGCGCTCGGTGCTCGACGACCTCGACCTCGAACCCGCGGACTTCGACCTCCCCGGCGAGTTCGACTCCTCGGGGACTCGGCGCGCAGTCCTGCTCCGTCCCGACCTCGACGTTCGGAAGACGGCTACGTCGTCTTCCGCAGTCAGCCGGAAGACAGAGTGTTCCGAGATGACGAGAGACGCCGATGGCGTCGCTCGAACCACCCCTCAGAACGCAGAGCGTTCTGAGGACGTCGAACGCGACCCGCTCGCCTTCGAGTTCTCGCTCCCCTCCGGGAGCTACGCGACGGTCGTCCTCCGCGAATACCTGAAGACGAGCCCGCTGGACCTCTGAACGAGGGGTCGAGCGAGCAGCGGTGCCGGCGTTAGGAGTGGGTTACGCTCGCAGCTCGTCGAACGCCGACCATACTCTCGCCGAACGCAGAGTGTTCCTCGTTCCCGCGGCCGCTAACCGCCGCGTAGGCAGCTAATAAATAATTGCGGGGTCGGTGTAGCTCGGGCCGAGTGGGCGGGCGGCGGCTGTCGCCTGCGCCATCTCGCATACTATGGCTGACACAGAACTCGGCTCACACGGCTGGTGGGAGCACTACAAGGAGATCGTCAACGAGGACGACGAGATGACCGTCCGCGGCCACGACACGTTCGACGAGAACTTCTACGTCGACATCGGCGACGACCGCTTCCTCGTCCAGATGAACGAGGGCACCGTCGACGACGTCATCCCCGAACCCGGCATGAACCACGCGTGGTCGTTCGGCGTCAAGGGCGACCGCGAGGCCTGGGAGGAGTTCGTCCGGGAGACGCCGCCCGCGTTCAACCACGAGATCATCGCCTCGCACTACCGCTCCGCCGTGAAAGGCGACGACGGCCACCTCCAGCTCACGGGCGACAACAAGAAGATCTTCCAGAACCTCCGGGCGTTCCAGCGCGCGCTCGACCTGATGCGGAAGACCCACAACAACGGGGGTGACCTCTGATGAGCGAACACGGACACGGCGACGTCGAGGATATCACGGGACAGTACGTCCACGTCGAGATCGACGGCGTCGACCACCGCGTCTACTACGAGGCCAACGGCCCCGAGGACGCCCAGCCGATTCTCCTCCAGCACACCGCCGGCTGCAACAACCAGGAGTGGCGCCACCTCCTCGCGGACGAGGAACTCGCCGAGGACTACCGCCTCATCGCGTACGACCTGCCGTTCCACGGGAAGTCCGTCCCGCCGAAGAGCAAGGAGTGGTGGTCCGAGGACTACACGCTGACCGCCGAGCAGTTCACGGACACCATCGTCGGCATCGCGGACGCGCTCGACCTCGACGACCCCATCTTCATGGGGTCGAGCATGGGCGGGAACGTCACGCTCGAACTCGCGGACTGGTACCCCGAGCGGTTCCGCGCGCTCGTCGGCTTAGAGACGGGCGCGCACAGCCCCGGCTTCTACATCGACTGGCTCGACCACGCCCACGTCAACACCACGGAGGTCAACGCGTACTCCTGCTGGGGGCTGATGGCCAAGCAGAGCCCCGAGCCCGCGCGCCGCGAGACGATGTACCTCTACGAGCAGGGCGCCACGGGCGTGTTCAAGGGCGACCTCTACTACTACTCCGTCGACCACGACTACCGCGAGAAGCTCGGCGACATCGACGCCACGGAGTGCCCGCTGTACGCCGTCAACGGCGAGTACGACTACCTCACCGACCCCGAGATGGGCGAGGCGGTCGCGGACGGCATCGGCGACGGCGCGGTCGCCGTCGAGATGGCGGACATCGGCCACTTCCCGATGAGCGAGCACCCCGAGCTGTTCAACGCCTACTTCAAGGAGATTCTCGCGGACATCGAGGGCGAGCGCGACGGCTCGCTGCCCGACGTGCTCACCGCCGAGGACGTCGGCGTGGACGTCTGAGGCGAGAGAGCGGGGCCGCGCTTCGGCCACCGCGCGAAACACGGGGCTTTTGCGCGCGGCGGGACTTCCCCCGGTATGGACTGCCGGCGGTGCGGGACTCCGCTGCGGAAGCCGGGCGACTACTGCCTGGTCTGCGACACCGCGAACTGCGACGGGGTCGTCGCCGCCTGCGACCGCGACCACGCCACGCTCACGTTCCTCGACGACGAGGACGTCGTCGGCCGCACGGACATCGCGACCGTCCCCGAGGACGGCGGCGAGGCGGGCGTCGTCGAACTCCGGAACTTCGCCGGCCGCATCGCCGACGAGATACGGCGCAAGCGCCCCGAGGACGTCTTCGTCGCGGGCGACCACGACGTCATCTCCGCGGTCCGCGCGGACCTCCGCTACGAGGTCTACCGCGTCCCCCGCGAGAATCCCGTGGAAGCGGTCGTCGAACGCCGCGGCGACCGCTCGCTGGAGGTCGTCGACGAGCCCGCCAGCGAGAAGATCGGCGGCCGCCACTCCACGCTCATCGGCAACCGCGACGGCCGGCAAGCGATTCGGACGGTCGCCGCCCACCCGAACGTCAAGAAAGTCATCCCGGGCCCCATCGACGCCGGCGGCTCCGGCTCCCGGACGGGCGTTCGCGCGAAGGTCACGCGCGCCGACGACAACGGCAACCTCCGCCTGCTCGTCCGGGACGGCTCCAGCGTCCAGGAGAACCGCGTCGTCACCACGGCGATGAACCGCGAGACCGGCGAGCGCGTGCGCGCCGACCTCAACGACGCGCTCACGGACGAGGGACTGCGGGACTGAATCGTCGCGTTCTCAGCGACGCACTGACGGAGAGAAAGCGAGACTGAACCGTAGCGTTCATGTGCGACCCGACGGTAGGTGCGTCCACTATGGCTAAGAAGGGCTCCGCGGGGAGCGCCGGCCGATTCGGCGCGCGCTACGGCCGCGTCTCCCGGCGTCGCGTCTCCGAAATCGAGGACGAGATGAACGACGACCACACCTGTCCGGACTGCGGTTCCGACGCCGTCGCCCGCGAGGGCACGGGCGTCTGGCAGTGCGACAAGTGCGGTCACAAGTACGCGGGCGGCGCGTACAAGCCGCAGACCCCGGGCGGGCGCGCCGTCACGCGCTCGATTCGCGCGGCGCTCAGCGAGGGCGACGCGGACGTCGAAGCCGAGGCCGACGTCGAAGCCGTCGAGGAATAATGGCGTACAAGTGCTCCCGCTGTAAGCGCGACGTCGAACTCGACGAGTACGGCGGGGTCCGGTGTCCGTACTGCGGGCACCGCGTCCTGCTGAAAGAGCGGAGCCGCGACGTCAAGGAAGTCGACGTCCGGTAACGGACGGTGGCCCACGGAACGGACCTGGTTTTCGACTACGGTTCTCCCGCTGTCGCTCGCGTCGTCGAGCGCAGCGTCGCGGTGGAGGCCGGCGACATCGAGGGCGACCGCAGCGAGGCGTCCGTCGAGCGCGACGGCGCGACGGTCACCGTGACGGTCGAGGCCGCGGACCTGACCGCGCTGCGCGCCGGGAACAACACGTGGCTGACGCTGGTCGAGGTCGCCGAGCGCGCGGCAGCGGCTGCACGGCGCGAGCGGCGCTGAGCTCCGCGAGCCCGGCGTCGTCGCCGTCGGCTGGTCCGCGGGGCGTAATACGGGGGTTTTTCTGTCGGGCGAACCTCCTCGAAGGTATGCAGGGTAATCTGCCGCCGGAAGCACAGGAGAAACTCGAGCAGCTACAGGACCTTCAGGAGAAAGCGCAGACGGTCGCGGCCCAGAAGCAGCAGGCCGAGACACAGCTCTCGGACGCCGAGACCGCCCTCGACGCCCTCGACGACATCGACGAGGACGCGACGATGTACCGCGAGGTCGGCGAACTCCTCGTGGAGACCGACTACGACGACGCCGCCGACGACCTCGAGGAGAAGGTCGACAACCTCGAAGTCCGCGTCGACACCCTCCAGAAGCAGGAGGAGCGCGTGCAGGAGCAGTTCGAGGAGCTCCAGGAAGAGCTCCAGGACATGCTCGGCGGCGCCGGCGGCGGCGGTCCGATGGGCGGCCCGAGCGCGTAACTGATGGGAACCGCCGAGGAGCCGACCGACGAGGAAGTCGTCGAGGCCGCCGCGGAAGCCGCCGAGGGCCTCGTGTTCTCGCGGCTGGCGACCGGCGATGTCGACGACCTCGACGTCACGGTGACGTTCGAGGACGGCGTACTGGACGTGGACGTCTACGTGCACGCGCCGGACGCCGACGCGGACGTCGAGCAGGTCGCGGAGGACGCCGCACTCGCAGCGCGCGGTGCGGTCGACGACCTGTTCGACGAAGCGTAGCGGACTTCTCTCCGTTCTTCGCCGACTAGCGACGCGTAGCGTAGCAGACGCGGCGTTGTACGCACGAGAGCGTAGCGCGAGCGCCGCGGGCTACGTCAGGAAGAAGATGAGGACGCTGATGGTGACGGTCGCGAGCACGGCGAGCGCGGCGACCACGCCGCCCATCGCGATGACGGCGTTGGCGTGGCTGGCGAGCGTCTCCGTGCGGTCGTTGCCGAAGACGGTGACCTCGGCGCGCTCGCTGGCCATGCCCGCCTCGACGGGGTCGAGGTCGTCGACGGCTTCCTCGGTGAGCTCGACGACGAGCGCCGCGAGTTCGTCCCAGTCGATGGCCGCGCCGACCTGGTTCGTGGACTCGACGGTGTTGACGATGTGGGTGTCCGTGGTCATGATTTCGGCCTGGTCGACCGCGTCGAGCGCGTCCACGAGCTCCTCGCGGAGCCCGGGCTCCATGTTGTTCCCGTCGACGAGCACGTACGCGGTACGGTCGCCGCCCGTATCGAGGACGGCGACGCGGACGCCGAGCGGGCCGATGCCGTCCTCGGGTCGCCACGCCGTGCGGTCCCACGCGACCCCGAGTTCGAGCGGCCCCTCGTCGGCGTCGTCGAGCCGGCGGGCGGCCTCGCCGGCGCCCCGGATCATGTCGAACGAGCGCTTGCTCCCGGGGTAGACGTGCCCGAGGTCGTCGCCGCCCAGGCCGTTGTTGCAGTTGTGCGCGTCCGCGAGCAGCACGTCGTCCATGCCCTCGACGCGGGCTTCGGCTGTCGCGGCGAGCCCGACGGCGTACTCGACGTCGTCGGCGTAGCCGGGCGAGAACGTGGAGACGAGGAGCGCGTCGTCGCCGAACGCCTGCCCGAGCAGCTTCGCTTCGCCCTCCTCGACGCGGACGCCGGCGCTGGCGCTGTCGCCGTACTCGATGGACTCGAAGGCGTCGTCGGCGGCGTCGATGAGCGTCTCGACCTCGCGCTCGGTGACGAGGTTGAAGTCGTGGCCGGCGGTGGCGTGGGGCGGGAACGCCAGCCCGGTGGCGGATTCGGCGACCCGCTGCGGGAGGTTGCCGCCGCCGATTTCGCCCATCGGTCCGGGGTGGATCATCGGCAGCACGAAGCGGGCCTTCTCTTCGTGGCCGTCGGTGGTCCGGAACGCCAGCACCGTCACGGGGACGACGGCCTCCTCACCGATCTGCTCGAAGAACCCCTCCAGTTCGCGGGTGCCCTCGGCGATGTGGCCGATGAACCCGCTGATGAAGTCGAGGACGCTGACGTCGAGGCTGCGCTGCCACGGCCGGTCGATGGCGACGACGAACGCGTACGCGGCGACGCCGTACAGCGCGGTGAGGAACGCCAGCAGCACGAAGTCCTGGGGGACGAACGCGTACTGGATCTCCGGCGGCGCCTCGGCCGGCCGGGAGAGGTACGCGTTCGCGATGCTGCCGCCGGTCGTGAGGAGGTTCATCGTGCCGCTGTAGACGAACAGCAGGACGCCCGCGGTGGCGGTCTGGATGCTCGCGGGAACCGCGGCGACCAGCGGCGAGTCCCGGGAGACCGCGAGCACGACGAGGAACCGGATCGCGAACACCAGCCCGAGCGCGGCGACGAGCGCGTCGAAGACGAAGTTCTGGCCGAAGCGGCCGGTGAGCGTGGAGACGACGCCGGCAGCGACGAGCACGACGACGACCACGACCTCGCACGCGAACGCTAGCAGTGACGACCGGCTGTACGTGAGCTGGCCGCCGAAGAAGCGGTCGACGGGCGTGGTCGCGAGGCTCGCGACGACGGTCGGCACGCCGATGAAGAAGACGCCCTGCCAGGCGTCCTCGAGGACGTACTGGCTGTCGAAGGCGGCGACGCCGGCGAGCGCCGCGATGACCAGCGAGAGCGCGACGCTCGTGTACCAGTGCGGCGCCCGGAAGATGAACTTCGAGAGGCTCGCCAGTTCGCCTTGCGTCTCGGTCATCGGCCTACTCGCAGACGTCGACGAAGTTCTCGAACACTGCTTCGCCTTCCTCGGTGTGTGCGACCTCCGGGTGCCACTGGACGCCGTAGAGGTCGCGGTCGGTGTCCGAGATGGCTTCGACGTCGCAGATGTCGCTGGCGGCGGTACGGGTGAAGCCGTCGGGGACCTCGACGACTTCGTCGGCGTGGCTCGCCCAGACACGGGTCTCGGGCGCGAGCGACCCGACGAGCGGGTCGTCGTCGTCGAGAATTTCGACGTCGACGTCGGCGTAGCCGCCGTACTCGCCGGACTCGACGCGGCCGCCGAGTTCGGCGGCGATGAGCTGCATGCCGAGGCAGATGCCGAGGACGGGGACGTCGAGGTCGAGGTAGTCCGCGCAGTTCCCAGTGTCGGCCATGTCGGGGCCGCCCGAGAGCACGAGGCCGTCGGCGTCGATGTCCGCCGCCGGCGTCGTGTTGTCGACGGTTTCGGTCTCCACCCCGTCCATGTCCCGGAGCAGCCTGTGCTCCAGGTGGGTGAACTGACCGTGGTTGTCGACGACGAGGATGCGTGTCATTGCAGCGGCGTAGACGACTCGCGACTAAAAACCCACCCGTTCGCGACGCTGGAGACGCACCGACGGGACGCGGTCGTCCTCTCCGCGGCGGAGGTTTTACTTGCTCGGGGTGGTACGGCGTGACAATGCGTACGACCCAGTCGACGAGTTCCGACGAGCGCTCCCGCGGGCCTTCGACGCCCACCCGAGAGTGTGTCTGACTTCCTCATGGACATCAATCAGCCCGACGACGTAGTCACAGCACAGGCTCGACCGCGGAGGGGTGGCGCGTGAACCCCGCGGACGGCACGCGCGTCGGCGTCGACGTCGGCGGCACGTTCACGGACATCGTCACCGTCCACGACGGCCGCGTCGACGTCACGAAGACGCCCTCGACCCCGGACGCCCCAGAGACCGGCGTCGTGAACGGCCTGGAGAAGAGCGCCGACGACGCCGGCTTCTCGTTCGGCGACATCGCGTTCCTCAGCCACGGCACCACCGTCGCGACCAACGCCGTTCTCGAAGGCACGTGGGCGGACACCACGCTCGTCACGACCGAGGGGTTCCGGGACGTGCTCGAGATTGCGCGCCAGAACCGCCCCGACATCTACGACTTCGACGCGGAGAAGCCCGCGCCCATCGTGCCGCGGGACCGCCGCTTCGAGGTGCCCGAGCGCCTCGACGAGCGCGGGAACGTCGTCCGCGACCTCGACGAGGACGCGGTCCGCGAGCTCGCCGCTGACATCGCGGCCAGCGGCGCGGACAGCGTCGCCGTCTCGCTGCTGTTCGCGTTCGAGAACGACGCCCACGAGCGCCGCGTCGCCGAACTGTTCCGCGAAGCCGGCGTCGACGCCTCGCTGTCGCTGTCCAGCGAGGTACTCCCCGAGATCCGGGAGTACGAGCGCACGCTCACCACGTCGCTGAACGCCTCGCTGAAGCCCGTGATGGACCGCTACATCGGGAACCTCGGCGAGCGCGTGCGCGAGCGCGGCGTCGGCGCCGAGCTCAAGATCATGCAGTCCAACGGCGGCCTCATCACCGCCGAGGCCGCCCGCGAGCGCCCCGTGAACACGCTGCTGTCGGGGCCCGCCGCGGGCGTGCAGGGCGCGACGTTCGTCGCGCAGCGCTGCGGCATCGACGACGTCATCACGATGGACATGGGCGGCACGTCTTGTGACGTCTCGCTCGTGGAGGGCGGCGACCCGCTCGTCTCGACGGATGTCACGGTCGGCGACTACGCCGTCGGCGTCCCGATGATCGACATCCACACCGTCGGCTCCGGCGGCGGCTCCATCGCGTGGGTGGACAAGGGCGGCGCGCTCCGCGTCGGCCCGCGTTCTGCCGGTGCGGACCCCGGCCCCATCTCGTACGGCCGCGGCGGCACCGAGCCGACGACGACCGACGCCCACCTGCTGCTCGGCCGCCTCGACCCCGACCGCTTCCTCTCCGGGGAGCTGGACGTGGCGGTCGGTGACGTCCAGGCGGCGTTCGAGGAGAAACTGGGGGACGAACTCGACATGACCGCCGAGGAGGCCGCGCAGGGCGTCCTCGACGTGGCGAACGCGAACATGCAGCGCGCGCTCCGCGTCGTCTCCGTCGAACGGGGCTACGACCCCAGGGACTTCGCGCTAGTCGCGTTCGGCGGCGCCGGCCCGCTGCACGCCTGCCGGCTCGCCGACGACCTCGACATCCCGAAGGTCGTCGTCCCGCAGACCGCGGGCGTCCTCTCCGCGCTCGGCTTGCTCATCAGCGACGTGCTGTACGACTACAGCGTCTCCCGGGTGCGTGCCATCGAGGAGGTGTCGCCGCGGGCGGTCCGAGACGTGTTCGCGGACCTCCACGACTCGGGCGAACAGCGCCTCGACGACGAGGAGGTCGCACCCGAATCGCGGTACTACGAGCGCACCGCGGACCTCCGGTACGCCGGCCAGTCGTTCGAAATCTCCGTGCCGGTACCGGACGGCGACGTCGACGACGCTGCACTCGAAACCGTCGTGGAGCGCTTCCACGAGCGCCACGAACAGCGCTACGGGCACGCCGACCGCGAGGAGCCCGTCGAACTGGTAACGCTCCGGCTCCGGGCGCGCGGCGGCGTGGACACGCCCGCGCTGGAGCCGCCGGCGAGCGAGGGCAGCGTCGAGGACGCGATTCGCGAAGAACGGACCGTGACCTACGGCGGCGAGCCACGCGAGACGCGCATCTACGACCGCGCGGAGCTCCCGGCGGACGCCTCGTTCGACGGCCCCGCGGTCGTCGAGGGCGCCGAGAGCACGGTCGTCGTCCACCCCGGGCAGACCGCGGACGTCGACGAGCACGGGAATCTGACCGTGGACACGGGGGGTGGTCGGTGATGGTGGACTCCGTCACGCTGGAAGTCATCCGGAACGGCTGCACCGCCATCGCCGAGGAGATGAACGCGAACCTCGTTCGGACGGGATACTCCCCGAACATCAAGGAGCGCCGCGACTGCTCGTGTGCGCTGTTCGACGCGGGCGGCGAGATGGTCTCGCAGGCGGAGAACATGCCCGTCCACCTCGGCGCGATGCCGTTCTCCGTGAAGGCCGCCGTCGACGCCTTCGAGGGCGACCTCGGGCCCGGCGACGCGGTGCTGCTGAACGACCCGTTCCACGGCGGCGCACACCTCCCGGACCTGACGCTGGTCTCCCCGGTGTTCGCGGACCCGGAGTCCGAGGACCCGACGCTCGTCGCGTACGCCGCGAACCGCGCGCACCACGCCGACGTCGGCGGCTCCACCGCCGGCTCCGTGGCCGCGGACTCCACGGAAATCTACCAGGAGGGGCTACGCATCCCGCCCGTGAAGCTGTTCGAGGGCGGCGAGGTCGTCGACGACGTGATGGAGATGATTCTCCTGAACGTGCGCACGCCCGACGAGCGCCGCGGCGACCTGCGCGCCCAGGAGGCCGCCAACGAGACCGCCCGCGAGCGCGTCCACGAACTCGTCGACCGGTACGGCGTCGAGGAGCTCGCCGACGCCTTCGACGAGGTGCAGGACTACTCCGAGCGCCGGATGCGCGCGGAACTAGAGGAGTTCCCGGACGGCACGTACAGCTTCGAGGACGTCCTCGACGACGACGGCCGCGGGAACACCGACCTCCGCGTGTGCGCCACCGTCACCGTGGACGGCGACAGCGTCCACGTGGACTTCGCGGGCACCGCCGACCAGACGGAGGGCCCGGTGAACGCCGTGCTCGCGGTCACCTCGTCGGCGACGTACTACGCCATCCGCTGCGTGACCGACCCGGACATCCCGCCAAACCACGGCTGCTACCGGCCCATCGACATCGACGCGCCGGAGGGCAGCATCGTCAACCCGGAGCCGCCGGCAGCGGTCGTCGGCGGCAACCTCGAGACCAGCCAGCGGGTCACGGACGTCGTGCTCGGCGCGTTCGGCACGGAAGCCCCCGAGCGCGTGACTGCAGCCGGCCAGGGCACGATGAACAACATCACGTTCGGCGGGACGGACCCCCGGGATGGCAGCCCGTACGCGTTCTACGAGACGCAGGGCGGCGGATTCGGTGGCCGGCCGAACGGCGACGGCCTCGACGGCGTCCACGTCCACATGTCGAACACGATGAACACACCCGTCGAAGTGCTGGAGACGGCGTACCCGCTGCGCGTGCGGCAGTACGCCTACCGGCCGGACTCGGGCGGAGCGGGCGAGCACCGCGGCGGCCTCGGGCTGCGCCGCGACATCCAGGTCCGGGACCACGTCGCGCGCTTCAGCCTGCTCGCGGACCGCCAGCAGCACGCGCCCTACGGCATCGCGGGCGGCGAGGAGGGGACTCGCGGCGCGGCGTACGTCTACGACGCCGACGAGTACGGCGACGACGACGCGGGCGAGCGCCTCCCGCAGAAGTCCGTCCACGACCTCGACCCGGGCACGGTCGTGAGCGTGCGGACGCCGGGCGCCGGCGGGTTCGGGGACCCCGCGGACCGCGACGTCGAAGCCGTCGTCCGCGACCTCGAACTCGGGAAGGTGACCGAGGCGTACGTCCGCAAGTTCCACGACCAGACTGCGGAGACTCCAGAGAGCGACGGTTGAGACAGCGCTCTCCCGGCGGCTAGAGCGCCGCCGCGGCCCGCGTCCGGCGCGTCCCGCCCGACGGACTGGAGCGCGACGTCGTGGTGCCCGAGGCGGAGCGGCGTATCGTTCGTACCACACGTTTCGCCCGGGGGCGACGCGCTCACTCGTCGTCGAAGCGCTCGGCCGCGGTGTCGAACGCGAGCTCGTAGTGCTCCTCGCTGCGGCGACCCTCCGCGGTCGCGATGGCCTCCGGGTCGGGGCTGGCGTCGTCGTCGATGCGCGCCCACGAGTCGTGGACCTTCGCGTGACACCACCGGCAGAGGAACACCGTGATCTCGTGGCCGACGTCCTCCTCGTCGTCGTACGCGAGGTGGTGTTCTTCGAGCAGCGGCTGGTCGTCGGCGTGCGCCTGCCGGCGCTCCTCGAGGCCGCAGCGCGCGCACTCGCGGTCGCGCTGGCGGCACCGGAAGTGCGGGCAGTCCGCCCACTCCCAGTCGCCGTCCGCGACCGGACACGCGAAGTCGTCGGCGCGGCGCTCGTCAGCGAACTCCGGGTCGTGGCTGCCGTGCTCGAACGCGTACCGGCACTTCCCGTCGCCCGTCGCGTAGTCGCAGACGCCCGCGTGGTCGTAGGGGTCGTCGACCCCGACGGCGGTCCCGGTAGGGGTCTTCTTCACGGCCCGGCGTAGCGGCCGGACGGGGTAACGCTTTTCGCCGCCCGCCCTCGACTCCGGGTGTGCACCTCCGCCACGAACGCGACGGCGACGCCCGCACGCTCGCCACCGACGTCGACGTCGCCGAATCGTTCCTCTCGCAGGCCCGCGGGCTGATGTTCCGGCGGTCGATTCCCGGCGACTACGCGCTCGTCTTCGACTTCGACGGCGCCGACAGCCGCGACGTCCACATGGTGTTCGTGCCGTTCGCCATCGACGCCCTCTGGATAGAGGACGGGGAAGTCCAGCGCGTCGAACGCCTGTCGGCGTGGACGGGCCGCGGTGAGGCGCGCTGCGACACGCTCGTCGAACTCCCGGCGGGCGCCGCCGACGACGTCTCGGTCGGCGACCGCGTCTGGCTCGACAGCTGACAGGCAACAACTGTCACACCCCACAAGTTCAAACGTGTGCGGCCCGCCAACACACGTACACCATGTCGGACCACACCGGCACGGAGGATAGAGTAAGTCGCCTCACGGCGGCTGGCCGAGAAATTCTCCGGCACTAGTTTCCCTGCCGCTCTCGACGGCGGCGCACACGACGTACAGTTCCTCGACACCACGCTCCGCGACGGCGAACAGGCGCCCGGCGTCTCGCTGACCGCAGACCAGAAGGCGACAGTCGCGCGCAAACTCGACGCCGCCGGCGTCTCCGTCGTCGAAGCCGGCAGCGCGTGCACGAGCGCCGGCGAGCGCGAGACGATTCGCCGCGTCACCGGCCTCGACCTGGAAGCCACGGTCACGAGCTTCTGTCGCGGCGTCAAGCGCGACGTCGAACTCGCACTCGACTGCGACGTCGACGGCGTGAACCTCGTCGTCCCCGCCAGCGACCGGCACGTCGAAGGCAAAGTCGGCACCAGTCGCGAGAGCGTCCTCGACACCACGCGCGAGCTCGTCGAGTACGCGACCGACCACGGGCTCTGGGTGGAAGTCATCGGCGAGGACGGCTCCCGCGCCGACGACTCGTTCCTCGACGAGCTCGCGGAGATGACCGCGGACGCCGGCGCGGACCGCTTCTGCGTCGCCGACACCGTCGGTCACGCCAGCCCCGAGCGCGTTTACGACCTCGTCGCGTCGGCGTCCGAGTACGGCCCCGTCAGCGTCCACACCCACGACGACCTCGGGCTCGCCGTCACGAACGCGCTCGCTGGCGTCGCCGCGGGCGCGGACCTCGTCCACGCCACCGTCAACGGCGTCGGCGAGCGCGCCGGCAACGTCGCGCTCGAAGAGGTCGCGGTCGCGCTCTGGCACTGCTACGGCCTCGAACCGGTCGACACCGAACAGCTCTACGACCTCGCGTCGACCGTCGCGGAGGCCACAGGCGTCCCGCTCCCGCCCAACAAGGCGGTCTCCGGCGAGAACGCGTTCGCTCACGAGTCCGGCATCCACACCGACGGCACGCTCAAGGACGACCGCATGTACGAGCCCTACTCCCCGGAGGCGGTCGGCCGCGAGCGCCGTCTCGTCCTCGGGAAGCACGCCGGCCGCGCTGGCGTGCGCGCCGCGCTCGCCGAGCACGACGTCGAAGTCACCGACGACGAACTCGCGGACGTCGTCGAGCGCGTGAACGAACTCGGCGAGCGCGGCAAGCGCGTCACGGACGCCGACCTGCTCGCGGTCGCCGACGACGTCCGCGGCGACGGCCGCGACCGCCGCGTCGAAGTACTGGACCTCACCGCCGCGAGCGGCGGCGGCACCCCCACGGCGTCAGTCCGCCTGCGCGTCGACGACGACGAGTACAGCGCCGCCGGCACCGGCAGCGGCCCCGTCGACGCCGCCATGACCGCCGTCCGGGACGCGCTCGGCGACGTCACCTTCCACCTCGAAGAGTACCACGTCGACGCCATCACCGGCGGCACTGACGCCGTCGTCACCGTCCACGTCACCGTCTCACGCGGCGACCGCACGGTCACCGTCGACGCCAGCGACGCGGACATCACCGCCGCCAGCGTCACCGCCGTCGTCGAAGCGCTCGACCGCCTCCTCCCCGAGCAGGAGGCCGCGACCGCCGCCGACTGACGACCAACCGGGTTCGAATCCCTCCCCGGGTTTCGAACCACGCTACCGAATTTTCACAGCCGACCCGATCAGCTGAAGCGGCTACCACAGGGCGGGGCCGAGCGAACGCTCCGCGTTCGCGAGGGTCGGCAGTCGAGACGACACAAGCACCACAGCGAACGTAGTGAGCGAGGAGCGCAGCGAGTCGCAGACGCCGAGCGCGCCAGGGCGTTCGAGGACGCGCAGTCCCAGTGAACTTCAGACGAAGCATCGCCGAGGAGGAGGTTTGAACCGGAGCAAGACGGTCGCTCACTGCGTTCGCGCTGCGTCTTGCAGGGTTCAAATCTCTCGCTCGCTCGCGATTCCTGCGCGAGTCGCGGACCCAGAGCTCCGCGACGTTGTGCTCGGAGAAGCGCCGAGGAGGAGATTTGAACTCCTGAGTCCGTGAGGACAGTTGCTCTCGAAGCAACCGCCTTGGCCAGGCTAGGCTACCTCGGCTCGTTCGGAGAAACGCCGTTGTCGGATTTAGGGATTACGATTGGCGGAGGAGTTATCGTGTCAACAGGTATCACTAAACGCGGCGGGGCGAAGAAGGCGTATGGACGTCACTGCTCCGAGTGACGAACACGACGACGAGCCCGGGGACGACGCCGTCGCGGCGGTACGCGACCAGGCCGAGGAGGTCCGCGGATCCGAGGGTTCCGAAGGCGGCCGTGGGCGTTGCGAACAGCGGAACGCACGGCGGGCTCGTACGAAAGGGGCCGTCGCCGTCCACCGGCTCGGGGTTGCCCAGTCCGTCGCCGCCGTCGCCGGACCGGGAGTCGGTGCCGCTGTCGTCCGGGCCGAAGTCACCGATACCGCTGCCGCCGGTCGGTTCCTGGGGGTTCGCGAGCGTCGCGGCGGCCAGCGAAACCGCGAGCACGCAGAGGAGGGCGACCAACAGGGCGCGTCGGTTCCGAACCACGCCGTTGCTTGCGATGTTGACATCATAGGTCTTGCGAACGGTTCACTCGGACCACTCGACGCGAGTTTACTACTATTTGCCAGGGTTTAAATTAAGTAGCGAATCAGTAGCTCGTAATGTCAGCGCTCGCCACCCACGCCGTCCCGTCGCCGGTGCCGCCGGACGACCCGGACGCGTGGTACGCACCAGCGGTCCGCAGCCAGTACGAGGTCCACCCCGGCGTCGTCGTCACCGTCGTCGAGCGCGACGGCGGGTTCGCGTACGACGCCCGGACGCCGCCGCTCGGCGCCGGCGACGAGACCGCGCTCGACCGCGTCACCGACTACTTCGCGGACGCACAGCTCTCTCGCCCGCGCACCCGCGAGGGGACCCGAGAGCGCGTCGCCGCCGGCCTCGGCGAGAAACACCGCCGCGTGCTCGCGCGACTCACCGACTGCTCGCGGGCCGCCCGCCGGCGCGTCGAGTTCCACGCGCTCTGCGAGCTCCGCGGGCTCGGCGAGCTCACGCCGCTCGCGCTCGACGACGGCGTCGAAGTCGCCGACGCCGCGGCCGACTCGCTGGTCGTCCACACCAGCGAGTACGCGCCCGCGAGCACCGACCTCCCGGCGAGCCCGCCGCACCTCGACCGCTTCCTCTCCGAGCGCCTCGCCCGCTACACCGTCCCGTTCCGCGGATTCGACGTGCCCGTCGTCGTCTACCGCGAGCACGTCCTCGGCCGGGACGCCTTCGACACCAAGTACGCCGTCCGCGAGCCCGACCGCCTCCCCGGCGACGACGACCTCATCGACGAGTGCAAGTCCCGCATCTGGGAGGCTAACGTTGAGGGCCTGCTCGGCGACGAGGACGGCCGCGCGGAGTTCGTCGCCGACCGCGCCCGCACATTCCTCACGCGCCGGCTCACCGTCCGCAACACGCGAGCGTGGCTCGACGCCACCAGACACCGCCTGCGCGCCGCGCTCGCCGAGTACGGGCTCGCGGTGCCGCCCGTCGGCCGCCGGTTCAGCGACGACCGCCTCGACGACCTCACGTACTACGTGCTCAGGGACTTCGTCGGCGACGGCGAGCTCACCGTCCCCATCCGCGACGACCGCCTCGAAGACGTCGAGGCCAACGCCGTCGGCGAGCGCGTGAAAGTCGTCCCCCGTGGCCGGCTCAGCGCGTCCGCCGAACGGCTGCCGACGAACCTCTCGCTGGACGACGAGCAGCGCTTCGTCAACCTCGTCACCCAGCTCGCCGCCCGCGACGGCGTCGAGCTGAACGCCTCGAACCCCTCCGCGAAAGTGAACCTCGAACCCGCGGAAGTCGAGGCGGACGTCACGATTCGCTGCGCGGTCGCGCTCCCCGTCATCAGCGAGGACGGCCCGCACGTCTCCATCCGAAAGCAGGCCACCGAGGCGCTGACGCCCGTCGACCTGCTCCAGCAGGATACCGTCTCCGTCGACGTCGTCGCGCTGCTGTGGATGGTCTACGAGCACCACGGCGTCGTCCTGTTCTCCGGCCCCACGGGCGTCGGGAAGACGACGCTGATGAACGCCCACATGCCGTTCGTCCCGTTCGACGACCGCCCCATCAGCATCGACGAGGGGTCCCGGGAGGTCCGGCTCCCTCACGAGACGGGCGTCTCGCTGACGACGCGCGACCACGAGCGCGAGTTCAAGCGGGTCTCCATGGCGGACCTGATGACCGAGACGAACTACCTGAACCCCGACGTAGAGGTCATCGCGGAGATCAACACCGAGGAGAGTTTCGAGAGCTTCGCGAACGTCCTCAACACGGGCCACGGCGTCGTCGGCACCACGCACGCCGAGGGCGTCGAGACGCTCGTCAACCGCGCCATCGAGCAGGGCGTGCCCGCGTACCTCCTCCGTGAGGTCGACCTCGTCGTCTTCCCGCGGCACGTCGACGGCGAGCGCTACGTCGGCGAGATCGTGGAGCTCGTCGGCGAGGCCGGCAGCGACACCGAAACCGTCGAGAAGGACGGCAGCGAAGTCCATTACCGCCGGATACTGGGTCGGGTTCCCGACGGCGGCTTCGACTTCGCCGGCGCGGACGACGTGCGCTTCCTCGACCAGCTCGCCGAGCGCACGGACCGCCCGGTCGAGGACGTCCGCGACGAGTTCGCGAAGAAGCGGCGGTACGTCGAGTACCTCGACCGCGAGGACGTCTCGGAGTTCGACGAGCTGTTCGGGCTGCTGTCGGACCTCCGGACGGACGAGACCGCGACCGTCGAACGCCTCCAGCGGAGGGCCGGCGAGTGATGCCGCCGGAGGGCGAGCCGTGAGCGCGACGCTTGGCGTCCTCGACCGCGCGCTGTACGCGCTGTTCGCGCGCAAAGCCGACCGCTCGCGCCACGACGCCGACCGGAAGCGCTACCGCGCGAGCCGGCTGACCGTGAGCTTCGACGTCTTCCTCGCGCGCGTCTACGGCGCGTCCTGGCTGGCGTTCGCGGCCGGCGGCGCGCTCGCTGCGACGGCCGTCGCGCTCCTATTCCCGCCAGAATCGCTCGGCCCCGTCGTCGAACCGTCACCGTTCACGCCGTCGCTCACCGCCGCGGTCGTCGTCGGGCTGCCGACGGGCGTCGTCGCGAAACACGCTACCGTACGGCTCGGCGGCCACTACCTCGGGTGGCGCGCCCGCAGCCGCCGCTCGGACATCGCGGGCACGCTCCCCGGCGCCGTCCGCTACCTCTCCGTGCTCGCCTCCGGCACTACGGACGAGCGCGAACTGCTCTCCCGGGTCGCCGACCGGCCGACCGCGTACGGCGAGACCGCGGCCGCGTTCCAGGACGTCCTCAACACCGCCGAACTCACGGGGAGCGTCGACCGCGGGCTGCGCGTCGTCGCCCGCGACACGCCGAGCCGGGAGCTACTCGCACCGTTCCTCCTGAAGCTCCGCGAGCACGCCGCCCAAGGCCCGGACGCGGTCGCGCAGTACCTCGAACTCGAATCGCGGATGCTCGCGAACAGCCGCGAACGCACCCGCGAGCGCGCCGCCGGCTTCCTCGAACTCGTCGCCGAGCTGTTCATCGTGTTGCTCGTGCTCCCCGCGCTCCTGGTCATCGTCGCCACGGTCCTGAGCGTGCTCGCGCCCGGACTCGGACGAACCGTCGCGACGCCGGTCGGGGCCGCGACCGTCCGCGAGCTGCTCGTGTACGGCAGCGGCGGGTTCGTGCTCGTCGTCGGCGCGCTCGCCGCCTACATCGTGGAGTCGATGCGGCCGCGCGGGTTCGCGTGGAGCGGCCACCGGCGCTCGTCGGGGCTCGGCGTGCTCGCGAACGCCACACGGAACCCCACCGACGCCGCCGTCGTCCTCGCCCTGCCCGCGCTCGCGGTCGGCGCCGCGCTCTGGGAGGGCGGATTCCGACCAGCGAACGTCGCCCTGCTGGCGTACGTCGCGTTCACCGTTCCGGTCGGTCTCGTGGCGGCCCGGCGTGCACGCATCGACGACGCGAAAGACCGCGAGATACAGGACTTCGTCCACGCCGTCTCCGGGCACGTCAGCCTCGGGCGGCCGTTCGGGGAGGCCGTCGAGCGCGTCGCCCGCGACGTCGACGCCGGCCCGCTGAACCCGGACGTCCGGGACCTCGCGTTCAACCTCGGCGTCGCCACGCGCGGCGAGGACGTACGCGCGGCCGCCCTCGACCAGTTCGTCGAGCGCGTCGACACCCAGCTCGCCGCCCAGACCGTCGGGCTCGTCTCCGGTGCGCTCGACGCTGGCAGCGACGCCGACGCCGCCTTCGAGGCGCTGCAGGCGGAAGTTGGGCGGCTCTACCACGAGAAGCGCGCGCTGCGCTCGCGGCTGCTCGTCTACGTCGCGGTCGGGTGGACGACCGCCGTCCTCGTCGTCGGCATCACGGTCGCCGTGAATCTCTCGGTCCTCGACAGCTTCGCGCAGCTGTCGTCGGTGTCGAACGCCGCCAGCGCCGGCGGGCTCGCCATCGACCCGGACGCGGTCGACCTCGAACGCGACCGCTACCGGTTCTACCTCGTGACGCAGGCGACGATGCTCTCCTGCGGGTGGTTCGCGGGCGCCGCGAGCCGCGGCCGGTACGACGCGCTCCTGCACTCGGGGCTCCTGGTGGCGTTCGCGTACGCCGTCTTCGCGGGGGTGGGGATGCTGTGAGCGGTCGCGCGCAGTCGAACGTCGTCGGCGTCGCCGTCCTGCTCGGGGTGACCGTGGTCGCGCTCGGCCTGTTGACCGCCGGCGTCGGCAACGTCGTCGACCAGCACGCCGCCGCCAGCGACGCCCAGCGGGTCGCCGGCGACCTCGACGAGGCGCTCCAGCCCGTCGAGACAACGGGCGTGCGCCGCGGCACCGTCTCGTTCACGAGCGGCAGCCTGGAGACGCTGGACCGCGAGGTTCGCGTGCTCGACAGCGGCGGCGTCGTCGCGACCGTCGACGCGAACGCGCTCCGGTTCTCCGCCGGCGATCGCGGCGCCACCTATCTCGCCGGGTCCGTGCTCGCGCACGGCGCTGGCTGGTCGCGCACGCGGACGCCCGTGTCCGTGACCGCCGACCCGGACGTGCTCGTCGTGAGCGTGCCAGCACTGGAGGGCGACGTATCACGGACGGCGACCGGTGGCGTGACGTACACGGTGCGGTCGAACGTCTCCCACGACCGCCGGAACCTCGGGCGCGGGGGCTACCGCGTCGCCGTCGAGACGGCGCACACCGACGCCGTCCGCGAGCAGTTCGAGCATCTGAACGCCACCGTCAGCCAGCGGGACGTCGACGGCGACGGCACGCCGAGCGTGATAGCCGACTTCCCGGGGTCGCGGACCGCGTACGTCGTCGTCCACGAGACGGGGGTGACGGTGACGTGAGCGACAGCCGCGCCGCCGCGCCCGCGGTCGGGAAGGCGCTGGAAGCCGGCATCGTTGTGCTGTTCGTCGCGCTCCTGACGACGACGCTGTACGGCGGCGTCGTCCCGAACGCGCGCACCGCGGCGGCCGACGAGGTCAGCGAGCGCACGCTCCAGCACGCGGCCGCGAACGTCGAAGCCGCCGTGCCCGAACGGGCGAGCGCGGGAGCCGACGCGGGTGACGTCGTCGCGGAGCGCCATGTCAGCCTCCCGGCGACGATTCGCGGCAGCGACTATCGGGTCACCGCCGACGGCGAGCGACTCGTGCTCGTTCACGGGCACGGGGACGTCGGCGGCGAGACGCCGCTCGTGCTCCCCGAGAGCGTGCGAGACGTCCGGGGGAACTGGACCGACAGCGACGCGCTCGTCCGCGTGCGAACGCACTCCGAGGGCGGGTACGTCGTCGAGCTCGCGGGGGCAGAGTCGTGACGCGTGCGCAGGCGAACCTGCCGGCGCTCGCGATAGCGCTGCTGCTCGTCGTCACGAGCGTCGGCGCCGCGATCGGACTCGCGGGGAGTGCGTTCGCGGGCGCGAACACCGACTCCGAGGACAGCCGGCTCGCGGGAAGCGTGTCCGAGCGCCTCGTCGCTACGGACGGCCCGCTGGCGGTGCGCGCGAACGTGCTCTCGCGGGCGGCCGTCGAGACCGCGAGCGCGCGGCTCGGCGACGACTGGCTCCCCGGCGACGCCGACGTCCGCGTCACGCTCGACGGCGAGCCGATCGTGGAACGCGGCGACCCCACCGGCGGCGCGACGATACGTCGCGTCGTGCTCGTCGCAGACGTCGACCGGCGCGAGCTCTCGCCGAGGTTCGAGAGCGGCACCACGGTGACGCTGCCGCGACGCACCGCGAACGCGACGCTGACGTTCGGCGACGGCGCGGACGTGACGACCGTGCGCACGAACGACCGCGTCGTCCTCCGCGACGAGAGACGTCTCGACGGCTCGTACGACGTCGAACTCTCCCGGTACGACACGGTCTCGCTGGCCTTCGAGGCCGACGGCGAGCTCGCGCCGGGTGGCGTGACGATTACGTATCGCGCGGAGACGACCACGAAGGCAGTTCTGGGGGTGACTGTCGATGCGTGATCGACGGAACCGCGGTCAGCTCTCGCTGTCGGTCGTCGAGGCGGGCGTCGGTGTGCTGTTCGTGGCCGCCGTCGCGAGCGCGTTCGCGTTCGGCACGCCCGCGGGTGGCGTCAGTGAGCAGGCACAGCTCGACGCGTACGCGCAGGACGCCGCGACCGTGCTGGCGAACGAGCCGCCCCAGCACGGCGACGCCACCCGGCTGTCGGAGGTCGCGGCCTCAGCGGAGACGTTCGAGCGGGAGCGGGCCTCCCTGAAGCGGCGGGTCGACCGCATTCTCCCGGACAACCTGCTGTTCCGGGTGCGGACGCCCCACGGCGCCGTCGGACACGTCCGGCCGTCGAACGCGGCGGTGGGTGTCGCGCGCGTCCCGACCGGGAACGGCCGCGTCACGGTGTGGGTGTGGTACGCGTGAGCGAGCGCGGCCAGCTCGTGCTCGTCGCGGCCGCCGTCGCCGCGCTGGCGCTCGTCCCGGTCGCCGCGGCGTACCTCCAGTTCGGCTACGCGCCCGCGGTCGCGGATGTGGACGAGAGCCACGGCGAGCACGTTACGCGCGCTCTCGACCGAATCGCGGACGACGCCGCGGAGACGGCGATCGGGACCGCGTGGGCGGACCGAGAGGCCGCTGTCGAGCGCGTCGAAGACTCGCTGGCGCCGCGGCTCCGCACGGTCGAACGGAGTAGACTCGGCGATGGCGTCGTCGTAAACGTGTCGTACGACGGTGCGCTCGCGGAGCACGTCGACTGCCCCGGGGGAGTGGGTCGGTCGTTCGGCTCGTGTGAAGCCCACGGTGGCGTCGTCGTACAGGAGCGCGCTGGGGAGACGGTGGTCGTCGCCGTCGCGTTCGACGTCCGCGTCACCACACCCGAGGGAACGACGCTGTTGGGGCACGTCGTTCGGCCGCACTGACAGGACCCCGGGGTACGAAAGCTACCTTACCGCGAAGGCCGGTGTCGTTCAGCCGTGATTTACTGGCTTTATCCGTCGATAGCGAGCGCCATAGAGACTGAGGAGCGTTTCTCGCTATTAACCTCGCAGTTCGTCGAATCACTCGTGTGTGTCTTGGTAACATACACTTTCCACGCAGGGGCCGCGTTCGGATCGCTCGGCCCGGATCCGGTCAGTTCCTGTGGGTGAGCCTACCCTCGTGTTCGAATTCTATAACAAAATTGCTGGATGCCGACGATAGCGTATGGCTTCCACAACAGACAATCAGCGAGCGTCGGGAGCGCGACCGTGGCTGACAGTCGCTGTCGTCGTGTTCCTCGCCGCCGGAGCGGCGAGCCTGGGGGTCTCCGGTGTCATCGGCTCCAGCGAGCGCGTCGGTGACGACCCCAGTAGAAACGACGTGAGCGCTAGCCAGGCGACACAACAGGACGGGTGGAATTCCGGAACCACGCCACTCGGTGACGCCGAGACGAAGTTCGAGGGCGCGAGCGCCAACGACACGTTCGGAGCCGCGCTCGCCCACGGCGACCTGAACGGCGACGGCGTCGAAGACCTCATCGTCGGCGCACCCGAAAACGACACGGCCAGCGGCAACAAGTCCGGTGCCGTCTACGTGTTCTACGGCCCCGTGAACGAAACCGACGTCGACGCCGCGTCCGCCGACGTCACGCTCACCGGCGTCGACGACAGCGACCGCGCCGGCTACTCCGTCGCCGCCGGCGACGTCAACGACGACGGTACCGACGACGTCGTCGTCGGCGCGCCCCTGAACGACCGAAACGGCTCGTCGGCCGGCATCGCGTACGTCGTCCACGGCGGCAACCTCTCCGGAACGGAGTCGCTGGCCGAAGCGGACCGGAAGCTCGTCGGTGCGAGCGCGGGCGACCGCGCGGGCTGGGCGGTCGCCACCGTGAACCGCTCCGAAGGCGACGACGTCGTCGTCGGCGCGCCCCAGAACAGCTCCGCCGGCCAGAACGCGGGCGCCGTCTACGTCGTCTCCGACGCGGACGGCGAGAACGTGTCGCTCGCGGACGCAGCGGCGACACTCGAAGGCGAGAGCTCCGGCGACTTCGCGGGCTGGTCAGTCGCACCCGCCGGTGACTTCGACGGCGACGGCGACCAGGACGTCGTCGTCGGCGCGATGAACAACGACTCGAACGCCGGCGAGGCGGGCGCAGCGTACGTCATCACCGCGAACGTCTCCGGGACGCAGTCGCTGTCCGAGGCGTCCGTGAAGCTCGCCGGGGACGCGGCTCGCGACCACGCGGGCTGGTCGGTCGCCGAAGCCGGTGACGTGAACAACGACAGCTACGGCGACGTTGTCGTCGGCGCACCGTACAACGACCAGCACGGCACGTCGGCCGGCGCAGCCTACGTCGTCCACGGCGGCGAGGACGTCACCGGGACGGTGAATCTGACGGACGCCGGCACCACGCTGCTCGGCGAGAGCGAGGACGACCAGGCCGGCTACGACGTCTCGTCGGCGGGATCCGGGGACGTGACCTGCGACGAGTACGCGGACGTGCTCGTCGGCGCACCCGGGAACAACTCGACAGCGCCGGACGCGGGCGCCGTCTACCTTGTCGAGGGCAGCGAGGACCCCGCTAGCGAGCGGAATCTCTCGACGGCGACGGCGACACTCGTCGGCGAAGGCGAGGGCGACCGCGCGGGCCAGGCGGTGTCCGACGCCGGGGACGTGACCGACAACGGGAGCACGGACGTGCTCGTCGGCGCACCGCGCAACGACTCCGGGGAGGTCGACACCGGCGCGGCGTACCTGATCGCAGGCCACTGCCCGGAGCCGAAGGAAGCGGACGACCAGCAGACGACCGAGAAACCAACCACTGAACAGCCGACCACAGAGGCGCCAACTACCGAAGCACCGACTACCGAGAAGCCGACCACCGAAGCACCGACCACCGAACAGCCGACGACAGAGGCACCAACCACCGAACAGCCAACGACCCAAGCACCGACGACGAAGGAGCCAACCACCGAGCAGCCAACCACTCCAGCACCGGCACCGACTACGGAACAACCGACGACAGAAGTACCAACGACCGAAGCACCGACAACTGAGGCTCCGACCACTGAACAGCCGACAACCGAGGCACCGACTACCGAAGCACCGACCACCGAAGAACCCACGACTGAACAGCCGACAACCGAGGTACCGACTACCGAAGCGCCAACTACGACAGCCGATGGCGCCCCGCCCGTGACCGAGGAACCGACGACGGAGCAACCAACCACTGAGGAACCAACCACGGAAGAACCAACGACTGAGCAACCGACGACGGAACAGCCAACCACTGAACAGCCAACCACTGAACAGCCAACTACCCAGCAACCGACCACCGAACAACCGACCACCGAACAACCGACCACCGAACAACCGACCACTGAGGCACCAACCACTGAAGCCCCTACGACCGAACAGCCGACCACTCCAACACCGGCACCAACGACCGAGCAGCCGACAACGGAACAACCGACGACCGAAGCACCGACTACGGAAGCGCCGACGACTGAAGAGCCAACCACCGAGGAACCAACCACTGAAGAGCCAACCACCGAGGAACCGACGACAGAGGCACCGACTACCGAAGAACCGACCACCGAAGAACCGACCACCGAGCAGCCGACGGAGAGTCAGGCTGCTATCAGCTTCGTCGCGTTCTGCCAGGCTGGCGGGACACAGCAGGGTAACGACCCCTGCCCCGACGGAGAGAGCCTGCTCGTAAAGTTCGAGTGGAGCGGGAACTCGTTCCAGCCCGAAGGCGGTAGCAGCGAGGGCGTCAGTATCACGGACGTCGTGACCGACGGCGACGGCGAACCGATTTCGGCGAGCTGGACGTCCGAGGAGAGCATCTCGACGGTCGTCGTGAAGTCCGCGACCGACGACTGCGAGTTCAGCGGCGGTACTTCTGGATCGGTGGAGTCCTGCGGCCCGCCACCGGGTCAGGACGGACTCGCTGACGCCGCGTCGGACAGCCCGGACCGCTCCGGGTTCGGCGTCCCGAGCGCAACGGGTATCACCGGGTTCGCTGGGCTGTCGGCTGCCGCGGCTATCGCGCTAGCCCGCCGCGACTAACGGAAGCGAACACCGGTAGCCTCTCTTTCTCGCTGCCCTCGAACGGCCTCAGGCGTCGAGGTCGTCGAAACCCCACTCTTCGGCGCGTTCGCGGGCCTCCTCGCGGGCTCGGTCCCGGATCGCCTCGACTTTCTCTTCGTCCGCGAGGAAGGCTTCGACGGCGTCGAGGTCGTCGTCAGCGGGGTCGCCGCCTCCGATGTCCCCGGCTTCGGCGGCTTCTCGGGTTCGCTGCGCGAGAACGTCGTCGCCGGCGAGTCGCTCGGCGGGCGTGCCGGGTGCGACGGCGTGCTGGTCCGTGCGGGGGACGCTGCCGTCGTCGCCCGCGTAGCACTCCACGCGCAGCGGCCCGGTTGTCGCGAGGTCCGCGAGCGCCGCTGCGCCACCCCGCCCCGTCCCCGTGTGGCGGACGTGCGTGGGGACGCCGTCAGTGAACGCGACGACGCCCTCGCCGTCGTCGTCGAGGAGGAGCGCGTCCTGCGGAGTGAGCACAGCGTGGCCGGTGAGCTCGCGGTCGAGCGCGAGCGACAGCGCGGCCGCCGCGTCGTCGACGACGCGCGCGAACGTCAGTTCCGTCATGGCTGTTCCGGGACGACCGCGCTCCGGAAGCGGTCGGCGACCGACTCGGCGTCCGCCTCTCGGACGTCGATGGCATCGGCGGCGCGCCGGTACGCGGCCGCGGCGTCGCTGTCGGGCGCGTGCGCGAACAGCGGCTCACCGGCGCGCCGCGCCGACCGCACCGCGTCGTCGTCGGGGATCGAGCCGAGCGTCGCGCCCTCGAAGTACTTCCCGGATTGCTCGGCGACGCGCTCGACCGCCTCGGGGTCCTGGACTTTGTTGTAGAGCGTGCCGGCGACGCCCGTGCCGTACGACGTCGCGTACTCCTGGACCTTGAGTGCGTCCGAGATGGCGGGAATCGTCGGCTGCACCACGAGCACTGCGCGGTCCGCGAGCACCACCGGGAGGACGGCGCTGCGGCTCGCGAGCGTCGCCGGCGAATCGAGGAGGAGGACGTCCGTGTCGGCCGCGAGGTCGGCGACGACGTCGCGGAGCCGAGCCGGGTCCGCCTCGCGGAAGTCCCCGAGTCCCGTGCCACAGGGAACGACGCGCATCCCGTAGCGCTCGTAGACGGCGTCCGAGACGTCGGCGCCGCTGTCGGTAATCAGGAGGTCGTGGAGGGTCACGTCGACGTCCGCGAGGCCCGCGTGGAACAGCAGGTTCGCCATCCCGGTGTCGGCGTCGACGACCGTCACGTCGTAGTCGTCGGCGAGCGCCATCCCGAGCGCGAGCGTGCTCGTCGTCTTCCCGGTGCCGCCCTTCCCGGAGGCGACGGCGAACGCCTCAACCATCCTCGTCCTCCGGGCGTAGCGCGGCGGCGAACGCGTCCCTGTCGTCGGGCAGCGAGGCGAACTGTTCGTCCGCGACGCGGCGGCGCTCGCGGACGTCCTCGCTCGGGCTGCCGAGCGCGCGCTCGCGGCACGCCGCGTAGAGCTCGGAGACGGAGTTCCGGTAGGCGGCGATCTGGCGGGCGCGCTCGACGGCCGCGAGCACGGAGGCCTCGTCGCTGGTCGCGCACGTGACGTCGGCGTCGACGGTCGACGTGCCGACCACCACGACCGCGGCACCGTCGGCGTGCTCGCGGATCGTGTCGACGACAGCGGCGGGGTCTGCGACGGCGTTCGCGTCGACGACGGCGACGTCCGGCGCGTCGCGGGCGACCGCGTCGCCGACCCCCGCAGCGTCGACGACGACGGTGTCCGGGAGCGCGGCGGCGAGCGCCTGCCGCGTTTCGTCCGCGACCAGGAGTGTCACGTGCAGTGTATTCGCGTTCTCCGTGAAAATATTTTCGGGGAGGAGACCGAAAATTCCCCCGCTGACGAGCGTGAATCCCAGGTACGGCAGCGGGGTAGTCCGGCCGCGATGGCTCGTTCCGAGCGACCGGGAATTTTGGAGAATTTTTTGTATTAGTAGTAAAAATCCGTGCCGTACGCATGGGACTCACGGACGCAGACGGGGCCCTCGGCGGGCAATCCCGCTTCGTCTACGTCGTCGCCGCGATGGCCGCCCTCAACGGGCTGCTGTTCGGCTTCGACACGGGCATCATCTCGGGGGCCATCCTGTTCATCAACGACTCGTTCAGCCTCTCGCCGCTCGTCGAGGGCATCGTCGTCAGCGGCGCCATGGCGGGCGCCGCCGGCGGCGCGATGCTCGGCGGCCGGCTCGCAGACCGAATCGGGCGACGCCGGCTCATCCTGCTGTCCGCGGTCGTCTTCTTCGCGGGGTCGTTCCTGATGGCGGTCGCGCCGAACGTCCCCGTGCTCGTCGCCGGCCGGCTCGTCGACGGCGTCGCCATCGGGTTCGCCTCCGTCGTCGGCCCGCTGTACATCTCCGAGATCGCGCCGCCGGAGATCCGCGGCGGGCTCACGTCGCTGCACCAGCTGATGGTCACCATCGGCATCCTCGCGTCGTACTTCGTGAACTACGCGTTCGCGGACGCCGGCGCGTGGCGGTGGATGCTCGGCGCGGGCATGGTGCCCGCTGTCGTGCTCGGTGTCGGCGTGCTCAAGATGCCCGAGAGCCCGCGGTGGCTGTTCAGCCACGGCCGGCCCGACGACGCCCGCCGCGTCCTCGAACGCACGCGAGAGGGCAGCGTCGACGACGAGCTCGCCGAAATCGAGGAGACCGTCGAACGCGAATCCGGCACCAGTCTCCGCGACCTCCTCGCGCCGTGGCTCCGGCCCGCGCTCGTCGTCGGCGTCGGCCTCGCCGTCCTCCAGCAGATCACGGGCATCAACGCGGTGATGTACTACGCGCCGACCATCCTCGAGTCCACGGGCTTCGGGAGCACGGCGTCCATCCTCGCGACGGTCGGCATCGGCGCCGTCAACGTCGCCATCACGGTCGTCGCCATCGCGCTCGTCGACCGCGTCGGCCGCCGCCCGCTGCTGCTCGTCGGCACCGGCGGGATGACCGTGACGCTCGCCGGGCTCGGCGTCATCTTCTACCTCCCCGGGCTCTCCGGCGTGCTCGGCATCGCCGCGACCGTCTGCCTGATGTTGTACATCTCCTTCTTCGCGGTCGGGCTCGGCCCCGTCTTCTGGCTGCTCATCTCCGAGATCTACCCGCTGTCGGTCCGCGGCTCCGCGGAGGGCGTCGCCACCGTCGCGAACTGGGGCGCCAACCTCGCGGTGTCGCTGTCGTTCCCGGTGCTCACCGCAAGCGTCGGCCCGTCGTGGACGTTCTGGCTGTTCGGCGGCTTCAGCGCCGTCGCGCTCGTGTTCACGTACGGCCTCGTCCCCGAGACGAAGGGGCGCACGCTCGAAGCCATCGAGGCCGACCTCCGCGAGAACGTCGCCGGCTCCGCGGGCGCCGCCTCACACCAGCGCCCGGACGTCGGCGACGACTGACCGAGCGCGGTTACTGGCAACTACTGACGCTCGCGTCCGCCGGGCGTATTACTTGTGAAAACGGACGATTCAGAAGTTCAACTTGATGGTCGCGGTGACGGCCATCCTCGCGACGGTCACCGCCGTTCCACTTCGGGTTCCCCCCGGGCGAGAGAGGACGTGATGACCGGCAGCGACGTCTCGGTCGACGACCACAGCGCGCAGGTGACGTGGATTAGCGGGGGGAACGCCGACGATCTCCGCGTCGAAGCGACGAACGCGACGCGCCGCACCCAGTCGGTTAGTTACTCTCGTCCTCGTCGGCTTTCTCCGCAGCCTCCTCACCGGCCTCCTCGGTCGCCTCGGCGGCATCCTCGCCCGTCTGCTCGATCTGCTCTCCGGCCTCCTGTGACCCCTCCTCGACGCGCTCGGCCACCGTCTCGCCACCCTCCTGAATCGTCGTGGCGGCCTGTTCGGACATCTCCTCGGTCCGATCGGCAGCCCGCTCGGACATCTCCTCGGTTCGGTCGGCAGTCTCGCTCTTCGCGCTCTCGAGTATCTCCTTCGGCTTCTGTGACTTCCGCATCCAGTAGCCGAGCCCGATCGCAGCGCCGACGAACAACAGCAGCCGCGATATCCTCCCTCCTTTCGACTCGTTCGCTGGTCTGATCTCGACGGTCTTGTCGTTCGACTCCTTGATCGCATCTATCACGGCCTCCTCGAACCGATCACTCTCGGCCCTCTGTGAGGGCGCAGACGCCCCTCCCAGCAGTGGAATTTTCATTGTAGTCCAATTTCAGAGTCGAGATGTACGCGGAAAATTATTAGCCTTGTAATAGAAAGGGCGGGAGGTTTTCGCCCGGTACAGGCGCTCCTCACCGGGGACGACTCCGGAGAGGCTGCCCCATAGACGGTATGCTTTGCACTGTTGCTCGTTCACGAGAGTAGTCCACCCAATGAGGAGCGCTGCTGCATACAGGACGAGGACGCGGAGCGTTGACTGAGACTCGCGTTCGACTCGCGGACGGATTGTGCGGCGTGCGCGTCGGAAGTGCAGCGCCGTCTCTCGAACGTAGTTCGCCGGGGGAGAAAGTCCGCCCTCCCCGATTTGAACGGGGGACAAGTCGATCTACAGTCGACTGCTCTACCAGTCTGAGCTAAGGGCGGGCGCATTCGTTCGTAGGCCGTCGTCCGGATTTAAGAGTTACCATTCGGGGCGACGACGGGCGTCAGACGCGAGGAGTGACTTGAAGACCCCACGGGTGATAGGTGGTAGCGAACGGGCATGTCGAAGATAACCTTCCGGGCGGACGACGACCTCGTGGACGCCGTCGACGACCGCGAGGAGTCCAAGAGCGAGGTGATGCGCGAGGCGCTGCGCACGTACCTCGACGGCGGGGGCGCGGACGAGGACGCCGGCGGGGAGCGCGTCGACGACGTTATCGCCGAGCGCGTCGACGAACTCGTCGAGCGGCGGCTCGCCGCGAGAGCGCGCGAGCGGGACGTAAACGTGAATATCACGGTCGAGCCCGCCGATGGACTGCGTGCGGACGTTCGGAGCGAGCAGGGAGCGCCGCGCCGCGAGCCGACCGGCCGCGGTGACGGTCGTTCGACGGACAGCGGCGGCCGACGCGAGCAGAGCTGCGCACAGTGCGGTGCGGCGCTGTCTGACGACCACGTGTACTGTCCGAACTGCGGGGAGAAGGCGACGCGGCGCGTGTTCTGCGAGTGCGGCGACGAGGTGCGCGCGGACTGGTCGTTCTGTCCGCACTGCGGCCGGCGGACCGCGTCGGCGGACGCCCTCGATCGGTAAGACACCTGTTTACATCCGCCGTTAATTATATACGTTGAGACACTGTGGGTAGTGGTACGTAAGACGGTTGTCTTACAGAAAATCGGACGACGGCGCGGGGTTATGACCCGCCCAACGGTTCTGTAAGACGCAGCCGGGACCGAACGCCGTCTTACCACAACGGGGATACCAAATATGGAGCGTGTGACACTCCGCATTCCGAAACAGCAGATCGACGAGGTCGAACAGATGGTCGAACGGGGCAAGTTCCCGAATCGCAGCGAGGCGATTCGGTCGGCGGTCCGTGAGATGATAGACGAACAGACCGACCAGGCCGGCACGAACAACTGGGCGAAGGTGTAACGATGCAGGACATCGTTCAGGACGCCCTCGACAACGCCGAAGCCGAACAGCGGGAGATGGACGCGAGCAGCGACGGTGACGAGTTCGGCGACCCGCGCATCGTCATCGTGGGCGCTGGCGGCGCCGGCAACAACACGGTCAACCGGCTGTACAACATCGGCGTCGAGGGCGCCGACACCATCGCCATCAACACGGACAAACAGCACCTCAAGATGATCGAGGCCGACACGAAGATTCTCGTCGGGAAGTCCCTGACGAACGGCCTCGGCGCGGGTGGCGACCCCTCGATGGGCGAGCGCGCCACCGAGATGGCCCAGGGAACTATCAAGGAGGTGCTCGGCGACGCGGACCTCGTGTTCGTGACCGCCGGGATGGGCGGCGGTACCGGCACAGGCGCCGCGCCCGTCGTCTCGAAGATCGCCAAAGAGCAGGGCGCGATCGTCGTCGGCATGGTGTCGACGCCGTTCAACGTCGAGCGCGCCCGCACGGTGAAAGCCGAGGAGGGCCTGGAGAAGCTCCGCGACGAGGCGGACTCCATCATCGTCCTCGACAACAACCGCCTGCTCGACTACGTCCCGAACCTGCCCATCGGGAAGGCCTTCTCCGTGATGGACCAGATCATCGCGGAGACCGTCAAGGGCATCAGCGAGACCATCACCCAGCCCAGCCTCATCAACCTGGACTACGCCGACATGACCGCCATCATGAACCAGGGGGGAGTGGCGGTGATGCTCGTCGGCGAGACCCAGGACAAGAACAAGACCAACGAGGTCGTCAAGGACGCGATGAACCACCCGCTGCTGGACGTCGACTACCGCGGCGCGAGCGGCGGACTCGTCCACATCACGGGCGGCCCGGACCTCACGCTCAAAGAGGCCGAAGGCATCGCGGACAACATCACGGAACGGTTGGACGCGAGCGCGAACGTCATCTGGGGCGCGCGCATCCAGGAGAACTACAAGGGCAAGGTGCGGGTCATGGCCATCATGACCGGCGTGCAGTCCGCGCAGGTGCTCGGCCCGAGCACCCAGAAGCAGGCGGACAAGTCCCGCCAGGAGCTCAAGGACGTCGACGCCGACGCCAAGCAGCGCGCCGTCGACGACGCCGGCAGCACCACGAGCGAGTTCGGCGCGCACTCCGACGGCGGCAAGGAAGAGGTCGAGAAGAACAACGGCCTCGACGTCATCCGGTAACCGCCCAGTTCTTTTCGCGGCAGCTATCGACCCGTAGCGGCAGGTCTCAGACGGCGTCGACGGCTTCGACGAGCGCGCACTTCCGACAGCGGTCCCGGGTCGTCGGCGCGCCACACTCCTCGCACTCGCCGACGGGCTCGCCCTCGTCGCCGTACTCCTCGGCCGCGAGCCCGGCGAGCTCCTCGTAGCCAGCCATGATGGAGTGGCGTGTCCCCGGATGGTTCTCCTCCAGTTTCAACAGCAGGTCCTGGATCTCGCCGCGGAACGCCTCGCTGGCGTGCGGGCACTCCTCCATGTGGACCGGGAGGTCCCGGAGCTGGGCGTACAGCGCGACCTCCTTCTCGGGGACGTCCCGGAGCGGCTTCGCGCGCGGAATCATGTCCTCTTTGGGCGTGCGCTCGTCGAACGGCCCGAGGCTGGCGTCGAAGTGCTTCGCGACCTGTTCGACGTTCCCCTCGAAGATGTTCATCAGCGCCGTCTCGGCCTCGTCGTCGAGATTGTGGCCGGTGAGGAGTTTGTCCGCGTCGTACTCCTCGGCGTACCGCGCGAGGAGGTCCCGGCGAAACACCCCGCAGTACGCGCAGGGAGCCATGTCAAGGGGGTCGTCCTCGGCGACGTCGTCCATCTCCACGTCGAACTCGTCGGCGTACGCGACGACCTCGTGGCGGACGTCGCGGTCCGCGACGAGTTCCTCGCAGGCGGCGAGGCTCTCGTCGCGGTAGCCCTCGATGCCCTCGTGGATGGTGAGCGCGACCAGTTCGACGCGCGGGTCCTCCGCGAACGTCTCCTCGACGATGTCCGTGAGGACGACGCTGTCCTTCCCGCCGGAGAGCCCGACGACCCACGTCTCGGGGTCCTCGGGGGTGGCGTCGTCGGGCAGCATGTCGTCCTCGCGGATGCGCCGCCGCACGCGGCGCTCGACGCTCTCGAAGAGGTGGCGCTCGCAGAGGTGCGCGCCGGAGTACGCCGCGTGCATCACGGCCTCGCGGTCGCACTTGGTGCAGTCCATTGGGTACACGTTGGCAGCGCCGGCGTTTCACCGTTACGTCTCGGCGAACCGCGGCGACCGATAAATCACATGTCGGGATAGCAAATCGGCGATTGCAGCGAACATACGCACACAGATTCGGCTGCGGGAGCGAGCGGGCGATGGCTCAGCCGGCGAACTCGGAGCTTGCGGCGGGAACGAGGGGGACGAGGTCAGGGGAGAGCGGCCGCGTTCACGGGGTAGGCTCGTACTGCGCGGCGTGGAACCAGTCGACGAGCGTCTCGGTCGCGCGCTTCTCGACGCCGTGAGGGACGTAGACGAACGGGATCGGGCGGTCGAACGCGCGCTCGCCGTACAGCCCCCAGTCGCCGACCGAGCGGGTGGTGCCGCCGTACGCGATGGGGATGTCTTCGAGGTCCTGTGGCTCGTACTCGGGGACGTAGGACTGCTCGACCCAGACCTCGTGGGCGGCGACGTCGAGCTCGTCGGCGAGGTCGGCCTCGATGCGGTCGGCGTGCTCGACGAGCCAGTCGCTGAATTCGTCGAGGTCGGCGTCCACCCGGTCGGCGTACGCGATGCGGTGTTTCCAGCACGTCTCGGGGAAGCGGCGCGCGCGGAAGCGGTCGTAGAGCGCGGCGAGCGTGGAGTCGGGGTGCTCGCGGGCGGCGACGCGCAGCCGCTCCATGATGGTGTTGTCGTCGATTTCGCCGTCGAGGACGCGGTCGGCGGTGACGGGCGGTTCGTCGGCGAGCGCGGCGAGCTCGTCGAGGAGTTCGCTGAGGAGGACGTGGGCGTAGACGGACTTGTGGTGCTGGGTCACCCACATGTAGACGGCGATGCGGCCTTCGAGGTAGTTGCCGATCGTCGAGAGCGCCTTGTCCGAGAGCGCGAGCCCCTCCTCGGGGTGGGCGGTGTAGGAGCCGACCATGCGGTCGGTGTCGAAGCTGAGGACGTCCGCGCCCGTCATCTGGTTGTCCCGCGTGATGTAGTCGAGGCGGTCGACGTCGATGGGCGAGTGCAGGATCTGGGCGGCGACGCCGTGCTGCCAGCGGCCGCCGCGCTCGTACTCGAGGCTGTACCCGAGGACGTGCGCGCAGACGTCGTGGGGGTCGACGTCCATCTCGTGGAGGCCGTCCGCGAACTCTTCGAGAACGATGAGACAGCCCAAGAGCTCGTGCGCGGACGCCTCGCGGATGGGGGCGTCGCCGACGCCGGCGTCCGCGAACGTCGCCTGGAGGCCGTGGTCGGCGAGCCGGTCGCGGAGGTCGTCGGTGTCGACGAAGCGCTCGCCGAGGTGGCTGAACGGCGGGTGGCCGACGTCGTGGAGGAGCGCGGCGCACTCCAGGGTGCGCTGGATGTCGTCGAGCTCCGCGGTCGTGGCGTCCCGGTAGAAGTACGGCTGCTCGCGGAGGTTCTCGAAGACGGTGCGCGCGAGGTGGTAGACGCCCAGCGAGTGCTCGAAGCGCGTGTGGTTCGCGCCCGGGTAGACGAGGTAGGTCGCCGAGAGCTGGCGGACGTGGCGGAGCCGCTGGAACGCGCGGTGGTCGAGGACGTTGTCGACGAGCGGCTGTTCGAGTTCGACGTAGCCGTGGACGGGGTCTTTGATTTGCGTGGCCGGCATGGGTGTGCGTCGCCGGTCCGGAGGGACCGACCGAGATTGTCAGGGATACGACCCCCGAGCGGGTTGGTCTTTCGATTGCCGCGGGCGTGCACAACGGTTTTCGGCGCTCGCGGGCTACGGGTACGCGATGGACCGAGACGCCGCCGTCGACCGAGTGGAGGAGCTCGTCGACACCGTCGCGAGCGAGGAGATGCCGGTTCCGGTGCGCGAGCTCTGGGTGTACGGCGACGTCGCGCTCGGCCTCGACCCCGTCGAGCGCCTCGACGTCTACCTCACGAAGGACATCCTCTTGCGAGGGGACGACGCCGACCGCGCCGACGAGTTCGAGCGCGAGTACGGGGTGAAGGGCGTCGGGAAGACGGTACGGGCGTCGTGGGCCGACGAGCACCCGGAGTACCTGCGCGCGAACGACAACGGCCACGTCGCGCCAGAGCGCTGTCTCGCCGCGCACCTCCTCGACGACGACGAGCCGATTCACCTGGAGGTGTGTAACGCGAGCTTCGAGGACAACGTCACGCAGCGCCTGGAGGGCGCGCGGGCGACCGAAACCTACGAGAACGTGCTCGACCCGCGGGGCGTCTGCCTGTGGGCCGAGGGCGAGCGCAGCGACGACGCCCTCCGGAAGCTCCGCGAGGGCGAGTTCGTCTTCCCGACGCTGTCGGGCGCCCTGGAGATGCTCGGCGCCGACGAGAGCGAGGCGGAGACGGCCGCCGCCGCGGTCGAGGAACGCCGCGAGCGCGCGGAAGGGGCGACCGTCCGCGGCGACGTCGTGTAGCGAAAAGGTGTGATTTTCCGGGTTCTGAGTTCTCCTCTCCGTGTCTGCCAGTAAGTTACGTGTACTGTTAACAGACCCCGCGTAGCAATACCTCAAGGAGTTTTTGTATCTTAGGTATCATGAAACCCACAGGCGCGGCACTCACACCACTCCAGCAGACGGAGACGGTCACCGACGCCGTCCAGGAGACGATTGCGGAGGTCATCGCGTACCTGCCGACCATCCTCAGCGCAATCATCATCCTCGTCATCGGCTTCGTCATCGGCCGAATCGTCGGTGGCATCGTCAGACGGATAATCGAACGCATCGGCATCTCACAATACGGTCCCGGCAAGGACACCGGGGGGACGTCTGAGGGGGACGAAGGTGACAGCATCGCCCGCGCGCTCGGGAAGCTCGTCGCCTACTACATCTACTTCGTCACCATCGTCGCCGCGGTGAACGTCCTCGACATCACCCAGCTCTCCGAGCTGCTGGGCAACCTCGCGTCGTACCTCCCGACCATCCTCGGCGCGGTCGTCCTGCTCATCGTGGGGTTCGTCGTCGGCCGCATCATCGGGGACATCGTCGCGGACCTCGTCGGCGGGTTCGACATCGGCCCGCACCTCCGTGACACGCCGCTCGAACAGTTCGGCGACGAGCGCGGCGAGTTCGGCCACATCGTCGGCCTACTCGTCACGTACTACATCTACCTGCTCACGCTGCTCGCCGTCGCAGACATCGTCGAAATCGAGGCGCTCACCGAACTCCTCGACACGTTCGCTGCCTACCTGCCCGCGCTCGCGGGCGCGCTCATCGTGCTGCTGGTCGGCATCTGGCTCGCCGAGCGCGTCGGCGGTCACGTCGCGAACAGCGACGCCAGCCGGGCGACCGACTGGGCCGGCCTCGGCGTGAAGCTGTTCATCTACTACGTCACCGCGACCATCGCGCTCGGCGCCATCGGCTTCCAGACCGCCATCCTCGCCGGCGTGTTCACGTCGTTCTTCGTCGCGTTCTTCGGCGCGCTCGCCATCGCGCTCGCCATCGGTATCGGCGTCGCCCTCGGCCTCGGCGGCCAGAACTACGTCGAGGAGAACATCGACGACTGGATGCAGTCCGCTCGCGAGGCCACGCAGTCGAGTGGCACGGGCGCAGGAACCTCCGGGTCGCCCGACTCCGGAGTCGACGACGCGACTCGCGACAGCGACCTCGGGAGCTCGGACACCGACGACACCGACTTCGGTGACTCCGATAACTCCAGCCTGGACGACTGACGCGCTCCCGGCAGGACCGGTCTCACCGGCCTCCCGCGTTCACCGTTCGGCTGTCCGTAGTTCGCACTCGCGTCGCTGTGCTCGCGTTCTCACGGCTGCCGAACGTCGCCGTGCGCTGTGACGTGGCTCTCATTCGTTCGCCTCGCTCACTCGCTCCGAGCCGCGCTACTCTTCGAACCGGAACGTCCCGTCACGCTGGACGACCTCCCCGTCGACCTCGATGTAGGAGTCCTCGCTCATGTCGACGATCATGTCGACGTGGGTCGCGGACTCGTTGAACGGCTGGCCCTCGGGGACGCACTCCTCGATCGCGCCGCCGACGGCGAGGTGGACGGTGTCGCCCATCTTCTCGTCGAACAGCATGTTGTACGTGAACCGGTCGATGTCCCGGTTCATCCCGATGCCGAGCTCGCCGAGGCGCCGCGAACCCTCGTCCGTGTTCAGAATGCTCTCCAGCGCAGCCTCGTTCTTTGCGGCCGAGAAGTCGACGACTTCGCCGCCCTCGAACTGCAGCCACGCGTCCGTGATCTCCTTGCCCTGCCGGACGAGCGGCTTGTCGAAGAGGACCTCACCCTCCACGCTGTCCGGGACCGGGCACGTGAACACCTCGCCCGCGGGCATGTTCTTGTCGCCCCAGTCGTTGGCGCCCTCCATCCCCGCGATGCTCATCGTGATGTCGGTGGTGTCCCCGGAGACGACGCGAACGTCCTCGCCTTCGTCCAGAATTTCGACCATCTGGGCCTGGAACTCCCGCTGGGCGTCCCAGTCCTTGTTCACGGCGTCGTAGACGAAGTCCTCGTAGGCCGCCGTACTCATCTCCGCCTGCTGGGCGTCCGCGGGCGTCGGATGCTGGGTGATGACCCAGCGCTTGCGGAGGCGCTCCTCCAGAACCGGACCGCGCGCGCGGCTCGTGGCCTGGCCCTTCCCCGGCGGAACGTCGCTGGTCTCGAAGGCGTTCCCGCCGCCCCCGATCAGGAACACGACGTCGGTCTCCTCCATCGCGGCGAGGTCGTGAGCCTTCGTCTCGTAATCTTCGACATTCATCGCGCGGTTGTACGCGCGCGCAGCGCGGGCCGACCCCCACTTCGTGGTCGGCCGCGCGCCGGCCTCGCCGAGTTGCTCGTACAGCGCGACCACGAGGTCTTCGGCCTCCTTCGACGCGCGAATCAACACCATGTCGCCGCGCTGCACGTCGGTGCAGTCCTCGACGAGAATCTCGGCGTGGCGGCGGACTCTGTCGTCCATACCGCGAAGTGGAGTGTCCGACGAATAAAGCCCGGAGAAGTGGAAAACGAGCCCTACTCCGGAGTCGCCCTGTCGGCGTCCGGGACGCGGCCCACGGTGACGTGGAACGGGACGGTCTCGACGCGCTCGTAGTCGTCCTCGCGCATCTGCGCGACCACCTCGCGGCCCATCTCCCGCCACTCCGCGCGCAGCGCGTCGTAGGCCTCCGAGGAGAGCCCGCCCGCCGCGAGCGTCGGCCGCTGCTCGGCGAGGCGCTCGCCGGTCGCCTTCCGCGCGGCGGCCTCCAGTGCGGCCTCGTCGTACGGCGGCTCGACGGCCTGCACGTGCTCGTACCGCGTCGTCGAGACGTCCACGAGCCCGGCTTCCTCGAAGCAGTCCGCGGCGCCCGCACCCAGCGAGACGTCCGTGTCGACGCCCGCGATGTACGCGTCTCGGGCGCGGGCGGCGAGTGGCGGCTCGCTCGCCACCGTCGACTCGACGGTGACCGCGGCGTTGTTCGGCTCGACTGCCGCCACGAGCTCCGAGGACACGCGCGCGAACTCCCGGACGGCGGCGACGGGGTCCGGGAGGTTGATGAGTAGCGCCTGGCACGCGACGAGGTCGCAGGCGTCCCCGCCGAACGGCAGCCGCGTCGCGTCCCCGACGACGCGCTCGTCCGCGGCGACGTGCTCGAGCAGTTCCCGGTCGGCGTCGAGGGCGAGCACCTCCGCGTCGGACTCCTCTCGGAACACCCGCGTGAGCTCCCCGGTGCCACATCCCACGTCGAGAATCCGCTCGCGACTGCCCAGCCGGAGCGCGTCCAGGGCCTCTCGCTCGGCCCACATCCCGCGGCGCGTCTCTTCGAGGTAGTCGGCGCTGAAGCGGCGCACACCCCCACTAAATACGGGGTCGGCAAAAGCGACGGGGTCCTCGTGCGATTCGGACTGTCGAAGTCGGACCACGACGCTCGCAACGACGAGGCGCTTACGCGCCTCGCAGCTCACGGCTCCCGCCGGTCGCCGCTCACCGTTCGGAGAGTCTACGACTCCCGCAGTTCCCGCACCTTCTCGATGTTCCACGCGAACCCGCGGCCGTCCTCGTGGGGCGTCTCCAGCACGAGCGGCACCTCGTTGTCGACGATGGCGTCGTGGTTGACGAACGCGTCCATGCCGTCCTCGCCGATGTGCCCCTCGCCGATGTGAGCGTGCTCGTCTTTGTTCGTGCCGCAGTCGTGCTTGGAGTCGTTGAGGTGGACGCACGCGAGGTGTTCGAACCCGACGACGTCGTCGAACTCCGCGAGCGTCTCCGTCACGGCTTCGGGCGTGGAGAGGTCGTAGCCCGCGGCGAACGCGTGCGCGGTGTCGACGCAGACGTCGAGGTCCTGCTCGGACTCCTCGAGGACGTACGCGAGGTGTTCGAAGTCCCCGCCGAGCTTCGTGCCCGAGCCCGCGTCGCTCTCCACGAGCACGGTGACGCCCTCGGGAACGTCGAGTTCGTCGAGCGCGCTGACGGCGTTGTCGAGGCCCTGCTGGACGCCCGCGCCAGTGTGCGCGCCGAGGTGGACGTTCACGTACTCGATGCCGAGCTGGTCGGCGGCCTCGACCTCCTTCTGCATGCTGCCGACGGACTTCTCGCGGAGGTCGTCCTTGGGGGTACAGAGGTTCACGAGGTACGACGAGTGGATGACCCACGGGCCGTCGAGGCTCCCGTCCGTTCCCTCGCGGAAGGCTTCGGCCTCGTCGTCGCCGACGTTCGGGTCCTGCCACACTTGCGGAGAGTGCGTGAAGATCTGGCCGCAGTTCCCGCCGACGTCCAGTTCGTTCTCGACGGCGTTGTCGACGCCGCCCGCGATAGAGACGTGTGCGCCTACTCGCATACGCCCCCGTTCGGCGCGGGCGACATAGGGGCTTCGAAGCGTCGGAACATCTATCCCGACTCCCCTCTCTGGTGATAGTATGACAGGGGGCGCAGTCGGGAAGGGCGAAGAAGTACCGGACGTGTCGGCGCCGCTCGTCCGCGCCAGCGGCGACGTGACGGAGACAGCGCTGTCGGAGCTGTACGACGACCGGCCGGTACTGATGGTGTTCTACACAAACGACTTCAGCCCGGACTGCGTGAACGAGTGGTGCTCGTTCCGCGACTACGGCTGGTTCACGTCGACCGATGACGTCCGCGTCGTCGGCGCGAGCAGGTCCCGCGCGGCGACCCACCGGCGGTTCATCGACTACCTCGACATCGACTTCCCGCTGTACGCCGACACCGAACTCGCCCTCTCGGACGCGTTCGGCGTCACGTACCGCGCGCTGAAGGTGTTCCCGCGGTCGAAGCGCTCGGTGTTCCTCGTGGACGCGGACGGCGTCGTCCAGTACCGCTGGGTGGGCGAACACTCACTCGACCCGACCCGCGACCAGCCGCCGCTCGCCGAGATTCGCGAGGCCGTCGAAGAACACGCCGGCGGCGAGCCGGAGACGTTCGGGTTCAGTTAGTCGGCGCGGTCCGGTCGCGGGTCCACGCCTCGCTCGCGTACTTCTCGTCGGCGAGCTCGCGGGCGGCCGCGAGTTCCTCGTCGGTCCACTCGCCGACCGCCGCATCGCACCACTCCGCGAACGCGTCTTCCAGCGCGGAGACGGCCTCGTCGCGGCTGATTCCCGACTCCTCGTAGATGCTCGTGACGCGGTCGCGGAACTGCTGCTCGTCGACCCCGGAGTCGGCGAACACGCCGAGGTGGTCGCCGACCGCGAGGTCATAGGACAGCGAACCGTGCTGGATGACGGCGTCCCGGGTGCGGTACTGGGCGTTTCCGCTAATTTTCCGGCCGTCGACGGCGATGTCGTGGGCGGGGTGGAGCGCGCGCAGGTAGCACGCGGGCTCGTGAATCGCGGGGTGTTCCTCGGCGACGAAGTCCGCGTCGACGCCCATCTCGCGGAAGGCGTCGAGAATCGGCTCGCAGAGTATCTCGTAGCACTCCATCAGGTCTCCGGGGAGTTCGTCGGCGGGCGCGACGATGCTGTACGAGATGTCCGCGTGCTCGTCGTGATAGATGCCGCCGCCGCCAGACCGGCGGCGCGTGACGGTGATGCCCTCGCGCTCGGCGAACGCCCAGTCGACGGAGTCGGCGTCCTGCCGGTACCCCATCGAGAGCGTCGACGGCGACCACTGGTACGCGCGGACCGTCCGCGGTCCGCCGTCGGCGGCGGTCTCCGCGGCGACCTCCTCTAAGGCCATCTGCATCGGACCGTCACGGGCTTCCTCGGGTATCAGCCGCCACTCTCGGTCGGCCAGCGTCATGCCCTACCGTTCGTGGCCGACGGCAAAAAACCGGCCCTCCGTGCCGCCAGCAGCCGTCGGCGAGCGGGACGCCAGCGTGAGCGCCGAGCGACGGGTGAATCTGTGGGTTCGGGGTCCCGCCGCTATCCCCGAGCGGTCGAAATTCTATATCGTGGTATGTGGTTTATCCTACGGCAGGCGGGATTTTGGAGCGGACACAGAAGCCGATCGTAGAACGCCCGAACAGCGTGTAATCCGACGAACGAGGGACAGCTCCGCGGAACGGGGGCGCGAGAGCGGTGAGCGTGGCGACGGCGAGGCGCTTTTACCCCGGCACCGTCTACTTCCCAGCGAATGGTTCGGAACGTCGCCGCCGAGATGGCGGACCTCGACCCGGAGGACTTCCACCTGCTCTCGGGCGTCGAACACGGGATGCGGTTCTCCGAGTGGGTGAGCCGCGAGAAGCTCCCGGAGTTCTCCCGGCTGACCCAGGAGGAAGTCGACTACCGGCTCGACAGGATGCTCGACCGGGAGTTCCTCGAACGGAAGACCATCCAGTACGAGGGCGTCCAGCTGACGTTCGCGGGCTACGACGCGCTCGCGCTGCACGCGTTCGCCGAGCGTGACACCGTCGAGGGGTTCGGCGCGCCGCTGGGCGTCGGCAAGGAGAGCGACGTCTACGAGGTGCAGTCGTTCCGCCCGATGGCGCTGAAGTTCCACCGCGAGGGGTACACGCAGTTCCGGGAAGTACATCGCGGCCGCGACTACACCAGCGACAAGGAGCACACGTCCTGGCAGTACACCGCGCGGAAGGCCGCCGAGCGCGAGTACGACGCCCTGGAGACGCTGTACCCGGACGTGAACGTCCCGCGGCCCGTCGACCACAACCGCCACGCGATCGTGATGGAGCGCGTCGACGGCGTGGAGCTCTCGCGAGCGCAACTGGAGCCCGAGCAGGCCAGCGGCGTCCTCGACCTGATACTCCGGGAGGTCGCGACCGCCTACGACGCGGGGTACGTGCACGCGGACGTCAGCGAGTACAACGTCTTCGTGAGCGAGGACGGCGTGACGCTGTTCGACTGGCCGCAGGCCACGCCGAGCGACCACGAGAACGCCCGCGAGCTGCTGGCCCGCGACGTGGGGAACATCGTCGGCTACTTCCGGCAGAAGTACCCGGGCGACGTGCCCGAAATCGACGAGTCGGGGGTCGCGGACGCGGTCGCCGACGGCGAGTTCGAGTCGGTCTCCGAGTTCTGAGCGCGTAGCGGCGCTCACGCACAGATTTTCGATGGCATGAGTTCGCGCGGTTCATCTCGGTAAACCCTATTTCGAGATATGAAATCAGCGGGTCCGGCGGTAGGACCGCCTTACTTCGAGGCCCCAGTCGTGTCCGGGCGCTGATTCGACACCCCACTGTATTTATACGGCCGCGCGGAAGAGACGGGCGAACGACACTCGGCCATGGCACACACCCGCCTCGTCCCCGTCGTCGCCGCGCTCGTGCTGGTAGCTGCCGCGCTGGCCGGCGTCGCGCCGGCCGCAGCTGACACACAGGCGTCCGCGTCAGTCGGGGACTACACGGTGACGCGGGGCGGCACAGTCAGTATCAGCGTCGGGCACTCCGGACCCGCGAATCTAACGATTTCCGGCGGCGGCTTCGAGGTTCTGGTCGGTCTCGGTGGCAGCGGGACAGACACCATCGAGTTCGACACGTACAACTCGGACGGCGAGACCGCCGGCGAGTTCATCTCGGGTGGAGCGCCGGACTTGAAGGGACCACCGTTAGACGAAGCCGTCCAGCCCGGCGAGTACGTCCTGGAGGTGACTGTCGACGGGGAGACCGAAGCGTACGGGACGCTCACGGTGCTCCCGAACGGCGAGATGACGAGCGAGACGGGCGCGCTCCCCGGCGACTACTTCGGCGAGGACGGCGGCGGGAACGCGCTCGGCGCCGTTCAGACCCACGCCGAGATCGGGCGCGGCAACGACGACGTCGTGCTCGGCGACTACGCGGCGTTCGTCGTCGACGAGAACGAGAGCGGGTACGGTGCGCCGTTCGAGGGCGGCGTGACAGTGGACGAGTTGGCCGGCGAGGGCTTCGAGATGCGCATCGAGGAACTCGACCCGGAACCGAACACGGAGGCCGAAACGTACGCCGCCGAGGACCTGCGCGTGGAAGCGCGGTTCGGTAGCGGCGACGGCCAGTTCGCCGTGCTCTGGGACACCAGCCGCGTCGACCTCGGCACGGGGTCGAACCACACCTACGAGTTCGATCTCACCGTCGACGAGACGCAGAATCCGCTCTTCTCGGAGAACCAGACGCTGCTCACGGAGCGCGTGACGATCGTAGAGCCGTCGGTGAGCATCAGCGCCGACCCCGGGTACACGCTCGCGCCGTGGGATGGCGACCAACTGCAGATTTCCGGGGAGACGAATCTCCTCCCGGGGACGACGCTGAACGTGCGCGCGCTCCACGAGGACGGGGATCCGCCGCGCCTCTGGCAGTCCGACGTGCGAGTGTCCGGTGGTGGGGAATTCGGCACGACGTTCGACTTCTCGAACGCCGACCGGCCGGCGGAGTTCCCGCTGTGGGTGCAGCGCTACGAGGACGAGACGCGCAGCACGGTCCGGTTGACTGCTGCGGAGGCGTCGGTCCTGTTCCCCTCGCAGGTGGTCAAAAACGGCACAGTGACCGTCGAGCGCGTGACACTCTCCCGGGGTGGGTTCCTCCGGCTGACCGCGGACAACGAGACGGTCGGTACCTCGGGGCCGCTCTCGCAGACGACCAACGGTAGCGTCGACATCCCGCTGAACACGTCGCTGGACGGCCCGACGAACGTGACTGCGACCGCGATCGTCGACGCGAACGGGAACGGGGAGTTAGACGCTGACGACCCCGCGTACGAAGCGTCGGGGTCGCCGGTCGCTGGTACGGCCGTCGTCGAGCCGGAGACAACGCCAGAGCCGAACACGACCACAGCGAACGCGACACAGACGACAGCAGCGCCGACGTCGACGGAGGTGACGCTACACGTGAACGACGCGGAGCCGCTCGCGCCGGTCGCGAACAACGACGGCTCGTCCGGCGGGTTCGTGCCGCTGTCGCCCGTGACGACGCTCGTCGCGCTCGTCGCGGCGGCGCTGCTGGCGCTCCGCCGTGGACCCGACCGTTTATGAGGTGGCGCCGTGGTGACTAAGACAGTACCTGGGGACCGCATGACCGGAGAGAGTACGCGTCCGACCCGGAGGGCTGCCTGATGTTCGACGAGATGGCGGCGTCGGAGTTCCCCGCGTTCCTCGCGGCGTTCTGGGAGGAGAAAGGGTGGTCGACGTCCGTCACGGAGAACGACGACGGCACGTACCTCGTGGGCGGCGACAAGGACAACGGCAAGCGCGGGCTCATCGGCGTCCGCCCGAGCGCGGAGACCGAGATCGGCGCCTCGGAGGTCGAGGACTTCGCGGCGTTCTGCGACCGGAAGGGCGTGGACGTGCGCGTGATGGCGACCCGCGGTCGGTTCACGACCGGCGCGCGGAGCGCCGCGGACGCGGGCAACGTCCACCTGCTCGACCCGAACGAGCTCGCCTCGTCCGTCCGCGACGAGGGCGCCGAGGACCTCGTCGCGGAGTTTACGGACGACGGCGACGGCGGGTCGCTGCTCGATAGCGTGCCGAACCCCCCGCTGCCCGGCGACGTGCCGAGCGGTATTCCAGTCGTCCCGCTGGTGGTCGCGGCCGTCGTGGTGCTCGCGGCGGTGTTCGCGGGCGGGACGGTGCTCAGTCTCGTGCCGTTCGTCGGCGCGGGCGGTGGCGGGGACGCGGGCTCGGCGTTCACGGCGTTCTCGATGGCGGCCGACGAGAACACCACCGCGACCGCGGAGTGGGACGTCCGCGTGCAGGACGAGCTCCGGACCGACGCCAACACCTACCGGCCGCCCGAGGGCGAGACGTTCGTCGTCGTCCAGTTGAACGTGACCGCGGGCGACTCGCAGGTGGTCGTCCGCCAGCAGAACTTCGCGCTGGCGGCGAACGGGACGAACTACGGCCACCAGCGCTTCGAGAACGCGAGCCAGCAGTTCCGGCAGCGGCAGGCGGCAGTGACCGCGGCGCCCGGGGAGTCCGGCCGCCTGCTCGTGGTGTTCTCGGTGCCGGAGGGCTTCGACGGCGCGACGCTCGTCGAGCGCGCGGACGGCCCCAGCCTCCGCTTCGAGCGCGCGGCCCTCGACTTCGACGCGGAGTAGGATTCGAAGTTCTTAACCCCGACCGATGCGAAACGCGGGTAACTCGCTGGCGAGCGGGCTCCAGCGGGCTCCTGACGGGAGTCGGGACGGGATGTGATTCTCGGGGAACCGAGAATTGAACCACGCAACGCCCGCGGACAACACATGGCACGAAGCTTCTACTCCCACATCAAGGAAGCCTGGCGGGACCCCGAGGACGGGAAACTCGCCGAGCTCCAGTGGCAACGCAAGCAGGACTGGCGAAAGGAAGGCGCCATCGAGCGCGTCGACCACCCGACACGGCTGGACAAGGCCCGAGAGCTGGGCTACAAGGCCAAGCAGGGCGTCGTCGTCGCGCGCGTCAGCGTCCGGAAGGGCAACGCCCGGAAGTCCCGCTTCAAGGCGGGCCGCCGCACGAAGCGGCAGGGCGTCAACCGCATCGGTCGCGCGAAGAACCTCCAGAGCATCGCCGAGGAGCGCGCGTCCAAGAAGTACGTGAACCTCCGCGTGCTGAACTCCTACTGGGTCGGCGAGGACGGCTCGCAGAAGTGGTTCGAAGTGATTCTGCTGGACCCCGAGCACGGCGCCATCCAGAACGACGACGACCTCAGCTGGATCTGCGACGACAGCCAGCAGGGTCGCGTCTTCCACGGGAAGACGAGCGCCGGGCAGCGCGCCCGCGGCCTCCAGACTCGCGGCAAGGGCGCCGAACACCTCCGCCCGAGCACGAACGCCGGCAAGCGCCGGAAGTCGTAGCGGTTCACTCCTCCCGTTCTTTTCCGCCGCCCAGCGGCGGCGCCGTCAGTCCTCCTCCAGCAGCTCCTGCTCGATGTCGGGGCTGCCGCCGGTCGCGCCGGCGACGCCGCGCGTGAGCGCGTCGAAGAACGCGACGAGCGGCCACAGCGCGAGCCCGACGTACTTCAGCGGCCGCGCGGCCGTCAACGCCCACGATTCGGCGTTCGCGAGCCCCCACGACTTGGGGAGAATCTCCCCGCAGACGAGCACCAGCGACGTGGCGACGAGCGTCGTCCCGACGACGGCGAGCTCGGGCGGGAGGTACGCGACGAGTATCACGGTGAGGATGCTGGAGACGGCGATGTTGACGAGGTTGTTCCCGACGAGGATGGTGACGAGCAGCCTGTGGGGGTCCTCGCGGAGGCGTTTCAGCGCGGGGCCGCGGTCGTCGCCGGCGGCGAGCGCGTCCAACCGGTCGGGCGTCAGCGAGAACAGCGCGATTTCCGTGCTGGAGAAGAACGCCGACACCGCCAGCAGGACCGCGACCGCGGCCAGCGACGCGAGCACAGAGGGGTCGATCGGCATGCGGGCAGCGATGGCGACCAGCCACTAAGGCGTTGGCACACGGTCCTCGGTGGGTTCCTCACTCCGTCCACTTGGCGTCGGCGAGCATGCGCTGGACGGCTTCCTCGCCGACGGCGCGCGCGAGCGTCTCGTAGCCCGCGCGCTCGGCGCGGTCCCCGGCGTCGGCGACCAGCCGGGAGACGATGAACTCCGGCGTGGACTTCCCGACGGTGCCGAACCGCGGCTGGTAGTCCACGAGCAGGTCGAGGTCCTGGCTAAGGCCCTCGGCGAAGATCCCGTCGGTGCGCGCGACGTCGGGCAGCGGTTCGAGGTCGTCGGCGAGGTGGGTGACGAACACGCCCAGCGCCTGCTCGTCGACGGTGAGCGTGACGAGGCCGTGCAGGAGGTCGGCAGCGCTCCCGGGCTCGGTGATGGCCTCGAACTCGTCGACGAGCATCAGCGTGCGGGCGCCGGCGGCCAGCGGCGGCACGACGGAGTTCAGCGTCGCCTCCAGCACGCCCGCGTTGAACGACGCGTGCCGGCGGTGGAAGACGACGGAGTCGACGGGTCCGAGTTCGACGCGGTCGGCGGGCACGGGCAGCCCCATCGCGGCGAGCACGGCGACCTGGCAGAGCGTCTCCAGCAGCGTCGTCTTCCCGCCGGAGTTCGCGCCCGTGAGCACGGCGACGCGGTCGCCCGTCGGCGGGTCGAGGGAGTGGTCGCCGACCGCGTACGTCACCGGCTGGACGTCGCTTCCGTCCGCGGCCAGCGAGAGGTTACGCGCGTTCTCCACGGCGATGGCGTCCGCGTCGACGAACTCGGGGCGCGTGAGGTCGTAGGCTTCCGCGAACCGCGCGAGGGAGACGTCGACCGCGAGGTCGCCGACCGCCGAGACGGCGGCGTCCACCTCGTCGCGGGCGTTCGAGATGGCGCCGCGGAGCTCCGCCGCGACCGCCTCCTCGCGGTCGCTTTCGTCCTCGCGGACGTCGTCCGCGAGCGCGCGCAGCGTCGTGCTCACGAAGTCCGCGGCGTCCGTGGCGTCCGGCTCCGCGGCGTTGCGGACGCGCCGGGGCTCGACGTCGGTCTCGCTGGCGACGTACTGGACGAACGCCTCCCGGAACTCCTCGGTGCCCTCGACGCCCTGCGAGCGCACCGCTTCGAGCACGTCGAACGTGTCCCGTTCGAGGCGTTCGAGCGCGCGAGCGTGCTCGCGGAGCCGGTCGAGTTTCGCGTCCGCGCCGTCCGCCACCCCGTCGCCGTCGAGATAGCGCAGCGCGTCCGCGGCGTCCTCCAGGGCGTCGGTGTCGAGCGCGGTGACGGCCGCGAACACGCCGGCGTCGTCGCCGACGACGTCCTGCAGGGCGAGCGCGGTCTCGACGGCCGCGCGCTGGCTGTCGCCCGCGTCGTCGTGCGCGCCGAACGTGTCGAGGACCGCCTGCCGGGTCTCCTCGTCGAAGCGGACCCACGTCTCGCGGGCGGCCTGCACGTCGTCGAGGCGCTCGCGCATCTCGTCGCGGTCGGTCAGCGGCGTGCGCACGCGGATGCGGTCGGCGGCGCCGGGCGTGACCGCGTGACCCGCCGCGAGCGCGACGAGCTCCTTGTAGACGGCGCGGGCGTCGTCGGTCGCGAGCGCGTCCATCCCCTCCCCGCCGTTCGCGCGCCGCAGGATGCGCGTCGCGCGGCCCCGCGAGATGCCGGCGTCGACGAGCGCGCGGACGTCCGCGGACTCGATGGCGTCGACGGCGTCCGCGACGCCGAGTTCGGTCTCCAGTTTGTCGGCGGTCTTCGGGCCGACCCCCCAGTACTCCTCTAATCGCATACCTGCGTCTGTGCGACCACGGGGGTAAAGGGTTACGTGGACCGCGACCGGCCGTCGAGCAGCGCGCGGACCGCCTCGTCGTCCGGGAGCGCAGCCATGCCGCCGGTCTCGGTGGTCGTGAGCGCGGCCGTCGCGTTCGCGTACCGGAGCACGTCTGCGAGCCGGGACGCGCCCATCTCGGGCTCGTAGGCCGCGAGCGCGCCCGCCGTGAACGCGTCGCCCGCGCCCGTCGTGTCCACCACGTCCACGTCGAACGCGGCCTCGGAGGAGGTGACGCGCTCGCCGCTCGCGTGGTCCGCGACGGCCGTCGCGCCGTCGCCGCTGCGCGTAAGGAAGACCGTTCCCGGGCCGAGGTCGAGGAGGTCCGCAGCGGCGGCCTCGGGGTCGCTACGTGCGCGCTCGGCGAGGCCGAGTGGTCGGAGGTCGTCTGGGCTGCAGAACAGCACGTCCGCGAGTGCGAGCGCGTCGCCGAGCGCGTCGCCGGCGGCTTCGGGAGCATCCCAGAGGTCGGGGCGGGCGTTCGGGTCGAACGAGACCAGACAGCCCGCGTCGCGGGCGCGCTCGGCCAAGTCGAACGTTGCGGTGCGGCCAGCGTCGTTCGCGAGCGCGACGCCGCCGACGTGGACGCAGTCGTAGCTGGCGAGCGCGTCGTCGGGGACGGTCCCCGCCTCGAAGTCGAGCGTGGCAGTGTCGGCCTCGTAGAACGTGAACGAGCGGTCGCCGTCGGGCGTCGGGCTGACGACCGCGAGCGCGGTGGCCGCGTCTCCCTCGACGACGAATTCGCCGTCGAGCCCGCGGTCGGCGAGCGCGTCCCGGAGGTACGCGCCGAACGCGTCGGCGCCGAGCCGCGTCCAGAACGCGGGCGGGCTGTCGAGGCGTGCGAGCCCGGCGGCGACGTTCGCCGGCGCGCCACCCGCGCGGTGGACGAAGCCATCGACGGTCGCGAGGTCGCCGGGACCGGACGGGAACAGGTCGACGAGCGTCTCCCCCGCGACGAGAATGCGGTCGGTGCGCACGCGTCGGCCGACGCCCTACTGGCACTTAGTCTCCGGCGACGCGCCCGGACGCGTCGGCCGTATCGGCCGGAGACCGATGCGTTATTTCCCTCCGTCTGCGAACCCGGAAGCGATGAGCTTCGACATCACCGCCGCCCGGGTCGTCCACGTCGTCTTCGGGGCAGCGTGGACCGGGAGCACGCTCGCCGTCGCGCTGTTCGTCGTGCCCGCCGCCCGCCGCGGCGTGCTCGACGCCGCACCCGTCGAGTGGATCGCCGACCGCTTCGCGAAACTCAGCGTCGCCAGCGTCCTCGCGATGCTGCTGACCGGCGGCCACCTCGCCGGCAATCTCTACACGTTCGAGGCGCTCGCGGGCTCCTCCCGCGGCCACCTCGTGCTGGGGATGACCGGCCTCTGGCTGGTGCTCGCCGGGCTTGGCCACCTCGGGACGAGCCAGCTGAGTGCCGGCGGCGACGTCCGGGACGCGGCCGACGACGCGACGCCGTGGTTCGCCGCCGCAAGCGTCGTGAGCGTCGCGCTGCTCGTGCTCGCCGGCCTGCTCTGACGCGAGCGAGGGCGCGCAATCGGTGAGCATAACAGCGCCCGCCCCGTTGCCTTCGGGCATGGACGCGGCGCTCGGGCCACCCGACCAGATGGCCGAGAACGAGGGCGACCTGACGCCGATGATGAGCCAGTACTTCGAGCTCACGCGGCGCTACGAGGACGCGCTCGTGCTCTTCCAGGTCGGGGACTTCTACGAGCTGTTCTGCGACGCGGCGGAGGCGGCCGCCCGCATCTGCGAGATCACGCTGACGGCCCGCGAGGACTCCACGGGCCGGTACCCGATGGCGGGCGTGCCGATAGACAACGCGGAGCCGTACATCGACGACCTGCTGGACGCGGGCTATCGGGTCGCGGTCGCCGACCAGGTGCAGGACCCCGACGAGGTCACGGGGGTCGTCGACCGCGCGGTCACCCGGGTCGTGACGCCCGGGACGCTGACCGAGGACGAACTGCTCGCGGGCGACGACAACAACTTCGTCGCGGCGCTCGCTGCCTCCGAGCAAGGCGGCTTCGGCCTCGCGCTGCTGGACGTCTCGACGGGGGACTTCTACGCGACGAGCCTCCCGAGCGCGGCGCGCGTCCGGGACGAGCTCGGACGGTTCGCGCCCGCGGAGCTCGTGACCGGGCCGGGCGTGGCGGCCGAGCGCTTCGAGGACGGGACGTTCGTCGCGGAGTACGACGACGCGGCGTTCGACGCCGGGCGCGCCGAAGAGACCGTGGAAGCGTACTTCGGGAGCGGAGACGCACTCGTGAGCGACGCGGAGGTCGCGGCCTGCGGCGCGCTCCTCGATTACGCCGAGTACACGCGAGGGGGTGTCGCGTCGCGTAGCGACTCGACACGTCGTCCGGACGCGGATGCGTCCGACGGGAGCGAGAACGGCGACCGGCTGGACTACCTGAACCACCTGACGCGGTACGACCCCCGCGAGTACCTCCAGATGGACGCCGTGGCGCTGCGCAGCCTGGAGGTGTTCGAGCAGCGCAGCGTCCACGGCGCGGAGGGCACCGCGCTCGTGGACGTTGTCGACGAGACGGCGTGCGCGCTCGGCCGGCGGACGCTGACGGACTGGCTGCGCCGGCCGCTGACCGACACCGACGAGATCGAGGCGCGCCACGAGGCCGTCGGCGAACTGCTCGCGGACCCCCTCACTCGGGAGGAGCTCCACGAGCACCTGCGGGACGTCTACGACATAGAGCGCCTGATTTCCCGCGTCTCGCGGGGCCGCGCGAACGCTCGGGACTTGCGCGCGCTGAAGGACACCCTCGACGTGGTGCCCGAGATTCGGGGCTTGCTGGCGGACGCAGACAGCGAGAAGCTGCGCGAGCTGCGCGCGAGCCTCGACGACCTCCCCGAGATTCGGGACCTGCTCTCTCGGGCCATCGTCCCGGACCCGCCCCAGGAGCTCACGGAGGGCGGCGTCATCCGGGACGGCTACGACGAGACGCTGGACGACCTCCGGGAGACCGAGCGCTCGGGCAAGCAGTGGATCGACGACCTGGAGGAACAGGAGCGCGAGCGCACGGGCGTCGACTCGCTGAAGGTCGGCCACAACGCGGTCCACGGCTACTACATCGAGGTGACGAACCCGAACCTCGACGCTGTCCCGGAGAACTACCAGCGCCGGCAGACACTGAAGAACTCCGAGCGGTTCGTCACGCCCGAACTCAAGGAGCGCGAGGACGACATCGTGCGCGCCGAGCAGCGCTCCCAGGACCTCGAGTACGAGCTGTTCTGCGAAGTACGCGACCGGGTCGCCGAGGAGGCCGAGCGCGTGCAGGCGACGGCGGCGGCGGTTGCGGCCGTGGACGCGCTCGCGTCGTTCGCCACGGTCGCCGCGAGCCACGACTACGCGCGCCCCGAGGTGGGCGGCGACGGCATCCACGTCGAGGGCGGGCGCCACCCGGTCGTGGAGCGCACGGAGGCCGGGTTCGTGCCGAACGACACCGGCCTCACGCCCGAGCGCCGGGTCGCGGTCATCACGGGTCCGAACATGAGCGGGAAGTCGACGTACATGCGCCAGGTCGCGCTCATCGTCCTGCTCGCGCAGGCCGGCAGCTTCGTCCCGGCGGCGAGCGCGGACCTCCGCGTCGTCGACCGCATCTTCACCCGGGTGGGCGCGAGCGACGACATCGCGGGCGGGCGCTCGACGTTCATGGTGGAGATGACGGAGCTGTCCTCGATTCTGCGCGCGGCCACCGCGGACTCCCTGGTGCTGCTCGACGAGGTCGGCCGCGGCACGTCGACGACCGACGGCCTCGCCATCGCGCGCGCCGTCACCGAGTACGTCCACGACGAGCTCGGCGCGACGACGCTGTTCGCGACCCACCACCACGAGCTCACCGCGGACGCCGACCGCCTCGACGACGCGCTGAACCTCCACTTCGGCGCGACCCGCTCCGGGGACGGCGTCCCCGCGAGCGAGACGAGCGGGGGTTCGTCGTGCGAGCACCGCGAGTACGACGGTATTACGTTCCAGCACGAGGTCCGAGAGGGCCCGGCGACGGCGTCCTACGGCATCGAGGTCGCGCAGACCGCGGGCGTCCCGGAGACGGTCGTCGAGCGCGCCCGCGAGTTCCTCGACGCGCCGGAGCCGTCGGACGAGGCGTCGGACCCGACCGGAGCGTCGGCGTCCGAGAGCGAGCAGAACGGCAGCGGGGACGCCGAGGACAGCGACCTCGCGTCCCGACTGGACGAGATCGACATCGCCGAGCTCACTCCCGTCGAGGCGCTGAACGTCCTCAACGAGCTGAAGCGACGAACGTAGCGGGAAACCCGCCGAGGGCGAGCCGCTCGCGGCCGGGCCTACCGACTGTTTGGCTGCGGTTACGGGACGGAAGCGACGCCCGGCTTTTTCCCCGTCGTCGCCGTCACGTTCACACCCGGGTCGGTTCTCGGCGAGCGCGAGACCACCGACGACTGCCGGGCGCAGCGCGCCGGCTCCGCCGGGACACACTACTCTCTAAGGAAAATGAATCGAAGAACACTCCTCCGGACGGTGAGCGTCGCGGCGGCGAGCGCGGCACTGGCCGGCTGTACGGGAACAGGCGCCGACGACGGCGGCGGGACCGGCGACGAGGCCGACGCCGCGGCGGTTATCGTCCGGAATGCTCCCGAGAACCCCGGCCCCTACGAGGAAGGGGTCGCGCCGCTGACGAACCACGAATCCGAAGAGCTGGCCCTCGAGAGCGTGCAGTTCCAGCGCGCGGGGCAGAAAGGCCTCGTCGTCGCCGGCGACCTGGTAAACGCGTCTGACCGCGCGTTCGAATCGGTCAGCGTCGAAGTGACGCTGTACGACTCGAACGAGAACCAGGACGACATCCTCGACTCGGCGAGCAAGGAGTCGGAACACGGCGATCTGGAGGCCGGCGCCACGTGGCAGTGGGCGGCGACCTTCGAGGAAGAACCGGAGTTCGAAATCGACCACTACGGCGTCGCGGCGACCGCCGACTACGCGTCGGAGAGCGAGTAGGACGGTCGTAACCGGGAAAGCGAGGACTTGCTACGAGACAGCCGAGAAGGAGAGCCCGTTCTCGGCGAGCAGGCGACGGGTCTTCTCCGTGACTTCGGGCGCGACGAGCACGCCGCGGACGTCGGCGTCGGCGTGGAGGTCGCGGCGGAGCGCGTTCACGTACCGCTCCAGCTGGGAGGCCGCCGACGGACCGGCGCGGCGGGCTTTGAGTTCGACGACGACCACGGCGCCGTCACGACCGCGGCCGTAGACGTCCACGGGGCCGGCGGGCGTCTCGCGCTCCGTGCTGCGCGGCCGGAAACCGGGTTCGACGAGGTCGGGGTTCGCGAGCACGCGCTCCTTGAGGTCGGACTCGGTGCCGGACACCTCGGCGTCGGCGTCCGCCGGGTCGAACGCGGCGGCGTGGTGGACGGCGTCGAGCCGCACGGTGAGCGCGTCCGCGGCGTCGCCGTCGCCGCAGCGGAGTTCGAGAGAGCCGTCGGTGGCCTCGACGTCGACGCCGCCGCCGGACGCCCACGCGTCGGGGTCGCGGCCCGTCGCGCCGTGGACGAGCACCGTATCGTCGGGCTTCCAGAGGACGCTCCGGACACCTGCGGGGAGCCGACGCTCGGCGCGTCCCTCGAAGACGGTTGCGCACTCGCCGACGAGCGAGACCGCGAGGCCGCCGCTGCGGGCGTCCGCGGCGAACTCGGCCGCGCGGGCAGCGTCGGGGTTCGAGAGCGCGCGAGTCACGGCACCAGATAGACGGCCGACGGGAAAAAGCGCGCGGATGCGACGCTACCTGAGGCCGGGCGACGGCGGGCGCTCGCGCTTGTGCGTCGAGGACTCGTAGCGCTCGACGAGCGCTGTGACCGTCTCGCGGTCCTCGCTCGTGGCTTCGACGACCTCTGCGACCGAGCGGTCCTCGTCGACGTACGCGTACAGAATCGGGTCGACGACCTCGTAGGGCGCGCCGAGTTCCCCACGGTCGGTCTGGCCCTGCCAGAGCTCCGCGGTCGGCGTCTTCGACACGACGGCCTCGCGGACGCCGACTTCGCGCGCGAGGTCGTAGGCTTCGGTCTTGTAGACGTCCGCG
>SDGW01000016.1_pt1 | contig 62599 bp, 66 predicted proteins | sample 2873831 | NCBI WGS metagenome assembly SDGW01 (sample SAMN08132700, study PRJNA421101) | hypersaline lake metagenome | isolation source: celular fraction 0.22 microns magnesium sulfate-rich crust from ephemeral... | place: Spain: Penahueca Lagoon, Toledo | collected 2011-07 | reverse complement strand
CCGCAGCCGACGCGACCGACTCCGTCGTTGGCGCGGGGCTGCTCGAGGTGGCCGCCGAACTCGAGAACTGACGGACCGGCTTCGTTGCGTTCGTCTCCTCGCTGGTCGGACGGTTCGTAGCCACGCGGCGGGAATCGCCAGTAGACCTATCAGAGCATGGGCCACACGTCCGCATATGTACCGGGTTCTCTTACCAGTCGATATCGACGAAGAACGAGCGATCGAACAGGTAGAGACGCTTCGCTCGCTTCCGGCCGACCCCGACGAGCTGTCGGTGACTGTGCTGCACGTCATCGAAGAGATCGACACGGCGCCCGACGAGGGCGGCGCGACGTTCATCGACGACCTCAACGAGTCGCTGGGCGAGATCCGCGACGTTCCCGACACCGTCACGCTCGTCGAAGGACGGCTCGCGGACGCCGACATCGCCGTCGAGCGCGCGGAGATGGTCGGCGATCCCGCCGACGGCATCGGCCAGATCGCAGCGGAGATCGACGCCGACGCGATCCTGCTAGGCGTTCGGAAACGCTCCCCGGTCGGCAAAGCGCTGTTCGGTAGCGTCAGCCAGCAAGTCGTCCTCGACGCCGATCGGCCGGTCATCATCGCTGAGTAACGACCCGGCGAAAAGCGCCGTTCAGAGAACGATTCCGGCGACCCGATCGAAAGCAGTACGGTGGTCGTGAGCCGACTCACCGCGCGGCCGCATCATTTCTCGAGGATCGCGTCCATGAGCTTCGTCTGGGCGGCCGCGAGGTGCTCGGTGAAGGTCGACCGGGCGACGCCGAGTTCCTCGGCCACGTCGGTCGCGTTCGCGCCCTTGGGATAGTCGAAGTAGCCCATCTCGTGGGCCGTATCCAGAATTTCCCGCTGACGTGCCGTGAGCTCCTCCCGATCGACGACGACCGGATCGGCGGAAATGTCCTCGTGGTCCTGCGAGAGCTCCTCGACGAGGACCCCGTCGAAGTACGCCCGGAGTTCGTCGACGATCTCGGCGACTTCGGCGAGCTCGAGAGTGCGAAACGAGATCAGGAGCGCGCCGTCTTGAGCGCGGACCGACGAGACCGGCGTCCCCGTCGTCTCGACGATCTCGCAGGCGCAGTCGGCGGCCCCGTCGCGCTCGAATCGGTAGATCGCTTCCTGTTCGTTTTCCTGGACTGGCGTTATCTCGACGTCGGCTCCGCCGTCGACCGCGGCGTCCGCGGCGACGCCGAACTCCTCGACGACCGTCCCGTCGGCCGTCACCTGCGACGACCGGGAGACGGAGTCGACCGGCTCGTCGGCGTGTGCCGAGACGTCGGCGACCGGGCAGCCGTCCGGATCGCGGATGACCACCGTTGCACGAAAACCCGTCATGTGCGCTAGTCCGGCCGCACGCGTCATAACCGGCCCCGGCAATTCCCGCGCTGTGGAAATTCTTGCCGCGGGTCGGCCAGGCGCTCGAGCGGAAAAACAGCCGTCGATCGCGAAGCGATCACAAACCCAGCGGTCGGCCTCAGAGCTTCTGGCCCAGTTTCTCGCGGCTGATCCGGATACCAGTCGGCGTGATGATCATCTGATCGTCGCCCTTGCGGACGATGTCTCCGTCGACCTCCTGGGCTACCTGTCGGAGTTCGTCGACGATGTGTTCGACGGTGCTGTCCTCGGTTCGCAGGCGCGTGATGTCCGCGATGACGATGTCGCCGTCGTAGACGGCATCTTTGATATCGATCGCGTCGGCCTTGCTGTCGACCTCCGCGATGTGGACCTGCATCGTCGCCGCTGCCGACTCCGTCGAGATGTCCTCGAGGTCCAGTTCGGCGTAATCCTCGACGGTTCGCGACTGGCTGCCGCCGAGAATTTTGCTCATGAGTCCCATTGACGATATCCACCGCCGCCGCCAGTATAGTTCTTACGTCAGACACACTCCCCTCGGCGGAACCGTCACGGTCGCTGATGCGTGATCGGTGTACTTCGTGACCGATCCGGCGGTCGAGACGACGAAATCGGCGTCGGTCGCCCTCGTCGCCGAACGGCCGGCAGCCGCTCGATTCGGCCCTATCGAGATGACGGTCGTCCACACCGAGGCATTTAATTACGTCATTATCGAAGCGCAGTTTATGACTTTCAGCATTTGCGTCCGCGAGGACTACGAGACTGGCGACGGGGAACCACACTGCCGATTCGGCGTCGCGGTGACGACGCGGCTGCCGGGCGTCGGCACGCTCTGCCCGTTCGTCAGCGAGCGTGGAGCCATCGCGACCCAGAGCCTGGTCAACGTCGAGCTCGGCGAGCGCGGCCTCGCGTACGTCGAGGACGGACTCGCCGTCGACGATGCGCTCGAGGCGCTGCTCAACGCCGACGATGGAGCGTCTCAGCGCCAGGTCCACGGGGTCGACGGCGAAACGACCTTCGCCTTCTCCGGGGAGGGCTGCGTCGACTGGTACGGCCACCGCGAGGGCGACCACTACACCGTCGCGGGAAACATGCTGACCGGCGAGGCGGTGCTCGAGGCGGCCGCCGAGGCCTACGAGGCGAGCGCGGTCCACGGCGCGGTGGATCCGTCGACCGGCTCGAGTGCCGTGACCGAAGACATCGACGCCGACCCGCTCGCGAAGCGGCTGATCGACGCGCTGGCGGCCGGCGATCGCGAGGGCGGGGACAAGCGCGAGGAACTGCCGGTTCAGAGCGCAGCGGTGGTCGTTGCATCGACGGAGTCACACGCCGTCGCGCCGCCGTACAACGATCTGCGGATCGACGCGACCGAGACGCCGATCGCGGACCTCCGGGAGACCTACGACCTCGCAGTGCGGGGCTATCGCGACACACTCGCCCAGTACGAGGGCGCGTTCGAGGCGGATTCGCTGGACGAAACCGGAGAGCAGTAGAAGCAGCGAGGACCGAACGCGGGCAGGGTCCGTCTCGCGAGCGAGGTCGAGATCAGTCGTCCGCGGTGATCTCCCGGCCTTCAACCGACTCGAGGGACATCGGCTCGTCCTCCCACTCGATCTCGAGGCGGTGTCGCGAGAGGTAGGGAGCGAGCGTCGCGGCCGACACCAGCCCGCGGTAGACGCCGTCGTCGACGACGGGGAGGTGTTTGACGCCGGCGGTACGCATCCTTTCGGCAGCTTCGGAGAGCGTCGCGTCCGGCGTGATCGTCGTCACCGGCGTCGACATGAACTCCCGAACCGGGGGCTGCTCGTCCGTTTCCGCGACCAGCGCGACGATGTCGGACTCGGTGACGACACCGACGATCGACTCGTCGCTGAGAACCACGAGCGCCGGCACCGCGGTTCGACGGAGCTGTTGGGCTGCCTCGGGCAGGGGCGTTTCGGGTGAAATCGTCCGCGCCGACTCGAGGGAGACGGTTTCGACGGTCGTTTCGATCATGGTCGATCCGTGATTCCAGACGACATCATATAACGCTAGTGGACAAGTGCCACACAAGACCTAGTATTGCTAGGATACTGTGTCCAGTAATAGGCTATTACGCAACGTTCGTGTCCAATTGTAACTGGTTCCAAAACGAATGTATTTTGGAAGGTGCGTCTCGACGGCGCGAGCTACCCGGTGAACTCGTAGAGTTCGTCGCCGACGTGGTGCAGCGAGTCGACGACCTTCCCCTCGTCGCCGACCATGTCCGCGCCGTCGACGCGGGCGCGGCCGACCGCGAGCACCTTTCCGTGGGATTCCTCGGCGATCACGACCAGATCGTCGGGGGAGATGTCGTCGGTCGCCTCCGTGATGCCCGGACGCATCACGTCGGCCCCGTCGCTGACGAACGAAATAGCTCCCGCGTCGACGGTGACCAGCCGCTTCTCGGGTTCGTAGGCGTTCGCCCCGCGAACTGTGAGAAACGGCTCCTCGTCGAAGTACGCGACCTGCGGTTCGCCGTCGATGAGGACGACCTCCCAGTCGGTGTCCTCGAACTCGACGCGCTCGTACGTGTCGCCCTCGGGCGAGACGCCGAGATGGTCCTCGAGCGCCGTCTCGAGGTCGGAGACGGCGTCGCTGCGGAGATGGTGTCGCGATTTGACCTGCATACTCGCGCTACCGCCCGGACGCATTTAATAGGTTAGATTCGATGCGAGTCGCGGATCGGCGAGAGAGCGCTGCGGTCCGACTCGAGAGGACGGCCACAGTCGATCACGGGGAAACCACTATTCCGTCGGGGCTGGTAGGACGACGGACTTCGCCCGATGGCCAGCGAGTACGTCTTCATCAGCGACCTCCACATGGGCGGCGACGAACGGCTCACGGCGCTGGACGTCGAGGACGAACTCTGCGACTTTCTCGCGGACCTCGAAGCACGCGGGGGAGACGTCGAACTGATCGTCAACGGCGACGCGTTCGGCCTGTGGGAGTACGCCGAGGTGACGGGGCCAGGGAAGCTCGAGCGGGTGATCGACGACCACCCGCGCGTGTTCGAGCAGCTCCGTGCGACCGGGGCGGAGATCGATATCACGCTCATCCCGGGCAACCACGACTACGACCTCGCCTGTTACGACGCACACGTCGATCGCCTCGCGGAGTTCAACGTCTCGCTCGAGCAAGAGGTCGCGATCACCCGCGAGGTGGGCGACGCCCGGATCTGGATCGAACACGGCCAGCAACACGACGCGAACAATCGGCTGCCCGACTGGGGCAACCCCGACGCGCTCCCGGTCGGCTACTTCGTCGTCCAGCGGATCGTCGCCGCGGCCGGCCGCTACTCCGGTCAGGCGAGAGGCGACTGGCTGCGCGACATCCAGTCGGTCGCCCCGATGGAGGAAATTCCGCGCTGGCTCCTCTCGAACTACTTCTACCGGGAGATGAGCCCTTACATGCGCGCGGTCGTCGTCCCGCTACTGATCTTCTTCAACCTTACGCTCGTCTACCTGTTCGGCACCGTCCTCGAGACGGTCGGGATCCTCCCGGCGCAGTTCTTCACCGACAATCCGGTGGTCAACGCGCTCGGGGTCGCGGCGTACGTCCTCGAGCTCATCGTCGCGATCAACCTCGTAATCATTGCCGTCCTGCTGTTGCTCGCGATCCCGCTGTGGTTCTTCAGACGGGATCTGAAGCGCACCCTCGAGCGCTTCGGCGTCGTTCTCTCGGGCGTCCGCGTCGGTCAGGGCGACGAGCCCTTCCTGAACGCGGCCAGAGCGGTCTTCGAAGCGAACCCCGACGTCGCGGTCTTCGTCTACGGGCACACCCATCGCGCGTCGGTCACCGAGTGGGGCGATCGGGTCGTCGTCAACACGGGTACCTGGCTGAAGAAGCTCCGGCACGTCGAAACGTGGTTCTCGCGCCTTCCCGGCGTGTACTACCCCTCATTTCGACTGAACTACGTCCGGATCTTCGCCGACGGCGATCGAGTCGTCGTCGAGTACGAGGAGATCGACGCCGAGCAGTCGATCGATCTCACCCGCTTCCAGCGACTGGTCGCGCGCCGGCCGCCGGAACCGACCCCCATTCCGGCGCGGACCGTGATCGATCCGGACGGGCCGCTCGAGCTACCCGCCGCGGAATCGGGTCGCGATACCGACCTCGAGCAGCGAGTCGCTGCCGGCAACACCGACGCTGCCGCGGGCTCGAGCGCGGGAGAACGTGGGGACGACGAGCGCGACCGACCGTGAATTGCGCCGACGGACTCCGGGATGCGACCGAACGCACCTGTTCGCTCGGACGAGGCGGACCGGCTGATCGATCGTCCGCGTCAGCGCGACGACGAAACGTGCCAATCGCTAAGTAGTCCTACGTCTATAGCGCGTATATGTGGTTCTCCCGGAACCGCACGGAGACGGTGACCTGCCTCGCCTGTGGCACCGAGCGCCCGCGCGACGAGGCCCGCGAGTACGACAAGTACGGCGACCGCTGGGACCGCGCGGACAAGACGTTCGAACACCTGTGTAAGTCCTGCCACCGCGAGCTCTGTCACCACCCGCGCGACGAACTCGAGGCGCTACTCGTCGATCTCGAGGCCGGCGAGCGGAGTCGGGAGGCCTTTCTCGCGAGTTATCTCGCGGCGGTCGAAGAACGGTACGGCACGCTCGAGGAGGAGTACTGACCGCCGAACCGGCCGATTCGAGCCGAATTGCTTCCGGGTAGCCGAGTTCCGTTCCCGGCCGCCGCTACCGTCCGTCCACCGTCGATGCGACGAGCGCCGACTCCGCCTTCCGCAGCAGTTCGCCGGCCGTGCTACTGGCGCAGCCGAGCTCGTCAGCGACGTCGGCGACGCTGCCGGTCCGGGGCACCTCGTAGTACCCGACGGCGGCAGCGGCCTCGAGCGCCTCCCGCTGGCGATCGGTCACCGCCGTCGGCGGCGAGCGACGGTCGAAATCGCCGACCCGCTCGAGAGTGCCGTCGGCCAGACGGGTCAGTTCGTCGTAGAACGCGGTCAGCGCCTCGGCCCGGCCGACGGCTTCGAACCGTACCGTTCCGTCGTCGTGAAACGCGATCGGCGGCAGGAAGACGACCCTCGCGTCCGAGACGAGCGTCAGCACCGCCTCCTCGAACTCGTAGGTCGTCTGGTGGACGAAGACGTAGGTTCCATCATCACCAGCGACGAAATCAGTCGTCTCGACGCTGTCGACGGCGGTCAGCGCCTCGGCGGCGGTGTCCTGCCCGCAGTCGAACCAGAGTAGCGTCGTCACGGTCCCCATCGGCCCCCACATCAGGAGCTCCGCGGTCGATACGCCGTCCACCCGTGCGAGCCGACGGTGCAGAGGATGTGCGATCGCATCCGGGTACGTGACGCGGAACGACGCGCGCTTCATCGTCCGACGATCTCCGCGATGCTACTTAAAAAACCGCATCTATCCGGGAGAATTCCCACTGTCGTCCGAGGAGAAGTACTGTCCGATGGCACACAGGCTCTCCGAGCGGGCGAGCGATCGATCGTCGCTCGAGGCGGGGTCGACGGAGACGGATGCGGGGGAGAGGAATTCGGTATCGACCGTGACGGTCGACGACCGGGGAGCGGTCGCATACGCGGCGTACGGCGATCCGGACGGAACGCCGGTCGTCGCCCTCCACGGTGCCCCCGGCTCACTCGTCTTCGGACAGTTGTTCGACGATTGCGCGCGGGAACACGGCGTTCGAATCCTCGCAGTGGAGCGACCGGGCTACGGCCGATCACCGCCGTGGCCCGACCGGGACCTCGCCGATACCGGGTCGATCGTCGCCGCGGTGCTCGCGGACGCCGGGGTCGACCGCGCCGGCCTGATCGGTTTCTCCGGCGGCGGGCCGCACGCGCTCGCGGTCGCCGCGACACACGGCGACCTCGTCGAGCGGGTCGACGTCGTCTCCGGCGCGCCACCCTGGTCGCGTGTCTCCGAGAAACCGGCCGTCCATCGGTTTCTCGGACTACTGGCGACGAAGACGCCGTCGCTCCTGAAGGGGTTGCTCAGGGGGCAAACGTGGGCCGCCGGCCGGTTGCCACCGTCGTTCGTCCTCGCACAGTATACGACGGCGGCGGAGCGAGCCGAAATCTCGGCTGACGCGGCGGCCTGCGTTCGTCGCGACTTTTGCGAGGCGCTCGCGACCCACCGGGAGGGGTTCGTCACCGAAACTCGCCTGTTCGCGACGCCGTGGGAGGTTTCGCTCGCTGCGGTCGAGCGACCGGTCCGGCTCTGGCACGGCGACGGCGACGCGAACGCGCCCCTCGAGGGCGCGCGGCGGCTCGCAAACGACCTGCCGAACGGCGATCTGACCGTGCTCGAGGGGGCGGGCCATCTGACCGCCTTGCTCCGAAGCAGAGAACAGGTACTCCGCGAACACGGGCGATCGGACGGCAAATAGCCCCCTCGTGGGGCCGCGAGCGGTCCGATCTTCCTTCGTCCCCGTCCCGACACGACTTTCACCCTTACGTCCGTAGGCGACGCTATGAGCGACGACGCACAGGCCGACGCCGGTACGGCCGAAGGGCAGGGTCCCGTCGAGATCTCGGAGGACCTCGCGCGCCACCTCGAGAACAAGCGCGAGGAGCTGTTCGAGAAGTTCGAGCTACGCGACGAGTTTCCGCCGGAGGTCCTCGATGAGGCCGAGGCCCGAACGGAGGGCGTGACGGCCGAAATCGAGGACGAGATCGACGATCGAACGGACCTGCGCGACCTGACGACGTGGACGACGGACCCGATCGACGCCCAGGACTTCGACGACGCCATCTCGATCGAGGAGCGCGAGGACGAGTACGTTCTCTGGGTCCACATCGCCGACGTGACCCACTACGTCAACCCCGAGACGGCGATGTGGGACGAGGCCGTCGAACGGGGCAACACGGTCTATCTCCCCGGTTACACGGTCCACATGCTGCCGCCGGTGCTGGCCGAGACGGTCTGCTCGCTGGTCCCCAACGAGGATCGGCTGGCCCACACCGTCGAGATGCACCTCGACAAGGAGCATCTGAGCTACGAGAACATCGAGATCTACAAGTCCGTCATCCAGTCCGACGAGCGGCTCACGTACTCCCAGGCCGAGAACCGACTCGAGGACCCCGACGCGCCCCTCCACGAGGAGAACACGCTGGTCTACGAACTGGCCGACCGGATGCACGAGCAGCGCAAGGAGGACGGCTCGCTCGTCCTGAATCCCTCGCGGGACCGGGCCCACACCATCATCGAGGAGTGCATGCTGAAGGCCAACAAGGCCGTCACGCACGAGCTCATGTGGAACCGCGGCGTCGAGGCCATGTACCGGGTCCACCCCCAGCCCAGCCCCGACGAGTGGTCCGAAGCCCTCCAGGAGATCCAGGATCTGGACGGCGTCTCGATCCCCGGCAGTACGTGGGACGACCCCCGCAAAGCGGTCAACGCGACGCTCGAGGAGGCCCCCGCCCGTCAACTGGACAAGATCCAGTGGGCCGTGATGAAGGTGATGCCCCGGGCGCGATACATGAACGACCCGTTTGGCGGTCACCACGCGCTGAACTTCGAGATCTACGGCCACTTCACCAGCCCCATCCGCCGCCTGTCTGACCTGATCAACCACTGGATCGTCTACCAGAACGACGTACCCGAGAACCTCGTCGAACTCTGTGATCGCGCCAGCGACAAACAGAAAGACGCCGAACAGTGCGAGCGCGAGTACAAGACCTTCCTGCAGGAGGTCGGCCTCGACCCGATGGCGGTCAACAACCGCGGGATCGAAGTCGTCGACGAGAGCGAGGCCGACCGAACGCTGTGAGGGAGGTCGTCCGAGACGGCAAAGCCGTCTCGTGATCCCGAAAATCGGAGATTTTCGGGGACCTCGGCACAGCGAGCGGAGAGCGTAACGAGCCGCGAGCAGAACCAGGAAGAAGCCGAAAAGACACTGTAGACGCGATCAGACTCGTTTCGCTACAGCCCCTCGCGCTCGAGGAACGTCAGCACCGCCTCCGTAAACCGCTCGTCGGGGACGGTCGTCAGGTGGTCGGCGTCGTCGACGACGACGACCTCGCCGTTGGGAAAACCGTCCGCGAGCGGTTCGGGGTCGCCCGTAATATCGTCGTGTTCGCCGGCGACGATCAATACCGGGTGCTCGACCTGCGCGATCTCGTCCCAGTCCGCGGGCGCGGTTCGCGTCCGGGCGCAGGCCGCGAGCGCCTCGAGGTCGTTGTCCGTCGTCTCCGCGAAGACGCGGAACCGCTTGCCGAACGGGTCCGTCACGTCGTCGGGATCGTCTGCCAACAGTCCGTCGGCGATTCGGTCGCCGGCGGCGCTGGGCTCGAGCGTCGCCGCGTCGATGCCGGCCAGCACGCCGGCGTTGAACCGCTGCGGATGGCGGTACAGCGCCTCGGTACCGATGCGGCCGCCCATCGAATACCCCAGGAAATCGGCCCGCTCGATCCCGAGGTGGTCGAGCAGGCGGACCACGTCCGCGGCCATGATATCCGTCTCGTAAACCGACGGATCGTGTGGTTTCTCGCTCTGCCCGTGGCCCCGACAGTCGAGCGCGATCACTCGCCGACCCGCCTCGAGCAGCGTGTCGTCCCAGTCGCGATCGCGCCAGTTTTCGCGTCGACTCGAGGCGAAGCCGTGGACGAGGACGATCGGCGCGGCGGAGCCGTCGTCGTCTTCGGGAATCGAATCGTCGTACGCGAGTCGAACGCCGTCGGAGTCGAACGTGGCACCAGTTGTCATGATTCACAGGTGCATGCGGCGCCACGTAACTGTTCGGACTTTAGACATCTCGCGGAACGGCCGGCGGTGACACTCGCCGCTCACTCGCCCGCGTCCGAAAGCGACCTCTCGTAGACGTGCTCCTCGAGGCCCGGTCCCAGATCGGACCTGCGCGTTTCGAGGCACTCGAAATCGTGCGATTCGTAGAACGAAATGCCGACATCGTTGCTCGCGAGGACGGCAAGCCGGAGGCGGTCGAACTCCCGCGAGAGCAGCCTCTCGAGGCGCTCGAGCAGTGCGGTGCCGACGCCCTCGTTCCAGCGATCCGGGCGAACGTAGAGGCGCGCGAGAAAGGCGACCGACGTATCCTCGGGCCAGGGGACGGCGTGGGCGAATCCGTCGAGTTCGGAGTCGGTCCGAGAGCCGTCCCCGGCGTCTTCGGTGGACGCCTCGGCGACGAGGAAGACGGCGTTCTCGCGGCCGTTCGTTCCCGTAATCGCCGCCTCGAGGTCGCCGATCGCGTACCAGTCGGAGACGACGTCGTCGACCCTGTCGACTCCGAGAACGTCGTCGTAAGCGGCGTGCCAGCTCTCGCGGGCAACCTCGTGGATCGCCCAGCAATCGTCGACCGTCGCCCGTCGGACGGTTCTCGTCACGGCGGGGCGTACCAGCGCGGCCGCCAAAAAGCAGTGCCCGACAACTACCAGATCCGTACCATCACGCAGCGGTGAACCGGCGATGGTCGGCGTCGTGCCGTCCAGTGGCGTGAAATCGTGTTGCTGGATACTGGTATCCCCGTGAACTCGAACGAAGCGACGGCGGGCGGCCCGGTCCGTTCTCGAGGGAGCGGTTCCACCGCGACCCCGCCCGCTCTCCCCGCCGTCTCGTCGCGCGACCGTTCCGTCAGTGCGCAGGGGCGTACGTCTCGGAAAAGACGTTGAGACAGACGACGACGCCGATGATGAGCGCGATGCCGACGAATCCGGCGACGTCGACCGGCTCGTCGAATAGCACGACGCCGATGAGGGAGGCGGCGATGATCCCCAGTGCGGACCACGTCGCGTACACGAGCCCGATCGGAAACTCCTGCAGCGTCAGACTGAGAAAGTAGAAAGAGCCGAGATACCCCGCGACAACGACGATCGTGGTGACGACGTTCGTAAAGCCGTCTGAGAATTTCAGCGCCATCGTCCCGGTCACCTCGGCCGCGATCGCGATCGCCAAATAGAGGGACTCCCGCATACAGCGGACTTGTTATTCAGCCACTGTGAGTTGTTCGTTTCACTACGACGACTCGTTCGGCATCGACTCCGGACGGTACCGTCGCGGCCTCGAGCGCGCGGTATCGGGCGATCTCCGCCTACGGAATCGTCTCCTCGGAATCGGGCTCCGCGACGCAGTCCTCGCGCTCGGCGAGTTGCGAACACGCGTCTCGGAGGAGTCCGTCTATGATTTCGGGCGTCGTCGGGTGGTAGGCCCGCTTGGGGATCTCGCGAACGTCGAGTTTCATCTCGACGGCGAGTTGCATCGTCTTGGCCATCACGTCGGCGTGGCGGTGCAGTCCCTGATAGCCCAGCACGGTCCCGTCGTCGCCGTTGACGATCAGCGTCGCGCGGCCCTCTGGGTGGCCTTTCGTCGCGAAGACGCCGTCCGAGGAGGCCTCGCGGGTCACGACGATTTCGTCCATCTGCGTCTCCGCCGCAGTCGCAGGGGTGTGACCGATGCGGACGAAGGGGTAGACGGCCAGTCCCGAGAAGATCACGTGATGAGGGACGTTGGCGTAGGGTTCGGGATCGTCGCCCCGCTCGAGGCGGACGATGTTCTCTCCCGCGGCGAATCCCTGCTCTTTCGCGACGTGGAGGATCGGCTCGCGGTCGTTGGCGTCGCCGACGACGAAGACGCGGTCGTCGCTGTCCGTCTGCATCGTCGAGGAGACCCATCCCTCGCTGGGCTCGAGACGAGTGTGCTCGAGCCCGAGGCCGCTGAGGTTCGGCTGGCGGCCGGTAAACGCGTAGAGGTCGTCGGCCTCGACGATCAGTTCCTCGCCATCGCGCTTCCGTTCGGCGATCAATCGGACGCCGCCGTCGTCGGTCGGCTCGAGCCGTTTCTCGTCGGTCTCGGTCAGTACTTCGATCCCGAAGTGATCGCGATAGATGTCCAAGAGCGCGTCGCCGTACTCGGGCTCGATCCCGTCGAGCGGTCGCTCGTCGTGCTCGATCACGGTGAGGTCGACGCCGCCGACCTCGCTCAGGTAGGGCCCGAGCTCGAGGCTGATGTAGCCGTGACCCATGACGATCCCGGAATCGGGGAACGCCGTCGCGTCGAGGACGTCGTCGCTCGTCCGAACGGGCACCTCGTCGATCCCCGGCAGATCCGGAACGTTCGGCACGGAACCGGTCGCGACGACGACGTAATCGGGCTCGAGCCGCCGTCCGTCGACCGCGAGGACGCGATCGTCGACGAACCGGGCGGTGTCGCGGATCAGTTCGACGCCCGCCCTCTCTGCGAGGTCGTGGACGTGACCGCGGCGGTGTTCGGCAAAGTCCGAGACGTGTTCGTCCTTCCGAGTAACGATTTGCTCGGAATCGGGGTCGGGCGCGCCCTCGAGTCGGTCGTCGTGACGCGCCAGATACCGGTGTTCGCCGGCCGAGAGCAGTTCCTTCGAGGGCATACAGCCGCGGAGAATGCAGAGGCCGCCGCCGGGGTCGCCGTCGTCGATCAGCGTCAGTTCGAGGTCGGCGGGCAGCGCGTCGCGTCGCTCGAGCAGTTCGTCCGCGACGGCGACGCCGGCGCTACCGTAGGCACCGACGATCGCTACGTGTACCATAGCGGCCGTTCGGCCGCGACGCAAAAAGGGATTCCCTCGGAACGTGCGTACTGCAGCGGTCAGCAATACAGAAGGCGGGGAGCGATCGTTATCGTCGGATCCGCGCGCCGGTGCCGATCACGAGGGCGACCAGTGCACCGCCGACGCCGAATCCGGGCGTACTGTCGCCGCTACCGCCGGTCGAACCGTCACCGGACCCACCGTCGTCGCCGCTCGTTCCGTCGTCGGAGCCACCGTTACCGCCGTCGATCGTCGCGGTCCGCGTCGAGAAGTGGTTGACCGCGATGTAGACCGTCGCCTGACCCTCCGCCTGGGCGTCCTGGACGACCATGTAACGGGACTGATCGCTTCCGATCGCGCTCTCGAGTTCGCTCCGGGAGGACGCCTTTACCGCGGCCTCGCCGTCGATGCGCACCGAGAGGTTCTCGAAGCTGCCGACGGCCTCCTCGGAGACGGTGGTCATCACGACCGTCCCCTCGTGGACGGCGCGATCGATGGTCACGTCGACCCGGTTCTTCGCCGTCTGGCTCACGTTCGCGGAGGTCTCCTGGCCGTAGGTGACGGCGTCGGTCACCAGTTCGCCGCTGCGCTGCTCGGCGGTCACTTCGACGGCCGCCGACCCCTCGGCGATCAGGGATTCCTCGTACTTCGCCCCCTCGTCGCGCTCGCCCTCGGCGTAGGAACGGAACGTCAGCGTCGCGTTCGCGCCGAGATCGGCGGTCACGTTGCCGTCGGTGACGCCGACCTCACCGTTTCCGACCACGAGGAAGACGCCCTCGCGGTCGCCGGTCTCGACGAGGACGCGGTTCTCCGTCTCGCTGGCCTGTGCCTCGGCCGCGAGGTCGGCCTCGACGTACTGGGCCTCGCCGCCGCTTTCGACGACCAAGGTGCCACGTTGGGTGTCGTGAGCCGACAGCGTCGCGCCACTTTCGGCCGTGATCTGCGCGCTGGCCCGCGTCTGGCTCGCCACCGACAGGCCCGCGCCGTTCAGGTTCGTCGCCGCCTCGAGTCCGAGGGAGCCGTCGAGTCCGCCGCTCGAACTCGAGTCGGCTTCGCTCTGGGACTGGACGGCGACGGATGCGAAGGTCCGCTCGCCGCCGACGCGGTAGTCGGTGATGGCGTCGCCCTGCACGTCGAACGCGACGTTCGCACCGGCGTAGGCCGAGCTATCGGCACCGCCGTCGGAACCGGATTGCGTCGTGAGGGTCGCATCGGTCTCGGTACTGGCGTCGGCGTCGGCCTCGAGACTCGTCCCGCCGTCGACCTCGGCGTCGGTCTCGATGGTCGTACTCGATCCGTCCGCAGTCGTCGCGGCTGCACCGGCCGCGGCCATCGTCACGGTGCTCGTGGCCACGAGCAGTGCAACCAGTAGTGCAGCGCCACGATTCATTGTACGCCGTGACTTTCATCGCGCCCATAAAACCCGTTCTGGCAAATCCGTCCAAACGTCGCGAGTCCACCGGCCGCGTCCCCATTCCGCAAGCCGCCGCTCGACCGCCGGTTCGACTGCGTACCGGCCGATTCTCGGGTCGCGCTACCGCGAGATGTCCTCGCCCTTCTCTTTGACGACGGTCTCGACCTCCTCGGCGGTGACGAGCGCGACGTCGCCGGGGATCGTGCGCTTTAACGACGCCGTCGCCGCGGCGTACTCGAGGGCGGTGGGGACGTCGTCGCCGTCGAGCCGGCGAGCGATGAACGCGCCGGTGAAGGCGTCGCCGGTGCCGATCGGATCGACGGTGTCGGTCTCGTATGCGTCGTGGTCGTGGACGACGCTGTCGTGCCAGCCGACCGCGCCGTCCGCGCCGCGGGTGACGACGACCGTCGTGAAGTCGTACTGGGAGCCGAGCTTGTGTGCGAGCTGGCGCGGGTCGCCCTCGAATCCGAGGACGGTCCGCGCGTCGCGGGCGGCGATCACGAGGATGTCGATACCCGGGAACAGTCGGGTCAGCGTCTCTCGAGCCTCGTCCGGCGACCAGAGCTTGCGCCGGTAGTTGAAGTCGAACGCCGTCGAGGTGCCGCCCTTGCGGGCCGCCTTGAGCAGGTTCAGCGTCGTGTCCCGGAGCGTCGAGGAGAGCGCGGGCGTGATACCGGTGGTGAAGAAAACCTTGGCGTCTCGGATCCGATCGAGGTCGAATTCACGAGTCTCTGCCGTCGAGACCGCGGTGTTCTCCCGGTCGTAGATCACGTTCGTCCCGCGGGGTTTGCCCGCGTGCTCGAGGTAGTAGGTCCCCTGTCGGCCGCGGTGGCTCCAGACCACGTCGGTCTCGATGCCGTGACCCCGGAGTTCGCCGACGACCCGCCGGCCCAGCGCCGTCTCTGGGACCTTCGACATCCAGGTCGCCGACGCGCCCAGCCGACTGGCCGCGATGGCGACGTTGCTCTCTGCCCCCGCGGCGCGGACCTCGAACTCGCCGGCGTTCTCGAGGCGTTCGTTCCCCGGCGGCGACAGCCGGAGCATCGTTTCTCCGAAGGCGACGATGTCGGTCACGGCTCGACCCTCCAGGTCGTGCGGCCGTGAACTGCGGTGTGGCCATCGGTCATACCCCAGTCAACGAACGGCGGTGCTATAAGTTATGGCGGTCTGTCAACGTGGAATCATGCTCGATCGAGTGTGGTACGATTCAGCTCAAACCGACCGACCGGCAGCGGTGGCGCGCGCTGGATCGCGGTGAGCCACTGGTGAACCGCGATTCGATCACGTGCGAGGGATGAGCGAGTGACCGCCGGGAGCGAGCGAATCGGCTGGGGAGGGCGTGGAAATCCCTCGTTGCCACGGTAGCGAGACGTTCGTCGATGTGCCCTCGACCGAGGGCGGAGAGACACTCGAGCCCGCGCTTCCGGCCCGGCCGACCGACGCGTGGTGTCGACGGGGTGGTGTCGACGGTGTGGACGCTCACCGCGCCGACCGGCCGGCTGACCGCCGGGGCTCGAGCGCGAGCCCCGACTAACCCCCGTGGACCTCCGGAAAGAGCGCCGGCGGCACGGAACAGCCACAGGGGCTGACCAGCCCCGCCTCGGGGCCGAACGCGACCGCGATCACCACCTGCTCGCCACAGCGGGGGCAGTCGGGGAGTACTGACTCGTCGTCGTCGCTCGCCTCGCCGGGACCGCTCATCCGCCGCGATCTCCGTTCCGTCTCGAGGCCGAAACTGGACTCGAGGCTCCTCGTGGCGGGCGATTCCGCGATCGTGCGGGACGTTTATATCCCGGTAGAATCAACGCAAACATGGCTTGTAACCCTCCAGGGGGTTGGAAGCCAAGTCTCGGGTGCCACTACACCCGGGGCGTTTCGATACAGCCCTCGTCGCGGAGACCGGCTTCCGATTTAATTGTTTATCAATAGTTACTTATATCTACTGAAAATGTAGTGAAAGGATGTCGGGAGGGGACGAATTACTGAACCCCGTCCAGCGGCGATGCGACCGAAACCACCGTCGTCTCGTCCGCCCGATCGAGGCCCACGTCCGCCCCGAATTCCGAGAGCAACTCGCACCCGGCCTCGAGGTGGTCGGTCACGGCCGGCACCCGGACCCGGCCACCGGCGACGGCGAGCAAGACGAGCAACTGATCCGACATGTGCCGGTCGACGGGTGCCACGCCCTCGAGGAAGCGGTTCGCCGCGTCCGCGGCGTCCTCGCCGACGCGCTCGGCGGGCTTACCGCGCTCGCCCAGCGCCGAGAAGCCGGCGATTCCGGTCCCGTGATCGACGCGAATCACCAGCGCGGAGCCCGGCGACGGGCTCTCGGCGGTCGTCTCGCGACGCTCGAGCACCTCGCCGGCCTCGGGGTCCAGCCGCTCGAGCGCCCCTTCTGCCTGCCGGTGGGCCACGTCGCGGTCGGCCAGCGATTCCGATTCCGTCGAGTAGAGCCGGACGCCCTCGAGCGGTCCGCGCTCGAGAATATCGATCGACTCGAGGCGCGAGGGCTCGAGCCGGAGCGTCGCCCGGCCGCCGCCGTCGGGGTAGAACCCGCGACGGTCGACCTCGCAGGCGGCCGCGAGGCCGAACCGGCGACAGAGCGGCAGTTTGACCTGCCGGAAATAGTCCAGCGGCGGCGACCACGCCACGTCCGTCCCGCCGGTGACCGTCACCGACAGCGGCGACTCGAGAACCGTCGCGAGGGGGAGGAGAGCGTCGAACAGCAGCGTGACGCTGCCGGCGGTGCCGATGTCGACGGCGTACTCGCCGCCCTCGAGCCTTGCGTCCGCCGCTCCTGGCTCGGCGTCGCCTCCCTCGAGTCCCGGATCGAATTCGATCGTCTCCGCGCCGAGTTCGGCTCCCGAGACGTCGGCGTCGCAGAGTTCGGCCATCGTCTCGAGCACTGCCAGGTGCTGGTGGGCCAGGCCGGGCGTCGGCCGGTCGCCGCGAACGCCCTCGAGACGAACGGGCTCGTTCCGGAGCACCGACAGCGCGAGCGCCGTTCGGAGGAACTGGCCGCCGGCGCTCGAGCCGTCGAGCGTGCTGGTCATGGGCGGTGGTTCGGGCTCGAGACACCTACCGCTGGCGACGTTGCTCGGACCGATACGCGTCCGGTATCCGCTGTCTCGGATGGTTCTTTCCGGCGCGTTCGAGGGAGGGAGACTCGAGGCGAGTTGGTTCGATCGGCGGGGCCGCTTCGGCCGTCAACCGAGGAGCCAGACCAGGAACCCGGCCCCGATCAGGACGAGACCTGCGGTCGACGTGATCTGCTCGGGGAAGAGAAAGAGGACGGCACCCGCGGCGACGAGCAGCGTCCCGAGCCCGTATTTGGCTTTCGCTCGATCGAACCAGCTTCCCGAATCGTTCGTCGTCGTGTCCGCTGAACCGCCTCTCGCTCGATCGAACAGGCTGTCCGATTCGTCCGTCTGCGGTCTGTCGACCCGCCTCTTACTCGATCCAACAGGCTGTCCGATTCGTCGTCGGGTTCCTCGGTCGTTTGACTGCGTCGCATATGTACTCATTCCTTCTAAAATCGGAATAGTAACTGACTTTCTGTTGCCTGCATTTAAAATCCTCATCAGCGGTCAGACGCTTGCATCGGTTCTCGATGCCGCGCTCTGCTCGTAACACTGCTCTTTTCTGTCACTCCGTTCTCGTCGAATTGACAGTCAGCGCCTCCCCGAACGATCCTGGCAGCGAGTATATCATTCTCCGTCTGATGGATTGATCGGCTGCTCACAGCGGCGCGATCGCAGCGACGGGCCGTCCGTATTTACGCATCTTCCAAGCATCGGGTTCCGATTGACGAATCTTTTCAGTGTTCCGGGGAGGAGATGGGAGTCAATGCGACTCTGGCGCGATCCCCTCAAACGGCGGTGGATTCTCTGGCTGACGATGGGTATCGCCTTCCTGCTGGTCAACGCGAACCGGCTCTCGACGGCGGTCCTCGCGGAGGACCTCATGGCCGCGTTCGACACGACGGGTGCACAGCTCGGGACGCTCCACGCCTTCTTCTTCTGGGTGTACGCCGCCATGCAGATTCCGACGGGCGTGCTGGCCGATCGCGTCGGCCCCCGTCGGACGGCGGCGGCCGGCGCAGCGGTGATGAGTGTCGGCACGCTCGGCTTCGCGGCGGCGAACACCTACCTCGTGGCGGTGGTCGCCCGCGGGCTGATCGGGCTGGGCGGGAGCGTGATCTTCGTCTGCATCCTCCGCTTCTGTGCCACCTGGTTTCGCGCCGACGAGTTCGCGACGCTGAACGGCCTCACGTTCACCCTCTCCGGTCTCGGTGGCGTCTTCGCGACGACGCCGCTCGCGATCGTCGTCGGCCGCGTCGGCTGGCGGGCGGCGATCGGCTCGCTCGGTGTCGTCGGATTCGTCGTCGCCGTGGCCGTGTTCGCGCTCGTCCGCGATACCCCGGAGAAGGCCGGCTTCGAGCCGATCGAAGGCGTCCCGGAACAGGTAACGCTCACGAACGCGCAGCTCCGATCGTCCCTCGAGGACGTGCTCCGCGACCCACTGGTCTGGATCGTCGCACTGATGCTGTTCTGCTCGAGCGGCGTCAACCTCACGCTGTTCGGGCTCTGGGGCGTTCCGTACGTCGTCCAGACCTACGACGTATCGGTCACGACGGCGTCGACGATCACCCTGCTCGGCGGGATCGGCATCATGACCGGCCCGCCGGCGATCGGCTGGCTGTCGGACCGCCTCGAGCGCCGGATGGAGCTGATGGTGACCGGCGGCGGCTGTTTCGTCGCCTGCCTCGGGCTGATCGCAGTCGTCGGGAAGCCGCCGCTGCCCGTCGTCGGTCTCGTCTTCCTCCTGGCCGGGTTCTTGCTGGGCGCGTTCCTGCTGGGCTACGCCGTCGTCAAGGATCGCCACCCCAGCAGCGCGAGCGGGATCTCGACCGGGACGGTCAACGCCGGCGCGTTCGTCGGCGCGGCGATCCTGCCGACGGTGATGGGCTGGGCGCTCGACGCCTACTGGACCAACGAACTCGTCAACGGGGTCCGCGTCTACACGCCGCTGGGTTACCGGATCGCGTTCGGCATCGCCACCGCTGCCGGCGCGATCGCCTTCGGCTGTTCGATCTGGCTCTACCGTCGCGAACGAGCGACGCGCTCGAGCGCCGACGCGACGGACGCGACCGCCGACGGTCTCGGCGGCGAGTGACGACTCAGCCGAGGTCCGTCGTGCCGCCTTTCCCGAGTCGACTACCCGCCGTGACCGGGATAGTCCCGCTCGAACCGGTCCTCGATCTCCGCCTCGTCGAACTGCACGATCACCGGCCGGCCGTGCGGGCAGGCGTAGGGGTTCTCGCAGTCGTCTAAGGCCTCGAGCAGGTCGACTACCGATCCCTCGGTCAGCGACGTGTTCCCCGTGATCGACGGGTAACAGGCCAGATCGCCGAGGAACTCGTCGGCCAGTGCGTCGACCGTCTCCGCGCCCGCCTCGCGGTCGCCCTCGAGGAACGACGCCAGCACGTCCCGCAGCCGATCCGGCTCGAGGGTTTCGGCGAATACGGCAGGAACGGTCGTCACCGCAACCGTCCGGTCGTCGGTCCGATCGGCGTAGAAGCCCAGCCGCGAGAGCGCCTCGCGGTAGTGCTCGAAGGCCTCGGCCTCCGCCGCGGTCAGCTCGAGTTCGACCGGCTCGGCGAGCGCCTGTGCACTCGGGTCGTCGGCGAAGGCCCCCTGCAGGCGCTCGTAGTTGACCCGTTCGTCGGCGGCGTGCTGGTCGATCAACACCAGTCCGTCGGGCGTCTCACAGACCAGATAGGTGTCGTGGAGCTGGCCCAGCACCCGCAGCGACGGTAGCGAGTCGAACTCGGTTTCGCCGCCCGTCGCGGCCTCGCCGGTCAGCGTCCGCTGTTCGGTGGCGGGGTCGAATTTGCGCTCGCGAGCGGAAGCGTGGGAATCCGAGCTGCCGGCCGACGCGGCTCCCCGCTCGTGAGCGGAATCGGGCCCGCTCGAGCCGGCCCCCGTTTCCGTCGGATCCGCGTCTGGAAGTGAGTCTGCGCCCGGCTCTGCCGGTTCCGTCGTCCGTTCGGACCGCGGCGTCGCTGTTGGCCCGTCGGTCGGCGACGATCGACCCCCGTCGACCGGCGGACTCGAGTCGGCTCCCGTCTCGGCGCTCGCGGTCGACGAACCGTCGGCCGACGCCGCGTCGCCCGTCTCAGTCTCCGATCTCGAGGCTGCGGACCCGGAATCGCCGTCGGCCGACTCCCGAGGCGGTCCGGTGGTTTCGCTACTCCCCTCGAGCGTCGTCGCCTCGTGGTCGGGCGTGCCGGTGTCGGTCCCGCGGCCCTCGCCGGGCTCGACTCGAGCTTCGCCCGGTGCCGACCGGCCGCGGGGTGCACGCGAGCGGAGCAGGCCGTGCTCGAGCAGCGCCGACTCGACGGCGGCATCGACCTGTCGGCGGACCGCGTCGTCGTCGTCGAAGCGCACCTCGCGCTTGCGCGGGTGGACGTTCACGTCGACGGCGTCGCCGGGCACCTCGAGGAAGAGCGTGACGAACGGGTAGCGGTCGCCGCCGAGTTGCGTGCCGTAGGCGCCCATGATCCCCTCGCGGACGGCGTCGGCGGTCACCGCCCGGCCGTTGACGTACGTCGCGAGGTAGTCCCGGCTCGAGCGGTTGGTCTCGGGATGGGAGACAAGCCCCGTTACGGAGTCGAGCGGCCCCGGTGGGAGTTCGTCGCTGTCGGCCTCGACGGGGATCATCGCCGAGGCGACCTCACGGCCGTAGACGGCCAGCAGAGCCGCCTGTAAGTCGCCCTGTCCCGTCGTCGAGAACACCTCGCGGCCGTCGTGGGTCAGCGAGACGGCCACGTCGGAGTTTGCCAGCGCGTAGCGCGTGACGACGCGGTTGACGTGGGCGAACTCCGTCGCCGTCGTCTTGAGGAACTTCCGACGGGCGGGCGTGTTGTAGAAGAGGTCCTCGACCTCGACGATCGTTCCCGCCGGACAGCCGGTCGGCTCGACGCTGGTCACGTCGCCGCCCTCGTAGACGAGTTCCGTCCCCGCGCCGTCGGCGTCGCGGGGCCGCGACCGGATCGTCAGCCGCGACACCGAGCCGATCGTGTGCAGGGCTTCGCCCCGGAATCCCAGCGTGGCGACGCCCGACTCGAGGTCCTCGAGCCCGTCGATCTTGCTCGTCGTGTGCTCGCGGACGGCAGCCCGGAGGTCCGCCTCGCTCATGCCGTGGCCGTCGTCGGCGACCCGGATCAGGTCGGTGCCGCCCGCCTCGACGGTGACGTCGACGCTGTCCGCGTCGGCGTCGAGGCTGTTCTCGACCAGTTCCTTCACGGCGCTGGCAGGCCGTTCGACGACCTCGCCGGCGGCGATGCGGGCGACGGTGTCGTCGTCGAGCCGGTGGATGTCGGTCTCGGTTGGGGTACTTTCGTCGCTCATGGTAATACGGCGTCGGCCCGGCGACCGGGTCCGACGCGCCCGATTGACTAGATATCCCTACAGACGGCGGCTGGTTAGGTCTTACGTCCCGGTCGGCGAAAAACGAGAACCGAGAGTCGTCTCGAGTCGGGCTCAGTCCTCGAGTCCGAGATCCTGCGACATCGAGTTGCCGGCGCGCGGAACGCCCTTGACCGTCACGGTCTCGCCGTTCATGAAGGAAGCGGCGGGACTGGCGAGGAACTGCGCGACATCGGCGATGTCCTCCCCGTAGCCGATGCGGCGGTCGGTCTCCTCGCGGGGCGGCATGTCATCGCTGTCGATGCCGAGCGTGTCGGCGACGCCGGGCGTCTGGATGAGACCGGGTGCGATACAGTTGACGCGGATGCCGTGTTCGGCCCACTCGACGGCCAGCGTCTCGGTCAGGCGGATGATCGCGGCCTTCGACGCGCCGTAGTGGCTCTCGCCGGGCGCGGCGTGCTGGCCGTTGACCGAGGAGAGGTTGATGATAACGCCGCCGTCGCCCTCGCGCATCACCTCGCCGGCCAGTTGCGTGCAGTGGACGGTGCTGTTCAGGTTGAGGTCGACGATCGTCTTCCAGCCGTTCTCCGAAATCTCCTCGAACGGCGCGACGAACTCGCCGCCGGCGTTGTTAATGAGGATGTCGACGTCGCCGAACTCGTCGACCGTCTCGTCGACGAGGTTCTGAACTTGGTCGCGCTCGCGGACGTTACACTCGACCGCGAGGGCGTCGGCCGCGTCGTCGGCCTCGTTGATCCCCTCGGCGACCGGACCGACGCGGTCCATCGACCGCGAGCAGATCGCGACGTTCGCCCCGCCGGCCGCGAGCGTCTCCGCGATCGCCTGGCCGATTCCCTGGCTCGCTCCGGTGACGATTGCGGTCTTCCCCGCAACGTCGAAGTCAGCTTCGTGCATCGTGCTACCGAGTGCCCTATCGGATCAAAGTTCTACCGATGGGCGACGGCCTCGCCGTCTCTCGATCGCGGCCCCCGTGACGGTTCGAACGCAGCCGCGATTCCGATCGCGGTCCGCGACTCGAGGGCGACCCGGAGTGTGCAGGCCACTCCGTCCGGATTTCCCCGTTCGAGGGGTTTTTGAACCGCGTTCGTTTGGTAGCGTCTACTGCCGGACGCGTGACACGGTTTGCTTCGGTCGCGCTCCTGCGGGATCGGGAGTTCGCGGCGCTGGCCGGGACCGCCTTCGCCAGGAGTCAAGCGTACTCGACGATCCTGATCGCGCTGGCGCTGTACGCCGACCTGTTCGGCACGTCGGGATTCGTCGAGGGGCTGTTCGGCGCGACGTTCGCTGTCGTCCAGTTGCTCATCGTCCTGCCGCTCGGTCGAAACGTCGATACGGGGAACGCGAAGCGGTACCTGCTCGTCGGTTTCCTGATCAACGTCGGCGTCTTCGTCGGGTTCGTCTTCGCGAGTAGCCCGGCCCACGTCATCCTGATCCGGATGGTCCAGGGGCTCGGCGCGAGCGTCCTCTGGATCACGGGCGCGACGATCGTCGGCGAGATCAGCCCCGACGACGAGCAGGGCCGGTGGCTGGGCTCCTACAACCAGTTCGCGTCGGTCTCGTCGCTGGCCGGCGATCTGATCGGCGGCTACCTCCTCTACGCCTACGGCTTCACCGCGACGTACGCCGTCCTCTCGGCGATCACGCTCGGCGCGTTCGTCCTCGTCTTCGCGTTTCTCCGGGACAACCCCGGCGGCCGGAACGATCCGGAAGAAGCCGGCGGCGCGGAGACGTTCCGATCGCTACTCGGCCTCCCGATGCTCCGGGCGCTGGTCGGTTTCCGCTTTTTCTTCAGCTTCGGCAAGATGGCGGTGATCCTCTTCCTCCCGATCTACGCGCGGACGAGTTTCGGCATCTCCGCGTTCGCCATCGGCTGGATCATGGCCGGCGGCAAGCTCACCAAGGCGCTAACTCAGGGATTCGTCGGCAACCTCACCGACAGCTACGGCCGGCGACACTACTTCGTCGCCACCGGTGCGACCCTGTACGGCCTCGGGACCGCGGCGATCCCGCTGGCCGCGTACGCCGAGGGTCGGATCGACCCCGTCGCAGTGACGCTTCACGGCGACACGCAGCTCCTCGGCGGGGCGTTCTTCGCGCTCTTTGCGGCCTACTCCCTGCTCGGCGTCGCCGACTCCATCCGCCTGCCCGCCAGCATGTCGCTGTTCGTCGACGAGGGCGAGGAGTACGACTCCGTCGCCAGCGCCATGTCGCTGCGCTCGCTGGCCTGGAAAGTCGGGCAGGTGACCGGTCCCGTCCTCGTCGGCACGACGATGGATTTCGTCTCGACTGAGGCCGGCTTCTACCTCGCCGCCGGCTTCATCGTCGTCGCCACCACCGGCTTCGTCGTTACAGCCCGACGCGCCCACGCGAAGCGCGTCGTGACGGAAGGGGCTTCGCCGGGCGATTGAGCCTCGCCGAACGGTTGCCGCGGCTCGAGCCCCGACGGCCACCCCCTCCTCGCGACGGGCGCGACTGCCAGCGTCGGTCTTTTCGGCTCCACGGCCGTCCACCGGATATGGACCTGCGACGGGCCGGCTCCGTCGCTCGAGACGTCGTCGCCGTGATCCGCGATCGAAACGTGACGTTCATGGCCGGCAGCATCGCGCACGCCGCGTTCCTCTCTTTGCTTCCGCTCTTGCTCGTGCTGTTGCTCGTCGCCGGGGCGGTCGGCAGCGAGTACCTGACGGACCAGCTCGTCTCGCTGTCGGAGACGTACGTCAGCCCCGCCGGGCAGGGGCTCGTGTACGAGGCGCTGACGAGAGCGTCCGACCGCGCAGGCGCGTCGCTCATCGGCCTCGTCTCGCTGCTGTGGGGGATGTTCCGCGTCTTTCGGGGCCTGAAAACCGCGTTCGACGAACTGTACGGCGAGGGAGAGAGCAGTCTTCGCGAGAAACTCGTCGACGGCGGCGTCATCTTCGTCGTCATCCTGCTCGCGACCGTCGGCGTCGGCTTCGCGACTGCAGTGCTTGCGTCTATCGACCACCCCGTCGTTTTGGCGCTGATCCCGCTTGTCCTCTTCGTCGGGCTGGTCGTCGCCTTCTTTCCCGTCTACTACGTCTTTCCGTCACCGGACGTGTCGGCGCGCGAAGCCCTGCCGGGGACCGTCATCGCCGCCGCGGGCTGGGTCGTCCTCGAGGCCGTCTTCGGGATCTACGCGGATCTGGTCAACACCGTCGGAACGTTCGACACCTTCGGGGCGATCATCCTCCTCCTGATCTGGCTCTACGGCACCGCGTTCGTCCTGCTCGTCGGCGCGGCGGTGAACGTGGTGGTCGGCGGTCACGATATCGACGCGACTGCCGCCAGCGGCGAGGAGCGGGAATCGACCGGGTCAGTGTCCACGTGAGCCGCTGCTATCGCGCTCCCGCCAGTCGCTGGCCGCGCGGCCGACGGCCGCGGCTCACCGACGCCAATCCGAGCGCACGATTCGGTGAAAGGGCTAAGTTTCGCCCGACCCTGAGAACTATCGGCGGACGCGAGACGGGTGTTCGATCACGATGACTGACTACACTGTCGAGGTACCCGACGGGCAAGAACGCGGCATCCGAATCGTATGCGACGAACACGGCGAATCCGAAGAGTTCCAGCCCGGCTATCGGAAAGTCGCCTTCCACTGCGAGGGCTGCGGCCTCGAGCTAGAAATCGCCCTCCACGACCTTCACGAGTGGCGCGACCTCGGCGAGATGTGTTGACGTCGGGTCGGTCGGACCGATCGCGGACGTATCGGCGGCACGGTACGGCGCAGTGACAGAACTCGTTTTCAAATACATTGTATTTTATATCTCGTTCCCCAGCGCGTAGACGTGGACTCGGCCACTCACCGCCGGTTTCTGCGGACGCTGGTTCTCGTGAGTGCGTTCGCAGTACTGCTCGCGGCGATCGTTTCCCCGCCGGACCCGTTTTCGCAAGTCCTGTACACCGGTCCGCTACTGGTGGTCGCGCTGCTTCTGTCGGCTCTCCGAACGTACACGGGGTACCTCGACGCGTTCGATCCGAGCCGGTGACTCGCGTCCGTGCGGCCGACACGGCAATCCGGTCGACCGCGGCGGGCGGTCAGTCCTCGAGTCGCTCCTGTAACTCCTGGACCTTCGAGACGAGTTCGATCGGCGGCGTCGTGTTGACGTCGATCGACTCGAGGTCCTCGAGGACGGCCTCGGTCTCGGGGTCGACCGCGGGGGCGTCGTCGGCCTCCGTTGGTCCGCCGTCGGTCGACGCCGTCTGCGATTGCCCCTGCTCGCTCGTCTGCATCGTCCCGCTGCCGAGATCGAAGACGGCCTGAACCGGCTCGCTCGAGCCACCGCCCTTGGCCTCGATGGCCTTCTCCTCGCGCAGGCGCTCGAGAACATCTCTCGAGCGGTCGACGACGGGATCGGGAACCCCCGCGAGATCGGCGACGTGGATCCCGTATGAGCGGTCCGTGGGGCCGTCCCGGACCGTTCGGAGGAAGGTCACGTCGCCGTCGCGCTCGTCCGCGGCGACGTGGACGTTGGCGACGCGGGGGAGGTTCTCCGCGAGGCTGGTGAGTTCGTGGTAGTGGGTCGCGAAGAGCGTCTTGGCCCTGACCTCGTTGTGCAGGTACTCCGTCGCGGCCCACGCGATCGAGATGCCGTCGTAGGTCGCGGTGCCCCGGCCCACCTCGTCCAAGATGACGAGCGACTCCTCGGTCGCGGTGTGGAGGATGTTCGAGAGTTCGCTCATCTCGACCATGAACGTCGAGCGACCCTGCGCCAGTTCGTCTAGCGCGCCGACGCGGGTGAAGATGCCGTCTACAAGCCCGATCTCGGCGTCTTTGGCTGGGACGAAGCTACCGACCTGCGCCAGCAGGACGATGCAGGCGACCTGTCGCATGTAGGTCGACTTTCCGGACATGTTGGGGCCGGTGACGACGAGGAAGCCCCGGTCCTCGTCGAGTCGCACGTCGTTCGGCACGAACTCCGTCGTCTGCTCGACGACCGGGTGCCGTCCCTGCTCGATCTCGAGCCGATCCCCTCGATGCAACGCGGGCTGCACCCAGCGGTTTTCGGCCGCGTGGGTCGCCAGGCTCGCGAGCGCGTCGACGGTCGCGAGTGCCCGGCCCACGTCCTGCAGGAGTTCGGCGTTCGCGGCTACCTCGTCACGAAGCTCCTCGAAGAGTTCGTACTCGAGGTCGCCGCGCCGTTCCTCGAGCCGGAGGATCTCGCGTTCTTTCTCCTCGAGTTCGTCGGTCGTGAACCGCTTGGAGTTCTTCAGCGTCTTGATCTGCTCGTAGTGGTCGGGGACGCCGTCGGCGGCCGACTTGCCGACCTGGATGTAGTAGCCGTCGGTCTTGTTCCGGTCGACGGTCACGTGGGAGAGGCCGTACTGGCGCTTCTCGCGGTCGGCCAGCGTGTCGAGCCACTCCTTGATCGCCTCGTGGCGTTCGATCACTTCGTCGAGGTCGTCGTCGTACCCCCGCTGGAGGAGTTCGCCCTGAGTCACCGTCGACGGCGGGTCGTCGGCGACGGCGTCCTCGAGCGTCTCGCGCAGGTCGCGGGCGGCCTCCCGGTCCGGTCGGTCGACGATCTCCGAGAGCGGCGACTCGGCCAGTTCCGGCTTCGCGGCGATCGCCTCGGCCAGCGCGGGGAGCACGGCCAGCGTCTCCCGCACCGCGACCAGATCGCGGGCGTCAGCGCTGCCGTGAGTCGCCTTCGACGCGAGCCGCGCCAGATCGTAGGCCTCGCCGAGCGTCTCCTGAATCTCGTCGCGTGCCAGCGCGGCCGACGAGAGCGCGGCGACGCTCTCCTGACGCCGCTCGAGGTCCTCGAGCGAGCGTCTGGGGCGCTGGAGCCACTCCTTGAGCAGCCGGCCCCCTGCGCTGGTCTCGGTGTGGTCGATCGTCGCGAACAGCGAGCCGTCGCGCTCGCCCTGCATCGTCTCCGTGAGCTCGAGGTTGCGCTGGGTGGTCGCGTCCAGCGTGACGTGATCGTCGCCGTGGTGGGCCTGAATGCGGGTCATCGAGGCCAGCACGCCCGCGCCGGTCTCCTCGACGTACGAGAGGACCGCCCCGGCGGCCGCGATGGCCGGTTCGGCGACCGACAACCGCTCGACGGTCTCGGTCCCGAACTGATCTCGTACCTGATGATCCGCTCGCTTGGGCGCGAACGCTTCGGTCTCGTGGAGCGTCAGCGTCGCGTCGCTGCGCTCGCGCACCTGACTCAGGAGGTCGTCGTCGGTCCGCACGTTCGGCCCCGGCAGGATCTCGACCGGGTCGAATCGGTAGAGTTCCGTCAGCGCGTCGTCGGCGTCCTCGGCCGCCGCGACGAGGAAGCGGCCGGTCGTCACGTCCGCGAAGGCGAGGCCGTAGCCCGCGTCGGTTGACCCGGTGCTCGAGCCGTCGACGACCGCCGCGAGGTACTGGGCGTCGGCGTCGCTCGTCTCGAGCAGGGTGCCGGGCGTGACGACGCGGACGATCTCGCGGGCGTGGCCGGAGTCGGTCTCGTACTGGTCGGCGACGGCGACGCGGTACCCCCGTTCGACGAGAGCCTTGAGATACGGCGTCAGATCGTCGAGCGGGACGCCGGCCATGGGGTAGGACGAGCCGTGGGACGACTTCTGCGAGACTTTGAGGTCGAGTTCCTCGCTGACGGTTTCGGCGTCCTCGCCGAAGAATTCGTAGAAGTCGCCGCACTGCATCGCCAGTAGCTCGGCGTCGGTCTCCGCTTTGAGCGAGAAGAACTCGCCGACGATCCCCGTCGCCTCGGTCATACTCGGTGAGTGGCGTTCCACCTCAAAAACCCTGCGGGATCCGCGGTGAAAGTGGTCGACGACTCGCGGCTCGAGGGGAGGACGGTCGCTGACGGCACGCCATCGGTTCTGAAAAGTCCGGAAGCCACGGTGGACGGACCTCCGGCGATGTGTCAATGAGGGGTAGGGGGAGGGCCGGAACGGCCAGTCGGTTTCGCTGGCGGTGAAACGGCCTCCGATCGCGGCGAGGGATGCGGTGGTCTCTCGGAGAGTCGGACGGTCCCTTGGCAACGACCAAGTCGCCCTCGCCAAGCAGTGCTTCGTGACCGGCGAGTAAACTTATTGGGCAGTTAAAACGGTCCGAACAGCAGAAATTCGCCTGGTACTATGTCGCAGTCACGCGAGTCGTGGGCGCTCGATCGTTCGCGTCAGTACAACGTCCCGCCGAGCGGCACGTCCTCGTCGGGCGAGACCAGCACTGGATACCCCTCCTCGCTCGGAACGCCGACGGTCAGCGCCTCCGATTTGAATCCCGCGATGCGAACGGAGCCGAGGTTCGTCGCGCACAGCACCTGCCGACCGACGAGGTCGTCGGCGTCGTAGTGGTGGTCCAGTTGCCCCGCGGACTGGATCTCTTCGCCGCCGAGGTCGATCCGGAGTTTCGTCATCTTCGGCTTTTCGGCCTCGGGAAACGGCTCGGCGTCGATCACTTCGCCGACTTCGATCTCGACGTCGAACGGACTCTCGACCATGCGTCGCGATATCTCGGCGACCGAAAACTAGCTGTCGGTTCGCGAGGTGACGCCGTCGCCGGGGGTATATGACGCTCACCGTGGTAGGACAACACCACTCTCGTCATGGCAGAACCCCGTGATCACCGCGTGCTGGTTCCGATCGACGTCCTCGAGGGGGAGAGCGTCCCCGCAGCGATCGTCGACGCGTTCGCCTCGATTCCGGTCGTCCTGCTCGGCTATCGCGAACTCCCCGACCAGACCGCCCCGGATCAGGCGCGCGAACAGTACGGCGACCGCGTGCGGGCCGAACTCGAAGAACTCCGGACGGTGTTCGAAGACGCCGGCTGCGACGTCACGACGCGACTGGCGTTCACCCACGACCGGTTGCAGACGTTCGAACGCGTCGCCGTCGACGAATCGTGCGACGCGGTGCTGTTGCTCAATCCGGCACCCGTCCTCGAGACGGCGCTCGTCGCGCTCCGGAGCGACGTCAACCTCGAACACATCGCCCGGCTGCTCGCGACGGTCCTCACCGACACGGCCCTCGAGCTAACCCTCTTTCACGTCGCGTCGGACGAAACGGGCCGAGCTGAAGGGGAGGAACTGCTCGATGCGGCGCGATCCGAACTGATGACCGCGGGCGTCGACGCGGATCGGATCGACAGCAGGGTCGTCGTCGAGGACTCGCCGACCGCGGCCATCCTCGAGGCCGCGGCCGATCACGACCTCCTCGTCGCGGGCGAGAGCCGGCCGTCGATCCGTCGGTTCGTCTTCCGGGACCGCGCCGAACGGCTGGCCCGGCGGACGATCGATCCGGTCCTCGTGATCCGCGGCGAGTACCTCGAGTCCCAGCGTGACGACGAGACGGGGAACGGCGAGACCGACGGCTGACGAGTCGCCGAACCCGCGTCATCCGCCGTGTTTTCGGTACCAGACGCGAGCGCCGATCGGTGACTCGTCTGCCGCGAGGTCCAGTCTGCGCAGGACCAGCTCCCGGATCGCGACCGTCACGACGAGTTCGATCGTGTCCCCGTCGTCGGCCGCCACCTCGAAGACGCAGTGGCCGTCCCGCTCTTCGATGGCCTGGATAGTCCCGACGGACCACCGCTCGAGGTCGTGAGTCGGCCGTCGTGCGTGGATTCTATCGTGGGGCATACGGGAGTAAAAGAGCGCCGCGACGGTGAGCGTGACGGGGCAGCGAAAGCGAGTTCGTTCGACGTAGTCGGGCACCGTCAGTAGTCCCCGAGCACGCCGAGCCGTCTCGCCCGGCGGGTCGCGTACTGGAAGATCGCATAGCCGAACGCGAAGTAGCCGACGGCGACCCCGAGCAGAATCGCGAGGTCGGCCGGCGGGAACTCCCAGAGCCGGACGTCGTCGATCATCGTCCGCTGGAGGAGCGCGCTGCCCTGTGCGAGCGGGAGCCATCGCAGCCAGCCCAGGTCGAACGCGGGCGCGGAGACGAGCACGATGAACCCGAACTGGAGCAGGTTGAGCCAGTTGCCGATCTGCTTGTAGAGGACGGTGACGCCGCCGGCCGCGAGCCCGAGGCCGAGCACCGAGACGATGCTGAGCGTCGCGACGACGACGATCGTCACCAGGTTCAACTCGAGGCTCGTCCCGGTGACGACGAGCATCACCGCGAGCAGTATCGTCGATGTGACGAACGACCGGACGATCTTCGCGACGCCTTTCAACAGCGCGACGGGGGCGAACCCGAACGGCGACATCACGTGTCGCTCGAGGGTCCCCCACTGCACTTCGCTCCCGATGTCGTTCGATATCGAGGAGTACGCGCCCACGGACAGCGACCACAGGAAGTAGCCGACGATGATCCCCTCGATCGAGTCGGTCAGCGCCTGCCCGGCGACCATCCGCCCGCCGTAGAACAGCAGCCCGAAGAAGAACACCGAGATGACGAGCCCGCCGACGGCGTTCGCGGGATAGCGGACGAAGATCAGGTACTCGCGGTAGAGAACCGCCCGCGCGAGGTGCCGGTAGCCGGCCGGCCGCGGCGTCTCGCCGGCCTCGGACTCGCCCGCGGTCATCGGTCACTCCGGTCGGCCGTCGTCAGATCGACGAAGACGTCCTCGAGGTCCGGTTCGACCGTCCGGACGCGCTCGAGCGCCACGTCGTTGCGCCGGAGGAGGGCCATCAGTTCGTACAGGCCGTCGCTGTCGGTCGCGACCTCGATCAGCGGGCTGGGGCCATCCGATTCGACGGTCATCGCGTCGAACCGTCGTCGCAGGGCCGACACGACTGCGGTGTCGAGATCGCCGCTCGTGATCCGAACCCGGTGTCGGTCCGTGCCGGAGAGGAGCGCCTCGACCGTGTCGTCCGCGATGATCTCCCCCTCGGACATGATGAGGACGCGGTCACAGACCGTCTCGACGACGTCCATGTCGTGGCTGCTGAGGACGACGGTGAGGGCTTCCTCCTCGGCGAGACGCCGCAGTTCCCGCTGGAGCGTTCGCGAGCTCTCGACGTCCAGCCCCAGCGTGGGTTCGTCGAGAAAGACGACCGACGCGCCGCCGGCGAGGACGCTCGCCAGCGACACTTTCTGTTTCATTCCGCGAGACAGTTCGCGGACGGGAACGTCCGCCTTCTCCACGAGATCGAGCTTCGCCAGCAGGCGGTCGTGGCGGTCGCGGACCGAGTTCGGGTCGACGCCGCTGATCGTGGCGAAGTATCGGAGGTTCTCGCGGACCGTCAGTCGCCAGTAGTCGTTGCGCGCTCCTTCCAACATCGCGTCGACGAAGCCGTACGCCTCTCGCGGCCGCTCGTAGAGGTCGACGCCACGGATCCGGACGGTTCCGGCGTCCGGGACGACCATGCCGAGAATCGATTTGATGAGCGTCGTCTTCCCGGCACCGTTTGGGCCCAGCAGCCCCACGATCGATCCGGTCTCGACGTCGACGCTGACGTCGTTCACGGCGGTGACCGCCGTTCCTCCGTCACCGAATCGCTTGGACAGCCCGGTCACCGAAACGGCGATATCGCGGTCGTCCGTCGCCGACGACTCGAGGCTGTCCGGGCGAGTGTCGGCGGCTGTGGCCCCCTCGGTACGGTCCATAGCCGAGGCTGCGACGCTGTCGGTGGGGTCCACAGCCGTCCTCTCACCGATCGATGATGTCTCCTCACCGCTCGTGAGCCGACCGTTGTCTCGCGCGGTCACAGTACCGTTTTAAGCAATCGAGCTACAAAAGCGGGAGGTCACTGCCGTGGGAGAGGCGAACGCGGGTCGTTCGTTCGCAGTTGGCCGGCAGGCGCGTCTCGAGCGGTTGACCGCCGCTCGCCGAGGCCCCGGATCCGGTTCCGAACTGCTACCCCTCAGCTGAGGTCCGACGGTCGATCACCGTGTTCCGCCGCGTCGGCGCGGTCCTCGTAGATGACGAGCACTGGCCCGACCGATTCGGCGGCGACGCGTTCGGCCTCCTCGCCGAAGAGGAACGATTGCAGCGACGGGGCCTGCTCGCCCACGACGACGGCGTCGTGGTCGGCCGCGGCGTCGACGAGCACCTCGAACGGGGACCCGTCGACCGCGAGTTCGGTCTCCGCGTCGATGCCGTGCTCGGAGAGGGCCCCAGCGGCCGCCTCGAGCGATTCCCGGCCGCCGGGTTCGTCGTCGGTCGCGAGAAAGAGCGTCACGCCGATATCGCGGTCGTCGACCAGTTCGGCGACGAACGAGGTGATCCGGTCGACGGCGACGTCGCCCGTCAGCGACACGAGGAGGCTGTCGACGGGGCCGGTCACCCCCGTGATCGCGGCGGCGTCAGCCGCCGTTTCCGCCGCGACGCGATCGATCGTTTGCTCCCGGTCGTGGGTGAACACGAGCCGGTGGTCGGCGTTCGCGCCGGCCGCCTCGAACTGTGCGACGAGGTCCTCGAGCGCGGCGGTCGCCCGGTCCTCGTACTGCAGTCGCGCCTGATCCGGCGGCGTCTGCTCGGGCAGGACGTGGTAGCCGAGGACGGTCACGTCCATCGGCGCGAGCAGCGTCGGCAGTCCGGTCGGCGCCGATTCGCCCTCCAGGATCGCCAGCGGAACGAGGACGCGCGTCATCAGAGCACCCCCTTGAGCGTCACGTCTCGAGCGTAGTAGGCGTACCACCCGGCAGTCGCGATCATGATTGCGACACCGACGATCTGCGAGACGGGCTGCATGAAGCCGATCAGGGCGAAACTGGCGAGCGCGCCCAGTATCGGGACGACGGGATAGCCGGGGACCCGAAAGTCGGGATCGTACCACTCCGGTTCGTCCCGGCGCAAGGCGACCAGCGCCACGCAGAGCAGCCCGTACATGACGAGGTGGAGGAAGGAGGCGACTTCCGCGAGCAGCTCCACGCGCCCCGTCGCGACCAGGACGAGGATCGGTCCGCCGGCCATCCCCAGCGCGACGTGTGGCGTGCCGTATCGGAGGTTAATGTGGCTCGCCCGCCGGGGCAACAGCGCGTCCTTCGAGACGGCGTAGATGGCTCGAGAGGTGCTGAGAACCGACGCGTTGGCGCTCGACATCGTCGCGAGCAGCCCGCCGAAGACGATCGCGAACGCGCCGACCGGACCGAGGTAGTGCCGGCCGACTTCGACCATCGCCGTCTCTCCGAATTCGGAGAGTTGCTCGCTCCCGAACGCGCTCGTCGCGACGAAGATCGTCACCACGTAGAGGATGCCGACGACGAGCACGGAGCCGACCATCGCCAGCGGCAGGTTCCGGCCGGGCGCTTTCATCTCCCCCGCGACGGTCGCAACCTGCGCGAACCCGAGATACGAGGTGAACACGAGCGCCGCGGTCGTCAGCACGGGCATCGGCCCGAAGGGTGCGAACTGCTCGGGTGCGGTCGGTTCGCCGAACAGTCCGATCGCGTCGAGGCCGCCGTAGCCCAGAAAGGCGATCAGGATCGACAGCAGCAACGCGACGATCCCGTTCTGGAGTTTGGCCGCGTTCTCCGTTCCGGTGACGTTCAGCACGGTAAAGCCCGCACCGAACAGCAGGGCCAGCGGGATGACGAGTCCGTCGCCGACCGTGACGCCGAGTTCCGCGAGCGTATCGACGGCGTAGTAGCCGAAACCGACGAGGTAAAACGCCGTCGCGAACACCAGTCCGAACCACAGCGACAGCCCGACGACGGTGCCGGCGAGCGCCCCGAGTCCGCGCGAGATGTAGTAGTACCCGCCGCCGCTTTTCGGCATCGCCGTCGCCAGTTCCGACGCCGGCAGCGCGACCAGTAGGGCGACGAGCGCGCCGATAGCGAACGACACCGCCGCAGCGGGACCGGTCCGTCCGGCCGCCAACCCCGGAAAGACGAAGATACCGGCACCGATCATCGTCCCGATGCCGATGGCGAGGCCACCGGAGAGCCCGAGCGTTCGCTCGAGTTCGGCGTCGTCGGTGATCGTCGCCTCGTCGGTCTCGATGGTCGGCTCGACCCGCGGCGATTCCCCCTCGATATTGGCACCCTGGGTCGACGACGGCGGGCCATCCATACCGTCGTACTACTCCCGCCAGAGTGTTAGTACTACTGTTACGTTCGGACGCCCGTCGAGACCGGACTGCAGCCGGTCGGCACGATCCCGCTCCCAATGAGAGGGATCGCCGATTCTCGAGCCGGCTACGCGAGCAGTTCGTCGGCCAGTAGCTCGAGGCTGTCGTCCCCGTCGGCGGTCGCGTCCGGAACCGCGAGCATGACCTCCTCGAGGCCGGCGTCGGCGTAGTCGGCGAGCCGGTCGCGGACCTCGGTCGGCGTTCCGGTGGGAGCGGTCTCCACGTACCCCGAGAGGAAGAACTCGCGGGGCTGGCTCGGCTCGCCGGGCAGGAACTCGTTCCGGAACGCCGCTCGTTTCTCCTCGGCGGCCTCGGTCGTCTCGCCGACGAAGGCGAACAGCTCGGCGGACTTGCGGATCTCGTCGTACCGCCCCTCGTTCTCGCAGTAATCGCGGAGCACGTCGAGTTTCTCCGCGAAGCCCTCGGGCTCGAGCGTGCCGTAGTTCCAGCCGTCGGCCAGTTCGGCGGTGTAGCGCAGGGTGAACTCCTCGCCCCCGCCGCCGATCCAGATCGGCGGGTGGGGATCCTGTACCGGCTGCGGTTCGCAGAAGGCATCCTCGAGGTCGATCTCGAGGTGTTCACCCTCGTGGCTGTACGTGTCGTTCGTCCAGAGTCCTCGCAGGACTTCGACGGTCTCCGCCAGTCGCCGAAGCCGCTTCGCGGGTGGCTCCCGAAACTCGTAGCCGAAGCGGTCGTACTCGTCCTCGTACCAGCCCCCGCCCAGCCCCAGCTCAAGCCGGCCGTCGCTCACGCCATCGACCGTCGCCGCCATCTTCGCGAGCAGTGCTGGATGGCGGTAGTCCTGACTCGTCACGAGCGTGCCCACGCGAACGCGATCGGTCGCCTCGGCGACCGCGCTCAGCGTCGTCCAGCACTCCTGGGTGGCCCGGCGCGGGTCGCCGATCCACGACTGGAAGTGGTCCTCGAGCCAGACCGCGTGGTAGCCCAGCGACTCGGCCTCGAGTGCGGCCGCTCGGACCGTCGGGGCGTCGGTCCCGTACTGCGGGAGGATGTACCCGACGTCGAGGTCGGTTGCGCTCATTCGCGTACCTCCGAGTCGAGCGCCAGCGTCCGATCGGCGAGGGTCTCGGCGTCCGGGGCGACCAGTTTCACGAGCGCCTCTTTGCCGACCTCGCCGCGGTCGACGACGGCCACCGGCGACTCGTCACGATCCGCGAACGCCCGTCGGGCACCCCACCCCATCGTGCGGCCCTCGATCTCCTCGACTTCGGTCGGCTGGTCGGCGCGGTCGTACTCCGCGACCGGCCACTCGAGGGCCTCCATTGCCGCCTCCACGTCCGCGTCGAACCGGCAGTTCACGGCGAATCGCAGGTCGGGGACGAACTCCCGCGCCGACAGGAGGAAGCGAGCGACGTGGCTCGAGGCCCCGAACCGAACCCCGCGATTCGGGTGGATCCCCGAGAGGGTACGGGTGATCCGGCCCTCGACGGCGGCGGTCTCGGCGACGGACTCGGCGTACGGCGTCGCGCCGACGACGTTCATCCCGACCTCCGGAACGAGCGGCGATACGTCGGCGTCGACGAGCCGCTCGACGACCGCCTGTACCTCCTCGGCGGTCACCTCGCGGGCGGCCTCGTTTCGGAGCGGCGCCATGTGGTTGACCGCGCCGTGGCCCTCGCCCACGTCGTAGTAGTAGCGGACTGCCCGTGCGAGGAAGTCGGTCGCGCCCGCCACCGCTGGCTCGAGCGCCTCGCCCTTCGCGAGGCGGGCCGCGATCGCGGCGGCGAGCGCACAACCGGAGCCGTGGGTGGCGTCCGTGCCGACGCGGGGATGTTCGAACGTCCGGACCGTCTCCTCGGTGACGAGCACGTCCCGAACCCGCTCGCCGGGGACGTGACCGCCCTTGACGAGGACCGCGTCGACGCCCGTCTCGAGGATCGCCGCGCCGGCCTCGCGGGCCGTCTCCGCGTCGGTGACGGCGATGTCGGTCAGTACCTCGGCCTCGTCGGCGTTCGGCGTCGCGACGGTCGCTCGGCTCAGGAGGTCCTCGTAGGCGCGTTCGGCCTCGGCCTCGAGCAGGCGGTCGCCGGAGGTCGCGACCATCACGGGGTCGACCACCAGCGGAAAGTCGAACTCGCGGGCGCGCTCGGCGACGGTCTCGATGACCTCGGTCGTCGCGAGCATTCCCGTCTTCGCCGCGCCGACCGCGAAGTCGTCGGTGACGGCCTCGAGTTGCGCCTCGATCTCCCCGATCGGGAGGACGTACGAGGACTCGACGCTCCGGGTGTTCTGGGCCGTGACGGCGGTGATCGCCGACGTGCCGAAGACGCCGTGGGCGGCCATCGTCGCGAGGTCGGCCTGGATCCCGGCACCGCCGCCGGAGTCGCTGCCCGCGATCGTCAGTCCGACCGGCCGGTGTTCGGGTGCAGGTGTTCTCATACGGGATCGTATTCTACGGTTGTACTAAGCGATAATGGTCAGTCGAGCAGTACATCAGTCCGTGCGGCAGGGGGTCGTCCGAATAGCCGCTTCAGGTTCCTGCTCTCAGCGAGACGATCGGAGCAATGTACGCTAATTCCGCGTTTATATCGTTGTAATTATCATCTCGGGAGAGAACGGAGCGGTGTGAACCAACGATCACGAACGAGACGGCGCTATCTGACCGCCATCGGAGCAGTCGGTGCGACCGCGCTGGCCGGCTGTCAAGACCGAACCGACGCGGACGAATCGGGGAACGGCGACGGAACGAACGGCCCGGGAGCGAACGGTAACTCGGCCGGTCTCAGCGACGACGGCATCGAGGACGCATCGGCCCTCGTCTCGGCGACCCGGAGCGCGCTGACGGCGCGGGGGTACGAACTCACCGAGGAGCTATCGTCGACGGGCATCGAGATGACCGACCGATCGCAGCGCACACGGAGCAGCCCGACGGACGAGCGACAGCTATACGTCCTCGAGACCGCGTCGACGACGAGCCGATCGTACGTCGACGGCGGGACCTACTACGGTCAGACGACGGAGGGCGAGGAAACGGAGTCGTCGACGCGAGAACTGCACGAATCGTTCGAACGGATCCACGCGCCCGACCACCTCTCCCGGGGGAGGAGCCTCGGCGGCGTTCTCGAGGTCGGAACCGACGTCTCCGCGGGGACGACGACGCGTAACGGTCGAGAACTCCGACAGTTCGACCTCGAGTCGGTCTCGCTTCGGGAGTCCGGTGTAGAGAGTTCGACCGTGAGCGGCACGGTGCTCGCGACCGACGACGGCGTCGTTTTCGAGGCGACGCTCTCGTTCGAGGGAAACGTCGACGGGACGGCGATCACGCGCGAGCAGTCGGTCGCGGTCACCGAACTCGGCGAAGTCGCGGTCGAACGGCCGGCGTGGGTCGACGCGGCGAGTCAGTAGCGGTCGGCGTCACGAATTCGTCTCGTCCGCCAGCGCCGCGTAGGCCGCCCACGACGGATCGACGCGCGGATGCTCGAGCGCTTCGCCGTCGACGAACACCGCTCCGTCCTCGCCGTCGGCGGCTTCGACGCGGCCGATATCCGCGACCGGCGTGTCGCGGTCCTCGAGCGCCCCGCGCACGTCGTCGACGCCGTCGGGATCGGCGGCGATGACCAGCGAGCCGCAACTGGTCGCCGCCCAAGGGTCGATCGCGAGGGCGTCACAGACCTCGCGGACGCCGGGACGAAGCGGCACGGCAGCGCGGTCGATGGCGAACCGGACGCCCGCGCCCTCGGCCATCTCGGAGAGCGCACCGGCGAGACCGCCTTCGGTCACGTCGTGCATCGCCGTCACCGGCCCCGCCGCGGCCGCGGTGAGGGCGTCCCGGACGGCGAACACCTCCTCGAGGCGGTCCTGCGCGTCGGCGATCACGTCGTCGGGGCAGTCGATCCGCTCGCCGAAGAGGGTGCTCAACAGCCCGACCGCCTCGACGGCGGGGCCGTTCGTCAGCAGCAGTCGATCGCCGGGGCTGGCCCCGTCGGGGCGGACGATTTCGTCGTGCTCGCCGACGCCCATGGCGGTCGCCGCGCCGACCCACGGATACGACGAGTCAGCGTAGCGCGCCGTGTGGCCGGTCACGACCGCGACGCCGAGGTCGGTACAGTCGGCGTGGATCGTCGACTGAATCGTCGCGAACTCGTCGTTCGTGATGCTTTCGGGGAGCGTAAAACACAGCGAGAGGTGCGACGGTGCGACGCCGCTGACGGCCACGTCCGCGAGCACGAGGTCGAGGGCGAACCGAGCGGCCCGTTCGAACCCCAGATCGGGCAGGATCGAGAGCGGATCGGTCGCCGTGACGAGCGCCCGGCCGCCGACGTCCAGCACGCCGAAGTCGACGCCGTGAGTGGGGCCGATCGCGACGTCGTCCCGGTCGGCACCGAGGTTCGACGCGACGTGGCGGTCGAAGAACGCGGGGTCGATCTTTCCGAGGTCGGTCACGACCGACAGGTCCCGTCGAGCGGTCTTAGCGATGGTGATCCCCGGCGGCGAACCGACGGCGACGAGTCGTCGAGCGCCGGTCCGGTCATCGCTCGAGCGCGTAGACGACCGTCGGGTACGGCTCGCCGGCGATGTCGAACGCGTTCGACCCCGTTCGGTCGAATCCGCGTGCCTCGTAGAACCGGCAGGCGACGTCGTTGCCCTCGAGCGTCTCGAGTTTCACGCGGTCGATATCCGGCGGAAGCCGTTCGAGTCCGTGCTCGAGCAGCGCCGTGCCGAGCCCTTCCCCCAGTAGTCTGGTTCGACGTAGAGCCCCGTGAGCCCCGCCTCGTTCTCGCCCACGAACGACTTCGTCTCCTCGCCCCACCGGAAGTAACAGTAGCCGCGGACGACGCCGTCGACGGTTCCCACGAAGACGCCGGCACAGTCGTCTCGCAGTCGGTCGGCGAACTCGCGGCCTCGGTCGTCGGACGGCTGAGGATCCGGCTCTCGAGCAGCTCGTCGGGGAGCAGCCCGTCGTAGGCCTCGCGCCACGCCAGTGCGTTGACGCGAGCGATAGCCCGTGCGTCGTCGCTCCTCCCAAAGCGCCGGATTTCCATCCGATCGGATCGGCCGTGTAATACGAAACGGTTACGGGATCGAATAATTCGCTCGAACCGCCCATTTCTTTGAGGGCGACCCTCGTAGGCGGGGGCATGCAGGGTACTGGCGTTCCCATCGTGACACCGTTCGACGATTCCGGCGCCGTCGACTGTGCCCGCCTTCGGGCCCTGACGACCTGGCTCGAGGACGGCGGCGTCGACTTTCTCGTCCCCTGTGGATCGTCCGGCGAGGCCCCGTTGTTGACGACGGACGAACGGGCCCGAGTCGTCGAGACGGTGGCTGAAGCGACCGAGCTGCCCGTACTCGCGGGTACCGGCCACGAGGGATACGAGCCGACCCTCGAGACCACCGAGCGCGCGGCCGCGGCCGGTGCGGACGCCGCGCTCGTCGTGACCCCCTCGTACTACGGGTCGGACGACGAGGCGCTGCTCGGCTACTATCGAGCGCTCGCGGACGAGTCGCCGATCCCGATCTACCCCTACAGCGTCCCGAAATTCACCGATCGCACGCTCGCACCGGAATCGGTCGCCTCGCTCGCGACCCACGAGAATGTCGCGGGGATCAAGGACTCGAGCGGCAGCCTCGAGTCACTCCAGCGGGTCGTCCGTCTCACCGCCGACGAGTCGTTCGCGGTGCTGGTCGGCAGCGGGAGCATCTACGCGGCCGGTCTCGCGGCGGGTGCCGACGGCGGCGTGCTCGCGATGGCGAACGTCGTCCCCGAGCGGGCGAGCGGGATCTATCGCCGGCACGCGGACGGCGAGAGCGACGAGGCGCGATCGCGCAACGCCGCGCTCGTCGACCTCAACCACGCGGTGACGACGCGCTACGGCGTACCGGGCATCAAGGCCGCCCTCTCGGCGCGGGATCGACCGGCCGGCTCGCTCCGACGACCGCTCCGCCCCCTCGAGGACGCGGCGCGACGCGACCTCGAGTCGACCCTCGCGGACGCGCTCGAAGCGACGAGTACACCGGACGTCGATCTATCGACGTAACCGAAACAGGCATCGTTCGACGCCTGATGAACCCGAAGACAGTTACCGCTAAGAGTCAAGGGGGAGGCTCGCTTAGCCGGTGTAGATGGCGTACTCCGTCAGTTCGAGGACCGACACCGACCTCGAGTTCTCCGCCAGCGAGCTCACGGGCGCGCTAGGCGATTCGGTTACGGTGCTCCCGCTACTGGTGGCGCTGGCCGCGACGACGAGCGTCTCGCTACCCCACGTTCTCGTCGGATTCGGCGTCTTCCAGATCGTCTGGGGGCTCTACTACGGCCTGCCGCTCTCCGTCGAGCCGATGAAGGCACTGATCGGGCTGGCGATCGTCGGTACGCTTTCGTACGCCGAACTCGCCGCGGCCGGGCTGCTCGCCGGCGTCGTGTTGCTGGTCGTCGGCCAGTTCGGTCTCGTCGGCCGGCTCGAGCGGGTCGTCGGCGAGCCGGTCATTCGCGGCGTCCAGCTCGCGGTCGCGCTGCTCTTGCTCGAGGCCGCGGTCGGTCTCTCGGTCGGGAACCCGCCCGTGGCGGCGGCCGGACTGGCCGTCGTCGGCCTGCTCGCGGTCGTCGGCTACCGGCGGGCCAGCGTGCTGGTCGTCCTCGGGCTCGGCGGGATCGTCGCCGTCGCGACGACCGGAATGCCGATGCCGGCGGTGCCCGAACTGACGCTCTTTCCCGCCGGTTCGCCGACGTTCAGCGGGGCCGCGCTCGAGGGGACCGTCGCCCAGCTGGGCATGACGGTCGGGAACGCGGCCATCGCGACCGCGCTGCTCTGTGGCGATCTCTACGGCCGAGACGTCTCGGCGGACGCGCTCTCGCGGAGTATGGGCGTCACCTGCCTCGCTTCGATCCCGTTCGGCGGCGTGCCGATGTGTCACGGCAGCGGCGGCCTCGCCGGGAAGTACGCCTTCGGGGCGCGGACCGGCGGCGCGAACGTCCTGCTCGGGATCGGCTACCTCGCGCTCGCGCTCGTCGCCACCGGCGCGCTGCTCGCCGCGTTTCCGACGGCCGTCCTCGGCGTCCTGCTGGTCGTCGTCGCGCTCGAGCTCGCACGCGCGGCGTTCGACCCCGTCTCCGACGCTCGATCGCTCGCGCTCGTCGTCGCCGTCGGAATCGTCGGCCTCGCCGTCAACGTCGGCGTCGCGTTCGTCCTCGGAGCCGTCGCGTTCTGGCTCGCCTCGCGGCGGGCGTGAGCGATCGGCGGCTCGAGTCGGACGACCTTTCATCGTGGCGACCCAACGGCCATCGATGACAGCGAGCTGGGGCGACCTGTTCGACCGCGCGGCGGCGTACGACGGCGACCTCGAGTCGATTCGAACCGAACTCGAGGCGATCCGGGAGGAGAGCGATGGCTGAGGACGAGGGGCCGAATCCGGCACGCGTCGTCGCCGACGCCGACGTGCTCGCGGCGGATCTCCTCGTCGGAGGCGAGGCCCGCGAGGCGCTGGACCACGTCCGGCGACACTCGTGGGTCGACCTCGTCGCCAGCGACTCGCTGCTCGCACAGACCGAACGGCTGGTGACGGAACTGGCAGACGCCGACCTCGCCGCCGAGCACCGCGAGCGACTCGCGGCCGAGCGCGTCGCGGTCGACCAGCCCGAGGGCGACCACCCGGCACTGGCGTCGGCCTATCGGGGCGAGGCGGCGCACCTGCTATCGTACGACGAGCGACTGCGATCGGCGAAAACGGGCCTCACGCTCCAGCCGCGCGTGTCCGTCAGCATTCGCCCACCGGACGCGTTCGCGCGGCTGTTCGATCCCGAGAGCCTCTACGAAGTCGTCGAGGGCGGCGAATATCCGGGACCGGATCGGGATCCTCGAGCGTAGGCCGGGCTCGAGACTCCCCGGTCCATCGGGACGAACGTGCTCGCACGCTGTGAGAGCATCCCGAGAGCCTTATGCGACGCGAGCACTGATTAGTGAGGGGTAATGAACGAACTCCGCACCGGACTGAGCTACGGGGACGTGCTACTCGTCCCGAACCGATCGCCGGTCGACAGTCGCAGCGACGTGGACCTCTCGACGACGTTCACACCGAGCGTCGACCTCGAGACGCCGCTCGTCTCCGCCGCGATGGACACCGTCACGGAGGCCGAGCTGGCGATCGAACTCTCCCGCGCGGGCGGGATCGGCGTCCTCCACCGGTTTCTCACGCCCGAGGAGCAGGCCGCACAGACCGAACGGGTGAAAGCCGCCGACGAACGCGTCGCCGCCGCCGTCGGGATCAACGAGGACTACGTCGCTCGCAGCGACGCGCTGGTCGCCGCCGGGGTCGACGCGCTCGTGGTCGACGTCGCCCACGGCCACCTCGAGAGCGCGCTCGAGGCCGTCGAGCGGCTCGGCGAGGAGTTTCCGGAGACGGACCTCGTCGCCGGCAACGTCGCGACGCCGGCGGGCGTCGAGGACCTCGCGGCCGCCGGGGCCGACTGCGTGAAGGTCGGCATCGGCCCGGGCTCACACTGTACGACCCGGAAGGTCGCCGGCGCTGGCGTCCCCCAGCTGACCGCCGTCGACGACTGTGCGACGGCGGCCGAGGGGCTGGACGTGACGATCTGTGCGGACGGCGGCATCCGTACCTCCGGGGACGCGGTGAAGGCGCTGATGGCGGGGGCCGACACCGTGATGCTCGGAAGCCTCTTCGCCGGTACCGAAGAAGCGCCGGGTGCGGTAGTCGAAGTCGACGGAACGCGGTACAAGCGCTCGCGCGGGATGGCGACCACCACCGCCGCCGAGAAACGCGACGACAAGGAGGCCGACGTGCGGGCAGACGAGGGCGTCGAAGCACTGACGCCGTACAAGGGGCCGGTCGCGGACGTCGTCGCGGAGTTCCGGGCCGGCATCCAGTCCGGTCTCTCCTACTGCGGCGGCCACACGATCCCGGCCGCCCGCGAGGAGGCCGAGTTCATCCGCGTCGCTCCCAGCGCGAAGGAGCGCGAAGGCTACCACGCCGACCAGGACTGGGAGGGCGTCAGCGTGGACAGCGAGGCCGTTACCGTCACCGAATCGGACCTCTCCGAGAACCGCGCGAACGGCGCCGTCGAGAGCGACGACTAGCGTCCGCGGACGAGACGGAGCGTACTCGAACGCGCCGTACTCTACCGCGTTCTCCCGGGCAGGCGCTGTGACGACTGCGAGTGGGAAACCGGCGCGAAGAAATGACTGCGAAACTGGGTCGCGGCCCGGTCAGTCCTGTACCGGGAAAGCGATCTCAGTTGTCGCGCGGTACTCGACGATCTCGTCGTCCTCGACCTCCGCCGTCCAGTGGTCGATCTCGACCCCGTGGACGCCTTCGACGGACTGACTGGCTCGCTTGACCGCCTCCTTCGCCGCCTCTTCCCACGATTCCTCCGACGTGCCGACCACTTTGATTACTTTTACCGCCGTCATGGCAGGCGTCGTACCATTGATCTGGGCTTAAACCCTTCTCACCGTGCGTAGAATGTCGGTCACAGTGTCAAGAGGACGGTACACCGACCCGACGAGACCGTCACTCGAGCAGTTGCCAGTCGCCGGGAGACACCTGTACCGATTTATCTGTGGTAGGCGATAGAGTCCGTATGGCACAGCAGATTCTCGTCGCGTTCGACGAATCACCACAGGCAACCGCCGCGTTACGCCACGCGCTCTCGACCTACGACGACGCGGAGATTCACGTCCTCCACGTCAACGACCCGCGGGAGTGGTCTACCGCGGACGGAATGGACGGGTTCCTCTACTCGGAGGACGCGTTCGAACAGTCTCAGGAGTCCGCAGAGGCGTTGCTCGAGGACGCCGAGGAAATCGCCCGGGAGTACGACGCGGCGGTCACGACGGCGGCCGAGGTCGGGATGGTGGCCGAGACGGTCATCGACTACGCCGAGGAACACGATATCGATCACATCGTCCTCGGGAGTCACGGGCGTCGCGGCCTCTCGCGGTTCCTGCTCGGCAGCGTGGCCGAACGAGTGATGAAACGAGCGCCCGGTTCTGTGACGATCATCCGGGACGAGAACCCGGCCGACGATCGGTAACCGCAACCGGTGAACGGTCGGCGTCAAGATGAGCGGATCACGATTCGGTCGTACACGTCTCCTCGTTCGTCGTCGGCTCCGTCAGTATACTGTCGCGCGACTCGTACTCGAGTCGGTCGGAACGCAGTTGACTCGGCTCAGCGGTGACGGCCGATGGACTCCGTACGGAGTTCGTCCTCGACGTTCCACGTCCGCGGACGGAAGGCGATGAACGCCGCGAGGAGGTAAAACGCCGCGACGACCGCGGTGACGGCCAGCCCCGGGATATCGCCGATGGCGGCGCTTTCCGGCCACGGCCTCGTCGAGAAGGCCGCGATGCGGACGACCCACGCGCCGAGCGAGATCGTGAACAGCATCAGATAGATGCGCCGGAGCCGGTGGGCGATCGACTCCTCGGTGCTGATCTTCATCACCGGCCGTCGGTAGTCGTGACTCAACCGCTCGCGCCACTGCGGATCCTCGAGCCCGGACGAGGGGTCGAGACCGTAGGCGAAGACGTTCTTCTGGAGCGTTCGCACGCGGCCGCGCCAGATGTCGTATCCGCGGAAGCGTCGCGCCTCGATGACCAGAAACGCGGTCAGCGCAGCCGTCCCGAGCAGGAGGATGTAGTGGGGGTTGTTCCGGCTCGAGAACGTCCACGTCAGGATCGCGCTCATGATGACGATCGCCCAGTAGGTGGTCTGGTCGAGGCGCTCTCGCCAGAACTTCATCCGGTGTATCTCGCCCCGGTAGAGGTGTGCCAGACTCGAACTCGGCCCCATCTCCTCCTCCAAGAGACCGCGTCCGATCTCGCGGTGATCCGCGTCGTTCGGATCGATCTCCTTCCTCGAATCTCGGTCCATCGTACTGAACGGTACTGGGAGGGACGTGAAAAGAAACCGCGGTTTCGGCGCGGTCGGATCGGCGTGTCCGGCGCGTCAGGTTCCGAACGATGATCGGTCGGATTCGTCCCTCACGGCGAGCCGTCGTCGGTCGCCCCAGGGGCGGTCGTGCGGTACCTCGATTTCGACTTCCACCTCGTTGGTTCGCAGAAATGGCGGCGTCCACGGATCGTTGTACTGCAACAACATCGGCCTGCCGCTCGTCTCGAGGTCCTCCCTCGAGAGGGTCTCGAGCAGGCGGTCGCGCTGCCGGTCGACGCGGTCGTCGGTCGCGTACCACGAGAAGCGCCGTACCCCGACCGTTCGCGGGGGCTCGACGACGAGTTGTACCGCGGGATCGGTCGGCGTCGGCGCCGTCGCGGGCGAGTACGTCGCCGGGAGGTAGAACGCCATCGTCACGCCGCCCTCGTCGGACTCCGTCCGCACGGGCGCGGTCATCGAGATCGATTCGCCGCGCGTCGCCACCGGCGCGGTCATCGCGATGTCCTCGCTTCGCGCATTCGAGCCGGAGATGTATCGAAAGAGCCGCTGAAACGCCGTCCGCTCGTCGTTGGCCGTCGTCTCGACGAGGACGAGTTGGGGATACCGTCGGATTTCGACGCCATCGAATCGCTCGAGCGTCTCCGAGGGCACGCGTTCGGTCGTCCGGCTGACGTAGACGCCCCAGCCGATCCACGCCGCCAGCAGGCCGCCGACGCCGATCAACAGTCGTCGTATCGATCGCATACGTCCTGGAGGGCACCGACGGGGAAAGTCCCGAGGGGTACGTTCGGCTGGGCTGAAATAACCGAACGAACCGTCGGATCGCAGTCGATCTCTCCCCACTCGAGGCGGGCGGGTCGATGCCGCCCGATCCGAAGCCGAACCCGGAGGGACGCGTACGAACCTGCCCGCTCACTCGCCGCGCTCGGCGTACCACTCCGCGAACCGCTCGAGCGCCCGTCCGCGGTGGGAGATCGCGTTCTTCTCTTCGGTGCTCATCTCGGCCATCGTCGCCCCGTTGTACTCGAAGATGGGGTCGTAGCCGAATCCGCCCTCGCCGCGGGGCGCGACGAGCGTGCCGGCGACCGATCCCTCGAACGTCTCGGTCCCCTCGGCGTCCGCGTACGCGAGCACGGTCCGGAAGTGCGCGCGGCGGTTCTCCTCCGTCTCCGCGAGCCGCCAGAGGCGCTCGACGCCGACGGTGTCCTCGACGTACGCCGAGTACGGCCCCGGGAATCCGCCCAGCGCATCGACGAACAGCCCTGCGTCGTCGACGAGGACCGGTTCGTCACTCCCCAGTTCTTCGAAGGCTTCGCGCGCACCGTGGGTCGCGATCTCGGCCAGCGAGTCGCTCTGGACCTCCGTGTAGTCGTACTCGAGCTGTTCGACGGGCTCGACTCCCTCGAGGTAGTCACGCGCCTCACGGACCTTGCCCTCGTTGCCGGTGACGAATCGGATGGCCATGTTCGAGCGACGTACCGGGGACGGCAAAGCGTCGTCGGTTGCGTCCGAGACCGATCGTCTGTCCGCTCACAGCTCGAGACTGTCCATTACCGCCGACTCCGCCTTTCGCAGGTGTTCGGCGGCCGTCCCCGGCGCGCAGTCGAGTTCCACGGCGACGTCTTCGACGCTCGCCGACCGCGGGACGTCGAAGTAGCCCAGTTCGCGAGCGACCCGCAGGGCCTCGCGCTGGCGCGCGGTCAACGCCCCGACCGCGGCGTCGCTGCCGTCGTACTCGCCGACGCGGTCGACGCTCGTCTCGATGCCCCCGGGGATCTCCTCGAGCGCGCGCCGGAGGTCGGCCGGTTCGCCGACGACGGAGAAGCGGACCGTCCAGTCGGAGCGGTACTCGAGGGGCGGCAAGGCGACGAGGCTCCCGCGGGAGAAGATCTCGAGCAGCCGGTCGTCCACGTCTTCGGGGACGTCGCGCACGTAGACGGTGAACGACCGGTCGCCGGTCCGCGTGAGTTCGTAATCGCTCACCCGGCCCGTCTCCTCGAGGGCGGCCTCGTAAACGTCGGGGTCGCCGACGACGTGAAAGATGAAGGCGTTGTCGCCGTCGTTGCCCGTGAAGTTCCCGTGGACCATCCGGTAGGCATCGAACGCGTCGCTGTCGGCGACGAACCGGTGCATCGGATGGATCGTCTCCGCGTCGTACTGAAGGGTGAGCCGAACGGTCTTCACGAGCGGGAATTCTCGCGTCGGTATATAAATAGCCTAGCGGCTGTCGCAGCACCGACTCGGCCCCCGCGTGCGAACACTCTCGGTATGTCGCCACGTTCGACGCTCGAGTCCGAACCGGCCGCGGGAGAGTCGGCGGGGACGCCGGACCTCGAGGGGTTGCTCGGCGAAGCCGTCCTCGGTCGCGACGACCACCTGAACGCGCCGGGCGTCGTGATCCGGCCGGACGAAGTGCAGGCGGTGCTCGCGACGCTGCGCGACGAGGCCGGGTTCGATCACTGCTCCTGTGTCACCGCCCAGCAGTATCCCGACCGGTTCGAGACGATCTACCACCTGAAGTCCTACGACGACCCGACCCGCGAGGTGAGCGTCGTCGTTCCGACGCCGATCGACGAGCCGGTCAGCGAATCGGCCGAGCCCGTTTTCCGGACCGCAGCGTGGCACGAGCGCGAGGCGTACGACCTCGTCGGCATCGAGTACGAGGACCACCCCGATCTCCGACGGATTCTCCTGCCAGAAACGTGGCAGGGCCACCCACTCTCGCGGTCCTACGACCAAGAGCAGTCGCAGATCGTGACCCTCTCCGAGCACGCGAACCCGCTCGCGGGCGACGAACGCGACGCCGCCACGGACACGATGTTTCTCAACATCGGCCCGCATCACCCGTCGACCCACGGCGTCATGCACGTGAAAGCGGTGTTGGACGGCGAGACGGTCGTCGACGTCGACCCCGACATCGGCTACATCCACCGCTGCGAGGAGCAGCTGTGCCAACAGGGGACCTACCGCCACCAGATCATGCCCTACCCCGACCGCTGGGACTGGATGTCGGGGCTGTGCAACGAGTGGGCCTACGCCCGCGCCGCCGAGGATCTGGCGGACCTCGAGGTCCCCGAGTACGCGCAGGTCGTCCGGACGATGGGGGCCGAACTCTCGCGGCTCGCCTCCCACTTCATCTCGCTTGGCACCTACGCGCTGGACGTCTTCGGCGAGTTCACCGCCACCTTCCAGTACGCCATCCGCGACCGCGAACTCGTGCTCGACCTCCTCGAGGACCTGACGGGCCAGCGGATGATGTACAACTACTTCCGGCTGGGCGGGGTCACCTGGGATCTGCCCGAACCCCGTGCGGAGTTCATCGCGGAAACGCGGGACTTCCTGGACGGCCTCCCGGCCAAGATCGACGAGTACCACGACCTGCTGGTCACCAACGAGATCTTTCAGCGCCGCTGTATCGACACCGGCGTGCTGGAGCCCGAGACGGCCAAAGCGTACGGCTGCACCGGGCCGGTCGCCCGGGCCTCCGGCATCGATTACGACCTCCGGCGCGACGATCCGTACGGCTACTACGACCGCCTCGAGTGGGACGTCGTCACGGAACCCGACGGCGACAACTACAGCCGCGTCCTCGTTCGCATGCAGGAGGTCGAGGAGTCCGCGAAGCTCATCGCACAGTGTCTCGACCTGCTCGAGGACTGGCCCGATGACGAACGCACGGTCCAGAGCACCGTGCCGCGGACGCTCAAACCGGATTCGGACGCCGAGACGTATCGCGCCGTCGAGGGTGCGAAGGGCGAACTCGGGATCTACATCCGCGCGGACGGCTCCGAGACGCCGGCCCGGTTCAAAATCCGCAGCCCGTGTTTCTCCAATCTCTCCGTGCTTCCCGAACTCGCGGAGGGAGAGTACATCCCGGACCTCGTCGCCGCGATCGGCAGTCTCGACTGTATCATGGGCGAAGTCGACCGCTGATCGAGGTGTCGGAGCCGCGAGAAACCGAATCGAACGCCGTTCAGTCGTCCGTATCGTCGACGATGACCTCGACGGGTTCGTCGGCGCGGTCCTCGTCGCCGCCGGACGAGCTCTGCTCCTGCTGCCAGAGGAGGCCGCCGGCGACGAGGACGACGATCCACGACCGCCAGTTGGCGAGGTTCAGGGTGTAGCCGACGCCGAACGGTTTCTCGACGAGCATTCCCTCGCCGGGCTGCCAGTACGACGAGAGCATGCGACCGATGCTCGGTCGTTCGAAGTTGTACGGTACCCCGAGAATCTCACCGGAAGTCGGCTTGTCTGCCATGGCAGGTGATACGTCCTCCCCTGATAAAGTAATTGTGTGCTGTGACGATGGCTGCAGGCGGCCCACTATCGAGACGCACGGTGTCGGCCGTCACGACTCCGACTGATACCGACCCCGGCCCTCGATCTCGAGCAGGCGCTCCAGAACCCGTTCCTCGCCGATCTCGCGGTACCCCTCACGGACTGCCGCGCGGAGCGGTTCCGGATCGTCGGCGGTCCCGACGAGGCTCTGATCGAAGACGTGCAGATCCATCGCGTAGTCCTCGACGTGGTCGGTGTGGTACCCGAGCCCGAAGTCGATGAGATAGGCCCGCTCGCCGTCGTGCTCGTGGCCGTCGGCCGTTCGCTCGTCCGGTGGGTCGTCGCGTCCCGCACGCCCCACCCTGACGTTCCGCGTCGTCGGATCCCCGTGGACGAACCCCGCGCGGTGAAGCCGCGCGAGGTGCCGTCCCACGTCGCGGACCCGCTCGGCGGTCAGCCCCGCTCGGAGGTCTCGGTCGCCGACGTACTCGAGTTCGAGGCGTGCCTCGTGCGGATCGACGTCCGCGAGAACCGGTGTCGGGACCCCCTCGCGTCGAGCCAGGCTGGTGAGCCGGGCCTCGAGGGTCGTCCGTTCGCGGCGGAGCCGGTCGTCGAGTTCGGGGTGGCGGTAACGTTTCGCCACCCGACGTTTCGTGACGCGGCCGGCGTCGGGCGCTAAGTCGACGACAGCTTCGGCACCGCGGACGTGGCTCTCGTCGTCTCCGCCGGCACCGCGGCCGGCCGCGAGCTCGGGCTCGTCCGTCTGCTCGCGGTTCCTCCCGTCACCGCTCGCCGTTCCGGGGTCCTCGCTTCGCTCTGACCTCGCGCGCCACGTTACCGGGACCTGGTCGGGTCGGAAGTCCGGGTCGACCCGCGACTCCTCGAGCGCGAGCGTATCGCCGGCATCGTACATCTTCGCGCCCAGCACCGCGATCATTCCGGCGTTGTCCCGCAGGAATCGGGGTTCGGGGGCGTGGAACGCCGCGCCGCGCTGGTCGCACATGTCCTCGAGCATCTCCCGCAGGCGTGCGTTCTGTCCGACGCCGCCGCCGAGGACGAGTTCGTCGCTGCCGGTCAGCGAGAGGGCGCGCTCCGAGACCTCGGTCAGCATCCCGAAGATCGTCTCCTGGAGGGAGTAACAGACGTCCTCGACCGGGACGCCGTCGTCGTACCGCTGTTTGGCAGCGCTCATGATACCCGAGAACGAGAAGTCCATCCCCTTGACGACGTACGGCAGGTCGACGTACTCGCCGTCCTTCGCGGCCGCCTCCACCTTCGGGCCGCCGGGATGAGACCAGCCGACGTGGCGAGTGAACTTGTCGATCGCGTTGCCGACGCCGGTGTCCATCGTCTCGCCGAGGACGCGGTAGCGCCCGTCACGATAGGCCAGGAGGTGGGCGTTCGCCCCGCTCGCGTTGAGACAGACCGGGGAGTCGAACCCGGAGGTGTGGCGACCGATCTCGAGGTGGGCTACCATGTGGTTGACGCCGATCAGCGGCACCTCGAGGGCCTGACTCAGCGCTCGAGCGGCGGTGCCCACGACGCGCAGGCAGGGACCGAGCCCGGGGCCGCGGGAGAAGGCGACGGCGTCAACGGGCGCGGCCTGTTGGCCCGACGAGCGCCGCTCGTCGACGTCGGCCGGCGGCTCGGTCGTCGACCCGTCGTGGGTCTCGCGGGCGTGCTCTAAGGCACTCTCGACGACCCGCGGAATCGCGTCGTGCATGTGTTCGGACGCCTCGCGGGGATGGATGCCGCCGCTTTCGGGCTGGTAGGCGTCGCTCTCGATGAACACGTCGTCGGTTCCGGCGTCGAAGACCGCTGCGCTGGCCGCCCAGGCGGTGCCTTCGATGCCGAGGATTCGGGTGTCGGAACTCACGTCTTTGCTACCGCGGCCGCAGGGTCGCGGCCCGCGTCAGAACGGATCGGTTTCCGATCGCTCACGGTTCACGTCGTTCCCCGCTCGCTTTTCCGATGTGCCTCGCTCGCGCTCGGCACGTCGCCTTACTCCCACTCGGTGTAGCTGCACTTCCCGCAGTGTTTGCGGTCGCCGTGGTCGGCGAGGAAGGCGTCGCCACAGCGGGGGCAGAGTTCGCCCTCGGTGCTGCCGTCGTCGCCGTAGAGGTCGTAGTGCGCCATTTAGGCTTCCTCCGCTTCGGGCTCGGCCTCGGCCTCTTCTTCGGCACCGATCTTGTTGCGCTCGAGCATGTGGTCCTGTTCGACCTCGCGGGCGTAGTCGGCGGTGTCGTAGACCTTCGCCTGGCCGACGGTCTTGCGCATCCCGAACTTGGTGTCGAGCTTGCGGATGACGACCTCGTCGGCGTCCTTGTTCAGCTTCGCGGCGAGGCTGTCCCGGACCTGCAGTCGCTCGGGAGTGGCGTCCTCGTGGGACAGTTCGAAGGTCACGTCGGTTCGATGCAACATTGGGTTCTCCTCCTCGGAGATGATGTCGACGTCCATGATATCACTCAGTTACCCTACTATCCCCGTGTAGCGCCTAAAAGGATTTCGAAGCGCCCACCCGTTCGCCGCTGCCGTGTGGCGTTGCTCGGTCGTGACTCGTTGCTCGCGCCGGCTGGCCGGTGGCGGCTATCAGAACGGGACCGTGGCCGAACGGTCGGCGACGAACCGTATCGAGCGAGACCGGAGAACGTATTGGAAATTAGAGAGATGGACTCGGCATGGCCTCCGGCCGTCGGTCCCCTTCCTCCAGAGTGTCTGCACTGGGTGTCGCGGTATCGAACCTGATTCCGATCGGCGGCATCGTCGTGCTCGGCTGGTCGCCCGACGCGTTGCTCGGCATCTACGTCCTCGAGCTCGGGGCCGTCTGCTGGTGGACCCTCGTGAAGATGCCGTTCGCCGAAAAACGCCCGAACAGCGCGGCCGCGGACCGATTCGTGTTGCTCGGCCCCCTGCAGGAGAAACGCGGCGCGACCCGGGTACCCGGCCCGCTCCCGCCGGTGTATCTCCGGAACGTTCCGACTATAGCCGGGGGCGTTCTGGCGAGCGCGTTCGCGCTCTTCTGTGGCTTTTTCGTCTTCGCGCTCGCGCGACCGGATATCACGGTTCCAGTCGTGCAAACGATGTTCGTCGGCGGGGCCGCCGTCTTTCTCGCGAACGGGATCGAAACGTGGGCAGAGTACTTTCGAGGAGGGGGCTACCGCGACCACTCCCCGCGGTCGCTTCTGCTCGCGCCGTTCAAACACCTCCTGGGAGTCAGCGGTCTCCTCATCGTATTCATCGCCCTGGCGGGTGCGAACAGCGGCGATGGCGGCGTCATCGACCCTCGAGCCGTCATCCTGCTGCTCGCAACCGGAAAACTGGCGTACGACCTGCGCGCGTTCCGGCTCCGCCGGGAGGGTCGACGCGGACTGTTCGCGAAACTGTACGGGAGCGAGCGAACCGAGATTCGTCCCGTCCCGGTCGAGGTCCCCGACGACGAACCGAATCTGTGCGTCACCCCGCCCCGTCGCGTCGCCGTCGGCGATGCGCTGTTTCACGGTCTCGCGTACGGGTTCCTCTGGCGCGGATTCGTCGTCGGTCCGTTCGTCGCGCTCGGAATCGTCGCGGGCGCTGTGCGGATCACGGCGGTCGCCCTCGCGTTCGGTCTCGCCCTCGCGGGGATTCGGGCGACGACGCGCTACCTCCGATACGGCACGCTCGGGTACCGGTTCTACGACGGCGTCGTCGTGGCTTACGACCGGCTGCTCGGTGAACCGCAATCCCGACTCGAGCAGCGGGCGATCACCGATGTGTCCGTGACCGAGCGAGTCGTCGATCGGTGCCTCGGGACGGAAACGGTCGAACTCGGCGCGGCCGCCGGCGAGGACGAGCAGTCGGTTAGGTTGTTCGTCCCCGATACCGAGTCGATCAACGAGGACGACGCGAACGAGGATCGACCGCTGACGCTCGTTCACGTGCCTGAAGCGGGGATCGTGACCGACGCCCTCGAGGATTCAGCGCGTTCGAAAGGCGAGACCGACGCTTGATCCGGCCGTTTCATTTCCGATCGCTGTCGGAAACCCCGACGATCGCAGCCGTGCGGTTTCAAACGCTTAGGGAAGCGCGGCCAGTCCACGCGGCGTCCGATCCTCGAGGCCCTCGTCCCAGTCGATTCCCACTCGATCCCACGAATCGCCGAAGTCCCGTGTGACGAACAGGCCACGGTTGGTCACCGCGAAGACGACTTCCGGGTCGCCGGTGGTCGCGAACGTCGCGCGAACGACGCCCTCGTCGGTCGGCAGCCCGCGACCGTCGAGGCACTCCCACTCCGCGTCGCCCTCGCGGCGATACACGTACGAGTCCGCCCTGCTTGCACTATGGGCTGACCACGCGCCGCGTGCACTCGAGACGAGAACGCGATCCGGGTCGCCGGGATCGGGGACGACCGACCAGCAGTAGCGGTGCTCGAGGCCGTCCTGCGGTCGGCGCCACGACCGGCCGCCGTCGTCGCTCTCGGCGTAGCCGTCGCCGGCCGCGGCGTAGACCCGCCCCTCCCGATCGGGATGGGTCGCGAGGCTGTGGTTGTCCCGTCGGGAGCCGTCGGGCCGTTCGCGCCAGGTTTCGCCGCCGTCGGGCGTGTAGACGAACGCGCCGGCCTCGATCCCGACGTAGAGGCGGTCGGGATCGAACGGATCGACTGTGAGCCAGCGGACGTGATGGGTATCGGGCCGCGGCGGAAACGACCACTCGTCGGCCGACGGGAGGTCGGTCAGCCCCTCGAGGCGGGTCCACGAGTCGCCGCCGTCGCGCGACCGGTAGATTCGGCTGGGCTCGGTACCGACGTAGACGACCTGCGGCTCGTGCGGGCTGACGGTCATCGACGTTACGCGGTCGTTTCGGGGAGCCGCGTCGCTGTCGTGCTCCTCGTCCGTGCCCGCTTGGCCGGTCCCAGCCGCTGCCGCGAACTCGGTCTCGAGATGCTCGAACGTTTCGCCGCCGTCGGTGCTTCGGAAGAGGCCGTCTTCGACGGTGCCGAGGAAGATCCGTTCCGTCGCGTCGGGACCGGTCGCGACGCATTCGAGGTCGACTCCCTCGAGGCGGCTTGTCGTCGTCCAGTCGTCGGCTTCGGAGCTGTCGCCGCTACAGACGAGCAACCGGTCGGCGAGTACGACGTAGGCCGTTGCCATAGAGAGGCTATGTGCCCGAGCCGAATACCAGTCACGTCGCGGTCCCGGTCGGCCTCGGGCGTCGACAGTCGTACTGATCGGCCTCGAGAACCCCGATCGACGGTACGTGACGACGAACCGGGCGGGCCGGCGACCGATGGCGACCTCGCTCTCGAGGTGGTACTCGCAGCGAAACGACCGTCCAACTGTCGGTTACGGAGCCGTCACCGCCGGATGAGCTGGCGCGTCGCGTCGAATCGGTGGAACGGGCGTCCCCCCTGCGCGCCCGGCCTCACCGTCGACTGGAACCGGTCGTTACTGTGACGGACTCGGCGGCGTCGGCCCTCGGGTCTGTTCGGCCTCGGTGGACTGCTCTGCTCCCTCACCGGTGATCAGCGTCGACATGAGACGCGCCTCGATCCGTCGGAGGTGCTGTCCAACGGTCCCCGCAGAGCAATCGAGGCGGGCGGCGATGTCCTCGTAGGTCACCTGCCGTGGCTCCTCGTAATAGCCTTCCTCGACGGCGACGCGGAGCACCTCCCGCTGGCGGTCCGTCAGGTCTGCGAACGGACGGTTGTCGGACGGATCGTAGTTCCCGAGTGCCTCGATTTCGACGTCGACGAGCGACTCCGTCTCCTCGATGACATGTCGCAGCGACTCCTCGCGACCGATCTCCGTAACCCGAAGGCTCCGGTTTTCAGGCCCCGTGTACTTGAGCGGGAAGTCCAAGACTGCCGCGTGTCGCCGGTGGATCGCGAGCAACTCGTGGGTGAGGTCACTGGGTCGGTAGTGCAACTGGAGTATCGTCATCTCGCCAGCGTCGGTGAGTTGGTAATCGACGACGTCCGGCCCGCTCTGCTCGAGCGTATCCCGGATCGCCGATTCATTCCCACGGACAACCTTGTGTGTGACAATCGTCTCATCGCTCAATTGGTCGATGTTCTGGATAGACTCGAACGTGACCCCTACTTCACGGAGACGCTCCGCCCCCCGATCGAAGTATCCCCGCGGTGGTTTGATAACATACGTCACGTATCGCATGCTACCTAATTATGCTCTGCTAATAGAAAACAGCTTTGACTGTTTACTGGTTAATTGAACGTCAGAGGTTCTGTTTCAAATATGGTCTGATACGGTACCACCTGCATACTCATGTGACCGTCGTTCGTCGGGTGGAAGGGCAATCACCGGCGCAGAGCGACGAGGAACGGCGGCTCACGTATAGTAGGGCCAATAGAACGATCGACCCGCTCTCACCAGTTTCCAGAGCGGGCTACAGCCGCGCTCCCACACGAGGACCGGAACGGGCGTCCCGCCGAACCCCTCCTTAAACCGGAAGACGCCGTTTTCGAAGTCCGTATTCGTGCTCCCGAAGTCGTAGGTCGCGTATCCGTTCTCGATTCCCCACTGGAAGACGTGATCATAGAGGAGTTCCGAGGCGTGATCGTCGAAGTACTCTCGAGGAACGGCGGCGAAAAAGCCGTGGATCGCATCGCGCTCGTCGTCGAGTAACTCGAGCATGCCACCCGCGTACTCGCCGTCGATCCGGACCGTCAGCAAGAGGAGCCGGTCGTCCATCGCCTGCAGTTCCTCGAAAAACGAGAACGGGTACACGTCCCCGCCGACACGGTCCATCACGCGCTCGTACGTCCGATGGAATCGACGCAGGTTCTCGCGCGTGAGTTCCTCCTCGACGATTTCGTAGTCGATCTCTCGACCGCGCTCGATCCCCCGCCGCCGACTCCGGCTCATCTCCCCGCGGATCCGGTCGTGACCCTTGGTGAGATCGAGCAGGAACCGACACTCACGGCGATACGGGCGATAGCCGTGCCGTTGCAGTTCGTCGTTGTACCGGAGATAGCTCGTATCGAGCCCGCGGAGCTGATGGACGATCGTCCGCCCGCTACAGAGTTCCGGAGCGGTTTCGATCACGCGCTCGAGGGACGCTTTCGTGTCCGTCGGGAGCAACGGTCCCCCGAAGCCGGGATACAGCGATGACAGCCGGTTAAACGGCGTCTTCTCGATCCCTACAACGAAATTCGGCAGCAGGCCGATCGCGTTCCCGTCTTTCCTCACCACCTGATGTCTGGCCGGATACCCCAGTCCCGTCTCGATCGCGTCGACCCACTCGTAGCGGTGAAAGACGCTTCCACGGCTCGATCGCTCGACGATCCCGTTCCACTCGGACTTGCCGACCGCGTCGACCGAGTCGACGACCTGCACCTCGAGGTTCGACCCTTCGTTTCCGATGGATCGCCCGTACTGGTTCGCGAACAGCGAGCCGATCCGATGGAGACTCGAGCGAGCACTGCCGCCGGTCTTTTGTGCCATTGTTCCCGTTCAGAACGGGCCGCCTATTTGGTAGTCCGTCCATTATGACGTGCCCTGACGACGGTAACGACCGCCAACCGGTTTCATACGGTAGCCAGATGTCGACAGCGATTACGCGGACAAGAACGGTGTATTCGAAAATCGAAGATTTTCGGATGTATGCGAACCTTCGGTTCGCAACACGCTAAACATCGGCAAACGAGCCGTGGGCAAGTTCTCGAAACCGCCGTCCGAGGCGGGGGCTGTACCGGCACAGCCCGAAACGCAGGTCATCGTCAAACGTGACGACGAACCTGCGAACCGCTCGCTAATCGCGGACCCAACCCCCAATGGGGGAACCCCACGGCGTTAGCCGTGTGGAGGATGTCAGTATAGCGACGAGGCGACCGCCGTCGGTTTCCAACCCGGGATACTTTCGGTATAGGGAGCATTGGTAACGTACCTCAAATGAGTTCGATTCGATGACAGCTTCCGACGACAGCGAGAAGGCCCCCGGTGTCTGCGAGAACTGTGGCGAACTGCTCTCCGTCTGGGTCGCTCGAGACGGCACGGTTCGGCCGATCAGTCCCCACAACGACTGTTCGTGTGCGGATCCCTCGCTTCGCGTCGTCGATGAAGATGACGTCTTCGAAGCGCCCGACGAGCAGTTCACGGAATGAGTCCGTACTCGAGTACGTGTGCAGTTACAGTCGGTAGCGAGTGGCGGCGATCGCAGATGTGGTACCGATGAATCTTCGGGACTAATTGGAGATGGCAGAAAACACGAGTCGCCGACTGAACGAGCGAAGCGACGCGAAGGAGTGGACTCGTCGGCGATGAGTTCTCAAGCGCGGCGCGATCATCGCGGAACCGAACAGGCGAAAATTTCGATCGATTCTATGTTCTAACCAGGATCACAGGGGGACTTTTCTGGCCTTGATTTGTGATCTACAGGAGTGCTAAGTACAGGCGAACGATGTAACGCTGCGGAGTGCAATCTCCATACATTTTGTCAAGACCGTGTGCTGAATACAGAGTATGTAGTGAGCAGGGAATTTTCCTGAATTTCAGACGGTTAGTCATTCGGGAAGGCGATACCCAAGTACGCGACCTACACGAGCCAGCAACTTGAACGACCAATGTGGGGACTGACGACGCGCTGTTCATCTTCGTGTTCGACGACCAGCATGGCGAGCAAGATAGATGACTTGAGGCCATCCGGCGGCATCGGTACCCCACGTTTGGTTTTCAGCGTGTGAAACCGCCGGAAGAACTCCTCGAACCGCATTGCAGGTTGATGGATGTTGATCACCTCGGCGGGGCCCGTGTTCTTGAACGCGTGTTCCGTGTTAGGAGGGACGACGACTTTCTCGCCAGTCGAGACCGTCGTCCATTCCCCATCAACCTGTACCTCCAGTTCGCCAGCCACGACCTCGTAACTCTCCTCGGCGGTTGGGTGGAGATGTGGCGGTAACTCCCCTTGTTCGTCCAGTTCCATGCGCGTCTTGAATCGTTTCCCACCGGTCTTGTCGGCCGTTTCGAGAATTTCCCACCTGCCCGGAAAGCCCTCATGATCGAGTACCCGATGCGGCCCTGTATGATCACTGCGGTTTGACATATGTTATCATATAACAAGCACCATCAAATTGGTTTCGGTGGCAAAACGGACTCAACGTCGGAATCCGGGCGGCATGAGTGTGCTATGCCCGTTCACTCCCGAACCTTAATTATCTATGCATGGTGGTGACTAGCATGGGAACCGCATCTGTGGGGAGAACGCTCGACGAGAATGGTGACCCGATTCCGGGAAGTGGTTTCGAGGTCGATCCCGAGGGTGACCTTGCGGGAAAACTTCAGGAGCGGACCGGTCCCCTCGTTTCGAATCCCGTGTCTCAGGAATGGGTCGCCGAACTTGAGACCCCTGAGGACACGGAGGGTGAGTATCACAGCGCGCTCTACCTGAGCGCTGGAGAGGGGCCACCGGAACACTACCACGTAGGGTACGAGGAAACCTTCGAAGGCATCTCGGGCGAACTGACTGTCGTCATCGAAGGAACTCCCCATCGCGTATCAGCGGGGGATTCACGCGCTGTGCCCGCCGGACGAGTTCACAAGCCCCGCTACGATGGTGACAGTTTCGCCGCGGCTATCGGCACGGTCAAACCACCTGGAAAGACACTCCCGCTCATCAGGACGCTCTTCGGCCTCGCTCACGAGGGAAAAGTAAGCGATTCGGGGCAACCGAAGTTTCTCCAGGGCATGGTGTGGACCGACGAGCTAGCAGACGATACGGTGTTCATGTCGCCCCCGCCGGCCGTGACCCACCCACTGGCGACCATCCTCGCGCCAATTGGCCGTCGATTCGGATATCAAACGACATATCCGAAGTACGAGGACCCAGAATTTTGGGAACAACACGTGGAACAACCCACCTTCTAAAGAACTGGATTCTGAGCACAGCCCGTTCACGACCCGTCCATTGTTCGGCTCTCGGTGGATAAAAACCGGCTCAATGGTTGTTGCATATGCGCCCTGCATTCAGCACAGCTCTCTCAACATCCACGATAGATGATAGAAGTGCCAGCGTTAGATTCGCATACCTACCGCACGGCTATTTCTTCCGCATTACTGGCGAAAAATGGGCAGAGTCAGTCGGTGGTGACACCGATCTCGGTCTCAACGTCGACCGTCACTGCTCTCGTTGAGAGCGTCTCGGCGATCTCCCGGCGCTGCTCAAGGATCAGGTCATCGCGCTCGAGGACACGGCGAGCGGCTTGGACGAACATCGGAACGTCGTCGCAGGCACTGACCACGGCTTTCGTCTTGTTGCAGTCGTAGAAGTCAGCTGCACGTTCGATCGCGTCTCGTCGATACGCGTAGTCGCCGTCGGTTCTGATTCGCATACTCGTACACACGACCCCTGAGATCCCAGTTTTTCGACTCACTGACCGGCCCATTTCGGCAGCTTGACTCCCGTTCCTCTCCATTAGATATTTTGGTCTCACCTCGAGTGAATCGATATGCGCCGTCGCACGTTCGTCTCCGCTGTCACGGTCGGCCTGGTAGTCGGGACGGGCTGTCTCGGTTCCGACGATCAACTGACGAAACTCGCCTGGATTAACCTCCAGAACCATCGCGAGGAGGAATACGACGTTGAAGTCACTGTCGAAGACGACGACGAAATTGTCTTCTCGAACACGTATCACTTCGGGACCGACGACGAGACGGGGAAGGTTCTTGAGGAAAATCCCGTCAATGGGGAGGGTGAGTACGTCGTCCAAGCTACGCTTGACGGCGAGGAACGCGAGGTTGACACGACAGACTTCATCGATGGCGATGAGACGTGTATCGGCGTCCGGTTCAATTTACTTAACAACGGGAGCGTCGACTACGAAACCAAGTCGATGCAGGAATGTTGACTGATTAGTACCGCTCGAGGAGGTTCCACCGCTGGTCTGAGTTTCCCTGTCCTCGATAGTTCGGCGAACGTCACCATCGGTCGCTTGATGGGCCGGATGGGCGATGGGCGTCTCGCTCTCAACGTCGTACAACCGACTCGCACGGACGAATCCATCCGTCATCGCTTCGCCTCCCTATCGTCGGTGAGTACCGGAGCGACCCGCTCCGCGCCAGTCCACCGCAACCGTCGCGGGCGACCGCGTTCGTGCCCAGCTTCGGAGTGACCGTCAGTGAGTCGGGTGCAGCGACACCCGCACGGGGACACTGGAACTCGCGATCATTCGTGGGCGCGGACGGCGTGTTCAACCGTTGCCGGAATGTTTTCAGGTCAATTCCGAGACGGTTCTCGGCGCTCACGCAAACCACTTCGATTCCTTCGGAGAATCGCCAGACGGCGACGAGGGGGTAGTAAAATCCGCTACTATTCGATTTCGCGAGCCCCGATTATTTCACAATCTGAACTTAGAAACGCCCGATAGACGTGGTTGAACTATCGTTTTAGCGTCCATCGGAAGAACGAGGTGCCGGGATGGACTCGTCGGGATTTGAACCCGAGGCCTCTTCCTTGCGAAGGAAGCGATCTACCACTGATCTACGAGCCCTCGCACGTTCCTACCCGCGGTTTCTATTTGAGGCTTGTGTTTCGGGAGCGGAACGAGACACCGAACCACGGTCGACGCTCGAGCCACTCGCCCCGAGACGGCCTCGAGGAGAGTCCCGTCAGTCTGCAGTTCGATCGCGAGCAGACGGCGAGTCGACCGCGAGGATCCGAGTTCGCCCTGCGAGGAGGCCCACCAGCAGGCCGGTGAAGTGGGCGACCAGCGCGATGCCCGGCGAGGCGGTCGCGAGGGTGAGTGCAACCGCGAGTCCGACGAACACGAGAACCGAGAGCCAGCGCGGGACGGCGACGAACGACGCGAGCCCGGCCGAGAGCCGGTTCGACGCGACGAGATAGCCGAGGAGCGCGAAGACGGCACCGCTGGCACCGAGAACGCCGGGTGTCGGTGCGACTGGAACGAACGGTATCGCTGCAAGGAGTCCGGTGAGAACGATCTGGGAAACGCCGGCGATCGCACCGGTCACCGCGAAGAAGGTGTGAAACCGCCCGCGCGTCGTCGCTCGCGCCACCGGCCAGCCGAAGACGACCAGCGCGAGGCTGTTCGAAACGAGGTGGCCGAGTCCGCTGTGTGCGTAGACGCTCGTAACGACCGTCCACGGGTTCGCCGCGAGCGGCGGCGCGAGGACGAACAGTCCGCCCATCACGCCGACCAGCGCGGTGAGCCACTGCACGATCGCGACGAGGACGAAGACGACGAGCAACTCGAGAACGGGAGCGATCGAACCGGGCTCGGACTCCTCGGCTCGATCGGGGCCGGATCGCAAGTACAGTTCCGACTGGGATCGTGACCGCGGGCGCCTCGCCATACGCACTGTTGGGGCGGCAAGGGACAAAAGCCCGGTGCGGACCGACGAGGTGGAGAAGACGCCGATCAGTGCGTGCGTGACGACAGCGCGACCGCTATCGGGCCGAGTAGACAGCGACAAAAACGGAAAACTCGCACTCGAGTCGCGATCGACCGGTCCTCAGTCTTCGAGGACGATCTCGATCGAGACGTCGTTCGGCACCTGAATGCGCATGAGCTGTCGGAGTGCGCGTTCGTCGGCGTCCAGGTCGATCAGGCGCTTGTGGACGCGCATCTCCCAGTGCTCCCACGTGGCGGTGCCCTCGCCGTCAGGCGACTTCCGGGTCGGCACCTCGAGGGTCTTCGTCGGCAGCGGGATCGGACCGCTCAGGTTGACGCCGGTGTTGTTCGCGATCTCGCGGACGTCGTCGCAGATGTCGTCCAAGTCGTCTGGACT
>SDGW01000015.1_pt1 | contig 62648 bp, 60 predicted proteins | sample 2873831 | NCBI WGS metagenome assembly SDGW01 (sample SAMN08132700, study PRJNA421101) | hypersaline lake metagenome | isolation source: celular fraction 0.22 microns magnesium sulfate-rich crust from ephemeral... | place: Spain: Penahueca Lagoon, Toledo | collected 2011-07 | reverse complement strand
TCGATCCGTGCGCTTTCGCAGGTGTTCATCACCGAAATCGCGTGGCTGGTCGGCTCCGGCGACGTGATCTCCACTGCGGCACCGTGGATCGTGATGTCCCGACCGTTTTCGATCCTGATACCGCGCTGGGACCGGTCTTCCGGTCGCGTGGAATCTATTTCGACCGTCGGCCATCGAATCTCGCTTTCCCGGCCGCCGACGCGGACGTTCGCGCCGTTGCTGTTCCGATAGAGTCCGCCGTGGACGATGATCTTCCCGTTGCCGTCGGCCGCATAGAGACCGTTGTCCGGGAACGCGCCGAGCCAGCAGTGTTTGAACTTCAGGGTCCCCTCGTTCTGGTTCGCCACGATGCCGATCGGTCCGCGCCAGCGGTCGCCTGCGGTAGGGGTGTCGTTGATCCACGCGCCGCCGTCCGGGGCCCGGAACTGATCGACGAGCCCCGTGCCGTCCGAGTCGGTGATGTTGAACATCCCCGGTCCCCAGGTGCCGCTATCGTGCTGGCCGTGAATCGTTACGTCGCGCACCTCGAGCCGATCCGAGGCGTAGGCTTCGATGGTCCTGATCCCCGTTTCAGGAGCCGTCTGGTCGACGTCGAACCCCTCGAAGCGAATCCGCCTCCCCGGACTGTACGAGACGCCGAGGCGGAAGAGTCGATACTGTGGTCCGGCGAAATCGTAGTAGTTCGCCGGTACCAGCGTCGCGTTCTCCCCGACGACGCCGAAGTTATCGAAACCGGTGAATCGGAACTGCTCGTCCATGTAATATCGCCCCTCGGGAAACACGAGCAGCGTGTCGTCGTCCCGCAAGTCTTCGAGAACCGGCGTAATCGGTTCGTCACCGGTGTCGTCCGCCCCCGCCTCGGTCACGTCCACGACGGTCGAATACTCGTCGTAGTAGTGGCCGTACGGCTCCGACGACGCGCTCGCAGTCGATGTCAGTCCCATGCCGACGGCGCACGCGGCGACGGTCCCCCGTAAGAACGTGCGTCTCGATCCCGTTCCGGCAGACGAGTCGTCGAGCGGTGGCCGGCCATCTCCCCTGCCGGCCGCCCGAGAACCGCGAGAATCGCTTCGATTCGAGTGTGTCATACCACTTCGTTCCGACATTGAAATTCAATTCGTTCTGAGTAATGAGGAGGTCCAGTATCTATGGATTCGGATGGCAAGCTTTTAAGAGCGAGCGCCGATCGTCCCGTTCGGACGCTCGCACGAAGTGGAGAAATTGAACTAGTTGCGGACGATAGCGGATTACTTGGTCACCACGAGTGCCGAGTTCTCTCGATCGATAGCGGTGGTACCTTCTCGTCGGTCACCGTTCCAGTTTCCGCGGTAACGGTTGGAATCGAACAGTTCTAACAGCCCCGCAGAGAACAGGGATCGGATCCCATCCGGCGTCATCTCCGTTTGGCCGGCAACCGATCGTTCTCGAGCGTCGCAGCGATCAGTTCGGCGATAGCGCGGCGAAGCCGCTGGGACACCGCCGAATCGGAGACGTCGAGGCGGTCGGCGAGATCGTCCTGCGTCGCATTCCGCGGGACCTGAAAGTAGCCGGCATAGTACGCCATCGTGAGGATCTCGTGCTGTCGATCGGTCAGGAAGTACGTCTGATCGTCCGACACCGACGAGTCGTACAACTGGGTGACGCGAAACGAGATTTCGCGGTCGCGACAGTGCATCCGGAACGCGGATAGCGCGTCGCGATCCGGGAGGTGAACTCTCGCGACCCAGCCGCCGTCGTCGCTGGTGATCGTGAAGACGAACAGTCCGCGGTCGGCACACCGGGCGGGGACGATCTCGAGATCGGTGTCGACGACGACGCGGTAGATCGCCCGGTTGTCGAACGTGGCGATGCGGGTCGGCTCCGAAACGGTCGGATCCGCCGCCATCGCGGCCTCGAGCGCCGGGTAGTCGTCGCCGAACGCGGAAACGAACTGCAGGCGTCGGTCGTCGTGTGTCGTCCCGTATTCGTATCTGAGGGTCGTACCGGAACGACGTTGGATGGTCGGTACCAGCGGCAGGTCGTCGTGCGCCAGGTGGACTTCTGCGATGAATCCCATTGCGATGTCGGAAGGTACTGAGCCCTCGGACCGATCGGCCCATACTTATAGCGCGTCTAAGCGACGATTGCAGCGACTCGAATCGGTCCCGTAGGCAGTTCAGTTCATGTAGCCGAGGTCGGCCAGCCGGTCCGTCACCGCCTCGTCCGTCGTCGGCCGCCCCTCGTCGCTACCGTCGTACGCCGGATAGGAGATCGGATCGACCGGATCGACGACGGGAACGACGCTCCCGTCCATGCGGTCGCTGTAGGGGACGCCCATCGCAGCCATGATCGTCGGCGCGACGTCGAAGAGATGCGCTCGCTCGAGCGGGGCGTCCTCGTCGATTCCCTCGCCCGCCGCGACGAAGATTCCGTCGAGTTTGTGGTTCCAGGGTTCGGCCGGTCGGAAGTAGTCGCCGTCGTCCAGTTGCTCGGAGAGCATGTGTTCGAAGTCAGCGGGGATCGTGACGATGTCGACGGTCGCGTCGATTTCGTCGCCGTGGAAGTACTGTTCACGCGGCGCGACCGTCTCGAAAAACGGCTCGCCGTCGGGCGTCTCGACGGCCTGCAGCTGTCGGATGAGGTCCTCGCGGAGCTGTTCGTACGCGTCCTGTCTGACGACCCCGTCGGGATCGCGGCCCTCGAGGTTGATCCGGACACCGAGTTCGGTTCGGGCCCGCACGTACGCCTCCGAGGCAGCGAAGTCGACCTGCTCGTTCGCCGTCCGGGAGACGCCACCGGGTGCGTACTCCCTGGCGAGGTCGGCGAGTCCGACCCGCTCGAGGGCCGTCCGGATGCGACGGGCGGTGACGCCGAACCGAGCAGCGACCGACGCCGCGCGTGCGACCGTTCCCGGCTCCCAGGTGTCGACCTCCTCGCCCTCGCGGAGCCGCCGGCGCATCGGTGTCCACGACGGCATCCCCTTGCCGCCAGTCGTCGTCTCGATGTAGCCCTCGTCGCGGAGGAACTCGTTGATCCGGAACTCGTAGCCGTCGTACGGCCCCATTCCGTGATCGCTGACGAGGAAAACCCGATCCGGGTCGCAGGCCTCGAGGATCTCGCCGATCTGTTCGTCGGTCGCCTCGTAGACGCGGTCGACGTGCCGTTGTTCGCCGCTGAACTCGTGGAAGACCGTGTCCGTCTTCTGGAACTGGACGAAGCCGAAGTCGGGCCGGAACTCGTCGACGAGGTAGCGAAAGGCCTCGCCGCGCATCCGGACCAGAGTTCTGTACTCCTCGATCTTCGCGGCGTCGGAGAGCGAGTCGTCGTCGCGCGTGTATTTCGGATAGACGCGGTACTCGCCGATCGCATCGCGGACGTCGTCGAGTAGCCCCGTCGGATGGCACGGCGGGTCTTCGGGCCCGAGAAACCCCGGAATAACGGCCCCGTCGAACTCGTCCGGCGGGTGGGTAACCGGCGCGTTGACCACGACGCTGGAGCGGTCGTGTCGGTCCAGCAGCGTCCAGAGGGGATGCTCGTGAACGTCGTCGTTGCTCGTCACGTGCCAGTCGTAGCCGTCGTAGCCGACGAAACCGACTACGCCGTGTTTCCCGGGGTTGACGCCCGTGTAGATCGACGGCCAGGCGCTGGGCGTCCACGGCGGGATCTGCGACTCGAGAGGGGCGCTCACACCCTCCGTACAGAGTCGCTCGATGTTCGGGATCCGATCGGCTTCGAACAGCCGCTCGAAGACGGGCAGACACCCCGCGTCGATACCGATCAGTAGCGTGTCCGTTCCGTCCCGATCAGTCGCGGCCCGTTCGGTCGATGCAGTCTCGTCACGGCGAAACGTCCGAGTCATCGTTTCATTCGTATAGTATCTCGATCGATGTTCCCGTTCCCGCTGCCGCGGATCGGCGGCAGCGGTGCGTTCGTTGCACCACGTCTCTACGTCCGGCGAGCGCGACGAAACACTTCATTATCGATCCGATAAACCGTCGCAGTAGACGGAATCGTCGGTTTCACCGACTCACAGACGAAACCAGAAGGGGCCACAGTAGCGGTCGTCGACCGGTCAGCATCGATCCGGCGCGAGCGGTTCGGTGCGCCGAGCACCGTCTCCGTCGGATCGCCGCACCGGTTTCGAACACGCTTCGATCGCCTCCTCGAGGACCGCGACGGCGTCGGCTTCCAACTGTTCGGCTCGCGCTGTGTCTCGTGCCTCGGCCGTGACACGGACGACCGGTTCGGTGCCGCTCGCACGCAGCAGGAACCAGCCGCCGTCCGCGTCGACGTACACGCCGTCGAGGACGTCGACGTCGTCGTATCGTTCGCGGACGCGGTCGCGAACTCGCTCCATCACCGCGGCTTTATCCGCGACCTCGAGCGATCTGCGGCGGATGGGGTACGTCTCGACGCTCCCGACGAGTTCGGACAGCGGCCCTCGATCGGCGACGAGTTCGACGAGCTTACACGCGGCCAGCGGTCCGTCGGGGCACGGGGTTTCGTCCGGCCAGATCCAGGCGCCGCTAGGTTCGCCGCCGAAGACGACGCCCGGCCGTGCCGCGCGGTCGGCGACGAAACCGTCGCCGACTCGCGTTCGCGTCACCGACGCGCCTACGGTCGCCAGCGCATCGTCGACGGCCATGCTCGTTCCGACCGGCGCGGCGACGGCGTCGCCGTCGCTCGCGGCTTCGCACGCGAAGAGCGCGAGGAGTACGTCTTTCGGGACGAACGAACCCGTTTCGTCGACGGCCAGCATCCGATCGGCGTCGCCGTCGTGTGCGACACCCAACTCGGCATCCGTGGCCGCGACCAGCGCCGAGAGGTCGGCGAGCGTCTCCCGCGTCGGCTCACTGGGTCTGCCCGGAAACGCACCGTCCCGTTGCCCATTTAGCGTCGTGACGTCGCAGCCGATCGCCGAGAGAACGCGCGCGGTGAGCCCCCCGGTTCCGTTGCCGACGTCGACGACGACACTCGGCGGGTCTCCCACAGTAACGGCCTCACGCAGTGCCGCCGCATGGCGCTCGGTCGCGTCCGGGAGCGGCTCGCTCGAGCCCTGTCCGTTCCATGGCTGGAGGTCGTACTCCTCGGCCTCGAGCCGCGCCGCGATCGCCTCCAGTTGCTCGGGATCGAACGCCTTGCCCGACGCGGTCCAGAGCTTGAGCCCGTTGTCCGGTGCGGGATTGTGCGAGGCCGTCACGACGATTCCCGCGTCCGCGTCCGTCCGCGGAACGGCCCGCGCGACCGTCGGCGTCGACGCGACGCCAGTCACGAGCACGTCCGCGCCGCACTCGCGGAGTCCGGCAGTGAGCGCGTCGGTCAGGACCACGCCGCTCTTCCGAACGTCTCGCCCGACGACGACGCGGTCGTAGCCGTCCGACGCGACGGCGCGCCCGACCGAGAGGGCGAGGGCAGCCGTTACCTCCGTGCCGACGGGACCGCGGATACCGCTGGTTCCGAACATAGCGAGTATCGGTGACGACGCGGGGATTATTATGAAGTCGTTAGACCGAGAGGGGTGCTGTTTTGACTGACAAGCCTCGGGGCGTGACTCCGAGACAGTCGACGACATGAATAGAAGCCGAGAACGAACTACAGAGCCGGCGACGGTCGTCGAGTCCGCAATCGAGACCGACCGGCGGCAATCCGAGATAGCGGCATGGCTGTCCGGCAGGCGCGAGTACGGGTACGTGTTGCTCGCTATCGAGTTTTTATGCGCATCCCCCTCTTTCTCCCGTCCAATGACAGACGCAGTCGAAGACTATCGGGAGGCGACCGAGTCGGACGAGAAGCGAGACGACACCCATCTGGACGATATCGAGGAAGGTGCCGGCTGCACGGAAATCTGGGAGCATCTCGCGGAGAAACGGTCGGAGTAGCGGCCTACTGACGGTTTTCGACGTCTCTCGACGGAACGCGACCAGCGCCGTCGGACGGCAGGTTTATAGTCGACAGAGAGACATCTCCGATGAAGGTCATGCAGACGACTGTCGGACGAGAGGCAGAACGCGGGATCCGGTACGCGATCCTCGCCGTGTTCATCGTGGGCGTTCGCCGACGGAATCCGGGAGCTGTCGCCAACGCGGCCGTCGCCCTCGCGGCGACGTACTTGCCAGGCGTCGCCGAACGGCGGTACGACGTCGAGTTCCGGACGTGGCACCGCATCTACCTCGAGAGCGCGATGTTTACCCACGCCGTCGGCATGCTCGGTCCCTACGACGACGTCTGGTGGTGGGACCACCTGACGCACACCCACTCGGCGACGCTAGTCGGCGGGGCCGTCTTCGCTGTCGCCCGCCGTCGCGGCCGTGATCCCCGTCCGCGGGTCGTCGCGATCGTCGCCTGCGCCGGTGTTCTCTGGGAGATCGGCGAGTACATCGTCCACGCAGTCGCCAACCGGCTCGGCCTCGAGCCGCTGCTCGTCACCTACGGGCGGGCCGATACGCTGTTCGACCTCGTCTTCGATCTCGTCGGCGCGCTGCTCGTCCTCGTGCTCGGCGATCGGATTCTCGGCGATCTCGAGCCGGAGGGTCGGTGACGGAGTGCGTTCGACCACCGGCGGAAGACGTTCCCGATCGCCATGCTACGTCGCAGTCTCGGGCGGTTTCTTCGGCGGGAGATAAAAGTAGACGACGTTTCCGCGGGGCTCTCGGGTCTCGACGCGAGTTCGCCGCCGATCGATTCGATACACCACTTCATGACGAAGAGCCCGACGCCGTGGGACGTGCTCGTCACGGCGGTGAACTCGTAGAGCGCATCGATTTCGATCTCGGGGATCGGTGGCGCGGTGTCGGCGATGCGGATCTCGACGCGGCCGGTGTTGGGCGACGCGTCGACCGTTATCTCGACGGTCGGCTCCGGTTCGTCGCTGTGGACGATGGCGTTCTCGATCGCGTGACCGAGCGCGTAGTCGAACGCGCTGTCCGCGCGGATCCACACCCGTTCGCGCTCTTCGACCGTGATCGCCGCGGACGCGTAGTCGTCTCGAAACCGATCGGCAGCGTCGCGGACGGCGTCGGCCGCGCGTCTGGTCGCACGCGGGGCCTCCGTCGGCGTCGTCGCCCGCTTGATCTCCTTGACGGACTCGGTGATCCCGCCGAGATCCATCGCGGTCGCTCGAATCGTCTCGGCTGTTCGGCAGACACCTTCGATTTTGGCGTCGGTCGTCATTTTCCGCGCACAGCCCGCGATGACGTTCACTTCGTTTCGCAGATTGTGTCGAAGGATCCGCGAGAACAGCCCCACGCGACGGCTGGCGACGTAGGAGTCGGTGATATCGTGGACCTCCGCGAGGACGTACTCCGTCCCGTCGAGAACCGTCCGGGAGAGGTGAAACCGAACCCAGATCAGTTCCCCGTCCGACCGTTTGACTCGCCACTCGAACTGCTGTGGGTTTCCGTCGACCGTCGCGCGGAGCCGTTCGACGAGTTCCGTTCCCGAAAACGAGTCGGTGTTCGCGCTGTACTCGTCGGCGGCCATCGCCCGCAGTTCGTCGAGCGGATAGCCGACCAGCGATTCGAGCTGAGCGTTCGCATCTACCACGGACCCCGTCGCCGGATCGTACAGCACGATACCGACGTGAAGCGTGTCGTACTCTGCCGGCAATCCCGCATCAGCGTAGATCGACGTGAACTCGTCCGCTACGACGGAGCTCCCCTCGGTGGCTGTTACTAGGAGTGCTATATATCGCTCCGGTGACCGAGTAGCGAATCGACGCCCGTGACGTTCGCGCCGAGTGGTCGTTCAGTCGGATCGTCGTTCCTCGTCAGCGATCGCGGCCCGCAGAAGCCGCTCGCCCTCCTCGGTGCTGACCGTCAGGTCGGGCACCGTCGTCGGCTCGTTGTCGTCGTCAATCGCGACGTAGACGAAGTACGATTCGGTCGTCTTTTCGCGCTCTCGCGTCCGCAGATCCTCGCGCTCGGTGATCAGCCGAACCTTCACGCTCGAGGTACCCGCGTCGTAGACGTAGGCGGTGATGTAGGCCGTGTCGCCGACGGCGATCGGCCGCTCGAAGTTCATGCTGTCGACCCGCGCTGTGACGCAGGTCTCGCCCGAAAACCGCATCGCCGACATCGCCCCCACCTCGTCCATCCACTTCATGACGTTGCCGCCGTGGGCCGTGTCGAGCATGTTGGCGTGGTTCGGCTGAACCATCTCTCTGTTCTCGACGATCGTTTCCGTGAGATCCGTCATTGCGCGACGTTTCCCGACGCCTCCAATCAGTCTTGCTTCCGACGCGCATTCGGCCGATCGGCCGATTCTGACGGCTCGAGCCCTCAGAGCGTAGTCCCTGACAAGCCCCCGGTTCGGTCGCGCTATTTTCCATCGGTTCGCGGTCCGATACTGGTAAAAGTCGCCGCCGAGTTGATCGGGTAATGAGCGATGCAGGCGAGGCCGACGTGCCGGAGCCGCCAGCCCCACCCGACCGCGAGCGCGGCTCCGTCGAAGTCCTCGGAACGGCACACGTCTCGCAGGCGAGCGTCGACGAAGTACGAGACACGATCGAACGGGAGCGGCCGGACGTAGTCGCCGTCGAACTCGACGAAGGGCGCTACCGCCAGATGCAGGGCGGGACGCCCGACGACATCGAGGCGGAAGACCTCCTCTCGGGGAACACCGTCTTCCAGTTTCTGGCCTACTGGATGCTGTCGTACGTCCAGTCCCGGCTCGGCGACCAGTTCGACATCGAACCCGGCGCCGACATGCGCGCCGCCATCGAGGCCGCGGAGGAACACGGCAGCGGCGTCGCGCTCGTCGACCGCGATATCCAGATAACGATCCAGCGGTTCTGGCGCCGGCTCTCGTTTACGGAGAAACTGAAGATGGTCGGCGGGCTCGCGCTGGGGATCACCGACCCCCGGACGATCGGGCTCACCTTCGGCGCGATCGGCGGGATCGTCGTCGGCTTCCTCGTCGGAGCGTTTCTCGCCCCACTACTCGGATTCGGCGACCTCCTGCTGGTCGGGATCGGCGACCCCGCGACGCTGCAGTACGTCGGTGGCGCCGCGCTCGGCGCGCTCGTCGGGGCGTTCGCCGGATTGCTCTTCTTCCCCCCGCTCGAGTCAGCCGGGCGGTACACCGGCGGCTACCTCTCCGGGTTCTCGATACGGGTGCTGGCCGGGATCGCCCTCGGGATCGGCGGCTTCCTCGCGCTGGTCGCCACCGACACCTTCGTCGGCCCGTTCTCGGCCACGGCCGCCGAGAGCGCCGGCGTCTACGCGGTTCGGGGGACGACCGGCGTTCTCGCGGGGCTCGGCGTCGGCGTCACGATCGGTGCCGTCCTCGGCCTCTTCCTCGAGGCCGTCGGCGGCGACGTCGAGGAGATCGACGAGATCGACATCGAGGAGATGACCGACGGCGACGTCGTCGCCGCCATGATGGAGGAGTTCCGCCGCTTCAGCCCCCGCGGCGCGAACGCGCTGATCGACGAGCGCGACGCCTACATCGCGCACAACCTCCACGACCTCCGCGAACAGGGGTACGACGTCCTCGCCGTCGTCGGCGCGGGCCACAAGGCCGGCATCGAGCGACACCTCGAGAATCCCGGAGACATTCCGTCGCTCGAGTCGCTGTCGGGCACCGCCTCCGGCCGCCGGTTCTCGCCGCTGAAGATCGTCGGCTACCTGATCATGGTCGGCTTCCTGGCCTTCTTCTTCCTGCTGATCATGGCGGGGGTCAGGAACGCATTCCTGCTGAAGCTGTTCGTCGCCTGGTTCCTGTTCAACGGGATCTTCGCGTTCACGCTTGCTCGGCTGGCCGGCGCGCGCTGGACCAGCGCGGGCGTCGGCGGCGCGATCGCCTGGCTGACGAGCATCAACCCGCTGCTCGCGCCCGGCTGGTTCGCCGGCTACGTCGAGCTCAGACACCGGCCGGTCAACGTCCGGGACATCCAGACGTTGAACGAGATCATCGGCGACACCGAGCGGCCGATCGACGAGGCAATCGGAGCCATGTTCGACGTGCCGCTGTTCCGGCTCATCATGATCGTCGCGCTGACCAACATCGGGAGCATGATCGCGACGGGGCTGTTTCCCTTCGTCGTGTTGCCGTGGCTGGCTCCCGAGATCGGCGGCGTCGACGCGCTGATGGGCGAACTGCTCCAGGGGGCGAAAAATAGCCTCGAGCTACTCCGGGGGCTGCTATGAGCTATCGACCCCAGCAGAAGTCCGGTTCGGAACTGCAGTTCAGCGACCGGGAACTGCGCGACCTCGCCGTCGCGTGGCTCACGCTCAGCGTCGCGTTCGCGCTGCTGTTCGCGCCGATCCACCGGGGCAGTAGCGTCGGAACGTTCCTGACGATGGTCGCGCTGAGCCTCGTCACCGTCGGCGTCGCCTTCCTGCTCCACGAGATCGCACACAAGATGGTCGCGATCGAGTTCGGCCAGCTCGCCGAGTTCCGGGCGGACTACCAGATGCTCTTCCTGGCGATCATGGGCGCGCTCATCGGCTTCCTCGTCGCCGCACCGGGTGCCGTCTACCACCGCGGCCAGATCACGACGCGGGAGAACGGGCTGATCGCGCTCGCGGGGCCGGTCACGAACCTCTTCCTCGCATTGCTGTTCCTCCCACTGGTGATCTTCCCCGGCGTGCTGGGAACGATCGGACAGATGGGAATCTGGATCAACCTCTTCCTCGCGGCGTTCAATATGATTCCATTCGGCCCGCTGGACGGGAAGTCCGTTTTCGAGTGGCACAAGGGCGTCTTCGTGCTGGTCTTCGTCCCGAGCGTGGCGCTGGCGGCGTTCGTGATCTTCCGCGTCGGCCTGTTCTGACGAGTCCGTCGCCCCACTGCCGTCTCCGCCGGATCGGTGGCCTTTTGCTCGCCCCGCGAGGTCGTTCGACTATGACCGACACGGACGACGAGGGGGAGCGGCTGACCTACGCCGAAACCGGCGTCGACATCGAGGCCAGCGAGGACGCGACCGCGGCGCTGCTCGAGGCCTTCGGCAGCGACCTGCGGACCGAATACGCCGGCCTGATCGACATCGGTGACCGGTATCTGGCGCTGGCGACTGACGGCGTCGGCACGAAGCTGCTCGTGGCCGAAGCGATCGAGGACTTCTCGACGATCGGCATCGATTGTATCGCGATGAACGTCAACGACCTCGTCGCGGCCGGCGTCGAGCCCGTCGCGTTCGTCGACTACCTGGCGATCGACGAGCCCAACGAGGAGTTGACCAATCAGATCGGCGAGGGGCTCGCGGTAGGGTTAGAGCAGGCCGACCTCACCATGCTCGGCGGCGAGACGGCGGTGATGCCCGAGGTCGTGAAAGGCTTCGACCTCGCGGGGACCTGCGCCGGGTTGGCGACGAAAGACGAGGTTCTCGAGGGCGAGGCGCAGGTCGGCGACGCGCTCGTCGGCTTCCCCTCGAACGGGATCCACTCGAACGGGCTGACGCTCGCCCGAGAGGCCGTGACCCGCGAGCACGAGTACACCGACGAGTTCCCGCTGGACCCCGAGCGAACGATCGGCGAGGAACTGCTACGGCCGACCCGGATCTATACCGATTTGCTCGAGCCGATGCGCGAGCACGGCGTCCGCGCCGCGGCCCACGTCACCGGCGGCGGCTGGACGAACCTGCTGCGGATGGGCGAGCGCGAGTACGTGATCGACGATCCGCTACCGGCACAGCCGGTCTTCGAGTTCGTGCAGGAAGAGGGGAACGTGACCGACGCGGAGATGCACCGCACGTTCAACATGGGCACCGGCTTCGTCGTCGCGCTCCCAGAAGACCGGGCCGACGCTCTCGTCGCGGAAACCGACGGGCAGATCATCGGTCGCGTCGAAGACGGGCATACCGTCGAGATCCGCGGCCTCTCGCTGTCCTAACCTTTGGTCGCCGCTCGCATCGCCTCGTACTCCGCGTCGCTGTAAGCGATCAGGCGAACGTCCGCGAGCGTCGCCGGCTCGTAATTCCGGACCTCCTCGCCGATGATCTCGGCACCGTCCATCAGGTCGAAACCGGCGACGCCACAGCCAAGCGCGGGGACGACGAGCGACTCGCAGCCGAGGTCGTCCGCTTTCTCGAGCGCGTTGCGGGTCGCTTCGCGGATGCTCTCCTCGGTCGCGTCGCCGTCGCCGTAGTGGGGCATCGCCGCGGCGTGGATGACGTACTCGGCGTCGAGATCGTAGGCGTCGGTGACGGCAACCGCGCCGAGGTCGACCGGCCCCTGCTCCATCGCCGCGTCGTTGATCTCCTCGCCCGCGCCCCGTCGGAGCGCGCCGGCGACGCCTGACCCCATCCGGAGGCTGGTGCCGGCGGCGTTGACGAGTGCGTCGGCGGACTGCTCGGCGATGTCGCCCTGAATGACGTCGAATTCCATACGCGGTACTTCTGGAACGAGCCCAAAGAACCTGACCGTGACGACCGTCGGCGCGCACCGGTTGCGAGTCAGTCGGCCCGAACCCACTCGTCGCTCACGGGCGGGGTCGCGATATCGGCGTTTGCCACGCCGTAGAATTTTTCGCGACCGATCGGGGTCCGAAGACGCAGGACGCTAGTGTAGTCAGTCGCCTCGAAGGCGGTCACCGTCCGCATGGAACGTCGATGTGCGAGTTCGAACCGGCGCGTCGCGTCCGCCTCGACGGTGATACGATTGCCGAGCGGCCAACTCAACGATTCGACGCGGTCGGCATCGATATCGAACAGTTGCGCGATCAGTTCCCGTCCTCGCCGTCGACCGTTCGCGCCCTGTGACCGGCTCTCGTGTGAACTCATATGATGATCGTTTCGGCCAATCCGGAAAAATGATACTATCTTCGTGAGGGCCTCTCGCATGGGTGCGCCTCTGGACGTGCTCGAAGTGACGTTCAACCGACACTCGAGCGACCGCTCTCGGTATCTTAGGCCGACCAAAACCTTTTTAGATTTAGGCTCACCTAACTCCACTTGATGGAAGCACCCGCCCGTAGGGAGGATCCCGAACTCGACGAGGAACTCGAGGAGCCGGCAATCGTCGTGACGAGTCACGAGACCCGTCCTGGAAAAGTCGTCTTTACCGAACAGGACAACAGCGACGGCTGGATCGCGACGGATCTGGCCGTCGAACTCGAGCGCTGACCGGTTCCACTCGTCCGGCCGAACTGCCAGTCAGTGTCGACTGCGAACGGCAGATCGGTACGTTCTCCTCGAAAAAAACCGTCTCCGCTGTTCGGCAGCCGTCGACGCGGTTCGCTTTCGATCGTCTCTCGATTCTCGTCTCTGTCCAGTCGAACGGCGGTTAGTGCGTCGCTTCCTCGAGCACCAGCGTGTCGTCTTCGAGGTAGTGCTCGAAGTGGTGGCCGTCCTCCTCGAGGTCGACGAGGATTTCGCGCAGGATCTCTGCAGTCGCCGGGTCACCGAGGTTCTCGGCGAGCTCGATGCTGTCGCGCATCGACTGGATGATGTCGCCGTACATCTCGAGGTCGTTCTGGAACATCGTCCGGACGTCGTAGACGTCCTCGCCCTCGAACTCGACGGTCGCGCGCTCTTCCTGGTTCGCGGGGCCGGAGACCGGGACGCCGCCCAGCGCCTGCGCGCGCTCGGCGATGACGTCCGCCCCTTCCTCGACGTGTTCGTACGCCTCCTCGAGGAACTCGTGGAGGGGCAGGAACTCCGCGCCCTCGACGACCCAGTGGTGCTTCTTCAGCTGGTGGTAGAGGACGTACGAGTTCGCCAGTTCGGTGTTCAGCGCTTCGACGATCTGCTCGGCTTTCTCCTGCTCGAGTCGGAGTGCGTTCTCCTCGACGGTGCCGGCCTGTTGACGGACGGTCTTCTGGGTGCTCATCTCGTTTCACGATACACGCGCGACCCACTTAAAGACTTCCCTCGAATAAACATTTCTTTGGTACACCTAAAGAATTGTTTCCGGTAGATGCCTCATCTTTGGCAGTCAGGCGAATAATACGTGTTAACGAACGTCATGGTCATCGGATTCTTTATTTTTTCGAGGTTGAGTAAACATTTTCAGTAGTGAGGTCCAAGAGGCTGCTATGGCAACCAGAATCGCACAGCGGCGAGAGCGACTGTACGTCGACGGTGAATGGCTCGAGGCCGAGAACGCGCTATCGGTCTCGGATCTCGCCGAGGGCGGGACCTTCGCGCAAGTCGCCGCGGCGGGGCCGGCGGAGGCGCGGGCCGCGCTCGCGGCCGCCCACGAGATCAAACCCACGATGCGCGAGACCACGGTCGTCGAACGCGCCGAGTGGTGCGAAGCGATCGCCGACGGGCTCCGCGAGCGCGAGGAGGAACTCGCGGAAGTCATCGTCCGCGAGGCGGGGAAACCGATCTCGTCGGCCCGCGGCGAGGTCGGTCAGGCGGCCGAGCGATTCGACCGGGCGGCCGAGGAGGCCCGCAACATCGTCAGCAAAGGCGAGTTCCGCGAAGGATCGACGGCGGGCCACGAGGGCTGGCAGGCGATCGTCAAACACGAGCCGATTGGCGCCGTCCTCTGTATCACCCCCTACAACTACCCGCTGGCGACGACGGCCCTGCAGGTTGCACCAGCGCTCGCGGCCGGCAACAGCGTCCTGCTCAAGCCCGCGAGCAAGACGCCCATCTCGGCGGCCATCCTCGCGGACGTCATCGCCGACGTCGACGGGATTCCGGACGGCGCGTTCAACTTCGTCCCCGGCGAGGCGAGCGAGATCGGCGACGTGCTGGCCGGCGACGACCGCGTCAACGCCATCGCCATGACCGGCTCCTCGGGCGCGGGAAAACACGTCGCCCGCGAGAGCGGCATGGTCAACCTGCACATGGAACTGGGCGGGAACGCCCCGGCGGTCGTCTTCGACGACGCCGACCTCGTCGACGTGGCGGGCAACTGCGCCAAGGGTTCGTTCAAGTACGCCGGCCAGCGCTGCTCGGCCATCTCCCGTGTGCTCGCCCACGAGTCGATCCACGACGACCTCGTCGACCTGCTCGACGGCCAGATGGACGCCTGGCAGGCCGGCGACCTCTTCGACGAGGACACCGCCTTCGGCCCGCTCATCAGCGAGGAGCAGGCCGATTGGGTCGAGGAACTCGTCGACGACGCCGTGGAGAAGGGCGCGGAGATCGTCCGCGGGGGCGAACGCCGCGCCCCCGAAGGCGTCCCGGACGAACTCGGCAACCAGTTCTTCGAGCCGACGCTACTCGCGAACGTCCCCCACGACGCCCGTCTCGTCGACGAGGAGCAGTTCGGCCCCATCGCGGCGATCACCACCTTCGAAGACGAAGACGAGGCTCTCGAGATCGCCAACGGTTCCGACCTCGCGCTCGACGCAGCGGTGTTTACGAACGACTACAAGCGCGCGATGCGGATGGCCGAACGCATCGACGCCGGTGCGGTCCGGATCAACGGCGCGCCGAGCCACGGCCTCGGCGACGTGCCCTTCGGCGGTAACAAGGACTCGGGGATCGGTCGCGAGGGTCTCGACGCCTCGATCCACGCGATGATGCGACAGAAGAGTATCGTCCTCTAACTTCGCCCCGTCAGAACTCGACCGTTTCAGTCAGAAACACCGACTCTTCGCCGCCGCCGACGACGACTACAGAGACGGTTTCGGTCTCGCCGACCCCGTACTCGAGCGTCGCCTCGTCGCCTTGCTCGGTCAACGTCGCCTGCGTGCCGCCGCTATCGCGGAGTTCGACGTGGCCGCCCCCGATAGCCGTGAGTTCGACGGTAACCGACTGCGTCGCCGTCTCGACATCGACCGAGACGTTCGCGCGGACCGGTCTGCTGGTCCCGGCCTGGTGTTTCGAGATGGAGTCGGTGTACCGGAACTCACTCGTAGAGAGAGTCCCAGTCGTGACGACGGTATCACCCTCGATGTCGAATGAAAACTCGTCGAGTCTATCGTAGGGCGACTCGGAGGCGAGTTCCGATTCCAGTTGATCCTCGTCCACGTCGGACGTGTCCATCCCGAGCATGACCTGCGTGTACGTCGCCATCTCGGCGGTGACCGACCACGACTGTCCGACGGCGACCTCGTCGGTCGACCCGGGGACGATTCCGAACGCGAGCGTGTCGTCGCCCACGTTCTCGAGTACTGCTTCAAACGACCCCCCGCTGTCCACCCGTCGATCCGTCCCGTCGAGTCCCGCTGCTAGCACGTCGTCGATGCTGCCGATCTCCGGATCGACGACGATCAGCGTGTCGCTCGAGGCGGCGATCGACGCCCCAGCGGCCTCGAAGCGCTCGAAATCCCCGACTTCGTCGATGGGGTCGCCGAGGTCCAGTCCGGCGAGATCGAACTCGCCGCCCATGACGTAGTGTTCACCGTCGCCCTCCGGACCGAACTCGAGGACGTACTCGAACGTCGGTTCCGTTTCCATGCGGCCGACGACCCGGCCGCCAGCACCGTGCGGTACGAACGGGATTTCGTCGAGCGTCTCGGCGGGGAGGATCGGTTCGTGGCTTCGAACGGTCTCGAGATCCGTATACGAAAAGAACAGCCGCGACCCCGCCGAAGCCGGAATCCATCGTGCTGGCGGCACGAGCGACTCGTCGCCCCCGTTCTGTTTTCCGGACCCGTCCGACCCATCTCCGTCCGACTCGCTGTTCAGACAGCCGGCCCCACCGACGAGACCGGTCGCGCTCGTCGCGAGGAGCTTTCGTCGAGAGACATCCGTCATGGTTACTGATAGGTGTAACCCAATACCATTTGATTATTCCTACGAGAATACGGCGCCGAGCGGTGGCTCTGGACACCGAACGGATTACCGTGGTGGGCGTAGACGGGACGAGATATGTCCGAGCAGGTCCTCGTCGCCGGCGAGACGCTCGTCGATTTCATCCCCGACCGACCCGGTTCGCTCGAGGTCGTCTCCGGCTTCGAGCGCCGTCCCGGCGGTGCGCCGGCGAACGTCGCCGTCGCGCTCGCTCGACTCGAACGGCCGCCGCTGTTCTGGACTCGGGTCGGGGCGGATCCGTTCGGTCGCTTTCTCGAGGGGACTCTCGCCGAGTACGGCGTCCCGGACAACTTCGTCGAACGCGACGCCGACGCGAAGACGACGCTCACGTTTGTCACCCACGACGAGACCGGCGACCGCGAGTTCAGTTTCTACCGGGACGGAACCGCCGACACACGCCTCGAGCCCGGTCAGATCGACGACGACGCGCTCGCCGACTGCGAGTGGGTCCACGCCGGCGGCGTCGCCCTCGCGAGCGGCACCTCGCGCGCAGCGACGCTCGACCTGCTCGAGCGCGCAGAGGCGGCCGGCTGTACCGTCTCGTTCGATCCGAACCTGCGACCCGAACTGTGGCCCGACGAGGAGACGTTCGCCGACAGCGTCGGCGACGCGCTCGCTCACGTCGACGTCTGTCTGGCGACGGCCGCCGAACTCGCGGCGATCGGGTGTCCGGGCGAGTCGCCGACCGAGGGCGCTCGAGCCGCGATCGACCGCTGGCCGGTCCACACCGTGTTCGCAACGCGCGGGAGCGAGGGGGCGGTCGCCCTCGCGGCCGACGATGCACCGTGGCCTGCGGACGCGGTCGACCATCCGGGGTTCGATGTCGACGCCGTCGATACGACGGGGGCCGGCGACGCCTTCGTCGCCGGCGCGATCGCCGCGCTGCGAGACGGTCGGCCGCTCGAGGGGGCGACGAAGTTCGCGAACGCGGTCGCCGCGACGGCGACCACCGAACCCGGCGCGATGACGGCGCTGCCGACGCGAGACGAGGTGGCGACGCTGCTCGAGGAACACCGTTCGGCCGGCTGAAACTGTAGATCTGGTCCGACTCGAGGCGGTCGAACTAACACACGTGGTTGCAAGCCGGGCCGCTATCCGCGTCTGCGATGGACGTTGTCGTATGAGCATCAGCGAACGCGGAACGGTTTCCTTCGCGAAGTCGGTCGTGACGGGAGTTCAGGAGAAGAACGTGACGTTCATGGCGGCCAGCATCGCGTATCAGGCGTTCGTCTCGCTGATCCCGCTGCTGGTCCTCCTCTTTTTCCTCGTCTCGCTCGCCGGCGATCAGGCGCTCGCCGCACGAGTCTCGTCGATGACCGAGGGCTTCCTCCCCGAGAGCGGGCAGATCATGCTCGAACAGGGGATCGAAGGCGATACCGGTAGCGTCGGGACATCGATCATCGGGCTCGTGGCACTCCTCTGGGGGTCGCTGAAGATCTTCCGCGGGCTGGACACCGCGTTCTCGGAGATCTACGCGACGACCGAGGAGAACTCCCTGACCGACCAGCTTCGCGACGGCGCCGTCGTCTTCGGCGCCATCGGCGTCGCGCTGGTCGCCGCGGCACTGACCACCATCGTGTTCGCGTTCTTCCCGAGCATCCCCTTCATCGGGCTGTTGAATCCGCTGTTGCTCGTCGTCGGGCTGACGATCGCGTTTCTCCCTATGTACTACCTCTTCCCTGACGTCGACGTCTCCGTCCGGCAGGTGCTGCCGGGCGTGATCGTCGCTGCCGTCGGCTGGGCGGCCCTCCAGTCGCTGTTCCAGATCTACGTCGCCCTCTCGAGCAGCTCCGAGTCGGCCGGGCCGATCGGGGCCATCCTCCTCTTGCTGACCTGGCTGTACTTCGGCGGGCTGGTGTTGCTCGTCGGAGCCGTCGTCAACGCCACTCACTCGGACCACATCGAGATCGAGTCCGACGAGGCGACCGCCGGCGACGACTCACTCGAGGGAATTCCCGAGGACGCCGACCGCGACTCCTTCGTCGATTCGGCGGCGCGCGACCGAGATCGGCTTGAGGAGCGCATCACGGCGCTTCGACGGGACCGCGATCGACTGCAAAACGATCGCGAAGCCCAGCGAGCCCGCCGCTACCGACTCGAGGACCGGATCGACGGACTGGACGCGCGGATCGAGCGGCTCGAGACCGAAAACGGCGAACTCGAGGACGAAAACGAGCGGTTACGGCGCGAACTCGAGGCCCATCGGAAATCGTCGTGGCGGCGGCGACTGCGCGGCCTGCTGCGGCGAGCAGACACGGTGAAGGTAGGCGTCGTCGAGAACCGGAACGATTAGCCTCGAGCCGGGACACATTAGTGAGTCCCCGTTCCACCGGGAACCGTGTCCCATCCAGTCCGGGCCGCTCGGCGTCGCATCCAGACCGAGCACGCGTCGGTCATCGACGGGATCGACGCCTGCGCCGACGCGATCGCCGACCCCTGGGATACCGCTCGCACGACGGACAGTCGGGCGGTCGCCGACGGACTACGGCGGACGCTCGAGGAGACGGGGATCCTCGCGGCGTTGCCCGGCCTCCTCGCCGACGCGGTCGACGCGACCGGCCACGACCTCCGGGCGACCCCCGTGCCGGCACCGCCCTACGTCGTCGTGACGAGCCGCGGCCCCGTCCTTCGAGCGACGATCGATCCCGGACGGCTGGTGATCCGATTCGACGCCTTCGAGGTCATCCGCGATCCCGACCCGACGCAGCCGCCGGCCTATCGTCGGCGCGACGGGGTGGCAGTCACGGTCTCGCTCGAGAGCTAGTAACTCGATTCGCCATATCGCCAGTTTTTGTTAACGACGGTAGCTATCTGAAGCGCGGATTAACAATAGCAGCTCTGCAGATAATAACTCTTATAGCCCGAAGCGGCCATTTCCGACTATGAAGCTGACACGACGTGCGCTGGTCGGGAGGGGAGCCAGCGCAGTCGCTGCGGGAGCCCTGGCCGGCTGTCTCGACGACATCGAATCCGCGGACCGGTCCCTCGACGGCGGCTATGCCGCTTTCTTCACCCTCTGGGACTGGGCACAGCAGGTGAGCGGCGATACCATCGACTTCGAGAACCCGGTGGGGACCGGTCAGGCCGGCCACGGCTGGTCGCCGAGCGGCGACCTCACCCGCGATATCGCCGACGCCGGCGTCTTCGTCTACTTCGATACGCCCGAGTTCTCGTGGGCCCAGGACATCGCGGCGACGCTCGAGTCCGACTACGACGCCGTCGCCGTGATCGACGGACTGGAGGGACTCGAGGACCAGTTGCTCGGCTGGAACCACGAGGTCGAGACCGGTGATCACGGTGACGACGAGTACGACGGCCACGACGACGGGAACCACAGTGACGACGAGCACGACAACGGGAACCACAGCGGCGATGGACACGGCCACGACGAATCGTCGGTCGATCCCCACGTCTGGCTCGATCCCGTGCTCGCGGGGGAGATCGTCGGCACCATCGCCGACGGCCTCGCCGACGCCGACCCGGACAACGCCGAGACCTACGAGGAAAACGCCGCCGCGTACACGAGCGGCCTCGAGGACCTCGACAGACGGTTCGAGGAGGTCGTCGACGCGGCGAACCGCCGAACCGCCGTCTACGCCGGGCACGACTCGTTCACCTACTTGCAGGAGCGGTACGGGTTCGAGGTCCACACACCGGTCGGCGTCGCTCCGCAGGAGGAACCGAGCCCGAACGATATCTCCGAGACGATCGATCTGGTCGACAGCGAGGGGATCGAGACGATACTCTACAACCCCTTCGAGGCGGTCGACGGCGACTACCCGCTCGTCGACACGATCATCGCGGAGAGCGACGCCACCGACGCCATGCCGGTCACCCACCTCTCGGGGACGCTCGCGACGTGGCAGGACGAGGGGTGGGGCTACGCGGAACAGATGCAAGAGATAAACCTCCCCGCGTTCAGAGAGGTACTAGACGCACAGTGACCGTCGTCGACCTCGAGGACGTGACGTTCGCCTACGGCGAGCAGCCGGCGGTGAGAGATGTCTCGCTGACGGTCGAGGACGGGGACTTTCTGGGGCTGATCGGGCCGAACGGCTCGGGCAAGACGACCCTCCTCCATCTCATGCTCGGCCTTCGCAGTCCCGACAGCGGCTCGATCGAACTGTTCGGCGAGCCCGTCTCCGAGTTCGATGACGGCGAGCGGATCGGCTACGTCTCCCAGCAGGCCACCAACGGCGGCGGTTCGATGCCCGTCACCGTCCGCGAGGCCGTCACCATGGGCCGGTTCGCCCACGCCGGCCACGGCCGACTGCGCGACGAGGACCGCGCGGCCGTCGACGACGCCCTCGAGACGGTCGGTATCGCCGACCTCGCGGATCGGCAGCTGAACCAGCTCTCGGGCGGCCAGCGCCAGCGCGCCTACATCGCGCGGGCGCTCGCCTCTGACGCCGATCTGCTGGCGCTCGACGAACCCACCGTCGGGGTCGACGCCGAGTCGCGCGACGCCTTCTATCAGTTGCTCGAGTCGCTCAACGACGACGGGATCGCGATCATCCTGATCGAGCACGACATCGGCGTCGTCACGGACCGCGCGAACCGGATCGCCTGCATCAACACGGAGCTGTACCACCACGGGGACACCGAATCGTTCGTCGAGAGCGACGCGCTGACCGAGGCCTACGGCGCGACGGGGCAGGTCGTCCACCACCACCACTGAACGATGACGCAGGGCAACACACTCCGCCGGCGGCTCGAGCACGTCGGCATCGGACTGACCGCGCTCCTCGCGGTCGCGATGATCGGCCTGCTCGCGATCGACGCGCTGCGCGACGTTCCCGTCGTCGGCGTCCTCTACGAGCAGGCCCGCATCGCGGGCTGGTGGGCCGATCACTACCTCGGGACGAACGTCTTCTACCATCCGTTCATGTGGCGATCGATCGCGACGGGGATCCTGATCGGGGTCGTCGCGCCGCTGGTCGGTACCTACCTCGTTCACCGCGAGATGGCGCTGATAGGGGAGACGCTAGCTCACACGGCCTTCGCCGGGGTCGCGGTCGGCTTCCTCATCAGCGGGATGACCGGCTGGCAGGGCTCGCTGATGCTCGTCGCGCTGGTCGTCGGCATTCTCGGCGCGCTCGGCGTCCAGTGGCTCGCCGAACGGACCGACACCTACGGCGACGTGCCGATCGCGATCATGCTGACCGGCAGCTTCGCCGTCGGGACGCTGGTCATCAGCTACGGCCGCGGGATGACCGGCATCAACGTCGAGGACTACATCTTCGGCAGCATCTCCGTCGTCACCCCCTCGGGCGCGCGGCTGATGGCCGTCATCAGCGTCCTCGTCGTCGCCGCCGTCGTCGCGACCTACAAGCAACTCCTGTTCATCACTTTCGACGAGCAGGCCGCCCGCGTCGCCCGCCTCGACGTGACGTGGTACAACACCCTGCTGATCGTGCTGACGGCCGTCGTCGTCGTCGGCGCGATGCAGATCCTCGGCGTCATCCTCGTCGCCGCGATGCTGGTCGTCCCCGTCGCCGCGGCCACCCAGATCGCCCGCAGCTTCCGCGAGACGCTGTACCTGTCGATCCTGTTCGGGCAGATCGCCGTCGTCGGCGGCTTCGTCCTCTCGATCTCGCAGGAGCTGCCGACCGGCGGCTCGATCGTCGTCGTCGCCATCGCCTGCTATCTGCTCGCGGTCTTCGCCTCGAGCAGGTCGACCGCTGCGATTTCGACACATTAGTTCCTCACGTTGCCATCGCTTCCGTCTCGGCAGCCAATCGGCGGGAACACGCCGCATGTTTAACACCCTACTCGGCGAACCCCTCGAGCGATGGGACGGTTATCCGCACTCTTCGATCCCGAGACCGTCGCCGTGGTCGGCGCGACCGACCGCGAGGGCGCGGTCGGGCGGGCGATCCTCGAGAACCTGCGCGACGAGTTCGCGGGGAGGGTCGTGCCGATCAACCCCTCGCGCGACGAGGTGCTCGGGCTCGAGTGTTATCCGGACGCGACGAGCGCGCCGCCGATCGACCTCGCGGTGGTCGTCGTTCCGCCCGAGATCGTGATCGAGTCGATCCGCGAGCTCGCCGCGGCGGGCACCGAGAACGCGGTCGTCATCACCGCCGGCTTCTCGGAGACGGGGAGCGAGGGAGCCGCGCGCGAACGACGTCTCCGGGAGATCGCCGCCGAACACGACCTGAACGTCGTTGGCCCCAACAGTCTGGGAATCATGTCGACCCCGAACGGGATGAACGCCACGTTCGGCCCCGAGAGCGCGCTCGAGGGCTCGATCTCCTTCATGAGCCAGTCGGGGGCGTTCATCACCGCCGTCCTCGACTGGGCCAACGACCAGGGGATCGGCTTTCGGGACGTGGTCTCGCTGGGTAACAAGTCCGTTCTGGACGAAACGGACTTCGTCCGCGAGTGGGGCGACGATCCCGACACCGACGTGATCATCGGCTACCTCGAGGACATCGGCGACGGTCAGGCGTTCATCGAAGCCGCCCGTGAGGTCACCACCGATACGCCGATCGTCCTCGTCAAGTCGGGCCGGACCGACGCCGGCGCACAGGCGGCCTCCTCGCACACCGGCGCGATCGCGGGCAGCGAGCGGGCCTACGAGGCCGGCCTCGAGCAGGCCGGCGTCATCCGGGCGCGTTCGGTCCAGGAACTGTTCGACTACGCCCGGGCGCTCTCGGGGCTACCCGAACCCGAGACCGACGGCGTCGCCGTCGTCACCAACGCGGGCGGTCCTGGCGTCCTCACGACCGACGCGGTCGGCGACTCGACGCTCGAGATGGCCTCCTTCACCGACGAAACCGTCGACGCGCTGGCCGACGCGATGCCCGACGAGGCCAACGTCTACAACCCGATCGACGCGATCGGCGACGCCGACGTGGAGCGCTTCGGCGAAGCTCTGGAGATCGCGCTCGCGGATCCCAACGTCGGCAGCGCGATCGTCGTCGCCGCGCCGACGGCGGTGCTCCCCTACGACGACCTCGCCGAGACGGTCATCGACGAACTCGAGGCCCACGAGACGCCCGTCGTCACCTGCCTGATGGGCGGCGAGCGGGCGCGCGAGGCCGAGGAGACGCTGCGCGACTCGGGGATTCCGAACTACTTCGATCCCTCGCGAGCGGTGGCAGGGCTCGACGCGCTCGCTCGCTTCCGGGATATCCGCGAGCGGACGGTCGCCGAACCCGAGACGTTCGACGTCGACCGCGAGCGCGCCCGCGAGATCCTGGCGCGGACGAAGCGCCGGGACGACAACCGCCTCGGCGTCGAGTCGATGGACCTGCTCGAGGCCTACGGGATTCCGACGCCGGCCGGCGAAATCGTGGACGACCCCGATCGCGCTCGCGAGGTGGCAGCGGGGATCGACGGCGACGTCGTTCTCAAGATCGTCAGTCCCGATATTTCACACAAATCCGACATCGGCGGCGTCAAGGTCGGCGTGGCCGACGAGGACGTCTACGACGCCTACGAAGATATCGTCGCTCGAGCGCGCAACTACCAGCCCGACGCGACCATCGTCGGCGTACAGGTACAGGAACTGCTCGACCTCGAGTCGTCGACCGAGACGATCGTCGGGATGAACCGCGACCCGCAGTTCGGCCCACTGCTACTGTTCGGGCTGGGCGGCATCTTCGTCGAGATCCTCGAGGACACGTCGGTCCGCGTGGCCCCGATCGGCGAGAGCGAGGCCCGCGAGATGGTCGACGAGATCCGGGCCGCACCCCTGTTGCGCGGCGCTCGAGGCCGCGAGCCGGCCGATGTCGACGGCGTCGTCGAGACGATTCAGCGGCTCTCCCAGCTGGTGACGGAGTTCCCGGCGATCCTCGAACTCGACGTGAACCCGCTCGTGGCGGGCCCCGATGGCGTACAGGCGGTCGACCTGCGGCTCACCGTCGACCCGGACGAACTCGACACGGAGGAACCATGACCGACACCGATTCAGACGCCGAACCAACGGACACCGAACCGGAGACAGCATCCGATACCACCGCCGCCGGCGCCGGTGGCGACACCGAGACGCTGCTCGTCAGCTCGCTGGCCGAGAGCAGCGGCAAGACCGCAGTCGCGCTGTCGCTCGCCCGTCTCGCGCGGGCCGAGGGCGACAGCGTCGGCTACATGAAACCCAAAGGGACCCGGCTGCAGAGCAACGTCGGGAAGACCCTAGACGAGGACCCGCTGCTCGCCCGCGAACTGCTCGACCTCGAGGCGGAGATGCACGACCTGGAACCCGTCGTCTACTCGCCGACGTTCATCGAGCAGGCGATCCGCGGCCGCGAGGAGCCGGCCGAACTCCGCGAGCGCGTTCGAGAGGCCTTCGAGACGCTCGCGGCCGACCGCGACCGCATGTTCGTCGAGGGCGGCGGTCGCTACGACGTCGGCGGCATCGTCGAGCTGGCGGACGCCGACATCGCGGACCTGCTGGACGCGCGCGTGCTACTGATCGCGCCCTACGAGGTCCCCGCGGACGTCGACGACGTCATCGCCGCCGCCGAACGGTTCGGCGATCGGCTCGGGGGCGTCGTCTTCAACAACGTCTCCGACGCGGCCTTCGACGGCCTCGAAACGGACGTGATCCCGTTCCTCGAGGACCGGGGAATTCCGGTCCACGGCGTCCTCCCGAGCGAGCGGGAGCTCTCGGGCGTGACGGTCGCCGAACTCGCGGACGAACTCGGTGCGACGACCCTCGTCGACGAGGGAGAGGACGCCTACGTCGAGCGGTTCGCCGTCGGCGCGATGGGTGCCGACAGCGCCCTGCGACGGTTCCGCCGGACGAAAAACGCCGCCGTCATCACCGGCGGCGACCGCGCCGAGATTCACACCGCCGCGCTCGAGGCCCCCGGGGTCCGCTGTCTCATCCTCACCGGCGGCCACCGGCCGTCGGGGACGATCCTCGGCCAGGCCAGCGAGAAGGACGTCCCGATCCTCGCGGTCCGGACGGACACGCTCGCGACCGTCGAGCGCGCCGAGGACGTGATCCGGAGCGGCCGGACGCGGGACGAGGCGACCGTCGATCGGATGCAGCGGCTGCTGTCGGATCACGCCGCCGTCGACGCGATTCTCGAGTAGGCTCGAGGCCGCTCACTCGAGGGGCTGTATGCCCGTGGAGCAACTCGCACCGCCCGCCCCGACCGACGGTTCGTTTTTGTCGCTGGCCGAAGTCGGATCGAACGGATGACTGACGTTACCGTTTCACACGACGACGCGGACCGGTTCGCGACCGTGACCATCGACCGCCCGGACGCGGGCAACGCGATGTCACCGGCCGTCATCGACGATCTCCAGGAACTCATCGAGGCGACCGCGGCGGACGACGCCGTCCGCTCGATCGTCGTCACCGGCGCCGACGGGACGTTCTCGGCGGGTGCCGACGTCGACGTCTTCGCCGCTCGAGCCGACGATCCCGACGCCGTGATCGACTATCTGGACTCGTTTTCGGAGCTCTACGCCCGTATGGAGGGCGTCTCGGTGCCGATCATCGGACGGGTGAACGGCCCCGCCTACGGGGGCGGGTACGAACTCGCGATGGCCTGCGACGTCAGGGTCGCCTCGACCGACACGGAGCTCTGCCCGGCCGAGCTCCGAATGGGGATCGTGCCGCCGTTCGAACGCCTCGCCATGGAACTCGGCGAGGGGCCGGCGAGGGAGCTGTGTTTCACCGGCGGCGTCCTCGAGGCCGAGGCGGTCGCGGACACGGGCCTCTTCAGCCGCGTCGTCGCGCCCGATCGACTCGACGACGCGGTTCGCGATATCGCGAGTCATATCGCCGCCCGGAGTCCGAACGCGGTCGCGCAAACGAAGCGGGCGATGATCAGACATCGGGCCGACGAGCTCGCTCGCGGGCAGGCGTATCGGCACGCCCTCGACGAACAGTGCGTGCGCCATCCCGACTTCGCCGAGTCGGTCGCGGCGTTTCGCGAGGGACGAGAGCCCGACTACGAGTGACCGGGCTCGAGTCGACGGTTCACATTCGGCAGCGTGACTGTCACGTCTGACCAAGAATTAAGAGTCCGCCACGCATGGAGCCAGACATGGACGACATTCCCCAGGAGATCACGTCCCTCGTCGGCCGCGAGGTGTACTCGAACAACGGCGTCTTCGTCGGCGAAGTCGAGGACCTCCGGCTGAACGTCGACGGCGAAGCCGTCACCGGACTGGCGCTCTCGAACCTCAACACCGAACTGTTCGCGGACGAGGCCCGCAGCGGGCGAGGCATCATCGTTCCCTACCGCTGGGTGCGGTCCGTCGGCGACATCATTCTCATCAACGACGTCGTCGAGCGCGTTCGCGAGCCCGACGAGGAAGAAGACGAACTGCTGGCCTGAGTTCCCTAACTGCCGTTCGAACCTTCGCTACTCCCCTCGACGCCCATCGCGTCGAACAGCGTCCGCTTGACTGCCTCTTCGGTCAGATCGAGCAGCGTATCCCGCGTGTCCTCCGAGATTTCGATGCCTGTGAAGATTCCCAGCGGAATCTCCGCGCTGGCCTGCGTGGAGTGGCCGGCCGTCTCGCCGATCTCGCCGTATGCGTCGTCGAGCACCTTGCCGATGTTGATGCGGATGTCCTTCGAGCGCCCGGCCAGGAAGATCGTCTCGTCGGCGATGCCGAAGACGGCAGTCGTCGTGACGCCCTCGAGGTTCAACAGATGGCTCGCGGCCTGGGTCAGCGCCTCGCGATCGCGGACGAAGCCGGCGTTCGAGACGAGGTGGCTGCCCTGCACGTCGCGGTTCGTAATCGCCTCCGCGAGCACGTCCAGCGTCTCGGGGGACATCGACGGCGACTCGACCTGTTCTAGCGTGTCGTGATTCGCGAACGGATAGAGGTAGGCCGCGGCGGTCAGATCGGCGGGGGTAGTGTCGCGTTTGAAATCCAGCGTCTCCGCGCGGATGCCGTAGAGCAGGGCGGTGGCGACCTCCTCGGAGACGTTCATGTCGAACTCCTGAATGTACTTCGTCATGATCGTCGACGTCGAAGACATGTTCGGCCGGATGTCGACGAACTCGGGTTCGAACTCCGTCTCGGATTCGGCCTCGTGGTGGTCGATCACGATATCGACCGGGAGTTCCATCTCGCTCGAGGTGGCGTGATCGACGAGCGCCACGGTGTCGTAGATCGAGTGGTCTTCGATCTCGTCCCACCCGACGAGGTCGATCCCGAGCAGATTGACGAACGCGCGATTCTCCTGGTGGCCCACATCGCCCAGGTAGATGATGTCCGACTCGACGCCGAGGTGATCGGCGATCGCCTGTAAGGCCGCCGCGCTGGCGATCGAGTCGGGATCGGGGCTGTCCTGCGTAACGATCGCCAGCCGCGTCGACGTCTCCTCGACGATTTCGGCGAGCTTGCCCGCGTTGTACTCGAGTTCGCCGGACTCGAGCGCTCGCAGCGCGGATTCGGCGATGACCGAGGAGGGATTGATGACGATGTCGGCGCCGAGTTCGGAGAGTTCGTCGCCGGAGACGGGGTCGCTCGCGCGGGCGACGATGAACTGATCTTCGCTGCTGTTGCGGATGTGTTCGACGGCACGCTTGTTCGACTCGACGTCCGAGGCGAGGATGAGGACGACATCGCGGTCGGCGACGAGGTCGGCGACCTCGGCTTCGCGAATGTCGGCCGTCCGAGCGTCTAGGTCCTGATCTCGGAGCGATTCGACGCGGCTCTCGTCGCGGTCGATGATCGAGACGTCTTTGCCCTGTTCGACGAGTTCCTCCGCGACGGCGTAGCCCACGCTGCCACAGCCCAAGATGGCGTAGTCAGAAATCGACGAAATCGTAACCCCCGTACTCATTGCCCGAGTGGTCGGACCGGCCGCACTTAACGCTCCCGAAGGGTGGCACGAACTGACGGCAACCAGGTGACTCGAGGCCGACGCGATTCGCTCGTGGATCACTGCCACGGAGCCCGCCAAGGGAAACGTATTTGAACGACCGAAGGAAAGTCGGAGGTACAGGGCCGGTAGCTCAGTCCGGCAGAGCGTCTGACTCTTAATCAGACGGTCGCGTGTTCAAATCGCGCCCGGCCCGCTTTTGCGACGAACAATTTCGTGAGGAGCAAAGCGGTAAGGATCGAGGGCAACGAGCCGTGTCTCCGTCGCCGCCTCGAGGACCGAGCGACTGACCTATAAGCCGCCGCAGGTCGTACGCTCGAGTCGCGATGACTGTAGATTACGAGGGACTCACATTCGAGCGTATCGGCCACGCAAGCGTCCGACTCGAGACCGAGGACGGAACGACGATCTACGTCGATCCTTGGGGCGAGGTACTCGAGGACGAACCGGGCGACGGCGACGTGGTGTTCGTCACGCACGACGATTACGACCACTACGATCCGGACGCCATCGAGGCCGTCGCGAGGTCGGACGCGACCGTCGCCGTCTACGAGGCGGTCGACACCCACGCCCTCGCGTTCGACGTCGTCGACCTGCCCCACGAGGGCGAGACCACCGTTGCCGGAATCGACGTTCGAACGGTACCGGCTCACAACGATCCCGAAGGCGAACATGTCGACGACGACGGGAACCCGTTCCACGCCGAGGGCGAGGTGGTCGGCCTATTGCTCACGATCGACGGGACGACGGTCTTCTTCCCGTCGGACACGGACTTCCTCGCACACCACGAGTCGATCACCGCCGACGTGTTCGTCCCGCCGATCGGCGGCCACTTCACGATGGACCGCCGCGAGGCGGCCAACTTCGCCCGAAGCGTCGATCCCGAACTGGTGCTGCCGGAACACTACGACACGTTCGAACCGATCGAGACCGACGCCGAGGCGTTCGCCGCCGAACTCGAGGACGACGGAATCCGCGTCGAACTGTTCTAATGATGGCGGCCCGGGCGTCGATGACGTACTGATCCCGGCTCGAGCGGGGAGCGCGGGCCGCGGCGCTCTCTGACGGTAATCGAACGCGGTTTCCCTCCAATTATATCGGAATCGAAATCAGTCGTATTCGTACTGGCAATCGAACGGGACGGATGTGCAGTTACGAGGGCCGTGTTGGTACGTCCTCGCGAGGGTCTCTTTCGCGGGAAACGGTCGCTCGAGGCCGTCGTCTTGCTTCCCCTGGTCGTCTCTCCGATCGTCGTCGCGGTCCAGTCGATCGTCGGGACGTCGCGTCGGCACTAATCCGGCGTGCTGGCGGCGCACATCCGCGCCGGACGAGAACTGATCAGATCCCGTGTAATTCGGTCTAATCTCCTCTAAGTGCTTTGGAAGTGGGGTTATGGATATTGTCGTTCTATTCCCGAGTGAGACTCATGACATCCATCGCAGACATCGAGATCCCGGCCGACGGAACCGGAACCGGCCAGCTGTTCGCGGACATGCCCTCACTCTCCTGTGAGATGGAGCGAGTGATCGCCTCGAGCGGTCACGGACTCTGGCTATCGGGACCGTCGCAGTCGGAGATCGAGGACGCGCTCAACGAGGCGGACGCGATCGGCACCTACTCCCAGATCAGCAGCGACGAGGACCGCTGGCTCTACGACATCGAGTTCGAGCCAGACACGGTCGACCCCTTCGAGATCGTCCTCGAGGAGGGCGGTACGGTGCTGAGCGCCTCGGCGTCGAACGGGACCTGGCTGCTGAGCGTCCGCGTCGTCGACCGCGAGAGCGTCAGTTCGCTGTACGATCGCCTCGACGATAACGACGTGACCCCGACGATCGTCCGGCTGTTCGATCTGGCCGAAGAAACGCACTCCCAGTGTGGCCTGACGACGCGCCAGTACGAGACGCTGGTCGCCGCGATCGATCACGGCTACTTCGAGATCCCTCGCGAAGTCTCGATGCAGGAACTCTCCGAGGAGCTCGGTATCTCTCATCAGGCGCTCTCCGAGCGCCTGCGCCGTGCCTACCGCGCGCTGGTCACGTCCGAACTCGACGTGACCGAAGAGGACGCTGCCGTATCGCCCGTCCCGTCGAACTAGGCCCACCGGATACTGGTTGTCGCGCCGACTCGATGCTTTTCGCCGGCCGCAAAACCAGCAATAGCAGCCATCATCGTCGCTCTGCTGACAGCGCTCGACCCGTAGATCCCGCGCAGCCCCGCTGCCCGCAGACCGCCTACCGTTAAGAGCACGGCAGCCGACGCTCACGGTATGAAGATCGACAGCGACGGCGGCATACTGCGACTGACCTTCGATCGTCCGGACTCGCTCAACGCGCTCACGGCGGAGACGGCCGACGATCTGGCGGACGCGATCGAAGACGCCACGACCGACGAGTACGACGCGATCGTCGTCACCGGCGCGGGCGACGCCTTCAGCGCCGGCGGCGACCTCGAGTCCCTCGCCGAAACGCCCGGTTCCTCCCGAGAGGCCTACGAGGAAGTCACCGCGACCTTCGGCCGCGTCGTCGAAGCGATGCTCGAGTGTCCGGTGCCGATCGTCGCGAAGGTCAACGGCGACGCCATCGGCGCGGGGCTTTCGATCGTCGCACTCGCGGACATCGCCTACGCCGCCGCGGACGCGACGTTCTCCTGTGCGTTCGTCAGGGTCGGACTGATCCCCGACACCGGCGGGACCGTCATGCTCCCCCACGTCGTCGGCTTGCGAGCCGCGAAAGAGCTCGCGTTTACCGGCGAGTTCTTCGACGCCGAGCGCGCTGCCGACCTCGAGCTGGTAAACGAGGCGGTTCCCGCCGACGAACTCGACGACCGGGTCGCCGAAACCGTCCAGCGCCTCGCGAGCGGCCCCACTGATACTATCGGCATGATGAAGCAGGCGATGCACGAGAACATGACCCGGCCGTGGGACGAAGCGCTGGACTACGAGAACCTGCTGCAGGCTCAGGCTCGCACGTCTGCCGCCCACGAGGAAGGGGTCACAGCCTTCCTCGAGGACCGCGAGCCGGAGTTCGAGTAGTCGAGACGAACCGTCCGGGGTCCCAACGGTGGCGACTCGAACTCCCACGCTGACCACAAGCGGACGCAAGCACCACTGGCTTGCGCGAATTTAGCGTACGGAAAAACGCAATGTCCATACAGTTTACCGACGATGATGTCGGCAAGCGCGTCGTCAACGCCGACGGCGACGAGGTCGGAATGATCGCCGCCGTCGAACACGGCACCGCCCACGTCGAACCGGACCCCGGAATCACGGACTCGATCAAGGCGAAACTCGGCTGGAGCGACAGCGGCGAAGACACGTATCCGCTCCAGGAGGAGGCGGTCGGCCGCGTAACTGACGACGAAGTCCACCTCGAGCGAGACCTCTCCGGGGTCGGGTCGACGAGCGGAACGAACACCGCTACTGGAACCACGGGTACCGGAACGACCGACGATCGCGGTATCGACCGGGACCAAAACGATATCAGCGGTGCCGACGACGAGGGGATCATCCGCGACGATGACGACGACGATCTCCTCGGCGACGATACCGATCGCCGTCGGTAAGCTCGGTCCGCAGTCACGGTTTGTTTTTCAGCGCTGAGACTGATGGCGAGCTCAGCGACCGTCGGTTCCGACGGGATTCCGACGGTCGATTCCGACTATCGGCCGCCACACGTGAACCGCTGAGTGCCGCCGAGCGACTTACTCCTGCTCCGAGCTGCGGTCCTCGCCGCGGTTCCGGGTGGTCCGCGGGGATCCTTCGGTCGAGATGTTCATCTCCTCCATCGCGCTCATCTCGTCGGTACGGTGTCGCTCGCTCCGGTTGCGCTCGTCGGTGCGCTCCGACCCGGGACCGCGCATGGCCGACTGCCCGGTCTGTCCCTGCCCAGTCTGTGTGGTCGAGCGCCCCTGCTCGCCCTGTTCGCGGCGGTCGGTATCGATCCGCTGGGAACCCTCCGGCGATCGACCCTGCCCGGTCCGCGGCCGCGACGACTGCTGCTGTCGAGTCGGCTGGTCGAGCGCTTGCTCACCGCCGCGGTTCGGCCCGCCGGTCTGCGTCTGCTGTGTCTCCTGGGGTTGCCGTGATCGCGCCCGCTGGGGGGGCTGTTCTTGCTCCCGCCGCTGCTCGAACTGTCCCGTCGGCGGTGCGCGACCTGACTCCTCTCGCGATTGACCGGGACCGCCCTGCTGGGACTGGCCGGTTGGCTGGGGCTGTGGCTGGGACTGCCCCGTTTGCGTTGGCGTCGCGGTCATCGGCTGTTGCTCGGGACGAGTCGTACCGGCCGATTCGCCGCCGTATTCGGCCGGCGATATCCACTCACCGGTTTCCGAATACTGCTGTTGGGGCTGTGTCTGCCCTTGCTGACCCATCTGTCGTCCTGTCGGCTGGCGGCTACTGGGCTGCTGCCCCGTACTGTGGCCCGTCGTCCGTTGACCGATACCCTGTTCGCTCGTCCGACCGTGACCCGGCTGCTGTCCCATCGCCTGCATCTGATCCTCCATCTGGGCCATCTGCGGCTGTGCTGCGGCCTCGAACCCCTGTTCCATCACCTGCTCCATCTCCGGCATCATCGCCTCGACGCCCTGCAGATAGCTCTCCATCATCGATTCCGTGAACCGCGGCCCGGGCGTGTTCTCGAGCAGCGACTTCGTCATCTCGAGGCCCTGCTGTTGGGCAGTCTCCTGCCACTTGATCGCGCTCAGCGTCATTCGCGCCATGTTACGCTGGAGATCGATCAACTGCTCCATCGTCTCCTGGCCCTGATTCATCGCCGACTCTGCCATCCGTCCAGTGTCCGTCGACTGCTGGGATTGATTCTGTCTCATGGGAATTACCTGAAGATCGCGCGCCGCGACCGCCCGATCCTCGGGTCACGATTGTGCGCGACCGAGACGCAGATAAAGAGGGGCGTCGGTTCCGTTCGGAAGCACGAGCCAAACTGCTCGTAAACGAACGACCCTCGAACCGCTCAGGGTGTCTCGAGATCGCCCGCCGTCTCGAGGGTATTCGGCGATAATCGTCCTGTACAGCGACGTAATATCAGCTTAGGAACGGAAACAGTGGGCCGAACTGCAGAGATGGCCTCCGCTCGGGCGATCAGGTGTCCTCGTCGGCGTTCGGGTTGCCGTGGGTGACCCCCTCGCGCTCGTCGGCTCGCATCCGACGGAGCGCCGCTCGTCCGTTGCTCGCCTCGTACCCGAAGAAAACACCCTGGGCGTACTCCTCGGCGACCTCGACCGCGTGGATCAGGTTGTCGACGTCGACGTTTACCGCGTACAACTCGATATTAAACGGCGTCTCGAGCGCACTTTCGAATCCCTTCGCGATCGTCTCGAGCCAGTAGGTCGTCCCGTAGGCGGTGTCGTACAGCGGGACGACGAACTCGTCGACGGACTCCTCGATGGCCTCGAGGTCGATGCCGGCGCGCTCGTAGAGGTGCCCGGGGTAGGGATCGGGGTAGAGTGTCATGTAAACCGTCCCGGGGATGTGTTCGACGGCTTCTTCGACGAATTCGGTGATAACGCTGGCTCGCCACGCCATACGGTCGTCGTACTCGCTGGCTTCGAACGCCTGCTCGCAGACGCCACAGCGGCAGTACTCCGCGCGGGGGAAGCCGATATCGTCGAGTCGGACGTCCTCGTTCTCGGCGACGCAGTCGTCGATGACCTCGAGCAGGCCTTCTCGGTAGTCCTCGCGAGAGGGGCAGATGTAGGCCCAGTCGAAGTAGGACCGTTCGCGGTCGGCCGGGCGGCCCATGTCGTCGACGGGAACGAGCGACGGATCGGCGTCTGCGGCGGCGTTGTCGCCGAAACAGGAGACCATGTTCACCCCGTCCTCGATCGGTTCGGCAGACCGGCCGGTCACGTCTTTGACTTCGTAGAAGCCGCGGTCGAACTCCGGCCACCGTACTTCTTCGGCGTTACGGGTGACGACGCCGTACATAACTCAGGGTACGGCCCCGTCCCCGTAAGCCGTTCGGAATCGTGCGTTACGCTTCGGTCGGTTCGTAGTCGACTTCGACGTCCGACGAGCCGCTGAAGGCGACCTTGTAGAGGACGGCGATGACGAACAGGGCGAGTACGATCTTGACGGTACGTGACATGTACAGGAGAAGATTCGGCTGGGAAATACTTAGGTATTCTGGATACACACTTGGCCGTGAAAATGTCGGGCGGCGGTCCGCTCAGGTGTCGATCAGTGACGCGATCTCGTCGCGGACGATCGTCTCACAATACGAGCAGCGTACGCCGTCCTCGAGGACGGAAAATCGCGACGTGACGGGCTCGCCGCCGGTCGTAATACAGCCGGGGTTGGGACAGGAGAGGACACCCTCGACGACTTCGGGGCGTTCGACCCGGTGTTTCTCGACGACGTCGTAGTCCCGGACGATGTTGATCGTCGCATCGGGCGCGATAAGCGAGAGGACGTCGACCTCGTCTTGGCTCAGCTCGCGGCCCTCGACCTTGACGATGTCCTTGCGCGCGAGCCGGTCCGAGGGGACGTTCATCCCGATCGAGAGCTCCTCGCCCTCGCTGCCGTCGATGCCGAGGATCGCGAGGACGTTCAGCGCCTGCCCGCCCCGGACGTGGTCGATGACGGTCCCGTCGCGGATCTTGCTGACGCGCAGTTCGTGGTCGTCGTTCCCGTCGTGGTGGTCGTGATCGTTACTCATCGCCGTCACCCCTGATACCGCAGTCGTCGCTCAACAGCAGGTCCAACAGCGCCATCCGGACCGGGACGCCGTTGTGCGCCTGCTCGAAGTAGGACGCGTGGTCGGTTTTGTCGATCTCGGGCGCGATCTCGTCGACGCGGGGCAGCGGATGCATCACCGTCAGGTCGTCGCTCGCGGCCTCGAGCGTGTCGGCGTCGATCCGGTACTCGCCGGCGACCTTCTGGTACTCGTTCTCGTCGGGGAACCGCTCGCGCTGGATGCGCGTGACGTAGAGAACGTCCAGCGAGGGCAGGACATCCTCCAGGGATTCGTGTTCGCGGATCCCCGTCGCACCCCCCTGCTGGTGAAGGTCGTAGACGACCTCGCGGGGCAGTTGCAGACTCTCCGGACTGATGAAGTGCTGGCGCGCCTCGAAGTTCGTCAGCGCGTAGGCCAGCGAGTGGACGGTCCGACCGTACTTCAGATCGCCCATGATCCCGATCGTGAGGTCCTCCAGCCCGGCGTTCTCCCTGATGGTGTAGAGATCGAGCAGTGTCTGGGACGGATGGTGACCCGCGCCGTCGCCCGCGTTCACCAGCGGCACGTCGACGAACTCGCTGGCCATCGTCGCCGACCCCTGCTTCGGGTGGCGCAGGACGAGCGCGTCGGCGTAGCCCTCGATGACCCGGACGGTGTCGGCGAGCGTCTCCCCCTTCTTCACGCTCGAGGATTCGACCGAACCCATGTCGACGACGTCGCCCCCGAGCCGCTTCATGGCGGTTTCGAAGCTCATCTTCGTCCGCGTGCTCGGCTCGAAAAAGAGCAGTCCGAGCAACGCCCCGGCGTGGCGGTCGGCGACGGCCGAGGGGTCGGCGTCGATCTCGGCCGCGCGGTCGAGGACGGTCTCGATGTCCGCCCGCGAGAGTTGTTTGCTCGTGATGAGGTGATCGTGGCGCATTCGTTCGTGTAGGCTGTGGCATACCCCTTGAATCTCTCCATTCGGCGATGGGGATCGGCGACCCCACCGTCGACCGTCGTCCGGTCCGCCGGTTACGAGACGCGTGCATCTAAGGCAAAGAGTTATACAGACACTACAGCAATTGGTCACAATTGTATGGTCGGTCGGCTGGACACCGGAATCGACGTGCTCGATCGGAAACTCGACGGCGGACTTCCGCCGGGGTGTATCGTCGCGTACGCCGCCGAGGCGGCCAGCCAGTCCGAACTCCTCCTCTACGAACTCACTGCTGCTCGCGGGACGCTCTACCTCTCGACCGAGCGATCGGACGATGCCGTTCGCCACGCTATCGAATCCTCACCGTCGGCCGTCGGTAGCCCGACGGTCAGACACGTCACCAGCGACACGCCCATCGAAGAAGCGACGCGGCTCATCGGCGCGCTCCCCGACGGCGCGAACCTCATCATCGACACGATGGACGTCCTCGAGCGCTGTGATACCGACGAGTACATCGCGTTCTGCAACGACCTCAAATCACAGATGCTCGAGACGGGGAGCATCGCCGTCCTCCACTGTCTCAAAGGCAACGTCCCCGCGAACCGGTCACGGACCTTCCACGCCGCCGACGCCGTCTTCGACCTGCGAACCGAGATCGCGGGTACCGAACTCGAGAATCACCTGACGGTCCCCAAGTTTCGCGGCGGCAGCCAGCCCACCGACGCGATCAAACTCGAGCTGACCGAGGAAGTGGCGATCGACACGAGCCGCGACATCGCGTGACCGGGTTCCGTCGTGCTCAGTTCTCCTGTTCGGGCGTCGTAAACGGCGTAATCGCGGCGGTCCGTTCAGTGACCGTCACCAGCCGCAGGATGTAGGAAAAGAGTAACGAGAGCGGGACCAGACCGATCGTCACGACGACCGGAAAGAGAACGACGCGGATCGGCTGTCCGAAACGGGTCCCAGAGGCGACGCTGAGAACGAACAGCGTGGCGATCGTGACGCCGACGGCGGGGAGTCCCGCGTAGAACAGGTATCGAGAGAGCCGCGAGAGTTCGACCTGCAGGTAGACCGATTTGAAGTACTGCCGGGCGATGTCGAGTTGGCGAAGCCGGTCGAGGACGTCGTCGATCGCCGCGTCGGTCTCCGCAGTCAGCGACGCGCCGTGGGCCCGACGCACCTCCTCGAGCCGGCTGACTTCGTAGGCGAAGTTGGTCCCGAGCATCGTCGAGAGCGTGTTGAAGATCCCGGTGTCTGACCCCTGAATGAGCTCGTCGATCCGGTCGAACTCGTCGGTGAGTCCCGAGACGATATCGTCGATCTCGTCGTAGACGTCTTGCGGAACCGTCCCCGCGGCGGTGCCGCCGAGCCGCTGGGCGTCCTGGCGCGCGCTCTCGACGACGAGCCGGAGGAAGCCGGACGGCTCGGCCGGCGCGGCCCGGTTCGTGACCGCTTCGACCTCCCGCCGGTAGTCGACGGTCGCCTCGATCTCCGACTCGAGTTCTCCCGGCGTCTGTAACTCCCGCGAGAGCAGGAGCTGATTGATCGAGGCGACGACGGTGATCAGCGTCATGTTTCCCGAAATCAAACCGCTGAGCGCGTAAAGTAGGGGTTGGGTTTCAGTCAGCGGCGCGACATCAGCGACCGTCAGCGCTCCATGCGCGATTCCGAACGTGACAGCAACGGCGGCCGCGATCGCGAACCGATTGCCGTTCAGCAAGACCCACTGTTCGATCCGTCCGATCGTCGCTCGCGACCGCTCGTCGGCGTCCGTGTCGCTCGACGAATCGCCCATCGTCTCCGCTGGCCGTACGGTTCCTCTGGCGAAAAAGCCGTTCCGCGCATCTTCGTGGTCGAGCGGCCCGTCGGCGATTCGCGTGGGCGCGACGCTGCGTTACTCTTCCGCGCCTTCCAGCTCTTCGACGATCTCGTCGGCGTCGACGTCGGCGTCCTCGAGGGCTTCCTCGATGTCGCCGCCGCCCATGCCGCCCATACCGCCCATCATGCCGCCCATACCGCCCATGCCCATGCCGTCGATGACTTCCTGGACGATGACGCGGTCGACGCCGATCTGGTCGATGATCTGCTGACCGATCTGCTGTTTGCCCATCATCCACTGCTGGTTCATCGTCATCTGGGGCGTGGCCTCGAGGTAGAGCGTCTCCTTCTCGACGGTCTGGGTCTCGAACTCGGGCTCGGCGTCCTCGTCTTCGTCCTCGTCTGGCTCGACGGGGACCTCCTCCTCGACCTCGTCCGTCTCGATCCAGAGTTCGGGCACCATCCCGAGGAACATCTCGAACAGGCCGGCTGCCTGCCGCTCGCGATCCTCGACCTCCTCGACGACCGTGTACTCGTACTCGACGTCGTCACCCGCGAGCGGGTGGTTGAAGTCGACGCGGGCGCGGCCGCCGATGATCGTGCTGATGTAGCCCTGCTGGCCGTCGATCTGGACGTTCGCGCCGGGGTAGCGGTCGTCCTCGTCGATCTTCTCGGCGCTGACGGTCTGGACGTCGTCGGGGTCGTACTCGCCGAAGGCGTCCGCGGCGGGAACCGTTACGGTACCGGAGTCGCCGGGCTCGGAGCCGACGATGGCGTCCTCGACGGCGTCGAAGATGTGGCCCTCGCCCAGGACGATCGTTCGCGGTTTGAACTCCTGGCCCTGGTCGTCGACGCCCTCTTCCTCGGCGACTTCGGGATCGGTCGTGTCGACCAGCTGTTCGTCCTCGACGGTGTAGGCGGTGTACTCGATCTCGACGAAGTCGCCTTCCTGCAGCCCCTCGGCTTCGGCGGCGTCTTCGTCTTCGACTTCTTCGTCGACGTCATCGGCCTGCTCCTCGAGCTCGGCCTCCTGATCCTCGGTCATACGTTGTACGTCCCGCCGTCTGCATTTAAGGGCGACGCTTTGCGGCCGGGAGCGACTGATTCTTACGACCGCCGTTCGTTACCCCGAGCATGTACGAGGTCGAAGTGAAGGTGCCCGCCGATCTCGCGACCGTCCGCGACCGGCTCGCGGCCCTCGACGCGACGCCCGAGGGCAGCGTCGTCCAGGTCGACACCTACTACGATGCGCCCCACCGTGACTTCCCCGAGACGGACGAAGCACTGCGGATCCGCGAGGAGCGGCCCGTCGACGGAGCCGACGAGACGCGGATCACGTACAAGGGGCCGCTCGTCGACGACGAATCCAAGACCCGCGAGGAGGTCGAGACGGCCGTCCGAGATGGCGAGAAGCTCGACGCGATTCTGGCTAACCTTGGCTTCGAACCCGCCGCGACCGTTCGCAAGGAGCGCGACCAATTCTCGCTCGAGGGCTACACCGTCACGCTCGATTCGGTCGACGGCGTCGGTGAATACGTCGAGGTCGAGACCGACCTGACGGACGAATCCGATCTCGAGGCGGCCCGCGACGGCGCGTACGACATCCTCGAACGGCTTGGACTCGACCCGAACGACCAGATTCGAACCTCGTATCTCGGCCTGTTGCTCGAGTCCTGACGACTCTCGCTTTCCGACCGCCTCGCTCGTGTCCGTTCGGGGCGATAGTGCTCGCGTGCTGACGCATAACTCACGGCAGTTATGATCTCGCTCCCCAATCATATCCGCAAGTTATAGAACCTCGCTCCCTCTATGGCCGCTAATGAGCGAGCGGAACATTCGAATCGAGTCCGTCGACCGGCAGGCGGTCGAGGACCAGGACGTCGAAATCGTCGAGCGAAAGGGGATCGGCCACCCCGACTCCATCTGTGACGGGATCGCCGAGAGCGTCGCCGGGGCGCTGGCCCGCGAGTATCTGGATCGCGTCGGCGAAGTGCTTCACTTCAACACCGACGAAACGCAACTCGTCGCGGGCGAGGCCGCACCCGCCTTCGGCGGCGGCGAGGTCGTCGACCCCATCTATCTGCTGATCGTCGGCCGCGCGACCAAACACTACGAGGGCCAGACCATCCCCGCCGAAACCATCGCGCTGCGGGCCGCCCGCGAGTACCTCGAGTCCGAGATTCCCCAGTTGACCGTCGGCGAGGACATCGTCGTCGACGTGAAACTCGGCGAGGGCAGCGGCGACCTGCAGGAGGTCTTCGGGGAGGACGAAGTGAGCGTCCCGATGGCCAACGACACCAGCTTCGGCGTCGGCCACGCGCCGCTGACCGAGACCGAGGAGATCGTCCTCGAGACCGAGCGACGGCTCAACGGCGAGTACGCCGAGGAAAACCCGGCACTCGGTCCCGACGTGAAGATCATGGGCAAACGCGAGGGCGACACGATCGACGTCACCGTCGCGGCCGCGATGGTCGACGAGTACGTCCCGAACATGGACGGCTACGTCGAGGCCGTCGAGTCCGTCCGGGAGTTCGTCGAGAGCGTCGCGCGCGAGCACACCGACCGCGAGGTCAACGTCCACGTCAACACGGCAGACGACTACGAGGAAGGATCGATCTATCTGACCGTTACCGGTACTTCCGCGGAACAGGGCGACGACGGCTCCGTCGGCCGGGGTAACCGCGCCAACGGGCTCATCACGCCCAACCGCTCGATGTCGATGGAAGCGACCAGCGGCAAGAACCCCGTGAATCACATCGGGAAGATCTACAACCTGCTCTCGACGGAGATCGCCGAGGAGGTCGTATCGGAGGTCGACGGCATCCGCGACCTGCGCGTCCGCCTCCTCTCCCAGATCGGCCGCCCGATCGACCAGCCACACGTCGCCGACGTGCAGGTCGTCACCGACGACGGCGTCGCCGTCTCGGACGTCCGGGCCGATGTCGAGGCGATCGTCGACCAGGAACTCGCCGACGTAACCGAGATCACCCGCCGCGTGATCGAGGGCGAACTCTCGACCTTCTGAGACCAGCACATCGACTCCTCGAGCCGCGATCGTCCCGTTTTCGACCGACACCGAATCGCCGTCGGTTCGGTGCGAAACCGGAACCGCGGCTCCGACGCCCGAATACTCAAGCACCGCCTCCGTGTACGGTGTTACGAATCGAAACAGTAGTGAGCGCCAGTGTCCGACTCGAGTTCCGAATCCGCGTCCAGGCCGGTCATCTACGCCGTCGTCGCGAGCACCTTCTTCGTCGGTTTCGGTGGCGGGGTCGTCTTCCCGATCCTGCCGAACCTCGGCGAGGTGCTCGGCATCTCGGCGTTCATGGTCGGCGTCATCCTCTCGGCGAACCGCTGGACGCGGCTGTTCGCGAACGGCCCGGCCGGGGCGCTGGTCGATCGGATCGGCACTCGAAAACCGTTCGTCGCCGGGCTGGCGATCGAGGGCGTCGCGACGGCGGGGTACGTGGTCGCGATCACCTCCTCCGTGCCGGAGTTCTGGTTCGTCCTCGCGCGGGTCTGCTGGGGCCTCGGCAGCGCCCTCGTGTTCGCGACGGCTTACACGATCACCGCCGACGTCAGCGAGGCCGCCTCGAGAGGGACGAGCATGGGAATCGTCAGAGCCGGAATCACGTTCGGCTTCCCCGCCGGCATGGTGCTGGGCGGGATCGTCAGCGAGGTGTACAGCAACGTCGCGGCGTTCGTCCTCGCGGCCTCCTTCGCCGGCCTCGCGAGTATCATCGCGTACTTCATCGTCCCCGAGACGCACGTCGAGAGCCCCGACACGTCGATCAAGCCGTGGGACCTCGAGACCACCCTGCCCGCGCTGACCGTCGGGCTGGTCAACTTCGGGCTCTACTTCGCGTTCTTCGGCGTCCTCTTCTCGACGCTCGTGTTGTACCTCCAGGTCGAATCGATGACGCTCGCGCTCGAGGTCGGCGATTTCGGGATCGACTACGGCGAACAGGGGACCTCCGGCCTGCTGATGGCGGCCGCCGCGCTGTCGGGCGCGGTCTTTACGATTCTCGGCGGGAAGATCAGCGACGGCGTCGGCGCTCGCGTCCCCGTTTTGCTCGTCTTCCTCGTGACGAGCTGTACTGGCTTCGCCGTCCTCACGCTCGCGCCGTCGCTCGGCACCGTCGTCCTCGGCTGCGTGCTGATCGGCGCGGGACAGGGCGGCGTCGGCGGCCCGTTGACCGCTCTGCTCGCCGACCTCACGCCCGAAGAGCGGATGGGCCGGGCGATGGGGACCAACAACGTCTTCGGCGACGTCGGCGGCGCGCTCGGCCCGCTCATCTCGTTGCCCTTCGCCGACGCGGCCGGCTTTCACACGCTGTACGCGATCAGCGCCGTCATCCCGCTGCTGGCCGGCGGCGTTCTCGTCGCGGGCATCTACACCTACACTGGCAGCCTGAGCCCGACGGTCGACGAATCAATCGTCTGAGCCGCGACGGTCGCGGCGTCTTCGGCTCCTCCCGGCCGCTCGCGGCCGACGCCAACCTCGCAATCCCCTTATACCTCCGGTCATCTACCACTTGCCATGCACCCCCCGGGAGCCGATACCGTCCTCGTCAGACACGGGGACGTCAACACCAAGAGTAACTCCGTCAAGCGGTACATGGAGGGGCTTCTCGTCGAGAATCTCGAGGCGCTCCTCGCCGACCGGTGGATTCCCGGTGAGGTCGAGCGCCGGTGGAACCGACCGCTGATCCACACGAGCGAGGACGCCGTGGCCGAGGCGACCGCGGCCGCGACCGATACCTTCGGCGTCGTCTCCGCCAGTCCCGCGCTGACCGTCAGCACCGAGAAGTCTCGGATTCTCGAGGCGCTCGAGGAGACCGCTCGCGAACACTACGACGGCGGGACGTTCGCGGTCGACGCCCGCCGGGCCGACAAGACGCTGCCGTACGACAGCGAGGACCTGGCCCGCGAGGCCGGAACGGCGATCTGGGAAGCCGTCGAGGACGAGTTCGAGCCCGAAGTCGATCTCGACGATCCCGATCTCACTTTCGGCGTCGAAGTCCGCGAGGATCTGGCGTTCGTCTACCTCGAGCGGATCGACGGGCCGGGCGGGCTCCCGCTTGGCTCACAGGAGCCGGTGATCGCGCTGGTCAGCGGCGGAATCGACTCGCCGGTCGCGGCCTACGAAATGATGAAACGCGGCAGTCCGGTCGTGCCGGCCTACGTCGACCTCGGGGACTACGGCGGGATCGACCACGAGGCGCGCGCGATGGAGACCGTTCGGCTTCTTTCCGCGTACGCGCCGAACTTCGACATACAGGTCTACCGGATTCCGGGCGGCGAGACGGTCGACCTGCTGGTCCGGGAGATGGAGCAGGGCCGCATGCTCTCCCTGCGCCGCTTTTTCTACCGCGCCGCCGAGACGCTGGCCGAGCGCGTCGACGCCAACGGCATCGTCACCGGCGAGGCAGCGGGCCAGAAGTCCAGCCAGACCGTCCGAAACCTCGGCGTCACCAGCCGCGCGACCCGGCTGCCGATTCACCGCCCGCTGCTGACCCGGGACAAGCAGTACATCGTCGAGCAGGCCCGCGAGATCGGCACGTTCACCGACTCGACGATCGACGCCGGCTGCAACCGCGTCACTCCCGACCGCGTCGAGACCAACGCCCGCCTCGAGCCCCTGCTCGCGGCCGAGCCGGACGATCTGCTTGAGCGCGCCGAGGAGGCCGCGAAGAACGCTGAACTGGTCGAGCCCTGAAAGCACCTATTCGATCTTCTGCCCTGCTCGCAGACGGCCCAGCCAGCCCCGCTGGGTGGGACTGAAAGGGGCTTTCGTAGTCGTGACGGCTACCGCAGAGAAGGTGTTTGCAAACGCCGCACACGGAAGGCGAAACCGACATTACGCGACCGGACCCATCGTATCGTAGTGACCCGCGTCTGTCTCATCGGCGAGGACGGGAGCAATCTCCAGTACGAACTGCTCTCCCGGGAAACCGCCCGCGAGGCGCTGGCGACGTACGATCTCGAGCGGCCGTTCGAGAACTCGCTGGCTCTGCGAACGGTCAGCATCGGTGCCGCCGTCTCGCTGCTGAACGACCTGAACTGGTATCTCACCCGGTTCGTCGACGAGGCGCTCGTTCAGGAGCCGAGCATCGACGACGAGGAGTGGCTCTCGCGGTCGCTCGCCGAAGACCTTCGAAACGGGACGGTCGAACCCGCTGCAACGGCCGAATACTGCAAAATTTACGGCCTCGAGCGGGTCGGCGCGGGGCTCGAGACAGATGGGGACCAGACGGACGAGGGGGGACCGACCGAAGGGGTCGAGACCGGCGATGCGGCGGAACCGGCCGATACCGACTCGAGCGAGGCTGACCGAGCGGGGGCGGTCGAGCCGACGTACCGGCTCGTCGAACCGCTGTACGTCCGCCGAACCGGCGGCGATCTGCCCGAGTACGATCTCCGGGACGTCGAGGACACCCTCGTCGTCCGGCTGACCGAGGCCGAATACGCTCCGTAGCGCCCGACGGTCGGGACCCTCCCGAGACGCTTTCGTCGCCGTTAGCTGCTATCCGACGACGAGTCGCCGTCCACGCTCGTCGACCGACTCGCGCTCCCGGACGAGCTCTCGCTCGCGATGCCGAATCCGTGTTCCTGCCCGTCGCTATCGATAATCGTCGCGGAGACGCGAGTCAACCGGTCGGATTCGAACGTCGCCCTGACGAGCCGCCCGACGGTCACCACCTGGGCGGTACAGGCTTCGTTCGGGTCGCTCGTGTCGCGGACAGCGGCGTCGAGGACGAGTTCGTCGTCCTCGCTCTCGTCGCCTTCGTCGATGTCGATCCCATCGAGCATCAGTTCGTAACAGGGGTTCGGCGCGCCGGCCTCGAGTGCGACGATGACCGACGTTTCGAAGTCGGTCTCGTCGACGAAGTCGGTGAGCGGCTCACTCTGGAGTTCTCGCTCGGTGAGCCAGTCGTTCGCGTCGTCCGCGCCGAGTAACAGCGCCGCATCGGGCGAAGACGACTGTGCGGGGTGCTGAAACGGCTGCACGTCGTAGCTCGCGAGCCCGTCAGGAAGATTGTCGCCGACCGCGTTCTCGTCGTCGCTCGGGGACTCGTTGCCGTCCGGCTCGCTCTCGTCGTCGCCGTTACCGTTACCGCCGTCGTCGTTCGACGTGCTGCCGGGACTGTCGGCGAGACAGCCGGCCGAGAGGGCGAGCATCGATGCGGTACCACACAGCAGACTCCGTCTGGAGGGACGTGTCATCGTACCCGACCGTACGAACGGGTACGTAAAGGGAATTCGGCTAGGTGAAAGAGCTCTTTCGTCGGATCGTCGCTGCGGGCTACAGACGGTCAGTCGAACAGGCCGGTCGAGAGATACCGCTCGCCGCTGTCCCAGAAGACGGTGACCACCAGCGGGCAGTCGTCGGCCCGGCCGCCGTCAGTCTCTGGAGAGGCGGGCTCGCCGGCGTCGTCGAACGCCGTCGGGACCTCCGGGCACTCGAGGCTGGGATCGGCGATCTCTCGGGCGATCCGCTGGGAGGCCAGACTCGTCGCGCCGCTGGACTGGCCAACTAGAACACCTTCTTCGCGCGCGAGGCGGCGACACTCGTCCTCCGCGTTCTCGAGTTTCACCGTCTCGACGCGGTCGATCAGGTCGACGTCGAGGTTGTCGCTAACGAAGCCGGGGCCCATCCCCTGGAACTCGTCCTGGCCGGACTCGCCGGTCGAGAGGACGGCGTTTCGCGCCGGCTCGACGGCGACGATGTCCATGTCGGGGAACTCCTCGCGGAGGCGGCGGCCGGTACCCGAGAGCGTGCCGCCGGTGCCGACGCCGGCGACGAAGGCGTCGACCTCGCGGTCGCCGACCTGCTCGAGAATCTCCTCACCGGTCGTCTTGTAGTGGGCCTCGGGGTTCGCGGGATTCTCGAACTGACCGAGCTGGATCGCGCCCTCGGCCTCGAGTTCGTCGGCGCGCTCGCGGGCGGCCGACATGTCGCCGTCGACCAGCTCGAGGTCGGCCCCGTAGGCGGCCATGATCTGTCGGCGCTCCTTCGACTTGTCCGAGGGCATGACGATCGTCAGGTCGTAGCCGCGGGCGGCGGCGACGAGCGCGAGGCCGATCCCGGTGTTGCCGCTCGTCGGTTCGACGAGGCTGTCGCCGGGTTCGATCCGCCCGTCGCGTTCTGCCGCCCGGATCATCTCACGGGCCGGCCGATCCTTGGCCGAGCCGCCGGGGTTGAACGATTCGATCTTCGCGGCGACCGTCACGCCCTCCGGCGAATCGACCTGGACGAGCGGCGAGCCGATGGTGTCCAGGATACTCCCTTTCATTACCCCTTCCTAGGGAATCGAGACGTAAACCCGTGCTGGACACAGGCAGGGCGTGCCGGCTAGTCGTTGTTGTTAGTCGTTCGAGCGTGAGCAATTGCAGCGACTGTTCGAACGAGGGCCCCGCCCGAAACACCGCGGTTAAGCCCGCCGAGACGTAAGCCGTGCGTATGAGTCTCGAGACCATGCGGCCGAACCCGACGTGGGACGCGGCCAGCTACGAGGACGCGGTCGACGCGCTCGCGGCACACCGGGACGAACTGACCTACAAAATCTGGGGCGGCGACTGGTGCAAGGACTGTCGCGCCCTGCTGCCCGACTTCGGCGCGGCGCTCGAGGCCGCCGAGGTGCCCGACGAGCGTATCGAGGAGTTTTCCCTCGATCGGGACAAGCAGGGTCCAGGCGTGGCGGAGTACGACATCGAACTCATCCCGACGATCGTCGTCGAGAACGACGAGGGCGAGGAAATTACGCGGTTCGTCGAAGAAGAGAACGTTCCGCCGGCGGTCTGGCTGGCCGACGAGATCGAGGCCGCGCTCGAGTCGGCGTAAGTCCAGTTCGATCGGCCGAGGACGGCGGCCAGCAGGCAACCCGAATCGCTCAGATCGGGTTGATCGGCCGTTTCTTCGGCGGCCAGTCGTCCTCGTGGGATTCGTCCGCTCGCGCGAACGCTCGGACGATCCGGTCGCGGGTGTCTTCGGGTTGGACGACGCCGTCGGTGCCGACGCGGGAGGCCGCTCGGACGGCGTCGGTCCTGTCCTTGAATTTCTCGATCAGTTCTGCACGCCGAGCCTCGGGGTCGTCCGCGGACTCGATCTCCCGGCGGTAGGCGATGTCGACGGCTCCTTCGATACCCATGGCTGCGACTTCAGCCGTGGGCCACAGCACCGTTAGCTCCGAGTCGATCGATCGGCCGCCGCCCATCGCCACGTAGCCGAAGCCGTACCCGCGCCGGAGGACGACGTTGGCGATCGGAACTGTCGCGCGAGCGAGCTCGAAAGGCAGCTTCGCGGAGTGGCGGGCGATCCCCTCGCGCTCCGAGTCCGGACCGGGCAGGATTCCGGGGACGTCGGCCAGCGTGAGGATCGGGAGCCCATAGGCGTCGCAGATCGCCGCGAAGTGGGCTGCCTTTTCGGACGCGCCCGTGTCGATGGTCCCCGCCTTGATCCGCGGGTTGTTGGCGATGACGCCGATCGGCTCGCCCTCGAGGCGGGCGAACGCCGTCACGATGTTCCGCGCGTAGGTCGGCTTCAGTTCGAACACCGAGTCCCGGTCGACGATCCCCTCGATGATCCTGTCGATGTCGTACCCCTTGCGCGGGCTCGAGGGGATGATCTCCCGTAACTGCTCGCCGTCGACGGCCGGCGGTCGCGAGTCGGCCGTCGGCGGCTCTCGGCGGGCGTTTCGCGGCAGGTACGAGAGGAACGTCCGGATCGCGTCGAGGCAGGCCTCGTCGTCCTCGCAGGCGAGGTCGGCCATGCCGGTCTCGGTCGTCTGGAACCGCGCGCTGCCGAGTTCCTCCTTGGTGCCGTCGACGCCGAGCGCGGCCTCGACGAGCGACGGGCCGGCGACGCCCATCGTCCCGGTCCCTTCGACGATCGGCACGAAGTCCGACAGCGCCGCGAAGTTGGTGGGCGCGGCGAAGGCCGGCCCCATCATCGCCGACACGACCGGGACCCACCCCGAAAGGGCAGTCTGGCGCTTCGAGAAGCCGTTGTCGCCCCGGGCGAAGGGCGCGGCGTCGAGCCCCTCCTGGATGCGGTGACCGCCGCCGTCGTGGAGCATGATCAGCGGCAGCCCACGGTCGAGAGCGCGCTCGGTGACTCGAGACATCTTTCGGCCGCCGGCGTGGCCGATCGAGCCGCCCTTGACCGTGAAATCGGTGGCGATCAGCGCGACCGAGCGGCCGTCGATCTCCCCGTAGCCCGTCACGACGCCGTCGGCGGGGGCGTCTTCGCGCTCCCAGTCGGTCGTCTCGGGCGTCGTCGGCATCGGCGACGCGAGGCGGCCGATCTCCTCGAACGTCCCCTCGTCGAGCAGGTAGTCGACGCGCTCGCGGGCGGTCAGCTTCCCGAGGTCACGCTGGCGCGCGACGGCTTCCTCGCGCGCCTCGTCGGAGAGCGATCGCTTCGCGTCGGCGACCTCCTCGAACAGATCGTCGCTCATTCGCGGCGCGCCTCCGGGAGTTCGAACGTCCGCATCCCGTTCGTCTCCGTCTGTACTCCGTCTCTGACGAGCATCTCGTCGGCACCTCCGAAGCCGGGAAGTCGGATCGAGAAGTGATCGTCCCTCGCGCGTTCCTCGATCGGTCGGTCGTCGAACGTGGTAGCCATCGTTTCTTGTAGACTTGGCTAACTACGTACAAGAACTCCAGAGATGCGGTAACATTGTTCTCGAACGTCGGGGCGAATGCTAACAATAGACGTGAAATGGCGAGAACGTGTGAGACCGCCGCATCACGTCGCAGTTCGACCGCTCCGTCTCGAGGCGAGCGCCGGCGGCTCCGCGGACTCGGGCCAGTTCGGCGGCAGGGTTAGAACGGCGCGTCCGACTCGTCGCCCATACTCTCGTCCGAATCGCCGAGCCACTCGAGCGCCTCGTCGGCGTCGTGGGTCGGCGGCGAGCACGTCCGGTCGCGGCAGACGTACAGCGTCGACTCGTCGTCGCGGGCCTCGCGTCCGGCCCAGATCGGGGGCGCGTCCTCGAGTTCAAGTCGGTCGAGCCACGCCTCGAGTCCGGCAGCAGTCGGCGGTCGCGGCGCGAACAGCCGGTCTGGGAAGTACCGCGAGGCGAACCGGTCGCGCCACGTCTCGGGCAGTTCGTCGGCGGCGACCGTCACCTCGAGCGCACCCGACTCGAGGCGGTCGGCGGCGAGACAGAGCGTGGCGTGCTCGAGCGCGTTGGCCTCGAGTTTGTTCGCGTGGGTCTCGAGGACCGTCGCGGCGATCTCCTCGAAGTCCTCGTCGGAGAACTCGTCGAGCGCGAGCAGCGTCTCGACGGCGACGCCGGCCGCCGAGGGCGTCGACTGGTCGCCGAGTTCCTGCGGACGGGTCACGAGCGATTCGCCGCTCTCGGGCGTGAAATAGAGTGTCCCGCGGTCGGCATCCCAGAACTCGGCCTCGATGACGCGAGCCAACTCGAGCGCGAAGGCGAGGTGATCGACGTCGCCGGTCGCCTGATAGCAGTCGAGTGCCCCCCGCGCGAGGAAGGCGTAGTCCTCGAGGTAGCCGTCGACCTTGACATCACCGTCCTTGTAGCGCCGCGACAGCCGCCGCTCGTCGGCGTCCCAGAGTCGATCGCGGACGAACTCGAGGGCGTCGACGGCGGTCTCGGCGTAGCCGTCGTCCCCGAGCACCAGTGCGGCCTCGGCGTAGGTCGAGATCATCAGCCCGTTCCAGCCGGCGAGGACCTTCTCGTCGCGGTTCGGTCGCGGGCGCTCCTCGCGGGCGTCGAACAGTCGCTGGCGGGCCGAGTCGAGGCGCTTCAGGATCTCGCTGCCCTCGAGGTCGAACTCGCCGGTGAGTTGTGAAATCTTGACGACGCGGTTGGGCTGGCTGCGCCCCTCGAAGTTCCCCGACTCGCTGATATCGTAGCGACGACAGAAGAGCGCGGCGTCCGTTTCGTTCTCGAGGATTTCGTGGACCTCTGTGGGCGTCCAGACGTAGAACGCGCCCTCCTCGCGCTCGCCGGTCTCGGGCGACTCGCTCTGGGCGTCGAGCGTGCTGAAGAAGCCGCCCCCGTCGTGGGTCAGCTCTCGATCGACGAATCGGAGGGTCTCCTCGACCACCTCGGCGTAGCGCCCCTCGCCGGTCAGCTGGTAACCGGCGAGGAAGGCCCGCGGAATCTCGGCGTTGTCGTATAGCATCTTCTCGAAGTGGGGGACCGTCCACTCCCGATCGACGCAGTAACGGTGGAACCCACCGCCGACGTGGTCGTAGAGCCCGCCCGACGCCATCGCGCCGAGGGTCTGCTCGAGCACCTCGAGGTACTCCTCCTCGCCGGTTCGATCGTACGCCCGCGCGAGGACGCGGAGGCGAGACGGCTGGGGGAACTTCTGCCCCGTGCCGAAGCCGCCGAACTCCCGGTCGGCGCTCCGCACGATTGCGTCGGCGGCCGTCTCGAGCACCTCGCTCGAGGGGGGCTCCGCGCTCCCGCCGGTTCCCGCGGCGTCGGGCGTCTCCTCGAGTCGGTCTTTCGCCGCGTCGGTCCACTGCTGGGCGCGGTGTTCCATCTCCTCGCGGTCCTCCGCGCTCTCCCAGGAGTCGCTGATCCGCTCGAGCAGGTCGCGGAAGCCGGGCTGGCCGCGCTGGCCCTCCGGCGGGAAGTAGGTCCCGATGAAGAACGGCTTCCCCTCCGGAGTGAGCCACGCCGAGAGCGGCCAGCCGCCCTGTCCCCGGACGAGCTGGCAGACGGTCATGTAGATGCTGTCGACGTCCGGGCGCTCCTCGCGGTCGACCTTGATCGGGACGAAGTTCTCGTTTAGTACCTCGGCGACGGCCTCGTCCTGAAAGCTCTCTTCCTCCATGACGTGACACCAGTGACACGCCGAGTAGCCGATCGAGAGGAAGATCGGCACGTCGCGCTCCTTCGCCGCCTCGAGCGCCGCCTCGTCCCAGGGCTGCCAGTTGACGGGGTTGTCCGCGTGCTGGCGCAGGTAGGGGCTCTCCTCGTCCTCGAGCCGGTTGCGCCGGGTCGGGTCGGTCATGCCTGTGCGTACGCCTGTCAGTCGTAAAAGGCCGACGTACGAGGTGAACGGGCCGATCGCTCTCGCTGCACTGGTACCCCCAATCGTCAAGCCGGCGGCGACCGAGAGACCGACTGTCCCACCGTGACACCCTCCACACGCGATCCGCTGGTCACTCGCCGGCGACTCCTCACCAGTGCCGCTGTCGGCGCCACCGCTTCGAGCGCGGGCTGTCTGGACTCGCTGGGAGGAGTGACCGACTCGGGGTCGACGTGGAAGCGCCCGTCCGACGACGAAGAGCGGTACGAGGTCGAGACCGTACTCGAGGGGCTGGCCCACCCCTGGGGACTCGCGTTCGTTCCCGACGGCGACCGCCTGCTCGTGACCGAACGCGAGGGTCGCCTGCTCGCGGTCGACCCCGAGACGGGCGACCGACGAGTCGTCGACGGCGTTCCCGAGGTGTTCGCCGAGGGGCAGGGCGGCCTGCTCGACGTCGCCCTCCATCCCGCCTACCCCGACGAGCCGTGGCTCTATCTGACCTATTCCGCGGCGACCGACGGCGACGCCTCCACGACCCACCTCGCGAGGGGACGCCTCGAGCCCGTCGGCGACGCGCTCGCGGACCTCGAGGTACTCCGCGCCGCCGAACCGGCCGTGGAGAGCGGCGGCCATTTCGGATCCCGGATCACGTTCGGTCCCGACGAGCGGCTCTATACGACGGTCGGGGACCGCCAGTCCAAGGAGTTCGGCCCGGACCACACCAGTCAGGACACCGGGACCGAACTCGGGTCGGTACTCAGGCTGGAACCGGACGGTTCGATCCCCGGGGACAACCCGTTCGTCGACGACCCCGAGGCCGTCGACTCGCTGTTCAGCTACGGCCACCGTAACCCGCAGGGGGTGGCGGTTCACCCGGAGACGGGCGACCTCTGGGAGAGCGAGCACGGCGAGGAGGACGGCGACGAACTCAACGTGCTCGAGGCCGGCGGTAACTACGGCTGGCCCGTCGCCGACAGCGCCTGCGAGTACGGCACCGACGACCCGATCGGCGACGACCCGGACGAGCGCGAGGACGTGATCGCTCCCGTCTACGAGTGGCCCTGTTCGACCGGGGGCTTTCCGCCGGCGGGGATGACGTTCTACGACGGCGACGCCTTCGAAGAGTGGCGAGGCGATCTCCTCGTCTGCAATCTGGCCGCGGGCTATCTCTGTCGGTTCGACGTCGACCGCGCGGACGCCGCTACCGACGCCGACGTCGAAGCCGTCGGAACGATGCTCACGTCAGAAGGGTGGCGACTCCGAGACGTCGCGGTCGCTCCCGAAGCGGGTGCGATCTACGTCGCCGTCGACGCCGAGGACGCGCCGCTGGTCAGACTGGTCCCGGACTCCTAATCTCGAGACGGCGAACGAACGGGAGGCGGAAAGCGACGACCGATCAGGCCGTTTCTTCCTGCAGCAGCCGTCGCAGCACGAGGTGGAGGACGCCGCCGTTCTCGACGTACTCGACCGCCATCGGAGTGTCGACCTGCGCGGTCACGTCGAACTCGGTCACGTTTCCGTCGTCGTCCTCGGCGGTGATCGTCAGTTCCGCGTTCGGCTCGAGGCCGTCCTCCAGGCCCTCGATCTCGAAGTACTCGTCGCCCTCGAGACCGAGTTCCTCCCAGCCCTCGCCGTCGTCGAACTGCAGCGGCAGGACGCCCATGCCGATCAGGTTGTCGCGGTAGATCCGCTCGTAGCTCTTGCCGATGGTCGCGCGGATGCCCAGCAGATCCGTCCCTTTCGCGGCCCAGTCGCGGCTCGAGCCGGTGCCGAGCTCCTCGCCGGCCATGACGATCAGCGGCGTGTCGTCCTCGCGGTAGCGCTCGGAGGCCTCGAAGACGGTGGTCTCCTCGCCGGTCGGGTGGTGGATGGTGTAGCCGCCTTCCTTGCCGTCCAACAGCTGGTTCTCGATGCGGACGTTCGCGAAGGTGCCACGCATCATGACCTCGTGGTTGCCCCGTCGCGAACCGTAGGTGTTGAACTCGTGGGGTTCGACGCCCTGCTCTTTCAGCCACTGGCCGGCGGGCAGGTCCTCGCTGAACGGCCCGGCGGGGCTGATGTGGTCGGTCGTGACCGTGTCACCCAGGGTGAGCAACGCGCGGGCGTCCTCGACGTTCTCGACGCCGGGTTTCTCGAGCGGGAAGTCCTGGAAGAACGGCGGCTCGCGGATGTAGGTCGATTCTGGGTCCCACTCGTAGACGTCGCCGGTCGGCGCGTCGAGGGCCTCCCAGCGCTCGTCACCCTCGTAGACGCTGGCGTACTTCTCCTCGAACATCTCCGGCGAGACGCTGTCGTGGATGGTCTCGCGGATCTCCTCGGTGTCGGGCCAGACGTCCTCGAGGTAGACCTCCTCGCCGTCGTCGTCGGTGCCGATCGGCTCGTTCTCGAGGTCGATGTCCATCCGCCCCGCGAGGCCGTACGCGACGACCAGCGGCGGGGACGCGAGGTAGTTGGCCTTGATCTTCGGGTGGATGCGGGCCTCGAAGTTCCGGTTTCCGGAGAGGACGCTCGTCGTCCAGAGGTCGTGCTCGTCGATGGCGTTCTCGATCGGCTCCGGGAGCGGCCCGGAGTTCCCGATACAGGTCGTACAGCCGTAGCCGACGACGTGGTAGCCCAGTTCCTCGAGATCGTCGAGCAGCTCCGCTCGCTCGAGGTACTCCGTGACGACGCGGCTCCCGGGCGCGAGGCTGGTCTTGACGTAGTCGGGCACCTCGAGGCCTCGTTCGGCCGCGTTCCGGGCCAGCAGCCCGGCACCGACCATCACCGACGGGTTCGAGGTGTTCGTACAGCTCGTGATCGCGCTGACGAGCACGTCGCCGTGACCAATCTCGACCTCGGTGCCGTCCTCGAGTTCGACGGGCACCTTCTCGTCGAGTGCGAGGCCGGGCCCCGAAGCGGTCGAGTCGGACGCGGCTGCACCGCTGCCGTCGCCGATCGCTGGCTCGCCGCCGGGACCGATGACGCCTTGCTCCTCGAGCAGGTTCGGGAAGTGCTCGTCGAGGTCGCCCATCGGTATGCGCTGGTGGGGCTTTTTGTGTCCCGCGAGGCTTGGCTCGACGTCGTCGAGGTCGAACTCGACGACCTCGGTGTACTCGGGCTCCTGCTCGCCGAACAGGCCCTGGGCCTCCAAGTACTCGCGGACGAGTTCCACGTGGTCCTCGTCGCGACCCGTGAGTTCGAGGTACTCGAGGGTCTTCTCGTCGACGGGGAACATACTGATCGTCGACCCCTGCTCGGGGGCCATGTTCGAGATGGTCGCCCGATCCGCCACGGAGAGCTCCGAGACGCCGGGGCCGTAGAACTCGACGAACTTGTCGACGACGCCGACCTCGCGGAGTTTCTCGGTGATGTGGAGCACGAGGTCCGTCGCCGTCGCACCGTCGGGGAGTTCGCCCGACAGACGGACGCCGACGACCTCCGGCAGCGACATGTTGATCGGCTGGCCGAGCAGCGCGGCCTCGGCCTCGATGCCGCCGACGCCCCAGCCGACGACGCCGATGCCGCCGATCATGGGGGTGTGGCTGTCGGTGCCGACGAGCGTGTCGGGCACCAGCCACTGTTCCCCGTCGACCTCCCGCTCGTGGACGACGCGGCCGAGGTGCTCTAAGTTGACCTGGTGGACGATCCCCGTTCCCGGCGGAACGACGTTGAAGTCCTCGAAGGCCTGTTCGGCCCACTTGATCGCGCGGTAACGCTCCTCGTTGCGTTCGTACTCGATCTCGACGTTCTTCTCGTAGGCGTCCTCGCTGCCGAAGTAGTCGACCTGTACGCTGTGGTCGATCACGAGGTCACAGGGGACTTCGGGTTCGACAACCGTCGGGTCGACGCCCTTCCGCTCGGCGGCCGAGCGTAGCGCCGCGAGGTCGACGACCGCCGGGACGCCGGTCAGGTCCTGCAGGACGACCCGCGAGACCGTAAACGGCACCTCGGCGTCCGGCACGTCGGGTTCCCACGATGCCGCCGCGCGGACGGCGTCTTCGTCGATCGTTTCCCCGTCGGCGTTACGCAACACCGATTCGAGCAGAATCCGGATGCTCACGGGCAGTTTCTCGAGATCGCAGAGCCCCTGCTCCTCTAAAACCGTGAGGTCGGCCATCTTGTAGGTCTCGCCGTCGTGTTCGAACTCCCGGATCGCGTCCGGAAACGTATCACTTGCCATAAACCGGCTTGGGGATGGGGGCATTTGAATCCCTCGAGAATACCCAGTAGCGCTATTATACGCCCCGTATTTGAGGGGTTCAGTGTGTCATTATATAATACCAACTGTATGGTGGTATTCGCCGTTCGGTATATTCCGATCGCGTCGCTGCGATCGAAACGGCGTGGCGACGGGTGAGAGTCGAGGTCGGTGGGGAGACAACGCCGGGGACCAGGCCCGTCGCTCGAGTACGGTCAGGAACGGACGTATTCGACGAACGCGAAGCCGTCGCGTTCGTCTCGGCTCGCCTCCGTCCACGCCTTGCGATCCCAGTCGGGGAAGGAGGTGTCGCCGTCGGGTTCGTCGTGGACTTCCGTCACGATCAGCCGATCGACGGCGGGCAGAAACTGTTCGTAGACGGTCGCGCCGCCCGCGACGAAGATGCGATCGGTATCGTCGTGGCGCTCCCGCGCGGCGGTTTCCGCCGCTTCGAGGGCATCCCCGAGCCCGTGGGCCACGACGGCTCTCTCGGGCGTCTCGAGGCCCCGGCTCGTCAGCACGACCGTCGTTCGGCCGGGCAGCGGTTCGCCGAGGCTCTCGAGAATGCCCTCGTAGGTCACTCGACCCATAATGACGGGGTGATCCATCGTCGTCTCCTTGAAATGCTGGAGGTCGGCGGGGATGTGCCAGGGCATGTCGCCGTCCTTCCCGATGACGCCGTTGTCGGCGACGGCGACGATGGCGACGAGTTCGCGATCCGTCTCGAGTTCCGGCGGTGCGGCGGCCGTCGCGTTTCGGTCCTGGTCCGCGCTCATTCGGCCACCGCGAACTCGATCCCGTCGTGGGACTCGTAGTCGCGAAGCTCGACGTCCTCGTAGGACAGCTCGTCGATCGAGACGTCGGCCACCTCGAGCGTCGGCCGCTCCAGGGGCTCCCGCGACAGTTGCTCGAGCAGACCGGGGACGTGATCGAGCCGCTCGTCGCCCTCGGCCTCGGCGGGCGCTTCGGACTCGAGCCATGCCTTGATATCCAGATAGTCTGCGCGCTCGTCGGCGTCGGCTAGCTTCGACTGGAGGGCCTCGAGGTTGTCGGCGTACCAGTCGCCGCGTGCGCCGCGGCCGCAGTAGACGTGGGCGTCGACGACGGTGTGTGCGAAGGTGCCGGGTTCGAAGCCGGTCTGCTGGGCGATGACCTTCGTCAGGAGCGCGTAGGCCGCGATGTTGAACGGAATCCCGAGCGCGGTATCCCCCGAGCGCTGCGTGAGATGGCAGTTCAGCCGGTCGCCTTGCACGTTGAAGACGAAACTGTAGTGACAGGGCGGGAGCGTCGAGACGGCCGCGTTCGCGGGGTGCCACGCGTTGACCACCAGCCGGCGCGAGTTCGGCGAATCCGAGAGCGTGTCGATCACGTACCGGAGCTGGTCGAACGTCTTCCGCCCGTCGGCCTCCTCGGTGACCCATTGGTGGGCCGCGTCGGGCCAGGTCTCGCCCTCGAGTCGCGCGTCGTCCTCGGGTACGGGAAACCGCCGCCAGAAGCGGCCGTACGCGGTATCGAGTCGCCCCTCGTCGTCGGCCCAGGCGTCCCAGATCTTGGTCTCCTCGCGGAGGTTTTTGATATGCTCCTCACCGGAGAGATACCAGCAGACCTCGTGGAGCATCGAGTTCCAGCGGTAACCGTCCATCTCCTTGGTCGTGAGAAGCGGATACCCTTCCTGGAGATCGACCTCGTAGTGTTCGCTGAACGACGAAATCGTGTCGACGCCGGTCCGGTTCGGCTTGTGGGTGCCCTCCGAGAGGACCGCGTCGACGAGCTCGAGGTACTGTCGCATTGCTTGAACCGTAGCGACCGAACGACTATAATAACGTACGGTCCGGAACCGATCACACCGGGAACACGAGCGATGCGTCTCTCCTACGTCTGGAGCAACTCTCGGAGTCGGTTGGCTGCTCGGCGTTTCTCGACGGTTGTTGCGCCGGCTCCGGATTTTAGTGCGACCGCGTTCCATAATCGAGGTAGTGACGCTCGAGCAACTCGTACACGGTCGGCAGACGAACGCCGCCATCGGGTGGGTGCTACTGAGCGTCGTGGCGGTGAGCGCCGTCGAGAGCGTGCTGATCGCCACCGTTCTCTGGCGACTCCTCGCACTGCTCGTCGTGGCCGTTGCCGCGATACCGGCACTTTACACACGCGACTGGACGGTGATGGTTCCCTGGCCGCTGCTGTCGGTCGCCGCCGTCGCCGTGCTCGCCAGGGCGATCGGGCTGGGTCCCGAGATCGCGGGCTACCTCATCGTCGCGACGCTCGCGCTCATCGTGGTGGTCGAACTCGACGTCTTCACGTCGATCGAGCTGAGCCGGCGGTTCGCCGTCGCCTTCGCGGTCATGATGACGATGGCCTGCCAGGCGCTGTGGACCGTCGCCCAGTTCTACTCGGACCGGTGGTTCGGGACTCAGTTCTTGCGATCGCAGACCGAACTGCAACGGGATATCGTCATCGTCACGCTCGTGGGGCTCGTCCTCGGCGTCCTCTTCGAGTGGTACTTCACGCGGTTCGAACCCGCCGGCACCGTCGGCCGAGCGATAACCGACGCGGAGTCGACATGACGTTCGGCGATTCAGTCGGTCTCTCCGACGATCAGGAACGATACTCCGTTCGGATCCTTCAGGGGGCGCTGATCGGATTGATCGCCTACGGGGCAGTGACGGCGCGGTTTTCGATCTCAGTGACGGCAGCCATCGCGCTCGGAGTGACGGTCCTACCCGCCCTGTTGCGCCGCGAGTACGGCTACTCGATGGACGCGGGACTCGTCCTCTGGATCACCGCCGCCGTGTTCCTCCACTCCCTCGGTTCGATCGGCATCTACGCGCAGTACCCGTGGTACGACGAGATAACCCACACCGTCTCGTCGATCGTCGTCGCCGGCATCGGCTACGCCTCGTTCCGGGCGTTCGAGCTCCACTCCGACGACATCGACGTCCCGCCCGCGTTTCGATCGGTGTTCATCGTCGTATTCGTCCTCGCGGTCGGCGTCCTCTGGGAAGTGTTCGAATACGCTCTCGGCGATCTCGTTCCTGTCTACGGAGTCGACGACATCGTTACGGACTTCGTGTTCAACGGGATCGGCGGGCTGGTTGTGGCGATCTGGGGGACAGGCCACGTCGGTGGGCTCATAGGGTTCTTCCGGGAACGGCTCCGGTCGAACGCCGATCAGTGATCGGACGGCTCGCCGAACGCAGAAGTCCGATCGACGACGGCCCACAATCGGCTGCATGATCCGGCACCGGGACTATCTGAAGACGAGTCGAAACGGAGCAATACCCGAGAGGGGAGCTACTTCAGCATGACAGAGACATCACGTTCCGAGACGAGACGCAGGTTCATGCAGGCAGGTGCCACGGCCGCGAGCGTCCTCGCACTCGGATTGCCCGGAACTGCGGGGGCTCAGGAGTCGGAGGACGGTAACGACGCGGAGGATACCGCCTTCCAGAACGTCATCGCGACTCGCGAGACGTTCTTTGGCGGCGCGATCTTCAGGGTCGTTTCGCCGCCACTCGAAAACGCACCCGTGGTAGAAAACCCCGACGTCGTGCGAAATCACGAGGTTCGCGTCGTCGAGTACTTCAATACGAAGGAGGACGGGTACATCTTCGTTCCGCCGAACACCCGGATAGAGCAAGGGGAGGTTTACATCTTCGACGACCTGCTGTCGGGCAGGACACAGGAGGAAATCCCAGCGCCGGGTCTCATTCAGGTGGAGTTCCGTCCGCTCAGAGAGCAGAACCTCCCCTTCGAATACGACGTGGACGAGGATTTCGAGCTGTTGGAAGGGGGCGGCGGTGAAGCCGCCGTCCGTCCCGACGACTTCTACTCCCAAGCGCTGTTCGAGATTACCTCCGGAGCGCAGGGCTGGGTTCCACAGGACATCGAACAGAGCGGCCTGTTCACCGACTACAACACCGTCCACGCCAGATATCTCGGGACGAATCAGCGGTTCCTCCTCTTCGCACAGGAGGCCGCGCAGACGAACACGGGCGCGCTCTACGTGATGCGCGACGAGTCCGAAATCTTTGATCCCGCAGGGAACCTCGTGGCCGCCGAGTTCACCCCCGTCGACGAGGAGAGCCTCACCTTCGACGACGAGTTCCTCCGCTAACGCGGCGGTATCGCCGTCTCCCGTCGGCGATTTCCGCTCGTCTCCTCGAGCGGGCGACTGTGCAACCCACGTTCGTGCATACTTCCACCCGAAGAAAAAGCAACGTTTACAGGTTCGTGCGTTCCGGTATCGACCATGCGAGAACACGTCCTGCTGGTCGGGGGTGGCGGTCGCGAACACGCCATCGCCCGCGCGATCGAGGACAGCGAGGCCGACCTCTACGCCTGTGCCGGCAACAAGAACCCCGGCATCGCCCGCATCGCGTCCGGGTTCGAGACGCTCGAGACGACCGATCCCGAGGCCGTCGTCGACTACGCCGAGGCGGTCGACGCGACCATCGCCGTCATCGGTCCGGAAGCGCCCCTCGAGGCGGGCGTCGCGGACGCGCTCGAGGCGGCGGGGATCTACGCCTTCGGCCCGAAGGAAGCCGACGCCCGCATCGAGACGGACAAGGCCTTCCAGCGCCGCTTCATGGAGGAACACGACATCCCGGGCTGTCCGGACTTCGAGACCTTCGACGACATGGAGGCCGCCTGTGACTTCATCGACGAGTACGACGGCGACCTCGCGATCAAGCCGGCCGGCCTCACCGGCGGGAAGGGCGTCAAGGTCATCGGCGATCAGGTGACCGCCGAGGAGGGCAAGGAGTACATCCGCGACTCGGACTACGACCGGATCGTCTTAGAGGAACGGCTCATCGGCGAAGAGTTCACCGTCCAGGCGTTCGTCGCCAACGGCGAGTTCCAGACCGCCCCCGCCGTGCAGGACCACAAGCGCGCCTACGAGGGCGACGAAGGCCCCAATACCGGCGGAATGGGCAGTTACTCCGACGCGACGAACGAACTCCCGTTCATGACCGAAGCGGACTACGAGGACGCCGTCTCGATCATCGAGGCCACCGTCGACGCCCTCGAGGACTACCGCGGGATCCTCTACGGCCAGTTCATGCTGACCGAAACCGGCCCCCGCGTCGTCGAGTTCAACGCCCGCTTCGGCGATCCCGAGGCGATGAACACGCTGCCGGTCCTCGAGACTGACTTCCTCGACGTGCTCACCGCGGCACGGGACGGCGAGGCCCCGCCGGAACTCGACTTCGCCGCCCAGGCGACGGTCTGCAAGTACGCCGTCCCCGAGGGGTACCCGACGGATCCGGAAGCCGGTGCGAAGGTCCAGGTCGACGAAGAAAGTGCGGGAGACGCCCTGCTCTACTACGCCAGCGTCGACGAGCGCGACGACGGCATCTACACGACGACCTCCCGGTCGTTCGCCCTGGTCGGCGTCGCCGACTCGATCGACGAGGCTGAGGAAATCGCCGAAGACGCGCTCGCGGTCGCCGGCGAGGAGGGACTGCACGTCCGCCACGACATCGGGAAGGCGGACCTCGTCCAGCGCCGGATCGACCACATGAACGAGCTTCGCGGCGAGTAACGTCGTACTACCGTCCGCTTCTACCGCTCGCGTTCGTCGCCGACCTCGTCGATCGTCTCGAGCAACAGCTCTCCCCCCAGTCGGATCTCTCGTTCGGTCACGTCGAGCGGCGGCAGCAGTCGCAGCGTCTTGTAGCCACAGCCCAGCGTCAGGAGACCGCGGTTGAACGCTCCCTCGAGCACCGCGTCTCGTCGCGCTTTCGTATCGAACTCGACGCCGAGCATCAGTCCGCGACCGCGGACGTCGATGACGCCGGACACGTCGCCGTCGTCGACGGCGTCCTCGAGCCGCGTCCGAAGCTGCTGGCCGCGCTCTCGCACGTTCGCGAGCAGGTTCTCCTCGTGGATGACGTCGATCGTGAGCACGCCCGCCATGGCGGCGACGAGGTCCCCGGCACCCCACGTCGAGGAGAGGCGGCCCCGTTCGGCGGGGAAGACGTCCGAGCGCGAGATCGTCGCGCCGACGCGGAGCCCCTTCCCGCTCGCGATGACGTCGGGAGTGAGGTCGAGGTGGTCGACGGCCCAGAACTCGCCCGTTCGGCCCACGCCCGACTGGATCTCGTCGGCGACGATCCGGAGGCCGTACTCATCGCGCAGCGCCTCGAGGTCGCGGGCGAACTCGGGGTGAGCGACCCGGTAGCCGCCCTCGCCTTGAATCGGCTCGAGGATGAGGTAGGCGACCTCGTCGGGGTCGATCACGCCGCGATCGGGGTGGAGCGCGTCGGCGACGACGTTGCCGCCGGGGCCGTCGGTCAGCCAGCGGGTCTCGTAGGCCTCGTCGGTCGACGGGTAGGGGACGCTGACGACGCCGGGAATCTCGGGAAAGCCGCTGCGGTGAACGGCCTTCGAACGGTTGAGCGACAGCGTGCCGAGCGTCCGGCCGTGAAACGCGCCGTCGAAGGTGAACGCGCGGTGACCGCCAGCGGCGTAGCAGATCTTGATGGCGTTCTCGACGGCCTCCGCGCCGGAGTTCGAGAGGAAAACCCGGTCCATGTCGTAGCGGTCGGTCACCGCGACCAGCCGGTCCATCAGCTGCGTCGGGCCGGGAAACTCGGGATCGTCCGGCGGGCCGCCACCGCTGACGTAGAAATCCTGCCCGGCGATCTTCCCCGGATCGACGGGATCGAACGCGCGCAGCCGCTCGCGGACGGCAGAGTTGTTGTACCCCAGCGGTGCGGCCGCGACGTGACTCGTGAAATCTAGCAAGACGTTGCCGTCGACGTCGGTACAGAACGGGCCGACCGCTTCGCCGTTGGCGTCCCAGACGAACTCGTAGACGTACGTACTCGGCGCGGCGAACCGGTGGTGGTAGTCGACCCACTCGCGCGCTCGCTCACCGGGGAGGTCGTCGACCCGGGGCTCGGCCGTTGCTCGGTCCATACGAGAGCTTCGACCGTCGACGGGTAAAGTTACTGACCGCTAAACGACGACGACTACCGACGCTAACGCGCCGCCGACCAGCAGAATCGTGCTGTAGGCCGCGACTCGGTTCCGGAAGCCGGTGTCCGACGAGGTCGCCGCCAGCAGCGCCTTGACGACGATGCTCGAGACCGTCGCGAGCAGGATGGCGACCGTCGCCTCCGCCGGCCCGAGCTGGCCGCCCCGATAGAGGACGACCGCGGAGGTGGTCGCGCCTGCGCTCGAGACGAAGCCGCTGGCGACCGCCGTCGCGTAGAAGCCCAGCGTCCCGAACCACGTTTCGGCCAGCGACCCGAAGACGAGGACGACGAGGAAGACGGCCCCGAACGCGAGCGCGTTGCCCAGTGAGAACGGGCTCTCGAGTTCCATCGGGCCGGATTCGCTCCAGTCGGCGGTGAGCGCGGCGACGGCGAACGCGAGGACGATGACCGCGCCGAGCGGGACGATCGCTTCGACGAGGATGTCGGAGCCGCTGCCGGCCGTGAAGCCGACCGCGATCGCGAGGTTCCGCGCGGCCATGGCGGCGTTGGCGAGCAAGATTGCGGCGACGGCGTAGGAGGCCGCATCGGGCCGCTGGTCGACGTGATCGAGCATCGTGCCGACGACGGCCGTCGAGGAGGCCAGCCCGCCGAAGAACCCTG
>SDGW01000014.1_pt1 | contig 63706 bp, 94 predicted proteins | sample 2873831 | NCBI WGS metagenome assembly SDGW01 (sample SAMN08132700, study PRJNA421101) | hypersaline lake metagenome | isolation source: celular fraction 0.22 microns magnesium sulfate-rich crust from ephemeral... | place: Spain: Penahueca Lagoon, Toledo | collected 2011-07 | reverse complement strand
AACCAGAGAAGGGTGCCGCCACGGGGAATGACGACCGTCGTGAGATGGAGTGCCCAGACGAGTATGCCAAGCGCGGCCATCGTGAAGCACCCGGCGCAGAGCAGTCCTTCGCGGGTTCGATACCACGGGGATTTTGGAACGTAGTTATCGGTCATGCTGTGGGAGTCGGCGGGGGTGAGCGGGGGATGTAGTACAGTAATGTTGTAATTCATTATTGCTGTAGTGCTGTAGTGCATTCTCCGGCGGCGTGTCGCTGCTTACACCGTGTCGGGAACGATGTCGGTGTAGCGCATGGCGAATTTGAGTTCGAGTTGATAGCGTTCGTTCATGTGGCAGGTGGCAAGGATGTCGTTGAGGATGTGTTGGAGCCAGTCGACGGGATCATCGACGACTTCGTCGTGGAGTTTGGTCGCGTCGTCGTACGTCTCCCATTCGTCGGCGGTGAGTACGTGGTCGGGATCATCATAGTTCTGTGTGTACGGTTCGGTGAAGATGATTTCGTTGCCCATTTTGTAAACCTGATAGAAGTCGGTGGTCGCATGGTCGTAGTACACGCCGAGGTGGTCTGGGATCATGGGGACAGTGACGGCTACGGCGGTCGAACAGTTAATAGTTATTCAGGAAAAACGAACAGCGGTGCGCGGGGTTCATCGATGGTGGCTATAGACGTATTCCCGTACGACCTATACACTTCGATTTTGTTGGTAATTCGATGTCTTTATTCGAGTCGTTTCGACTGAGGACCGCTGTGTCACCCAGCCAAGTAGAAGTACGACCTTGATTGAGATTAATGTTTTGCTTGTGTCGTGTCGTCGCTCGTGCGGTCGAGAGCTTTTTATTGGACGGGTGCGAGGTGTCGGGTATGGATTCGAGTGTGTTTTCGGATGAGGAGGTGACGATTCCGCTCGTCTGTGAGCAGTGTGAGACGTGGGAAGTCCTTGAGGGTCGGGAGTCGGCGTTGTTCACAGTCAGCGAGACCGGCACGAAACTGGGTGACGATGAGTGGTACCTGCACCTGTTCGTGGACTCGGTCGAGATAAAGGATGGCGAGGTCGAGGATTGCGAGCTTGTCGCGCTGTGCGAGACGTGCGCACCAGAAACGGCGCTGTCGGACGCCGACCTGCGGACGTATCTCGACGCCTAGGTCTCGGTCCGTGAGAATGGGGAGGGTCTCTTTGTGGGTGTCGGGTTCAGGCGTTCGGATCGGCACCGAGGACGTGCCAGTCGGGGTAATCGGCGTCGGTGTCGGGGTCGGCGGGGAGGATCGCCGTGTCGAGGCCGTTGGTCTCGAGAATGTCGGCGAGTCGGTCGGCGCGGGTACGCATCTGGTCGCGGTCGGGATCTTGCGAAGGCGCTTCGACCATGATCTGGAGGGTTTTTGGGGCGTCGTCTGGATGACGGACGGATTTGGCGACGGCGTTGCCGTCGGCATCGGTGACGTGGGCGATTTCTTCGGGTTCGACGCCCGGGGCGAGAGCGACGGTTGCAAACGCATTGAGAGCGTTGGACTCATTGATAAGAACAGCAAGAGCGTCGATATTGGGATCGGGTCGCGACTCGGGATGCATGGCGTAGTCGCCGCGACTACTGATATTGGTGGCACACACCGCGCAGGGAAGGTCGGCGTAGTTGCTGGTCGTCCATTCGTCGAGTCGGCGGTGGCGTTTGTCGAGGTCAGGCACGTCGAGATCGTCGCGGCAGTCGCTGCAGATGCCGATACTGTGCGTGTCGGTGCGGGTCTGGGTGCGGAGTCGGTAGCCAGTGACGTTCATGGGTAGGGGTCCGATCTGGGACAAGGGTTTCTCAATTTCCCTCGTCCGTACTCCGTACGTCAACGGCATCCGTGTTAAACATTACTGTATAGAAACTACATATCTCGTCAGACGGCTGTAGCGAGGCACCCATCTCACGTGTGAGCGAAGTTTCAGAGTATTGGGTGCATACAGTAGGCTTATGATGGCGTAGCCCGTGATATGGTGTATGGCGAAAGACACTGAAACCGCACGCAGTGCTGCCAAAGCGATGGCCAGTTACGACCGCGACGAACTCAAACGGTCGCTCGTTTCCGAAGGTGCCTATCACGTGGTTGTCGAGGGCGGATATCATACGGAAGCGCTCTCGGATGCGGAAGCTGACTTCCTTACGGAACTCATCGTTGAGCAGGGTATCGACGGACTGTTTTCCTACGCCAACGCGGCCGACCGCGAGGGTGACCGGCGCGATATTGCCCACATCACGCCGCTTGTGAGTACGTCGGGAAGCGCCGTCGAGGAACTGGTGAACCGCCTCGATGACGGGAACGAGTATCCCGGCTTCTTCCTCGACTACAATCAAGAGAGGGCAACTTACACACTGTACGAGGAAGGCTACGGCAGCGAGTGGGTCACTCCCAGTCGATGACGTTCGTGGCGAAATAGTACATTCCCATGATGACGAGCGCGATAACGGTGACTGTCATCAGGTTCCCCGCGAGTGATCGGGAGAGACCGAGAGCAACGAGTGTATCCGTCCCAACCGCGAGGAGTAACGCGACTCCGATTGTTGGGACACCCAGTGCAAGATACAGCCCGAGCCGATTAACGAGGATGCGAAATGGATTGAGCATGCATTGGATATATCGCTCGACCCGCGCCTAAAGACGCGGGTATGCGCTATCGTTCTGTATCAAACGGGATCGTTCGGGGACGCTCCGATACTACGAAGTCACCGACGATGGTCTCTCCTACGAGGACGAGGTCGTTACGTTCGAGGTGATTGGTCTTGACGAGTGAGGGGGTTGCACCCTCAATAATATGTGAACCGAACGCTTAACAGGTATTCACCCGAATATGATCATGAGACCACGTATGAGTGATACCGACGCGGACGGGACGGCACGCATTGGAGAGAACGGAACAACAGTCTCGAACACCTATGGTGGCGTGTATCGTCTTGAGAGGGACGGTCAAGGACAATTCAAGCTCACCGCAGAGGAGATAATAGAACTGTACCACTACATTACGACGGGCGGCGAACCAGATGACGAATCTTACACAACGGAGGATTGAACCCTGATGGCTAATACCGATACGGACGTGATCTTTCGCGGGTCGTGGGAGTGCGGATTCTGCGGTGAAACAGGCTCTCCGCCAGAAACGCTCAAAGACCATTTGGATACCGAACACCCCGAATGGCGGTCACTACCGACGGATAATGAACTGGAAAACAGAGACGGGTGAACGACCACGGGTCGGGTGACCCGTGGAACTCTCGCTGCTTTCTTTAGATGCAAAATCTTTGACCATAAGTATCCGTGGTCGGCTCATCTGCTGGGTGACGATGGGGGTGTTTTAAGTGAGACGACACCAAAGAAATGAATAGTCGAGGCATTTCGGACGAGGAAGATAACGACGGCAGAACGGCAAACGTCTAGGAAATGTGTGCCGACGAACTCAAGGAATGGAGTGAAGAATCATGACCCCAGAGACAAGCGATAACGAGGCTGACGATACTGAACGATGCAGAGTTTGCGAGTTACCACTCGACATGGACAATACACACCCTATCGACAATAGTCTCGGATGGTGCGGTAATTGTGGGGAGTACCGTTCACCATCACTATACACGGGTACTAAGCAGATGACTGAGAACGGAGGGGACGTATGAGCGTCAAACCAGCAGAATGGCGAAAACCCAGACGGACAGGGTTGCCTCGTTACCTGTGGGTTGTGACGTTTGAGGATGGTAGTCGAGGTTGGTACTGGCCGGAGAGTGATGATGTGGCCCATCTACTGCGTGATTCGGACGTTAGGGACGACTATGAAATCAGAATTGTGTGGTGGAATACTGACTGTACCGAGAATGGAGGGAAGCGGACCGACGTTAGAGAGACAGAAAACAGAAATTGAGATAAGAAAGATCATATCGACTCACAAAACCATGACTGAATCACACCACGACACGGTCGAACCAGAACCGCTAAACACTGACATCGCACGCCATATCGTCTCGAACACGTCCGATACGTACGTCGATCTGGTTGAACTGGGTGAGGGAGATAGTCCTTGGCTCGCAGTGGTCCAGATAGAACGTGATGGAATCGTGTTTTATTCCGATTCCGTCGAATACTCAGAGGCATGGCAAGGTGCTTTTCCGGAAATCGTCGACAAAGCTATCTCGATGCTCGAGAAGGAGTTTGCAGAGCATGATCGCCGGGACCTTGATCCCAAAATCTCGTACGATCCAAGCCACGATCCGATCTTCAACGAAACGTTCGATGACCGCACCGATTTCGAGGTGTAGACAGACAGCACACTTGACTTGTACGGTAAGCAAGCCTGATACCATGACTGAAGAAACAAGGACACTCCAATGCAAGAACTGCGGGAATAAGAAGGAATGTAGCCTATTCCTCCGACCATATATGTGCTATTCGTGTGGTGCTTTCCCCACATGGGAAGAAGTGAGTGAAGTTGAGTTGTTGAGCGAAGATGAGGTTAGAGAACGGCTGAATCAGACTTGACTATCACACTGAATACGCATGAGCAGTATCCAAGAAACCAGAGTTCGACAAGCGGTCACGGCGGGCTACGCCATCGGTACACTCGTAGTCTTCAGACTCAGTGTAGCGTGGTTCATGCTCGTCATCCTCAACGCGCTCTCATTCGGTGCACTCGGGATGTTCGTCGGCGTGACTCTGTTCGGTGAAGGCGTGAAGGCACTTGTCGTCACAGTAGTAGGCTATATTGCGACCATCGGAACACTCCATGTAGGTGGGATGTGAGACAGACGCTTGACTACTCCCCCGCAGGGGAAAGGTGAGCCGAACGCTTAACACGCGTTCGCCCGAACATGGTCATAGAGACTCCAATGAGTGATCCCGATACAGACGATACTGAACGGTACGCTCTCGTAGACAGCCACGGTCGTATCCCGTTTCACAACGGCTACGAGGATGTCCGAACCGCCCACAAAGAGGCCGAAAGAATTGGGAAGGACCATCCACGAGAGAGTCCCGAGACGGTCAACGTCATCAAAACCAGCGGTTCAGAAAGCGTCACGTTTCGTTCCCTACACACGGAAATTGAACAGACCGATGCGTCCCACCCTACCGAGGACTGAGAGTTGAACATCCCTAGCCATGGTGAGCAACAATTCGAACGATGTCGACGAGTGCGGTACCGAACAGAAGCGAGAGGAGTACAGGAAGGCCATGCAAGAATTGGCGGAAGCCAAACTCGAAGACGACGACCGGCCGAAGCTCCGCGGCGACGGAATGCCGGAAGGCTCGCCCCCACCAGAGGTGCTCTAGATGGACCACGAGTATAGCGTTTCCCAAGAGGATGCAATTGCATCGCAATTCTACGTCGCCGAGGTAGTTCAATCGCATCCCTCAAGAGGTGCGGAGGTCGGCGATAGAGAATTAATCCTCGCCGACAGTTATCTTCGGACAGGCTATACGAAAACGTCCAACACGTACGGCGGGAACGTTCCGCCAAAGAAGTTGGAGGTGATCGGTGGGCCGTTCGAGTGCCCGCCAATGCCACACGTGCTTGCGCTTGGAATGTGGTTGAAAGAGGAGCGGCCGAAAGAACCGTGGGATCTCTATTCCGGCGACAGCGACGCGTGTTGAGCTAGTAGCGCGGGAGGTCGTCGGCGATGTCGATGGCGATGATCTCTTGTTTATCGGCACTGAGGGCAGCATGGCCGACGACGCGGTGATCGCATGTCCCGCGCAGAGAGTCTAGCAGGGCGTCTTCGTCCGCGTCGACGCGGGCCATGACGTCCGCAAGATAGGAGTAGCCGCCGTGGGGCGTGTAGTCGGCCAATCGATAGGTGATGTGGTTGCCGTCAGTGGTGACGGCCCAGATCTTGTCGGTGACGGTCTGTTCTTGTGCCTCGCGTTCGCGTCCGGTCTTGGAGTCGGTGTGTGCGACCATGGTTAGGGGTTTGATCTGAGACAAGGGTTGTGTAAGTCCCCTCGCCGTACTTCCAACCACAACGGTATACACCATAAAGGTGTGGATTCAAATTATCTACTGTATGTGGGGATATCGTATGAGTGGAGTTGTGGCATGGTCCAGAAACTCAGTTGTCATGTCCGCCCCAATATATTTAGTTGTGGTGTTCGAACAACTTTGTATGTCGAGCCAACACTGGGCGGCGGACTACTTCCCGCAAATCGAATCGATGACGGAGAACACAGGTTGGGACTTCACGCGTCCAAGCAGCGAGCGTGGGCCGGTCGTTTGCAACCACGAAGACGGGTCCGAACTCTCATGGACGGATTCTCGCGGTCGCACTGGAACCCTGCGTGTCGAGTATCAGCCCGCGGACGGCACTCGTGCGTTCAACGAGGATGGCATCTCGTTCGGCGACCCGGATAACGCCATGGAAATGTTCGAGCACATCCTCACAAAGCACGCTCGCGACAACGAGTAGTCGTCGATGGCCACTGCTGTCGTAGGAGAGGCAAACAAATGTGCTTTTTTGACTACTGTTCAAGCGTGAACGGCATATCTGGGTCCTGAAGGTGGTCCGTGAACGTGTCGTTGGAGATCATCGTGATGTCGTCTTGGGTGACGGTATCCCAGTCCGCGGACGCAGGGATCAGTGCGATTTCATCGTCAGTTGTTTCGTCGAGCCACATGATGTATTCGGTGCCGTTCCAGAGGACACTGTATCGAGGATTGTGACGGAACGTCTCGGCGGTTTTGTCTTGGGAATGCATGGATGTGGAGTCTGGTGGATTTGTTGTCGGGTCGTCTTGTTGCGGAACTGCTATTCGAGAGGGAGCGTGTAGATGGTTGTATCGGCGTTGTCGTGATCGGTCTGCGACCATTGCAGCGCTTGATCCGAGCGGTTTGGACATGTTGCGGTCGGAAGCAGAGCTTCGACGCCCGTGTTGGGGTCGCGGATGTGGAGCGGAGAGTCCTGTTCGTAGTTCATCGCGGAGAGCATGTCTCCGTGCGGTTTGTCGAAGATGTCGAGGAGGAGGTCAAGTTCGCGGGCGGGAATGATCGTGTCCGTCTGAGCGCCCGATGCGGGGTTTTGGACGCGCCCATTGGGGTCGGAGACGGTGGATTCGGTCGTGACGATGTAGACGGCTTTGTGCGTATCGCCGGGGGTTCGATAATGGGCGGGGACGAGTGCGGTGGGCGTGACGGTGAGGTCGGCACCGCTGGGGAGTGGGGTCCAGTCGCGGTCGCCGAGAACGCCCCAACAGGGATATGGGCTGGCGTGCACCGCATCGTGGAGTGAACAGTTTTTGGTGCCAGTGTCATCGAAGAGGCGGGCGGAGTGGGCGCAGCGGAACTTGGCGAGCATGATATCGCGGTGATCGTAGTTGTCGAAGGGATCGATATCGGCCGTGCGGATCGCCTGCGCGGCTTCTTTTTTCTTTGACGGGAGTCTGTGATCGACTTGTTCGTTCAGGACGAAGTCCCGAACCAGTATCGTCCCGTTCATCTGCTGGGCGGTACTCTTGCCAACGCCCGGAATCTCCGTCACTGGGTCGGTGCCTGTCAGCGTCATATGCGATTCAACGACGCCCAGACCCTTAATACTACTGTATGGAGTGTGATGTGGTCGTCCCCTCCGCGATTCGGGGAGACGGAGGACGCTACTTGACGGAGTAAACGGTGCGCTGGGTCTTGAAGTCGCGGAAGTCGTCGCGGTCGACTTTGAACGTGGCCATGTCTCGCCACGTCTGGGTCGGGCGAACGACGTAGACGCCCGTGTCGAGTCGGGTCGTGGTGTCGGCCCCGACTTCGTCCATGGCGGCTTGCTTCGTGTCGAACGTGTCGAGTGGGAGTCCGTTCTCGGGGCGGTACTGGCGGTCGGTCGGCGGGATCATGACTAGGCGGTCGACGACTTCCGAGCGGACTGCCCCCTGTCGGTCGGAGACCATGCGTTCTTCGTCGCGGCGGGCGGTGAGCGCGGTGAGTTGCCAGTCGCCGTCGTCGGTGCGGACGATCCCGTAGAGGGCGAGATCGTCGGTGTCCGCTTTCTCGAGGGTGGCGGTGCGAACCGAGATCCGGTAGAGGTTTAGCTCGCGGTTGCGGCGCTTGCGGTCGCGGGCCATGCGCCGCTTGCGCTGCCCTGCGCTGCGTCCTTCTTTCTGTGCTTGCGTCTGGTAGCCGCGGCCGCCTCGTCGAACCATACATGACCGCTCAACGCCCACCCACTTAACTTCTATTCACTAACTTCTGACTATCGGGTACCATCAGCATGTTATAGAACGATCTGAGAATCGAGATCGCCGATATACCCTGTGGTTTAAGTGTATAGTTCCCGAACGGACAAGTATGCCGTCAGTTGATTCCGAACGAATTGGGTCCGCGATCAGCGGGTTCGGCCTCATCTTGTTTGCCCTCGCATACGGGCATGCGACGATCCTGCTTGGCACCGCGCCGCCGACCAGCCACCTCGCAGCCGCCACGGTGGGCACTCTGCTCTGGGGCATCGCCGATTGGCGCTGGCGATCCGGGCTCGCGGTGATATCCACACTTGCGGCGACGATCCTGTTCGTCAGCCACCTGCTGTTGCTCCTCGATCCCCTCCTAAACGGCTACGAACGCCTCGCGCTCGGTCTCGTCGGCGGTGTCGTCCTTGTCGTCGGAGGGATCTCTGCATTCCGCAGGCTCCGCGGGAAGGTTTCGAACAACACACACGACGTTGAGACGGTGAAGCCGAACCAGTAGCGGAAGCCCACGACCGTGTTCGCTGTGCGTGACCGAGTACGTGGAGTGCACCAGAACACAAAACACCCAAGGCACTCCAGACTAGGAAGATAGTCAGAAGTAGCATGAACAAGAAACTCAGAAAGTCGTGCGATGAATGCGGACGCCTCCTTGCGATTGAAGAGCATGCCCCCGATTGTCCACGTTCCGACGAAAACGACAATACGGGACAGGAGTGATTACTCCTCAGAGGGTGCGTCTGGAACCGAGGTGACTCTTGTCACGCCCCCATCCAGTGGTTACTGCAATCCGTCACTAGGTGCATCTGGAACATCAGAGGGTTTCGGCGGAAGATCGTGGTTATCGTCACTGCAAACCTCTACGGGTGCATCTGGAACTGAAGTCCTCTCTCGGACGAGGCCTGCTTTGCGTTCACTGCAATCCGCTACTGGGTGCGTCTGGAACTTCCCACCGACCGCCATTCACTCCGGGAGGTCAGAGGCTGCAATCCCATCACGGTGCGTCTGGAACCATACGAGGGTTCTGCGTCAGAACTGTTAAGCGTTGGGGCGCATCTGGAACAGTGAGAGCCCGTTCGTCGTGGTCGATGGCCTTAGCACTGCAACCCCAAAAAGGGACATCTGGAATTTTGATTGTCTTTGATCCACATCTCCAGCCAGAGGCTGCAAACCCACAAGGGTGCATCTGGAAAACTGAACTTTGTTTTCACGGAGACAACGATCTCCTCGCTACAATCCTCAGGGGAGCGTCTGGAACGGAACCGCCGACGAAGCCGGTGGGCGTAGGAGTGCAAGCTGCAATCCTCCAACGGTGCGGCTGGAACTCAATCCGGAGACCGCCATTCAAACCACCTTCAGCACTGCAAACCCATACGGGTGCATCTGGAACAGGGTCAACGGGGTTTCGTCAGTAAGTGCCCCGAGACTGCAATCCCAATGGGTGCATCTATAACCGTATCACTCTCGCGCCTTCGCGTGTTCCTGTTCTTGGCTGCAATCCGTCACGGATCGTCTGGAAATCGCTGCGAACAACCTCGCGTTTCAGTCGAAACCGTTGCTGCAAACCCACACGGGTGCATCTGAGACAATCGCCCGACTTGCGTGGACCAGTGCCATGCTGACTGCAATCCCCCACGGGGCATCTGAAACACATCTGACTGAAGAACGCTGACGCATGTTAGCGGACTGCAAACCCACTGGGTGCATCTGGAATCTCTCCCATGCCGCGCGACCGTCAATGATTTTACGTTACTGCAATCCTCCAAGCGGTGCGTCTGGAACTTCCCATCGACCGCCATTCACTCCGGGAGGTCAGAGGCTGCAATCCCCCAAGCGGTGCGTCTGGAACCATGCGAGAGTTCGGCCGCTCCCCAGTTAAGCGTTCGGGAGGTACTGCAACCCTCCACGGGGCGTCTGGAATTGATGGACTCTCCAGAGGATTCGTCCCACGAGGTGCTGCAAACCCACAAGGGTGCATCTCAGACGATAATCCAACCACTACGGTGTGGCGAAGTCGCGGCTGCAATCCCACACTGGTGCATCTGGAACTGGTTCTCATTGCATCTCTGTGGTGGGTTCGACACCGCTGCAAACCTACAAGGGTGCGTCTGGAACTTGGGTGACTGTCTGGAAGTCGTGCGCACGTCTGACTGCAATCCTCCACGCGGTGCGTCTGGAACCATGCGGGGGTTCGGCGGCTCTCCAGTTAAGCGTTCGGGGAGAGCCGTCCAGACCCATCGAGATCAAATTAGTTGATACTCGTCGTTTCGTGGCTCCATAATGTCCCCTTTTTCCATGAGCTTTTCAAGTGTCTGATCGAGTTTCTCTTCGTCGATATTGTTCTGCTCCATCGTGTCGGCGAGATCTTCGAATGGAACAGCCCCATCGTGTTCATCCATAAGCATGCTGAGGACTTCTTTTGTGTACTTGATCCGATCCCGCTGGGATTGCGTCGGGCCAGATTCGAGAACGTCCGCGTCAGATTTCTCTTCGGGAAGAGTACGGGGTTGTTTGAGAAGAACCCGCTCGATGAGCGCCATATCGTCGTCAGACACCGCCTCGCTGTGGCGGGCGCGGGCTGCCGCTCGGACGAGATTGGTAAGATCCGTATGCTCTATCCCCGCGGGCGGGATGTCTTCACTCCCCTTCAGTACGACCTCGTTATGTTTGATTTTGAACGACTCCCGTATTCGGTAGAGTCGCGCGTTTATCTGATCGCTGATTGTTGGGTCGTAATTGTTTGCGGAGTCGATGGTGGCCTTGGCGTCTGCTAGATCAGCAGTAGGCGTGTTACTCTTAGGTAACGGGGCCGCATCGACGGACGCGACGATGACATCGAATAGGCTCAACGCATTAGGCGAAAGCGGGAGTTGGCTGCCAACCGGTTGATGCCGGTCAAAGAGCCCATGTTCTGGAGTGGAAACCGCAAAGATTGTTCCGTCCCACTCATGGATTTCTTGAGATTTTGTGTGGTTGTAGTCCCCCCGTACCATCGGACGATACATATCGTCGAAATTGCGGATCTTGTGAGGATTGTCTACTATAAGAACGTCTTCATCGCCTAGCGTCTTGAGTATCGTGTTTACCGTCTCGGAACTGCCGTCAAGATACAGTGACTCCGTTATGGATTCTACGCGGTCGGCAAGTTCTGCTTGGCTCTCGCGGTTCATCCATTCGGCAATTAGATATGAATGGAGTCGATCATCGCCGTCGCAGAGGGAAAGCGCGAGGAGCGTCTGTGCTCGATCTGATAGTTCGAGATCTGCGAATAATTCGTGTCCAATCCGCTCTGCCGGGTGGTCTCGCTCGTCCGAAGCCATAGCGAGGCGTACTTCTCCAACCCACATAAGCAGTGTGGACTCCCCTCAACGGCGAGGTTTGAAGAATAACATTTACTATGCATGCCGCCGTTTGTCGAGACACGCATGAGCGAGCTTGAGATTCATAACCAAACGGAGGAGACATGGCCGTTTGTATGGACGACAACAGTTGGGGAATATATACTTGAGGAGCCAATTGACCCAACGGATGATCTCGCGGAGCGGTTTCAGGGGACACGAACGCTCGAGCCGCTGGTGAACGATAAAACAGCACTGTTTTGCAAGGAGTGTGGAGAATATTGTATCGAAGATAGTGATGAGATCACGCTAGTGATTGAATTCCAAGAATCGAGCCCGTTCACCTATGGTGTACAGTGTGCGTATAATCGGGGGCTGTACTGTGCGTCGCATGATCCACCTCTCGCGGTCGCGACACTCCGTCGCCCACGCCCCGTGTGGCAATTCACCGAGGAGTGTGAGGGAGACGTTCACACATATTCCGGCCAAATTGAGATCGTGGAGGGGTACAATCCAGCCATAATTGGAGAGCCAAACCGAATCGCCGTATATCGAGAGATGACGCATTCGGCACAGTATCCAGTCTCGAAGATGGCTCCACCGAGCGATGCTGTCGTGCGAGAGGTTGGATCGTATGTGTACGGGAAAGGGGCTGTTCAGTCGGAGATCTCGGTGTCCGAAGTATCCGAAGAAGTGTCTCACTCGTGGGCCGTGGTGAAGCGGGCAATGTACGTGCTTGCGGAAGATCAATCGAGTAGCGTGTGGTGGTGTGGGAAAAATCGGGTGACTGTTTCTGGGGGAGATTGAAACTGGCGATTCACCCTATCTGTCGGAATTGTCCGATTTCCATGCCTTCCATGCGTCGGAGATTTCGACGTTATTGAACTCCCCGCTGTGATACACAAGGGTATCGTTGGTTCGACGGTTTCGTTCCGTTTTTTCGCCTCTCGAAGCAGGGGTTACCGTGTTTGATTCAATGGATTCGACGTTGTCGGCGAATAGCACCATGTCATTCCAGAGAACTTCGTCAGTGTATTCCGTAACTCGCTTCGCGTACAGCCAGTCTTTGTCTGGATGGCGTAGCACGTATTCGACGCGGTGTACGGCCCCGCTGACCGTTCGGATCTCGACTTGATTTAGATCGTCCCGGGAGAGATCTTCGAGGTCTGGTTCAACAAGGTTTTCGGTGGAAACGCGTTCGTCCATGAGTACTACGAGGGGTGTTGGTCATAAGTGACTTTGGTTATTTTCCGAGAGCTTGAGATCGCGAGCACAGAAATATTTAGAGGACCGTGAGAAACCTTTATGGTGGATACCGTTGTAGGATGTGGTAGAGCACGCGCAAGGGGAGTGAGGCGCTATAATTTCACCCCCTTTCTTCTTCCAATCATGTATTTACTATGCGTGGGTTTAGGTCAGGTGGAGTGGGTATTTGGCACTCGATGAGATGAATACACAGCCCAAATAACGGGTTTACGGAAGAGCGAGGAGAAAGCCCCGCCGTTTACGGCGGGGATGAATCCGACACAACCTACGGAAGCCACTCGATAGCGCTCGGCCGCAATCCCAACGTTTACAACACAAGAAACCGACATCTACTGCGTGAGCGACCGACCACAACGCACCAACGAGTACACTGCCACACCCACCACTGAACGGTATCGGCAGTGCCTGTTCGAGTGGTTGGTCGCCCACGCCCCCTTGTGGAATCAGATCAACTACCGACGCCGACAACAATACTTCGATGAGGATGGTGACGTCTGGGCCGCTGACTACACGGACCTCTACGACGAGTATGCGCCCGTCCTCGGGAAAGCCGCCTGTCAACAGGTCGCCCGCAAAAACAGCGAAGCATGGCGCAGTCACTTCGACCTCCTCGACACATACTACTCCGACGACCCCTCGGTCACGGAGAAACCCAGTCCACCCGGCTACTGGGGCAATCGCGACGACGGCTACGAACTCCACGGTCTCGTCCGCAACGACCTCTACACGTTCGACTGGAACGAAGACAGAAGCACCCTCGAATTCGGCGTCGGCGACGTCCTCGAAGAGAAATACGACTTCGAGTATCAAGAACGCGTCACGTTGGAAGTCCGCGGTAACCCGCAATGGGATGGTGACGACGCGCGGTTAGAACTCGTCTATGACGAGGCGGCAGACACGCTTCGTGTCAAGCACCCAGTTCGCATACGGCCAGACAACCTCCGCGAACAGCGACTGGATGCATATACTCACACACTCAACGCCGAGAACACGACGCACTCTGCCGCCATCGATGTCGGCGCGAACAACACGCTCGCCATCGTCACCAGCACCGGGGACACCGCGGTCTATCACGCCCGCCCGGAGTTCGACCAGTTCCAAGCGCTGTCCGCGTTAATAGCCGAACTGCAATCACAACTCCCTGACGATCAGTACACAAGTCAACGGATTCGACGCGTGTACGATGAGCGTGGGGAGAAACGCGACCATAGTCGGGATGCCGCGGTGAAACATGCGTCTGAGTGGCTCTTAGAACGGAACGTCGACACCGTGTACGTCGGCGACCTGACTAATGTGTTGGACGCGCATTGGTCGGCGGCGGTGAACGAGAAGACGCACGCGTTCTGGTCGCACCGACAGTTAATCGAGCGCATCGATCTTACACTCGGTGATGTCGGTATCACCGTCGAGCAAGTGAGCGAGTTTGATTCGAGTAGCGAGTGCCCCAAGTGTGGAAGCGATGATGTGACGCGAGCGGGCGATTCGTTCCGCTGTCATGCGTGTGAGTTAGACGCGCATAGTGATATTGCAGGGGCGTGGAATCTGCTACAAGCTGAAGTTGGGCCGATGGCGCGGCCCGCTGCCCTCTCTGCTGAACGCGGGAGGGACGTACCCGATAACACGGCGTGTGATGGGGCGTACTGGGAGTGGAATGGACACGATTGGATACCCTGTCGTTTTGGGGAACACTCGTATCCGCTCGACCAAACCAGTATCAGCGAACCCGCAAGTTCACAGCCGGGGTAATCAGTCTGGCCGGATTGCCCACGGAGGAATCCTCGCCCTTCAGGGCGGGGAGGACGTCAATGGCGTGTGGCGCGTGTGGATTTGAAGGGCATGCTGATGTGGCGGGGAGTGAGAATTTCCTCGCATCGGTGATCGCCGAGGAGGGATTGGACGTGGAGTTGGAGTTTGAGGTATACGATACCGAAGGGCCGATGGCTCGGCCCGCGGCTCGCGGGCAGAACAGCCCAAGAGACGGACACAGTGGAGTGCCGTGCCTCCAGTGGGACGACCACGCGTGGACGGTCAAACACGCTGGTCACGGACGGGCGACCGTCAAGACCAACGAGGACCCCGCAAACCGGAGTACTCGAGAGAGGAACTTTGCCTCAACGTCGGCAGCAGACCGACGTACCCACCGAGGAATCCCACGACTTTAGTCGTGGGAGGAAGTCAATCCGGGCGCTATCCCAGCGATCCCTCGCACTTGGTCGTTGAGGGGCGCAAGGTACAGGCAAATCGGCACGTGTTCAGTGAACAGGGTCGTCACCTTGGAACCGTCGAGTCGATCACGGTTGAACTCGACCATCCGTCTGCTGTCGAACTGGTCACGGACAGCATGGATTACGACGTGGATCGGAACGACGACTACGGCATAACCATCGTCCAAGGGTGGGATAGCGCCGTGATCGAGGAGCAAGGATTCATCGACGGTACTATGTCGGTCCGCCTCGAACACGTATAGAGGCTAACGCTTTTGTACGTATCGGTCGATGGAATATGTATGTCCGAAAAGACACTCCGAGAACTGTATCAGAAAGCAGAACAGCATGCCGAGGCCGGACGCGGGCCAAGTGAGGAGTATTTGCCAACGATTGATGACCTGTTTGACATCGGAGGGGACAAGGTGCATTTTCACATTGATAATAGCCCGGCTATCTACTATGACATACGAGAGGGCGGTGACGACCTTGTCTATGTGAAAGGCTACGAGGACGATCTTGGAGAGGGGGTGCATCCGAGTGAGGTAGTCACAGAAGATCAGTTTGTCGACCGCGTGCAGCAGATGCTGTCCGACGCTAACGAACGACTTGAGGGTAACAGGTAGGAGTCTAGTTTGTTCAAAGAACATGATGGTACCTATTCGTTCGTGAACGCGTTGCGTTCTGCCCCCTCTGCGCGCCGAAGGTCGTGAATTTCTTTGATCCGCCACCAACCAATGATGTCGGGTTGTGGTCGTTCAAACTCGAATGTGGCGGTGACGTAGTCGTATTCCGAGAGGCGGCCGAGCTTTTCACCCAGTTCACTGTCCGGGTCGATATCGTCGACCCTCACGTTCATGGCCGTATGGGTTCCTTGGGTAAGCAGGAGCGTTTCCCGCTCGGGGTTGATTGTATCAATTTCCACTTCTGCGGTGGCAGTCTCACCATCTTCGAGTTTAGACATTGAGTGCGCAAGACTACGGACTCCCAGATAGTATGCCTTGGGATTCACTGTTCCAGCGTACAGCTCGCACGGATAACGCCAACCATTATGTGTCTAGTGTCCGTACACCCCCACGGATGCCCCGTTTTGAATGGGAGGAGACTGATCAGACGGTGAACGGGCACGTCATTGAGCAGAAAGTCCGGTATCGGCGGAATCCCGGCGCGGATTATGGCGGGAACCACTACACGCGTGACGCGGAGTTGGAGGAATACCGCTGCCAGAATTGCGACCGCGCGGCCGAGAAACGGTTCCATTTTGCTGAGGAGATGCCGCCGTGTGAACTGGTCCCCGAGGAACGCGAAGACGGGTGAACCAGCGATTTGATTCAATCCTTGGAGGGTGTGATATAACGTGTCGAACTGAATCTCCTCGAGTAAGTTATCGAGATTTCAATCCTCTGAGGTAGTCGTATAACGCTGTTCTCTTGTTGAAGTGGCTGCGTATCCTCATTTCAATCCTCTACGGTTGTAGTGGAACGCTACTTGTCAGCGTCGTCCTCTCGCGCGTCCATGTTTCAATCCTCCGAGGTAGTCGTGTAACTGATCTATCTGCCAAAGACGTCCGCGCTCAACTGGGATTTCAATCCTCCGAAGGTGGTAGTGGAATTGACACTGCCGTTACTGAGCATGCTGCACCTCATGTATTTCAATCCTACGTGGTAGTCATAGAACATATCGAACAAGCCGACCGTGAATACCGACCGACAGTATTTCAATCCTATGAGGTTGTGCTGGAACTCATCACCTCCAAATTCTCCGGCCGATTATCCCAAGATTTCAATCCTCCGAGGTAGTCGTGGAACTTACCAACTGATCGATCAGCCCCTTGCCTTCAGGTGGTTTCAATCCTGCGTAGTTGTAGTGGAACGCGGTGGTTGTCCATGCAACGGACGACCTGCTGCATGTTTCAATCCTCTGAGGTCGTTGTGGAACGTGACAATTAGCGACATCAGCAACAGAATAACCGTATTTCAATCCTCTGAGGTCGTTGTGGAACGAGTGTAGCAGAAACCCGCAGCGGCGACCATCACATATTTCAATCCTACGAGGTCGTTGTGGAACCATGGGGATATTGCTTGGTATACGTGTTAAACCTTATGTTCTCAGCCCCAGTGTATCATCAACCTCCAATCCCTAGCAAACCCCCCGGAGGTTGACGTTCTGTGTCTCTGCAATATCACTCGTATAGGTTATTGCTCAAGTTGGAGACGTGGTTCGTCAGGGGGTGTAACAATTTTTGCGGGAGATTTCGCGTGGGAGTCCATGTGTTGGATGAATTCAAGGAGGTGGTCTGTGTTGAGAGTGGTGACGGTATCGATGTTGCTTTTTCGGATTGAATCTGCAAGGATTTCCATATCAAATCCAGTGTATCGGTAGTCGTAGTATGATTCAGAGTAACTGGTTCCGAAATTCCGCATGACAATGTCGATCTCGTCGGGATTGTCTCTGGCCGTGGTTAATACGTACGGTGAAGTGCCATCGGCGTCAGCGTCTAATTTGTAGTGGGCGAGTGCTGTAATCAGGCTGTATTCCGTTATCTGGCTGGTGGTCCCGGTGGGGTATCTAATCGTAGCAGATTCGCCGCTTCCACGGAGGGAACATAGCGTGTCGGTACAATCCTCAATCAATTGGAGTAAGCGGCGAGTATGTTTGTCGGGTTTCTGGAAGGCGTTATTTGATTCAGTGGCCGTGTTGTCGAGGAACTGTTTCCATTTTGGGAACGTGGTTGTAGATGCGAAATCAGAGTAGACTTCGTCGGTCATGTGTCTGTCGGCGTTTGTTCGCTTGTAGACGCTCGTTGCGGCGCGCATTCCGAGGAGATTGCGAATACGATGCGTACTGTGGAACGGGTTTTGGAGCGACTGATAGATATTTTCAATAAACTCAGTATATGGCGCGGGTCCGTTGGTCCATCCAATGTCGTTGAGGTTATATACGTGTACAGTCGCTTCTGTTTTTCGCCCGGCTCGACCGATTCGTTGGACAAATGCGGGGGCGGTCGCTGGTGCGTCCATATACAAGGCGTTGATATCGAAATCTAAGCCGACCTCTCCCTTGCTTGTTGTGTTGAGGATGAAGAATTCGGTGGTGTCGTCCTGTGTTTCGGCTCGGGTGTTATACCCGTTATCGGTTTTCATGTGATTGTGTACTCGAGGGTGGTTTTTGGCCACGAATTCATCAAACAGGTTACTTTCTTTTGCACTGTTAAAGATTACCGTGACTGACGGCTCCGACACTGTTTCGGCGGCGTTTACGTGGTTCTCGAGGGCGTTCGACACCTGCGTCTTGTAGGAGTACAGCGATTTCGTAAATCGCTTGACGGTTGTCTCGTGTCGGAATTGATCCCCTCTGCCGACAGGGTTGATTGGCGTTGATATTCGGCGTGTTGAGATGCCCAGTTCGTCCTCGATAAACGAGAGATATTGTTCGTTGGGTGTCGCTGATGAGAGAACGAGGTTTGGTGCTTTATCGGTGAATTCTGTTCGATCACAGAACGCTTTCAGCTGGAGCAGTATGCCGCTGATCTCGAATGCGTCGTAGAAGTGGAATTCATCATAAATAACCCCTGATACATTGTCGAAGAAACTGGTTATGAGCTTCTCATACGGATCAGTGTATTGACCCTGTAGAATGGATTGCAAGATATCGGGGTTTGTGAGTATCACGTTATGCCTGTAGGGGGGCGAGGCATATTGGGAAAGTTCGTTTGTCCGCTCGATACCGCTTCCAGACAGTGTTCCCCCGTCGATGATAACGGGATTGACGTTCTCCATCTCGTCCAGTACGGTTTTCTGCTGGGCGAGGAGAGCGTTAGTGGGATAGATGATGAGCGTGGGGCGGGCAGTTTGAGTAATAAGGTCGCAGAACGAGGCTGTTTTCCCGCTACCGGTCGGGGCTTCGAGGATTGCTATCGGCTCGGATTGTGGTTCATTGCACCACTCGACAAACTCCCGCTGGAACGTCCGAATCGTTGGGTATGGGAACGAGTCGGGGGCAGGCTCTGTGGGCAGTGCGGCTCCAGAGACGGTGAGTTCGTCGGGAGGGTTCATTTATGGAGTTCGTTGGATTCGATGATCTCTGTTGCAGATGGTGTGTCGATCTCAGTGTATCGATGGAGTCGTGGGTCGCTCCCGCAGTGGTATCCTCCGGCATTTTCGAAGAGGGTACGGAGGTCTGACTCGGGAGTATCGTATACGTTTTTCAGCATGAACTCGTTTAGGTCCGTTGTATCTGCTGTCTCTGTTTCCCGTGCGGTGACCTCCCCAGTTCGTTTGATCCCCAGTTCGAATCGCAGTGTGGGCGGGAGGTCCTCATCGGTCCACACTGTGAACTCGAACGTTGATCCGGGGGAGATCCCTGAGTAGTGTCGGAGTTCTTGCCAACCAGCATCCGACTTATCAATGATTTTTGGGAACGCGTGGTTGTAGGCTCCAGATATTCGTTGGGCAACGGCTTTATCACCAGTTTTGATATTATATTCTTCAGTATATGAGGTGCTACGGAATGTTCGTTCCCCTGCGTCTGCATCGAGTGGCCGAATGTCAGATGCAAACACAGGGAGATCTCGAAGAGGTTGATAGTTGCTTTGCGTGGCATCGTCCCCTGTGAGGACATAGTGTTTGTCTAGGTCGAAGTAGTTGTATCCGAGGGCGTACGTGAGTGCTGTCGATGAGAGGTATGTATCAGTTTTGATAATAGACCCCTCGACGCTCGAATAAAATATCGGTCCGTACGCTGTCACCTCGTATGTTCTCGGTTTCATGGCTGGCTATTCGTTGTATACGAGGGTGTCGTATGCCGATTGGGTGAGGTCCTGAAACTCGTTAAATACGAGTTCGTCCCCTTCGCTGAGCCGAGCGGCCGCCTCGAGATCGTGGTACCAGTCGGGAAGCGATTCAAACCCGAGGGAGTCGCTGTAGATTGTCCAATGTTGTTCTCGAGTGTCCTCGAGATAGTGTTTGACACTACCCGATGTGGAGCTATCTTCTGAATGGTAGTCCATCAATAGCTCTCCAGACGCCAGTGTTACCGGGTGCGGACTCGTAATCACCGCTAAGATTTCGTTTTCGATATTCTTGGCGTTCCTTGTTTCCCGGGCCCCGTAGCTCGCTGTGTTCAGGATATTGTATAGCACGTAGAGAAGCATTTGGGGGGTTCCTGCTTCGAGTGAAACGAAACTAACGAAATTGTTCCCGGGGCGGACAGGGACGATGTTATACAAGGACGAAGATTGTTCCCCCTCCGAGTTTCGCATCGTGCCGCTCTCATAGACCGCATTTCGGACTTCTTTATCGACGAGGTCGTACGGATTCATCGAATACGCGTATCCTGTGATAACGTGGGACTTGATGCTGTATGTCTCGTCGCCAGTTCCAGCTTCCCCATAAGTGAGCGTATCCATATTCACCGACTGGACGAGGCTTTCAGGTTCATTGTACGCATGCTCGGAGCTAATGAGGGCCTCAGGGATTTCATCTTCTGCCCACGGCTTCAAGTCGGCGAATTTGTCCGAGAGATACCGGAGTAGGTGAAGCCCCGACTGTCGTTCTGGGGCGATGAATTTCTCAGGGTTAACCTGCGCATGGAGGGTCCCATCAAATTCCTGCGTTTCGGCCCTATCTGACTCCGAGTTACGGAACAAGACGGGGGAGACGACTTTTCGATTTACGACTAGTGTTACGCTGGGCTTTTGCGTTCGATACTTGCTGAAACCGTCAGTTAATCCGGTGTCTGGGTACATGTTGTGGTTCTCCGTTGTGTGGTGGGCGTGATATAGCTTGGTTACGCGTTGAGTTCAACCTTGTACGCGAAGTGGTACGTATCGACCAGTGAGTTTTGCCAGTCGGACACGTCCTGCAGACTGAGCAGCTCTCGGTCCGACAAATACTCGACTAATTCCGATGCAAAGGCTTCCGCCTGTTCGCTTGTGACGTTTCCCGAGTACTCTTTCCGCTCTGCTTCTGACAGTGCTCTACCTGCAATGTGATCAACAAGCTCCTCTCGAGTCAAGTCCTGACTCAGGCCAGTGATAAGGGTCTCCAAACACTCGCGAAACACATCTGTTTGCGCGTGTTTGGACCCATATGTTTCGCCATACAGCTGTATGCCCGTGCGGGCAAGTTGTCTCATACTCATGTATTCGTCCGTGTGATATGTACTCGTATACTCGTTCAGGCTCTTCAACTTTTTCATTGACGTGCGATCCATCGACCCCATCACCTCCGATACGAGCGGGACAAACGCGTCGCGCTCGACCTGAATATATGGGTCCTTCTGTTCAATTGAACCCAACACGTCAAATAGCAGTTGGTATCGTTCCAAGTCGTCATACGTCTCGACAGTGTCCAGTCCGAGTGAAGCCTCGATTCGACTCGGTTCGCTGTCATAGAACACGTAGTCCATGGGTTCGTATCGAGAAAATGGTCTCGATACATGTCCTCGAACTCCTGTTTGGTGGAGGAACTCGAGGATCTGTTTAATGATGTACAGCCGCTTGTTCTGATCAGAACCGCTGTATGCAGCAAAGACCAGTGGAACGAGGCTGAATTGGTGGAACGGTCCATTATGAACTGGCTCCCAGTCCTCTTCCTCAGTCATGCTGGCTATATTCGATCCCCCTAGAGATCCCGAGATAAATTGAGCCTCCAATTGCACGTCGGCGATGAACGTGTCTATGGTCACATACAACATCTCGCCTTCGAAGTCACCCACATTCTCAGGACTCTGTTCGACGAACCCCTCTAGCAGCGAATACTCCAAGAAACAGACCTCGCAGATCCGTTTCTCGTTCTGGTGCGGGACAGTACGCCGTGAAAACCCACCGTTGTTATAGATCGATGTTCGCGGCTTGTAATGGCGTTCAGCTTTACCACCGCAAAGGAAACACGTTGATTTTCCATCTGCGACTTTCAACTCACGGGGCTGTCCGAACATTCGCTCAATAACAGTGAGACTCGCGGAGTCGTCAACCTCCAGATCAGCGTCCACCTTGCCCTCGTACTCTTGTTTAAGACGGCGGAGGTTTGACTCGTATTTATCGAAGTTCCGTGCGAATTCGGCGATAAGGTGGATCTTCACCGATGTCGGGTTCGTCCGTTCCCCAACCTCTGAATATGTCTCCCCAAGGCCGAACTCACACATAATCTTCTCGGTGTCGGCGTCGATGGTAGTCGTCGAGTCAGTGGGCCGAAACAGTACTTTGCATAATTCAGGAACAACATCCTTGTACTCGGATGGGACATGCTCGACCGGCTCGTCGAGCCCTGACCCCCGTTCCAAGAGCGAGGATACTTCCTCATAGATTCTCTCCCGCTTCTGATCCAGTGGGAGGTCAACCATCGCGAGCGAACTGTACTCGAACGTGTTCCACTTAGCTTTCGCGGTAAACGAGAATTGGTCTGCAAGTAACTGCCGAACCCGCTTGTAAGTGTTAGTCTTCAATGTACTCTGGTCGATTTCCGTCCCGAGATACACGATGTGCTGCGGTGTGCTTCCGAAGACTATCCCCTGACCAGATTGTTGGATATACTGTTTAGCCGCGTAGACCGCGACTCGACTGAGCAGCGAATGTTCGACGGGATCGAGGTCGACTCGATGGACTTCAGTATCCCGATACCGATTCTCTAGCTTAGACATACCCGACGAAAAGCCATCGACCGTGAACGCCGAAACAGTCGAATCCGCGAATCGGCAGTATGGCTTCACCGCTTGGGCTTTCTCACGGGCACTCTTTCGTGATTCAAGCGAGTTATCAGACAGTTCTGTCCGCTGAATCAAGTACAAGATGTCATCCCGGTAGTCCTGCAACTCAGCCCCAATGATCTCATCGAACAACCCTTGGAGATTGAAATCATCTGACTCGAGATACGTGTCAAGCGTATCCCCTGTATTTTCAGCAGGCCGACCCGTACTGTGCGAAATGTACTTGTCCACGTCATGCAGTGCAAGCCCCGCGATGAGTAGGCACGCAGATTCAGGATCAACTTCCCCATCCTCTATCACACATCGATCAAACACATAGGCCTTCAGCCCCGCCGACATCACATTTAATAAGTGGGATGAGAGGGAGATCGGAGACTGAGTCCCCTTTCCGCTGTATTGACCTGCGTTCGCCATGATGTTTTCCGCGACCCCATTCTCATCGTAGACACGTCCATTGATGTCCGAAAGGAGGCCGTAGGCTTCACTGATGCGATCCGTGACCATCGTCATGGTGGAGTTCACTGCCATTGTCTCTATATTTCCTCCTTTTCAACAATGTTTGCAAACCCGAAACCCAGCGCATTCCGCCATCCGATCCCCGTATTGAGGAGCAGATCAAGCCACTGTTGCTGTTCCGGATTCGTGATCTTGTACTGGAACGTTGTTTCAGTAACCAAGAACTTTCTCGTATACCCGGTGGAGACGGGTATTTCGAGATAATGGGTATCCCCCAGTTCAACCGATTCAAACAGATCGTTAAACTGCTCAATGGGCGTCTCTCCATGAGCCCGCTCCAGTTTCCGATTCGCGTCTTCAACCAGTTTCTCTCGCATCGGGCGCGGACCATATCGTGGTGTCCAACTGATGCGGTCGGCATTATAGGACTCATCGATCTCATATGCCTCGCGATCATCTTCCCAAAGCGGGATATAAATCCCTGTTGGACAGCGAATCTTCCCACTCGTACCCAGCCCACCAACCGTCGGGTTCAGTGGATTGACCTCTTCAACCTCGAAACTCATATCTCCGATATTAAATTCGGGATTCTCCTCGAGATCAGTGTATACGTCTTCGATAAGGTCTGGGTGTCGGGACGAGATGAGCACCATGGGTTCATCACCGGGTTCGTAATCGGTTCTCGGGAACGGATTCGAGAAACAAAACGGGAACGCCCCCGGTTCGTCGTGAAGCGAGCGCCACCGGTCTGTCTCCTCAAGCGGCCGCCAAACACGACCGCGCAGTTTGTGATGATAATCCGGTTGGTATACGATGTGCGCAGTCGCACCCAATTGAACGAGTAACCTCATATTACCCCCTGACCTATACAGCGTGAAAAACATTACTACTCGCTCTCCCCACTAATGTCATAGCAACGCCACAACAACCCTGTCTGCCACGTTCATGGTTACCTACGGAGGAATCCCAACGGTTGAATCCGTGGGAGGACGTCAATCCCTCAACTGTGCGGTCGCGCGGAGTCCCCTCCCTCAACGAGCGAGTCCACGCGGACGAGCGAAGTAGGGTGAGGTAGTTGACGGTAGTGGTGTACTTCTGGCTGAGGCGGAGGACTGGATGAGTATGTGATTTCAATCCTACGAGGTTGTGCTGGAACGTAGCCCCAGCCCTCGAATTCCTCATTAATAAGCTCATTTCAATCCTACGAGGTGGTTATGGAACAAGACCTCAGCAGGCGATGGGCCGACATTTCAATCCTATGAGGTTGTGGTGGAACGATGAATCATGTAGCGAAGACAGCCTCTCGCCACGTTTCAATCCTACGAGGTGGTTATGAAAATTCTTTGACGTTCTGCTGGGTGATCTTCGCCTCATTTCAATCCTACGAGGTGGTTATGGAACCGAGTTCGTTCCTCCGGAGTCCGAGATCAGCGAGGAATTTCAATCCTACGAGGTGGTGATGGAACGGAGGTGATCCACCCATGCAAGACCTCTACAGATACATTTCAATCCTACGAGGTGGTTATGGAACAAATCTTGTTAGATTGCCAATGCGTACGATCCTGTATTTCAATCCTACGAGGTGGTTATGGAACTGGGTCGTTCAGCGCGACATCGATCATTGCTTGATATTTCAATCCTACGAGGTGGTTATGGAACCATGGGGTAATTGAGCGTATTGTGGTTTAACTCTTGGGTTTTGACCTTCCGATTGCAATCAACCAGCAATAGGGGTCAAACCCCCCGGGGGTCGATTACCACGGGTCGGATTCTCGTAGACGTCACGCAGGTAGCGGGGCGTTGGCCCAGTTGCGTTCGATAACACGGGCGAGAGTATGCGGGCAGACGATATAGTATTTCTGAGCCCCACACGTGCAGATGCGGAACTCGGACGGATGATCGATTACGGGATAGGTCGTTTTCTCCGTAGAGAATCGTTCACGCTTGATGCTGGTGATAAGTTCGGCCACGCTCCCGTCGATTTCTCGCGTGGGATCGATTTCTGCGTCGTGGTCGTCGCCAGTGAGAATTCCATCACTGGGAAAGTCGGCGATTTCGAGGTCGTAGTCGCCGCCGTCGTTGACGGTTTCGACGGCGCGGTCGAAGCTGCTCTTGAACGCCTTGGCGGCTTTGCGGCGCTGGTCGGCGTCGCCGTTTGCGTTGCGGCGGATGAGGGACGCGCCCTCGCGTTTGGCACGCCGAAGATCGTCGTCGCGTGCGCATTCGGCGACGAGAGCGAGCAATTGTTTGCGTAGGCCGAACATCTCGAACTGGTAGTCTTCTGTTTGGCTCATGGTTAGGGGTTGGGTGTCGATCTGAAGCAAGGGTTTCGTGCTATCCCTCGCCCGTACTCCGTACGTCAACGGTATACGCCTTAAAGGTTTCTAAAGTAGTCTAATTAGTGTATGATGATTACTACCTGACCGTCACTACTTGTGAGTAGCTAACTAGTTGGGGTTTGGATTCGGATATTGTCGTCACGAACGGTCTTGTCGATATCTACACCATTATGGTATTCGGCGAATTTGCGGACAACTTGTTCGGCGGCGCGCTTGATACGGTCGAACGTGAGCGTCGTCGCCTCTAGAGTGATGAGGATCGGAGAGTTTCGGTGGCCCGTCAGTATTTGAACGTCGGTGATGGCGGTGCTGGGAGGGTGCTGTTCGAGTCGGGTTTCGATGTCGGACATGGAGAGGTGGGGATTGTCTGGACGCGGATCGTGTAGGACGTCGTGTAATTTGACTTCAATGTGGGTCATGGTTAGGGGTTCGATCTCAGGCAAGGGTTGTCTGAGTTCCCTCGCCGTACTACCAACCACAACGGCATACCCCATAAAGGCACGGATTCGTAAGATCTACTGTATGTTGTGTTCTAATCTCTATCGGAGTCCATGGAGAATACCCGCGGACGTACAGATTAAGATGATTATCCCAACTTTATTGGGGCCGTATGCGTGTGGGGGCGTTTGTGTGTACTGTAATACTGTAGTGCATAGGTGAGGCGGTGCATAGATGCCTCTCTGCTTTGTTCCGCGGAGACGTATAGCTATCATACAGTAACCTTTATGGTGGAAGCCGTTGACGTACGTAGTACGGGCGAGGAAGACGAGACAACCCTTGCCTGAGATCAGACCCCTAACCATGTCCGCTCAGACTGATACCGCGACCGATTCCGAGTTTGCCCGCGAAATCAAGAACGCGTTTGCCGCGCTTGACGCGAGCGATGTTTCCCGCGACTCCCTCAAGACGGCGCTGGACGGCGTTATGTCCAGCAAGTACAACGCCGAGCTGGAGGCGTACGAAACCAACCTTGCCGAGGCGGAAGCGGCGGACGACCCCATCGCGATCAAAACCCACAAGGCCGCCCTGCAAGCGGCGCGGGACGAGCTAGGCGGGATGTTCGCGGCTGGCTACTCCCGCCTCAACCGCGCGCTCGACGCGGTCGAGAACGGGACGATCACCTACCAGTTTGACGACGACACGCTCGTCATGGTGTCTCACAAGGAAGACCGCGAGAACAGCCGCTACGAGTTCACGCCGACCGACGCGGGACACTCCCACTGCGAGTGCCCCGATAAGGTCGAGAACGACACCTTCCCCGTGTGCAAGCACGAAATGGCGTGGATGATCTACCAGATCATGATGGGGGAGATGGTCGCACAGTGCGACCCCGCGTTCGACGGGCAGCGGGCGACCGCCGCCGACCCCGAACCCGAAGCCGACGCGGACGACGCCCCGCTCGCCAAACACTAACGCGAACCGAACCGTTCGGCGCTCTGTTTTCTATCGCGTGGTAGTATCCGTTGGCGTGAGTGTCCGGGCGCGTGTACCGTCGGGGAAATGCAGTACAGTATCACGTTTTGAATGAAGTACCTTTCTGATGTTTTGATGTGTTTAGGGCGGATTCATACATGGTCGCTCATACAGTGGCGCTTATCAATCCGTACCTTTATGGTGTTTACCGTGGTGTTTGGGAGTAAGGCGAGGAAGATCGCATCCTTCGCCTCAGACCCCCTAACCATGACAGCGACCGATTCCGAGTCCGCGACTCTCGCTGAACCCGAATCCGAACCAACCACTGTCGAACCGCGCCTTGACGCGACCGAAGTGATCCGCCGCCTGCCCGAAGTGCGGACGATCACCAACGAACGACTGCGCGCGCTCACAATTGACGCTCTACGGTATACGCCCGACTACTGGTGGAACGTGCCCGCCAGCACGTCGGGGAAGTACCACAACCCGCTTGCGCGGGGCAAACACGGCCTCTGGATTCATACAAAAATGGCGATGACGGCGCTCGAGGTGCTTCTGCCGTCATGGAAGGCGCAGGGCAAGCTTACCGAGTGGGACGCGGATTGTGCCCGCGCCGCTGTTCTGCTGCATGATATATTCAAGCAGGGACTCCCGGAGAACCGCGATCCGTCCGATCCGAATGACTGTCATACCGTCGGCAACCACGACGTTATCGCCGCCGAGTGGCTCGCCGCGCACACCGAACTTCCGGCGGAGGTTATCGGCGCGGTGGAGGCGCACAACGGCCCCGAGGAGTGGGGCGAGGGGAAATCCCCCGACTCCGATCTCGAACAGATAGTTCACATGGCGGATAATCTGGCATCGGAGGAGGATGGCACGTTTGGCGTGTGGAAACCCTCTGATAGACTGACTACGGCTTATCCTGATATACCTCGTTCTGATCTCAGATAGCACAAAGGCAGGTACGCAACCATGAATATCAGTCCAGAACATTTAACACATCTACGCGGCAAACCCTAGTAGTTACAGTGCTACCCTAAGGATTGAAATGGCGTATGGCAGCCCGCTGAGGAGTTGACCGGCACTTTCAGCACTACCTTGTAGGATTGAATTTCGCGGATATCGGATCGTGCTCAGGCTCGAGTATCCTGCGGCGTGATAGCGGAGCTTTGCTGAGCGCCATCCGAGTGTTCCGTGCGGGATACCTCGCGGCTATGCACTGCTGTATTACTGTAATACTATAAAACATAGCTGAGGCAGTCCATCTATACAGCTCATATTTACTGGCTGTCCTGCGCCCCCCGCTGGCATATTGAGGTTTTGATTCTATAATTCGATGATCTATTAATGTTGTAATTTATTCGTGTACCTATGGATTGCGAGAGCGGGTCGACGGAACGCTCCGTATCCCTCATACAGTAGATTTTACGAATCCGTGCCTTTATGGTGGAAGCCGTTGTGGGTTGGAGTACAGGCGAGGGAGATCAGACAACCTTTGCCTCAGATTCAGCCCCTAACCATGACCCGGACTCCCGACCCGATGGCCGACGTGATGGAAGGCGACGACCGAATTAACGCGCTCCCCGAGATCGGCGTGATGGACTGCTATGTCCGCGCTAAGCTCATGCGCTCGCTCATGGACCGCTATCGCAACCATCCCGACGGATTCGACGCCGATGGATTCGAACAAGGGAAGACCGCGCTCATGAACTACAACCATGACGGCGTCCGCTGCTGGGCGCTCGAGACGCCCGTGGCGTCCGACTGGGTCGCCAGCGCCGCCCGGGACAACCGCGCCGAAGACTTCACCGTCACCGTCTTCGACCAGATAACCAACGACGACTGGGATCGCGACAGGTGCATTGCAGTCGCCCGCGAATACCTCACGGATTATCTCTCGGGCAGTCTCGGTATGCCCGATGATGCCGTGATCCGCGAACGTCTCAAGAACTACGATTAACACCCTTGAGAATTTCCTGTCATCCATGTCCAACGAGCAACAATACGAGTACAAAACCGTGGAAGTGCCGGTCTTCGTGAGACACGACATCGAACCAATTCAGCCCGTTCTCGACGAGCATGCGACGGACGGATGGAGGCTCAAAGAAACACTCGAGATGGATGGGACTACGTCCGCGCTCGTGTTTGAACGCCCTGTGGCCAACGCTCCCTGAGACGCGGTTGTTCACACCATAAATGAGTCGTACGGGGGTGATAACGCTTCGATTCCTTCCTCAGAGAGGGATTCGATAATCGTGTCCGCTAGTTGCGGATTTGCGATCACTATGCCACCGTGTGCAATATCGTCCCATGCACTCCCAGATCCATCTAGGCGCTTCACGGTTCCTCCTGCTTCCTGAACAAGGACCGCGCCCGCTGCAATGTCCCATGGTTTGAGCAACCCGAACACGCCCGCATCTGTCAATCCGGATGCAATATACGCTTCTGTCTGTACTCCGCAGCAGAAGCGTTGTACCCATGGATTGAGAGCCGAGATTACATCGTGGTGTTCTGAACTTCCCAATCCACTTCCGACGAGATACGTAGTCTCGAGATCCGTCTCTTCTGTCACGGAGATTTCCGTCTGATTTCGATACGCGCCGTACCCATTGCAGGCGTAGAAGAGATCATCAAGCTCGGGCATATAAAAACAGCCGACGGTTGGAACCCCATCCTCAATCAACCCCACTGCAGTCCCATACAATGGCTGCTGGTACGCATAGTTCTGCGTCCCGTCAATCGGATCGACGACCCAATACGATCCGTCGAGCAATTCATCTTGCCCATGCTCTTCGCTCAATACATCGAACTCCGATTCGGCCGTCAGAAACGTTCGTAGCTTCTGGTCTATCTGCAGATCCGCCTCAGTCACAATCGTCGAATCGGCCTTTCGGTCCTGCTCGGCAGAAGCGATCTTTTTCTTCGCGTGTTCCCCGCCACGCGTCGCCGCTGTAACCGCAAGGGACAGCCGCTCATCCGTTATCGATATATTGTCCATAGTTTGTAGTCTCCCCCCCGCAGTAAAATCTCTTCCTAACCCGATATGGACGATTCGAACAGCCACGTTCCAAGACTCAAGCAGGCCAGTGTGCTCCGCAGACTACACGGCGGCGGTCTTCGAGAACCATGGATTCTTCTCCGACGTCCATCCAATCCACGCGACCCGTCTGCCGTCACTAGACTCCGATACCTTTACTTTCAGATCCACAGATTCAATATGTACTGTCCGTAGCACAATTCCCCGGGCCGTAGTCTCGAAAATTCCGACATTTCCGGGCCGATAGGACTCCAGCGAGTGTTCGTACTCAACTGTATCCACAGTCACCAAACCAACAAACTCTCTCACTTCTTCCCCGTACGCGTAGCCCTCAACGGGATTCCCGTCAGCCCGGTATACTTCGAGCGTGTATGTCCCCCCCGGCTGCTCAATCACTTCAACAATCTGGACGTCGGATTCCCAGTTCATGAGTTTCGCTTTGTCAGCAACCACCGTAAAGATTCTGGGGGATCATGGGAAGTGGCGCATACAGTTCGACTTCGGTATGGCGTTCAAAAACATTATCAAGCTGCGGTATAGACGGCAGATATGAGGTGTGTGATTACTGCGGGACCGTCTGCCGGAAAAACATCAACGCTTCGCGAACTCTCCGCACGGGGGTATCGAACGCTCCCAGAGGCTGCTCGGATACTGTTCGACCAAGCTGTTAGCGAGGGCGAAGACCCCGAGGAAATACGAGAGGCCGACGACTTCCACGAGCAGGTGGAGCGCGTTGATCGGCGGATCGAATCGCAGTTGGCCGAACTCGCGGGGGCGGACGTGTTTTTGGATCGGTCGCTCGCGGACAACATTGCATATCGCAGGCATTTCGGCAATCCCGTTCCTGATGACCTGCGGGCGGAGGTCACGGATCGCTATGATCTTATCTTCCTGCTTGAGCAGTTACCGTTCGAGGAGGACTATGCACGCGATGAGGACGCCGACGAGGCCAAAGAACTTCACGCGACGATCCGCGAGACGTATCTTGACCTCGGGTACGACGTTGTCGAAGTACCTGTCGTTCCAATCGACGAGCGAGTCGATCTGATCGAAACGCATCTCTGAACGGGGGTTAACCATACACATGACCTGCACACTGTACGTCATCGCTGGCGAGCCGGGCGTCGGCAAAAGCATGATCGCCGAGACACTCGCCGACTACGCCGATGCCGACCGATACGACTCCGACCGCATTCGCAAGAACCACGTCGTCCCCGTGATGGGACGCGACGAACCCCAGTACGATAGCGACGAGAGCCAACTCACGTACGATGAACTCCACCGACGCGCCCGGCAGAGCCTCGCGGACGGAACCAGCGTTGTCCTCGATGCTACGTTCAGCCGCAAAGTGGGACGGGACACCGCCGCGCAGGTAGCCGACGATCTCGATGCCGACCTCGAGATCATCCGTGTCACCTGTGATGACGACACTGCCCGCACCCGCATCCGAAGGCGGGCTGAAGCAGACTCAATCAGTGATGCGGACATTGATGTGTATGAGAAAATCAAGACAGAGTTTGAGGAACTAGACCGTCCGCACACTGTCATCGACAACTCTGGTACACGCGCCGAAACCCGCCGTCAGATCCGGTCTCTCGAGTCAACTTGACTTCCTCCTCCCACGACTGAAGTCGTGGGCTCTCTCCTGCGTTCTCTGTAGTATCTGCTATCGTTCTGCGAGAGGGGAATCCTGCCGTTTCCGCCGAGGAGGATGTCAAACCGTGCTCGAGAATTCCCATCCCCCTGCTCCTCCCCCGACGCTGATCACGAGGAACAGGAAAAAGGCCAAGACCAGTAAAATGCGGATTTCGGATTCGAGTTCCAGACGCTCCACGTATACAGTGGTAGATGCAAGGATGCTCAAAATAATCATCTCGCCAGCACTCGGCATCCCTAGCAGTATCTCATCTATCACGGTGACAGATGGAAGTCTAGATAAAAATAAATCTTTCCATTCCCTTAAACGACATCTGTGACCAGACTATCGTCCTCGAGAAGCCCAACATCCTGTACGTCCACCGTATACGCACCACGTCCAGACTCCGCCTCGACAACTTCATACACGAGCGCAGGTCGGTCGGGATTGGTGTTAGCGAACGCGAACAGATCCCCCTCGCGAATCGTCGGCGCGCCAAATTCGGTCCGTACAATGAACGAACGTTCTCCGGACCCGGACACGATTTGTCCACCACTGAATTCAATTTTCCCGAACATTCCAGTCGTGACCGCATCTCGCGGAACAATGGGAACACCCCTCGCGTTCGTCGGATAGCCGTGCGGGTTGGGGTACGGCGGCTCGGTGCCGAAAATCTCTGCGCGCTTGAATCCCCAGCGGATGGCGAGATTTGTGAGCGCCTGCATGGTATTGTCCACAACCGCGACCACAATAAAGATTACTGTATGGGAGCTATATGGTCGGCTACTTCTCTGCAACACGCTGCCCGTTTTGTTGGGCAAACCACGGTCGTTTCTCCTGCGTCCAATCGATACGCGCGATTCGCCTACCGTTACCGGGTTCTATAATTTCCACACAGAGTTCCGCAGATTCAATATGAACCGTTCGAACCACCGTTTCCTGACAGTGTTCTTCAAAAATTCCCACGTTCTTCGGCCGATACTCATCCAACGACTGCATGTATTCGACCTGATCTACGGTCTCTCGGTCGACGAGGTCTCGCACTTCGTGCCCATACGCATATCCGGTCTCAGGGGTTCCATCCGCCCGATATAATTCGATGCCATATCCCCCTGTCGCTTGCTCAGCCACTTCCACAATCTGTATCTCGGATTCGTATCCCATGCCAGATAATTCGTCCCCCACATCCCTAAATATTGCCCAGAGAGTTGGACTCTCCTCGATGACGTGTTGGCTATATATTTGTGACATTCATGTCGCCCAATACGGGAATTTATTTGGGTGACTCTCATACACCCATGTGATGTCGAGCCAAAAGACTGACTCTCAAGCACGCACTGATACCGCTACCGAACCGACTATTGTCGCCCTCCCTGATGACGCGAAAACCGTTCTCGAGAATGTATTCGGCGCGGACACCCGTCTCACTGACCTTGGTGTCTACGAAAATGCCGACGGTCACCAATTTCTGACTGACTCTTCAGATAGCCATTGGGTGCGAATTCGGTCCACGCTCGACGGGCTGCTCGCCGAAGAGGTCGATGCGGACACTGTGGATGAAGACGATCTTGACACTGTTACCCGGACCGATCCCGCTCAGCAGGATCTGGATCTCGGGGACATCTCGACGGAACGTCGACGACGCGGCGACTAACATCGCATCGAACCCCGAAATTGGCACCCCATTGTGATTAGCCTCCTACCATGACCGATCACAGTTCGACCTCCGACACCGACACGACCAACCCCTCGCAGGCGCTTCCCTCGGGCGTCACGTCTGATACGACCCCATCCACTCACATGGATCTCGACCGCGTCCGCAATGCCGCACAGGCATATTTTGACTGCGTTCGTGAAGAGCTTCGTCGTCTTGGAAAACATGCCATTATATCCGCCGCCGATTCGGCAGGGTTTATCCAATCGCAAACGCTGACCCTCGGTACGGATACCGGTCGACTCACGTTCACTTACGACAAATCACGCGAGATCATTACTGAGGTCACATTTTCTCCTGATGGCCTTCCCAGCACTGGATTTCCCGATGGCAGTCCCAACCCTATCCATATTCCGGTGACTGTCAATGCTGACATCTGGTCATGGGACATGATTCGGTCGGACCTTACTGTGGCCGAATACCTCGACGCCTGCCGCGAACTTCCGACTGCAATCGAACAGGCATGGGTTCAGACGGATACGAACGTGCCGGTCTCAAACATCCTTGCCGACGGCTGGGACACCGAACTGTACGATCTCCACGACGCATGGCAGGACGAGGTCGCACTCAACCGCACTACGACCACCGTTGACGATTTAGTCACTGCGCTCACCAACCGGGAGTACAAGTATGTCGAACATCTGTTCAACGTAGATACGCCGATCCCGCAACAGGACGGTACCGAACTCGCCCGCCTCTGTGACCAGCCCGTCAACACGATCCCCTACAAAGACGAAGACATAGCGCTTATCTATCCCGAACCAGCCGCCAATCAGCTCAACGATTTGTTATCCATCAGTCAAGCTGACGACCTCCGCCGCGTGGACTTTAGCGGGATCTCTGGTGCCCACGACAGATTCAGTGACAGTCCGTTCTATCAGGACGTTCTCGAACAACGCAGCCTTCACGAAGCATACGTCGTTGGCACCGACGATACCCCGACTGGATTCTTCGTCCACCCCATTGACGTAACTGATATCGACCCGGATGCCGATCTGACCCGAAAACAGGTTCACCGACTGATGGGGTTCGACCGTAACGTCGATCCCACCAACGGCCTCCTTGACACCACTCGGGGTACTCGTGTCCGTCTCCAAGGCGACCTTCGGATCTCACGCGTCGATAACGTTCACCACGCCCTCGAGACGCTTGGGGACGACCAGCAGGATATTGAACCGTTCCTCCGCGCCGCTATCCAACAGTGGATTGAGCAACAGGGTGGGGACGCAGACACGGTCAATATCCTCGTCGCACCCGACTCCCACGAGGTCCCCGACGCAACTCACTACAACGTGACTCTCGCCGTCCCCACCAATGTTGAACTATTTGAAACCATCACGACCTGTACCCGCGTATTGGATCTCTCAGCGGACCTTGGAAACGCGCTGTTAGAGACTGTAGATGCGTCCCAGCGCGCGACTCACGCGAATCGTGCAGAGTATGCAGAGGCGCTGCTCACGCTGCTCGAGAACCGAGTAAAGGCCGAACTGGAGGACCTGTATCAACTGGCCATCGACAAGAGGGATCAATATCCAAGCGAACAGCGACAACAGACCGTCAACGCCGGGCAGTGCAATATCCCAATCGACAACCACACGGTCATCCTCCAATCGGGACGCGTCCCTCCATCTGAGACGCGTGCAGAAGAGCCGATTCTCGTCATCGTTCCTGAAACGACGTATCTCCATGTCGTTCACGATGAACACGAACAACTCGACATCGAACTTGCCCAAGGCGTGTACGAACTGAGTCTGCTCCCCCGCGGTATCCTGCCGACAGAGGAACGCGTTCGCATGCGGATGGATGCCCTCGGCTGAGTGCGGGTATCGCGGGGATGGAAGCTACCTTTTCTTGGTACTAGAACGCGTCTGCGATCTGAAACTCGAAGATAGCACGGTCGTCCCCGGGTTTCCCGTTCAGTGCCCATCCCGAATAGTAATACCCGTGTTCCCCAAGATCGGTCAGCAATCGCGACGGCGGATCGTTGTGCGGACAGTTCTCCACATACACGCGCAATTGCCCGCGCTCGAGATTCGCATCAATCTCATCTACCGTTCGCCGCTTCCCGCCCAGTGTCGGATACGTGTTCTGTTCGACCTCATGTCGAACTACCACAACCGTCTCCCGGCGCTCGGCAAGCTCATCCTCATCGTGTGTGATATGGTCGATCATCGCCAGATTCTTTGCCACTTAGACGGTTAACGATTCCGACCGGAGGGCGCGTTGACCCCGAGACAAGACCCTCAGGAAAGGCTCCTCGCGTGATCCGGGCATCGGTAGCCGGGGAAGCAATCCGAGCAGACACGCTGGTCGACAGTCGAAGTGAACGTGGAGTTGGAGGTGGACTCTTCGCGGACATCGTAATCATACGGTTCAACAATCTCATACCCATTGTCTTCGAGATACTCACGAACCGCACGCAACGGTCTCGGGTCATCACGCTTTTCGACATAGTTCTTCGCCACGATATAGGCGTCGGTTGGCCGGACTACCGTATGTGGCTGTGCAGAGTCCATATCGAGCCAGTGACGCACTCTATTCAATAGCGGGGTCGACGGCTCATCGACAACCGACAGCCGATATTTGTAACATGGCGCATGTGGGTGTGGGTAGCTACGTGAAACGACAATACACCCGGTCAGTCGTGTCACGGTTATCTGTTTGTCCATCGGGATAGGGGACTGTACGGCAGGGGGATTCATTTTTCTATCGCTCGCTACGCGCTCCGCTACCCAATTCCTATATGGGTAGTGTCCGAATGAAACGTATGGTTCGCTACACCCAGCAGTTTCGTGTTATCCCGCGGGACGAGTCAATGGATCACAGCGAGGTCGCCCAGTTGAAGGACAACGTCGTCGACACGCTTGGCGATGGACTTCAGCGCGCGAATGAGACGCGAGTGGACATCGATGTCCCGCGCGATGAATTGGCGGATGCACAGGGGCCGATCAAGCACGTCCTTGGACTGATGGTCACCGTATATCTTGATGACTATTACGCGCCGCAGGGCTCTCCCTCCGAACACGTCGGGGACGATGCCGTTCCGCTCCCCGAGGCTCTGTCTGATCTCGATGTCAGTGTCTCCCCGGTCGTTAACTCTGCGGCTCCGACAAGCGAATGATGTATTCTTCGCCGTGAACGATGGAATTCTCTCGCTGCTTTAGCTGAAAGTGAGGGCGCTAAGCCCCCTTCCTCAGGGAGCGAACGTAGTGAGCGAGCAGGGAGGGGATACAGCGCCCGCCAGCCCGAACAACAAGTTTAATTCACGATAGTTGTGCCATCAATCTCGGCAGTGCGAGCCCTGTCCCCACAACCATTTTGTCACGATACCATCCATATGCGCGATATATGGTTGAGAAAACACGCACGTTAGGCTTTACCACCGCCTTTGCGCTCGGCCTCGGCACAATGATTGCGGCCGGGATCTTCTCCCTCTCCGGGGTTGCTGTTGCCGAAGTCGGTGGGATCGCCGCCGTCATTGCTTTCGTAATCGCTGCTCTCGTTGCCGCCACTACCGCCGCCTCCTACTCCGAGTTCGCATCAATTTACTCCGAATCTGGCGGCGGCTACCTGTTTGCCTCCCGAACGTTCGACTCCGATCTCCTCGTCTATGTGACGGGGCTCATGCTGTTCTTCGGGTACAGCGCCACAACGGCGTTCTATCTCGGCACAATGGGCGAGTGGGTCCATGAATTTGTGCTTCCCATTCCTCCATGGGTTGCTGGGGTCGCAACAGCAACGCTCCTTGGCTACCTGAACGCACAGGGGACCGAAGAGAGCGGGATGTTCCAGATTATCGTCACTGGGGCGAAGGTCGCCGTGCTGCTGGCCTTCATCGGCGGCGCGTTCGCTTACAAACCGCCCGGGGAGACAGCAAGTACGTTTCTCGCCTCGATGCAGTTCGATGCCGTCGGTATCCTCGGTATCGCTTCGATGGCGTTCATCACGTTCTTCGGCTTCTCTGCCATTGCAGCCAGCGCTGGCGAGATTATCAATCCGAAGAAGACGGTCCCCAAGGCAATTGCGGCAAGCATCATCACCGTCACAGTACTCTACGCGTTCGTCATCGTCGCGATGACAAATTCCCCCGTCCCGGCCGACGTTGTCGCCGAACAGGGTGAGACGGCGATGGGGTTGGTCGCAAACGCGTTCCTCGGCCCAATCGGGATGAAGCTCATCGTCGCCGGGGCGATTTTCTCGATGGTGTCGGCGTCGAACGCGAGCATCCTCGCCGCTTCCCGGATCGCCTATCTCATGGGTCGCGAAGGACGCGCGCCGCGTCGGTTTCAAAATATCCATCCGACGTTTGGCACCCCTGCGTGGGGTGTCGCCGCCTGCGTCGGTACCATTGTCGCACTTATCGGGGTGTTCCTCGGCGCGTTCCCCGCCCACGGGGCGGCTCCATTTGATCTCCATCTTGGGCTCAGCGCCCTCACCGGGTTCGCAAACGTCAATTTACTCATCCCCCTGTCACTGGTCAATATTGCCCTCGTTCACTCCCGACGGAAATTCCCCGATATCGCCCGTCCGTTCTCTGTTCCGCTTGTTCCGTTCATCCCAGTCATCGGAATTCTCGCAAACATTGCCCTCATCGCGAGCCTTCCCTCGATGGGCATCATCTCGGCGAGTGCCGTCGTCGGGGTCGGGGTGCTCATCTATCTACTCTGGGGCGGAGCCACCTCCGTTGATGACCTTATGACGCCCGTCTCCCCCGACCATGAGACGGATATCACTGCAACGCTCGAAGAGTACGAAGGGAACGACGAGCCGTTTCGCGTGCTCATCCCGCTCGCACGCGCCGAAGATGCCCGCGACCTCACGGGACTCGCCGATACTATTGGAAAATGGAACGACACACCCATCGTTCTCGATGTTGTTCACGTAATGGGGATTCCCGATCAAGTACCGACGGACGCCGCCCCGACCGCTGATTTCAAACGCCGACTAGACGCCATCCAAGACGAGATTGGCGGGAGCGAGCTGCACGCAGAAGAGATCACCGTGAACGGCGTCATCTCGCAAGACGTTCCCTTTGCCATCCTGCAGGCGGCGCGTGATCGGGACGCTGATCTCATGCTCCTCGGCTACCCCGAACAACACCGAACCATCGCCGAACAAATCCAGCGCAAAACCCCGTGCGATGTGATCTACGCCCACGGAGCGGACGGCTCCATTGCGTTCGACACGATTAACGTTGGGGCGGGGGGTGGCCCCAACCACAAAGCCGCGCTGTCGTTCGTGAACAGCTTCGGGCAGAACGGTTCCGACATCCACGTTATCAACGTCACCCCCGAGTACAGTGGCACCCCCGAGACGATCCAAAGTACGCTTGACGGGCTCGCCGATACCGAAACCGTTGAAATCCACAACGTCGAAACCAAGAACGTCGCGAGCGGGCTCGTCGACACGGCAAAGGAAAACGGAGGTATCCTCGTTATCGGCTCTTCTCGAGATCATATTTTCCGTCAGTGGTTGTTCGGCAGTACGCCAGATCACGTCGTCGACCTCGCGGAACAGAACGATATCCCCGTCTTCATCTACCGCACCTCTGCGTCGGTGACGGGACGGCTGGAAGATCTTGTGTTTGTTGGGTATCGATTCCTCCGCCGACTGCTCCCCTAGTGTGTGCTATCGTGATTCGACAATATTTGGATCAAAATTGTGAACGCCTCCCTGCTGGAAGATGGGGAGTTCTTCTGGACTCGCAACACCGGAGATCCGCTGAGCATCGTAGTGTTTGCCGCCGCACTGTATCCAGACGTGTGCAATCCGCTGATTTCCCTCGAATCCGTGAGACAGTATACTCGTCGGTTCTGGCCCAGAATACCGCCGTACCGCCCGCTCGGCAAACTCGCGGCACAATCCGTTGTTGATATCTTGCGGGCGGTGTACCTGCGGAAACTCAGCCGTATCGATGAATTCCGCAAGAAGATCGTTCAGAACCGTTGGCATCGAGGAACTGGTAGTTGTCCCCATACTGATCTGCACGAATGATGAGTGTATGGGTGTTTCGGCCACCTCCGCCATATATCACGAGGGTGAGATCGTTGTCAGTCAGTTTCCCCCGCTAACCCCTCGATTTCGGCTGAGAGACGGTCCAACTCGTCATCGACCTCGACCCACGATACATCGTTCTTCACGCGTTCAATGGAGGCATCGATACTGAGACTACACTCCACGTTTGTAAACTCATATATCGTATCCAATTCCTCGAATACATCATGGGCGGTTGTCTCCAGTTGTGATTCAAGCGACGGGACCTCTGGACCCTCCCGGTGACGACAAAGCTCGTCCGCAGATTGGTCAGACACCCACGCCAAGAGTTTGTCGCGGAGTCTGGGGGAATGCTCATGTTCGAGAGACACTATTGTTGATGATTTAACCTCTGTTTTACCATGTTTCCGTGCTTTGACCTTGACGATGCGGTGGATACCGTCTTCCATGGACCGCGTATTCATCGCAGCCGAATACATCTGTCTGAGCTGCACCGTGGCTATAATCACGTGATTTCCATACCTGAACCGTGTCTCCCCTAGGTCTCTATCAATCGACCGACTCGCCATAGTGAGGGTTCGACCGCGGGACGAATAACAGTTACTATCGCGTACTACCAAACACTTCCTGCCGTCAGCTACTTCTCAACGCCACTCAGTGCTCACCGTTCGCTGGGGTGGTCTGGATAGTCGAGTCGCCCGTGCGTGTCCATTCGTTCGAGAAGACGAGCCATCCGTTTGAGATGCAGCGTCTCGTGGTCGTCATAGGTCTCGACGGACTCGATGTAGAGGCCGAGATCGCGGAGCGTGGACCGCAACTGGAACGAACAGTTCTCGACGATATCGACCTGAAACTCTGCCCCAGCAACGAAATCCGACGTGGAAACTGACCGGACCTCGTTGACCGCACGCTGGCTCTGCAGCGTCTGCTTGATCTCATCGAGCGGGACGACTGGGGCTTTGACGTGTTTCACAGTCGTGTCTTCGCGAGGGTTCACGCGGTCCGCGTCTGCAGTGCAGTCAGCCATATTCATCCCAACGATGGCGGCCACCATAAACCTTCGGAAGGATAACCTACAATACAGTAAAACTGGTTCGAATATCAAGAATACGGGTCAAAATTCAGCGTCTAGAGGTACCCGGCCTCGACCAGATCGCGTTCGAATGTATTGACAATATCCTGCACTGCGGTATGATCCACCTGTGCCGAATGTGACCTTGCCACGGACTCAATCCGTTCCATAGCCTCTAATACCCGTTCCACGGCCTCATCAACGTCGTCCTCATGTCGAGCCAGCGCCTCACACCGTGTCACAGCCTCATCCACCGTCTCTCCCGACACTGGCCGCCGCTTATCTGCAGCCTCATCCACAATCATCCCTAACGCAAGAAGTGCGTCCCTCACCAACTCATCAGGGTCACGGTCGCGCTGAGACGCCTCCCACGTCTCATCTTTCGGGTTCCGCCAGACCTCCAGATCATGCTCCACACAGACATTCAACAGTTCATACGGTAACTCAATGCCCAGTTCTTTGGTTCGTGCTGGTGTGAACTCCACACGCCACGCCTCGGTCGCACTCACGAGCCCAGACGCAACAGCGTCCCCATGCGGATGGTCTGGTCCCGGCACAAACGACCGCGCGGATTCCACACAAGACAATTCAGACAACTCCTCCGCAATCTTATCCGCAGTATCAGGGTGCATATACCCCCACTACGACGCCATATGTGATAAACCTACTGTACGAGAACCAGTTCACATTTCCGCCGTGTCCCTAGAAAGGGCCACTTCCCACACCTCGGAGTCCATGTTCCATCGTACCGTCCAGTCGTTCTCCGCACAGACCTGCAACACCGCAGACGGCAACTCAACGCAGGTTTCGAAATCATGTGTCTCTCCCCGAGTTGCCAAAAATTCAACACACCAGCCGTCTTCCTCGATGTTACTGGACGCGTCCGAACACGGGTAGTGCGGACCCCGTGACGTCAGTCCCGTGTACACGACGCATGACAACTCCGAGAATGCCTTAAGAATGTCTTCAGTCGTTGTCATCGACGAGTGCCTCCGTATGCACATACACCGTCTGTAACTCATCCGCTTCTCTCGACACGCACACATACGCAATCGATTCCCCCTCGCCAACACTGAGATCCATCTCGCCGTCCTCGCCGACGGTAACCGTGGTTTCCCCATCTTCATCAACAGTAATGATTACCTCACTCCTCGCCACCGTCACCCCAGATGCCGCGATATGGAAATCAACGCCACACTTGGGACACGGCCCATTGCTTCGATACCACGGATTCCGCGTTGGGTCTGCTATCCATTTTCCCTCGTGCCCCTCATCAGTTACAGAAAGGACAGGAGAAAGCCCACGGCTTTAGCCGTGGGATGAATCCGTTCTCCCCGTCACAACCGCGCGTGGCAACCAGCCCGCGACGCCCACGCGATCCCGCTCAAATCAACACGTTTAATCTACTCGATCCACTCTACACAGGTAATGCGGCGAACCAATTCGTACGACGCATACGCACTCATCTCACTCAATCCAGAGATGAAAGCATGCGTCTGCGAGTGGCTCGCCGCCAGTTGCGCGTACTGGAATGAGGTTAACTATCACCGCTTCCAATCCCAACTCGACACTGGGGACTGGGAGAACGCCGACAACACTGAGTTAAGCGAGTTATACGACGAGTACGCGCCCGTTCTCGGCACGGCCAACGCCCAACAATTAAAAGCCAAAAACAACAGTGCGTGGGAAGGCTACGACAAATTAGTTGACAAATACGACGAGCCAAACGACGGTTCGGTCACCGACGAACCCGGCTTCCCCGGGTTCTGGGGCAATCGCAACGACGGCTACGACATGAAAAGCGTCGTCCGCAACACCGCGTACTCGATCAACCACAGCGCTGACCAGTCCACGCTCGAAATCAGCGTCGGGAAAGCCCTCGACCAGAAATACAACTTATCGGGCCGCGGGCACAAAGTCCGTTTCCGCTTAAAAGGTGAGCCGCGATGGAAGGGTTACGTAACAGTTACAAAATTCGGCAGCAAACGGCAGCAGTCAGCAGCAAATCAAGATGCCAATCCGAGCCTTTAAATATATACAGAGTATAAATCTGGGTATGGCTGAGTTCACGTTCGAGGGCAGGGAAACCTTAGAGAAAGAAGCGAAACCCATCGGCGGTGGCGCACACGTTCTCGTCCCTAAAGACTGGATTGGAGAAACCGTTGCCGTCGTCCGCCTCGAACAAGAACAAGACGAAGACGAACCCACTGACGAGGAATAACACAACATGTCCTCTACACACCTCTCGCTCCCGTTACGACTGCCAGACGAGGACCGAGAGCGATACGACCGACTCGACACGCTTACCACGCAGACAGCTAATCCACTCATTGAGCAGTACTGGACGCCATACCATCTCACTGAGATTAACGATTCCTCGTATCAAGCGTGGAAATACTTTGACGAGCATGAAGCGTTTGACGAGTTCGACATCTATCTCCCCTCCAGATACAAACGCTGTCTCTTACAGAAAGTTGGAGAAACACTTCGAAGTCACGCAGACAAGCGAGAAGTCTTTCAAACCATCAAACCGCTTCTTCCAGACCATAAGATTCGGCGCATACACACACGCCGAATCAAAGAACGACTTTGGGATTCGGACGAATATCTTTCATCAGGTTATATTGAGTTGCTCATCGAACAGTTGAACGCATACTACGACGTTCACGGCGAGTATCCTGAGTCATACTTTGACTTCCAAGACTGCCCCGAATACTCCTCTGGCGTACTACCGTATTCAGCGGATGACGGCCCAACAAGCGGACAGGCAGTCAAATACAACTATGACGAGTCCACTCACCAAGTCACTATCGAACTGAAAACACCTGATACGCTCGAACCAGAGACGTATGGGGATTGGACGTGGACAGAATACACTCTTGATGGCTATGAAGCCTTCCACGAGTTAGTTGAACGCGGGAGTCTCTCTGCACCATCATTTCAACCAAACACGTCAAAGAGAGGAGACGACTATCACGAGTTGTCGTTCCCTGTCGAAGTCGAACACGCAGACAATCCAGATGACGTTGATACAGTGTTAGCGATTGATAGCGGTCTTCGCAAAGATGCAACCGCTGTCGTCGTAGACGAAGAGGGAGAACAACTCTCAACGCCATACTTTATTCAAAACACAGAACGAGAGCGAATGCGGAACTTGAACCGTGAACGCAACCAACTCAACGCGAAACTCGCAGACCTCCGCCGACAAGGATGCAACCATACAGACCAGTTCAAACACATCCAGTCAGAGTATGAACGAGTGAATAACAAGATTCGGCACAAGCGAGAACAACTTGTCCACGACATAGCTAACCAAATCCTCGCACTCGCGTTAGTGTACGACGTGGGCGCTATTGTACACGAAGACCTGCGGTCGCTTTCCTCGCCACGCGGTGAGGGACAGTTATCGTGGGAACTCTCGTCGTGGGCACGCAGAGAGATTATCGAGAACATCGAATACCGCGCTGACATCGCTGGTATCCATGTTGAACGAGTGTATGCAGGGAACACGAGTCGGTCGTGCCCTCGGTGTGGCTCCACTGGTCACACAACGAAATCACCAGACCACTATTTCGAAGTGTGGCACGGCGGCCACTTCCGCTGTGACAACACTCGATGTGGCTTCCAAGGTGACCGTGACTATGTTGGCGCGGTCAACGTGGCGCGAGTGTTCTTTAGCGAAACGGACTTGCTGGACTCTGATTTCACGTCTTCCTATACGGGAGACTGTGAAATCGAGCTAGCTAGCCGTTCCGCTGGCTCGCGTCCCACGTTCGGCACATCGCTCATAGCGTATACTGGACAGTCGAGAGTGACTGCTGGTGGCGGGTCGGCGTTCATCGCACCCGCTGTCACTCCGACAGGGACGAAAAACGCGGTTAGCAGCAAAAGTTCTGTGTCAAGCCCAGCGACACACAGTTATTCTCTCTTCGTGAGAGATGCTGCTGTTTGCTGCTGAAAATTGGAACGGTAGTAACTGCCGACTCGAGATTAGCTACGACGAGACCTCGGATTGCTTCCGCGTGAAACAACCCGTCGAAGTGCAGCCAGACTATGTTGAACAACTTCGACAGGTTGAATTCCCATCACACACTCCTTCGGAGAACGCGGAATCAGAGGATAGAGTCGCCGCGATAGACGTCGGCGCAAACAACACCCTCACCATCATCACCGACACGGGTGATGCCCGTATCTACCATGCTCGCCCCCAGTTTCACCACTTCCAAGCCAACTACGAACACATCGCCACTCTGCAATCCCACTTGCCACCAGACACGTACTCCAGTCGGCGTATCCGTAGGAAATACGGCGAAACATACGGGCAGCGCGACCATCATCGCGACGCCGCGATCAAAAGCGCAATGCAATGGCTCCGCAGCGAGGGCGTTGATACAGTATACGTCGGGGACTTATCCGATGTGTTGGATACGCACTGGTGTGCGGAAGTGAACACGAAAACGCACAATTATTGGTCGCATGGACAGGTGACGGAGAAACTGGACGAAACGGGAACCCTCGCTGGTGTTAACGTGGAAGAAGTGTCGGAGGCGGGAACGAGTTCCCAGTGTCCATGCTGTGGCTCAGATGATGTGTGTCGTGATGGTGATGAGTTGTCGTGTCGCGAGTGTTCAGTAGAGTCGCACGCGGATATAGTGGGCGCAGCGTTGATCTTAGAGGGTGAAGCGGACGTAGCGGTTTCAGAGTGGTTTGAATCGGAGTCTGTTCGGCCGATGGCTCGGCCCGCTCCCCGACGTGCTGAACGCTGTCGGGACGGAGACCAGTATACGGTCACGTACCTCCAGTGGGATGATCACGAGTGGACGCCACTGCTCAGCGAGAGCGTGGGAACACTCGGGTCGTTCGACCAACGAGGCGTGAGCAAACCCGCAAGTTCCAAAGAGGCGACTGCTGGCTGCGTCGCCAATGAAGGAATCCCACGGCTTTAGCCGTGGGAGGAAGTCAAATCAGTCATTGTAGTTCACTTCGCTACGTCACGGTTCGGGAAGATCAACAAAAAAGGTTCCCCTCGCGAGCGGATGACACAATAATAGCGGAAGCCCACGAGTTCAGTCGTGGGAAGAAGTCACGCGCCAGATGGTGAATAGCATGTATGCATTCGTCGCCAACAACGATAGATGCATAGAATGTATGCACTATATCAGATGATCTTCAATCAGTATTATGTGCCCACACATCGTTTGCTACGGTATGGTTCGACCCACCGACTTCGATGTCACCGACCATGACGACGGCACCTACACCATCGACTTCAACGATGACTCCGGAATCGATGGTGTCTCCACGCCCAAAGCCATTTTCTCCCGGATGCAGTGGATTGTCGCGACTCAAACCGACGAAGATAGTGCCCTGCCCAGTACTATCGACACAGAAGCGAAGACATTCACTGGAACCATGTCCCAACTCCGTAAAATCACGTCCCTCATGAAGGATTACGAAGAGACGGAAGCCGGGTTCGGGGAAGATAAACAGGTGTACGAGTCCCGAACCGTTCTCAACAACCTTGCGGGACGAGTCGAACCGCGGGTGCCCAGATAGACAAAACACGCCTCCCTTGCAAGCGCGGCATCCGTGTCACAGAATAACACCGCCAGCCTCATCGCTTTCGACTGCGTCCCCCTCCGAACGACCGATCTCCACACCGATATCCGCATCTGTTCCCGTGGTTGCCGACTCCACGATTGCCGTCACCTGCTCTTGATCAACATCATCTTCTGTACTCGTCACCCGCAGCGTCACATCCGCCTCTGGCGCATGGCTGTCGAGTGAGACGTCTGCAGTTGGAAACGCGTCCTGTACGGCAGCAACGGCTCTAGTCGCCGTCTCGACAGCCGTTCTACCTGTCTCGTGATCTTCCTCGGCGAGGGTCTCGAGTCGCCTGATAAAGGCGTCCATCTCAATCGGCTCCCCGTCGCCCGGGACTGCCATGTCGATCAACTCTTCGAGGTCCGGCTGCTCTGGCTCGTCTTGAGAACCCATGGGGGAGAAACCGTTCGGAGCCCTGTTAATTCTGGTGCCCGGGCGACCACTCCGAGAGGCAACACGAGGATTTATAGTGGTTTCCGTCGAAAGCATAGACATGGAGAAACACCGTGAGATCTGTCCGAGTTGTGGCGAACGGGCGGTGAAAGTGGGCAGCGAAGCCGACTGTCAAAACTGCTCGTGGGCGGAAGACCGTCGGCACATGGAGAGTTAAGAGGATCAGTATGAACGAACCAATCGAAGAAGAGAACGCAAAAGTGGTATTCAGTGGTGGGAACTATGCCGGTGCCTCTCGCAAAGGGGCGGTGTTGATCATGGACGGCTGGGTGTATCTATACGATGAGGAAGAATATCATCCGAAACGGCACGTCAAACACATAGCCCGCGAGGATGTCCAATCCGACAATAACGACGGGTGAGGCGTCTCATGACTGGATACACTCTTCCCCACGGCCGACACGAACTGCTGCACTGTCCGCAATGTGGCGCAGAGCCGCTATTGTCGAACCACGGTCATTGCGACGACTGTGGATGGGCGCTCAAACTCACGGTCGACCGGGACGGTGATTCAGATGGCTGACGCGGACGATGGGTACTACCGGGGAATTCATTCGACGCCGCGATGGCTCCGGCGGCTTGCAGGGCTGCTCCCCGAGACCGACGCTGAGGACAATAAGGCCGACACCGAGTGATCCATGGTGCAACGAGCATACACCGCGATTCACAGCACGCCGCCGCATTGGGATGTGGGGCCAACGTTCGAGACGTTGGCGGACGCACAGGAGTGGTGCGGAGATACCGACTCTGGATATGAGCCAGTGGAGGTCGTCTGCTGGATCGACGATTTCTCGGTGGTGAATTACGGCGTATTCATGTTTCGGACGGACGGCAATCACGAGGTTAGTTTCGTGGTTGCGGAGGAGTCAACGGATAGAGCTGAGTGCGGGAACGAAGCGTACGTCGGCACGCAGATCATGCCCCGAACAGAACTCTCGGAGCTTGGGATTTCCGACCGCGTATGTGTCGATCACGGGGAGTGTCTTCACCACAAAGATACCTGTGTTCTGTGTGCCGAAGCGGCGGGCGAGGACACGCCTGAGATGAATATTGCGATCCGAATCGAACGGGCGAAGCGTGGAACGACAGCGCCATCTGATGAAATGGACGGTAACTGATATCCTCCCACGGCTAAAGCCGTGGGCTTTCTCCTGTTCTCTCTGTAACTTGCTGCAATCTCCTGCGTCGACCGGGAGAACCACGGAAATATTTTTCCGATCTGAGGCCCTATAACCATCTGAAATGGCTCTCACTAAAGAACGCAGTGACCCCAGCTACCGGGCGAAGTGCCTCACCTGTGGTTGGCAGTCAAAGGCGAAGGATCATCCCCATCCAGCCGAGGCGCAGCACTGGAAGCACTCTCGACGAAATCCTCGGCACGAGGTCACGGTCCGAAAAGAGTGAACTACCCACCCTACTCCGCCGCTGGCGCGGCTTCGTTGAGGGTGGGGCTTCCCTGCTCGCGCGAGGTAATTCAGCGACAGATTTAGTCAGAGGTTCGCTTCCTTTGTACGCCAACGCGCTCCGTATGTTGGCGCGGGGACACTCGTCGGTACGATCCTTGCCGTCGGAGTCGCCGTCGTGATTCCATATCCGGTCCTCGCGTTTTTCATCGGTATGTTCCTCGGGAGTCTCGGATGCCTCGCTGGGCTCGAATACGGTTATCGTTACGGAGATATTTCTCGCTGAGTCTGCACGTCACATCAAGGAACGGAGCGCCACTCCAATATATCAATTCTTATGATAGTAATATACTTGTGTATGTTCACGGGAATTACTATGTGATGTTCACTGCTTCCGGAATCAGGCAACGCTGGGCATTCTTCAGAGAGTGGATTATGCCGATCCGAGATGGACCGATCCGGGGCAGTAGGAGACAGGGAGCAACTTGCTAAAGGGTGATCTGACGTATGGCAACGCAAATATCTGGAGCGGGGTTGGTGAACCCAAGAACGTGGGAGTTAGTGAGAGATAGTGATGGAGACCTCATTTATGCGACCCATGATACCAGTTCTAGTACGTTCTATTGTTGGGTGTCACAGGATGATGGGAGTACGTGGACCCAATATGGTGAGATCCCGGGGGACGCTACGGGCGACGACGGAATCTCATTATACCTTGACTCAAATGGACGGTACCACACAGTAGTGAAAGATACGTCGGACGCGTCCACATACACGTATCATCGGTTCACTGTAGACAAGACAAATCAGAATATAACTATTGGAGTGACCGATAATCAATTCTATTCTACATCTAACGGTGCCTATTCTGGGCAAATTTGGTTAAATAGTAGTGGCACTGTCTGGGCGTATCTACTTGATACAGTTAAGAATATGGGGACGAACTATACCCATTTGGCAGTTGCCGAACGGACTGGGAGCGGAAGCTGGACGACCCACGATACGCTGACGGGTACTATTGATCGTACTGTCTGCGGGTCTGTGATTGACTCGAATGATGTTATTCATTCTGTTCATAGCAATTACAAAGCTAGTCGCCCATACCCCGTCTACTACGCGTCATTTGATACTTCAACGCAGTCGTGGGGTTCAGAAACCCAGTTCGCCAGTGCTTACACCTACTGGGTTGGTCGGCCGATACTGGATAGTAATGGTAATCTGTATACGACCTTTGCCGATAAGGATACGCGTGACGGATATCTCTGGCGTCGACTGAGTTCTGATGGGACGTGGGAACGGACTCGATACTCAACCAAAGAATGCGACGATGCGGGGATAACGATTATTAATGGACGGTTCCATTTGCTTGGCACATACGAAAATACAAGTTCGGGGTACTGGGAGCTTTCGTATAATTCCGGTACGTGGTCGGGGTTAGATCCGGCCAACGAGATTACAGTACAGTCTTCGAGCAGTTCGAGTATGCAAAATGGGGTCGCCCCATGGCAGCCGAAGAACTATTATCCGGATACGACGACGCTTCATTACGCGTTTGAGGCGTATGATGAGACTCAGTCATATTATGATAGCGAAACGATACCGATCTCCGTGTCGGTGTCGCTAAGCGGAAGCGGTGTCGATGCGACCGTGTACGTCATTAACGACTCGACAGGGAGCATGGAGACGGTGACAAATACGGGATCGGACGGCAACGTCTCCATTACGGTAAGCGATACTTCGGCCAACTATCACGTCGCGGTCGAATACACCGATGGATCAGGAAACGAGTATAATGCGATCTCCCAACCGTACGTGAGCACTGGGGATAACGTCTCGTTCTCGCTGGATTCGTACACGCCGCCAGACCCCACGAACACCGATTTCAGTCTATCATGAGTTAGCGACCCGTGGTGACTCCTCCTCGCCGTGAACAGCGAGGCTTCCCGTACCACAGGTGGGATATTTGACGGTCCACGCTACGACCCGTTCATTTGATATATGCCCGGAGGCACTCATTAAGACCCTACACAACCTTTATGATGTGGGCTAGTGTATTCTGGTGCACCGGGAGTGCGATCCCGACGATTACCCATGACCGATACTACATCCGAACTCGACCGACTCAAAGGCGCGCGTGGTGCGTTCAAAGGTGGCCGGTATGCGGACGATGTTTCGATCCCCGACGCGCAGACGCTCGGCGACGCCGTCGCAACCGCGCGCACGAACCAAACGTGGAACTATGCCACCGTCCTTTCGGTCTACTTCAGAGAGCAGCCAACGGACACTGAAGAAGAACTGGCTGCAGATGTCGCCAACCATTATGATTTAACGGAACTCGGGCGGAAAACCGACGGGCGTGATGTCGTCGTATTCTACGCGCGCAGCGAACAGGCCGACCGTGCGAAAGAGGATATCCCGCGAAGGGTCGAACCCACCCAACAATAACTCTTTACCAGAGCCGCGACACGCAGCGAGTGGCTTCTTGCTTTGTCCTCCATCCACTGAGCAGTTTGACGGCAATTCGGATGCCCAGCAGATGTTAGTATAACAGTATATGTCTCATAATATGAGACTCACATTAATAAAGATAAAAGTGTATCTGAGTCACTTTCTTCCCCTCGAGATTGTCGGTCCAGTCGCGGTGATATTCTCGCTGGAAGGCGTTATCGACGGCCTGTTCACCCAGTTTGTTCCGATGCAGTACGAGACGTTCGGCTGGTTCGTGCTGTTTCTGGTATCTATATTCTTCATATCCTACGTAAGAATCAATGATGAAGAGACAGTCGAAGACATCAATGAAAGCCTCGAAGAGATCCGTGAGTCGCAGGACGATACCACACAGTGAAGTTCAAGACTCCACACCCCCGAACCAGTATAGTTCATTCGAATCTGTGTAAGATGTTTTTGCTGGAGTCCGCTCCGCCGAACGGTTAACACGGCCCCTACACAATACACGCCCATGTACGACCTCACAAGTGCCCAGCGAGACTTGCTCTACATTGTCAACGGTCTGAACACGCCCAGTGGGCTCGAAATCAAGAAAGAATACCAACCCCACTATCCCCGCGACCTCACACACGGTCGCCTTTACCCCAATCTCGACACGCTCGTCGACAAGGGGCTCATCCGCAAGTTGGGGGCGGGTCGTCAGAACAAATACGAGATCACTGATCGCGGTTGCCGTGAACTCGAAACCCGTCGCGATTGGCAAAAGGCCCATATCCAGCATCTCGATCCCCCTGAGTCCGAGTCCGACACCGTTGAGGAATACGGGACCGGCAGCCCGCATATCGGAAATTCCACCCAATCGCTCGCAGATCCTCCTGCGTTTTCGCAGGTAACTAATCGCGACTTCGATGGGAAACGTAGATTCATCTTCAATCCCGAATTTTTCTCCGTCATATCCAAATGCGAGCGTTCGCACAGATGAATTGTTGTGGGTTGCGTTCTGAACCGCACTCTGTTGGCGGGAGTTTAGGTCAGACATATTGTAGATATACACTGGGCCGCCATCGTTTTGTAGGTACGTGACAGCTTCGGACGTGGTTTCGTTTCTCCCAACTTCGTTCAAGTAGACGCCTTCAACGGCATCTTGTGATACTGGGGCTACCGTTACCGAGAATAACAACAATCCGTATACGATTCCAAACGCTATTATCATCTCTTGTGAAGTCACCCCGCGTGCGGTGACGCGGGGCGTCCTGCGTCTCGCGACGGCAGGCTTCCTGTTTCCACGACATGGCTTGCAGACACGTCAAGCGTATCCACAGCGGCCACAGTCTCCACAGGCGTTTCTTCGGACTCTCCCAGCCCTAACAGCACGTCAATAGAAAAGTCGATACCCAACTCCTCTAACCCCAACTTCTGAACCTCGAACGCCGCGTTCCTGTCACGGTCGGCCTCAAAACCACACGCGGGACACGAGTGCTCGCGAACCCACAATGGCTTCGCCGTCTCCACACTACACTTCGCACATCTCTTCGTCGTTCCCTCTGGTGGGACGGTGATAACATGACAACCGTTCTTCCGCCCGTGACGTTTGAACGTTTGAATCGTCTCATACCACGACATCAACGCGATGTTCCGCCCTTTCGACGACAAACGGAGCAATCCACGCGTGTTCAAGTCTTCAAGGAACACCGCGTTGTACTCGCGAGTATACGCCCGGGCGAGTTTCTCGCGGAAATCCTTGAACTTGTTGTGCAAGTCTTCGTAGGCTTCGGCGAGCCGCCGCCTTGCTTTCTCCCAGTTGTTTGACCCGTGTTCTTTGCGGGATAGTTCCCGGTGGCGCTTGTCGATGCGTTCGATGTCGTCGCTGAACTCGGGCGGAGTTACGGCTATTCCATTGGAATCGTGGGTGAATGAGATGATGCCGAGGTCGATGCCCACCGTATCCTCAACGTCGATAGTCGAGGGTTCAGGTGGCTCGGGGTAGTCTGGTTCGTTGTCGACGACGATGCTTGCGAACCATTTGCCGGATTTCTCTTGCTTGAGAATGACTTGTTTGATGTCAGCGTCGTCGGGGAGTGGGCGGTGGTATTCGAGGTCGAAGTTTCCGATTTCGGAGAGCCATAGTGTCGCGTGTCCATCTTGGCCCGTGTTACTATCCACGTTGAAGCCAGATTGGTTGTATGTGACACTACGGTAGTTGTGTGGGTTCTTCCACTTCAAGTCGCCCACGTTGTGCCCTCGTTCTTCGAGTTCGTCGAGTGCATCTTGTGCATCGTAGATGCGTCTGACGGCCATTTGGAGGGCTTTTGAGTGAGCGTTGCTCCACGTGGGATATTCGCGCTTCCACTCTGGAAGTTTGTTTTGCAGGGTTGTATAAGTGGGTTTGTCGTGTTCGGGAGCCGGGTTGTAGTACTGGGTGAGCGCGTGGTTGTACACTTCCCTGTTGAGGTTGATTTGATAGAGTGCGGACTCTTCGTCCTCGTCGGTTTCAGGACGCGCTCGGTACTTGAACGTCGGCTCCACTGTACTCAGTAATTTGTTTTGATGTGTCTTAATAGTGTTGGTCGAGGATGCCTATCGCATTCATCCCCGGGTACGGTGACCCGGGGAATTCTGCTATCGAATTCTTTTAAAACAAGAGAAAACTGGGGAGTGGTACGTGTCTATCGTCGTCGACACGGACGACGAAGACTACCCCGAGAAACCCGATCCCGCGGACATCGAGCCCGAGGACACCGTGGGCGTCGATCTGGGCATCCTCTCGTTCACCCACGACACGGACCAACTCGCCGTTAATCCGCCCGACGTGACCGACGACGTACACCGCACAAGACGCTGCCATCAACGCTTGTCCCGCAAAGAACACGGGTCGGCAAACTGGGAGGACGCACGGCAAGACCTCGCGAAATCATATGAAACGCTTCGACGCAAGTTCAAGGACTTCCGCGAGAAACTCGCCAGCGATTACACCCAAGCGTTCGACGCCGTGTTCTTAGAAGACTTGGACGTGCGCGGCTTGTTGCGCTTACCGTCGAACGGGCGGAACATCATGCTGATGTCGTGGCGTGAAACGATAAACACGTTTGAGAGACACGGCGATAAGAACGCATGTCACGTAATTACGGTGCCACCCGAAGGCACGACGAAACGGTGCGCGTATTGCAGCACGGAAGTGGAGAAACCGTTGTGGGTGCGGGAGCACGCGTGTCCGTCATGCGGGTTCGAGACGGATCGGGATCAGAACGCAGCGTTCGAAGTGCAGCAACTGGGGTTGGAAGAATTGGGCGTTCAGTACGCGCTGGACGAGTTACTAGGGCTGGGCGAGTCCGATGAAAGGCCTGCGGAGACTGGGCTCCCTGCGGATACGTTTGAGTGGGACTACCACGAAGTATCTGCAAAGACCGTCATTGAAACAGGAACTCCTCTCCGCGAGGGAGGAAGCCACGGGTCGGGTGACCCGTGGTAACTTCACTACCTGATAGTCGTATGAGTCCATACATGTTGGTATGGCTTCTGGAGACATAAAATATGAGAATTACTCACGGAGTGAGTAACGAAGTCGAGGCGATTTCGGAATCACTCGTCTCCTGAACAATATGGGTATCGACCCTCTCGTGAAACTTCACGGAACGCACGGGGCATCATCGGTCTGTTGATTTCGCTGTCCACCGTGAGTCGTTCACCGCCATCTCAATCGCGTTCGGAGCGTATTTGGGTCCGGCTATGCTGGACTATTTTGGTCTCGATCAGCGATCTTTCCATAGATCCCTTCTGACTACTGATATATAGCGGGATTCTGTCTTTCTCATCGATCATGCTCCTCGATCTCGACATAGGTAGGTATTATACAGTAATCTTTATAGCGGAAGCCGTTGTACGACTGATCGAACCCTATGCCTGAAACCAACTACACTCCTCGTGTGCCGAACGAAGGCGACACCGTCCGCGTCCGGAACACGGACACTGGGCGTGTGTACGCCGAAGGCGAGGTCAGAGATGCCACTCGATACGATACCGATGACGACAACGCGGTATACATCAAATTCGTCCACAAACCCACGTGTGGCCACGGCGACGACGGCTTTATCGAATACAAGGAGGGCTACTACGACGGCGAGGCCTACAGTTGGCTTCGCGAAGCGCCCCCGAACACGACCAACAGCAGGGAAGTCGATACCGACTGCTGGGAATTCGAAATCGTATAGATTTGCGATCACACCACTGACCCCCTAACCACCATGCCACCAACGATACCCGTCATCGTGACCCGTCTTCGCGAGATCAACCGCAACGCGGTCGCCAACTACTACAACGACGAGCGCGGATACATCGTCATCGACACCGACCCGCTCGATACCGATGACAAAAATGCCGTTCACGATCTCCTCGAAACCACCCCCGAATGGCATCTCGACGACCGACCGCGCAAGAATAACACGTGGCGGGCCAAACCGCACTGAGTCACACCTCATTCCCACGCGTCTGTCGTTGCCGTCACCTCATACACTTCTCCATTTTCATCGAGGGCATTGCACTGAACTCGAAGGCCTTTCTCGCGGAAGAACCCTGCAATCTCGTCGGCATCGGCTTTGGCATCGTCCCCTGCGGGCGGTTCCGCTTTCAGCGTCGTTTTTCCATGTACTTCGAATAGCTCGACCCACACGTCGTCGAACCTGTCCTGAACCGCATCGTACACGCGCTCCGCATCCGTTTTCGTCGGATCGATTGGCATATCCTACAAATTGCATCCCCTCCCACAAAGATGCTGGGGCGTCGGAGCCTGATCTTCGCGCCGAAACATAACTCTAATACAGTAATACTTAATACGGATGCCGTTGTGTGTTCTCACATGCGAGGTTCCCACGACCTCCCGTCCGAGGCGAATCGGTACGATGGTTCCCCCGCTCCGTCCCGCAACACTGGCGTCGGGATCGCAGACGCAAAGGCGGCTGCCGAGGAAGCTCGGGAGAACGCCGAGTGTGAGCACTGCGGCGAAGACGACTATGACGACCTCAAGCAGGTCCCCAAGCAGTCCGACAACGGGAATCCCCGCGCGCCGCCCGAACCCATCATGCTCTGTTCGGACTGCCGCGACGGTCGATAGCCTCGCCTCCGCAACACCCGGATTCTTCGCTGCAGCGGACGATCAGTTCGGGTTCGAATCTCCACTCCGACCCTTATTGGTATGGGCCCTGATGGATATATAAGGTCCCATCTTGCCCCGTGTAGAGCAGATCTGTATCCTGCAACGCCACCGACTCCATTGCCGTTGACGTCTGATTCAGATGCGCTTCTTGATTCATCTCGGACACCGTCCGGATATGCACATCTCCGGCCGCTCCAGAGTACGTCGGGTCGATCCCTGCAGTCCCCGCGAAATAGTTCTCTTGGGAATCAAACGCAACCGCGGTCGCATACGCCGTAATACTATGCGGGCTTCCGGACACTTCGTTCCACCCCGTTCCATCAGTACTCCCCACAGAGTAGAGGTGCATCGTCCCATCCATCGTTCCGATTCCCATCCAGTTATTATTCGGGGAAAACGCGATAGAATAGAGTGATTGATATGAACCGCTGTTGTTGACGTCCAACGTGGTGATTGATGACCACCCGCTGAATGAAGAATCGCCGACATTATACAGTCGACAATATCCGTTTGCCCCGCCGACGGCGAGGATGTCTTGAGTTGGTGAGAAATTCACCCCTATAGATCCGCCAGTCGTAAGCGTCCCTACGTGGTTTCCGGTGTCAACCTCATAGATCTGTGTGTCCGAATCCCCCGTCACCGCGACAAAACTATTTGTCCGATCAACTGCGGCGGCCCGGATCGTGCTGCTAAACGTTGGGTTCAGGAACGACGACTCGGTCCAGTTGGTCGGGTCCGACGCGGACGTATCCCAGATGAACATCCGTGTTTCTCCGCTGGTTCCATTATACTTGTCGACGGGCGCAACGAGCCAGTTACCATCTGGAGAGAACGTCACTGACGGTGACCCACTATCTCCCGCTTGCCCATTGATCGCAAACGATTGGACGGCGTCCGACGAGCCGCTGAGCGAGCCCCAGTCTCCATATGGATAAATCTCAACAACGCTTGCCGCGGAAGAGATAACGGCGAAATAGGTCTCCGCCGGGTTCACCGCGACGCCGAACGCGTCGTTGTAGAGGTTAACGCTGGTGTTAAACTGCCATGCGTCTGATGCTTTTGTGACCGAGGTTACATCGAAGTTCACGTTGGATGCACTCGGCGGTGTATACGAATCGACCGCAAAATCGATGGTCTTCGAGGGGGTGACATAGGGCTCCGAGGTCGCATTATACTGGTTTCCGTTTGAGTCTTCGTACTCGGCAGCAACGTGGAACGTGTCACTCCCATTCCCCGACGCAACTTGAACCGTGTAATTTCCGCTCGAATCGGTCGTCGTACTCCCCTCCATCGCTCCAGTTGTATCGTTGATCACATACACGGTCGCGTTCTGCACACCAGAGCCGCTCAGTGTCACCGTCCCCGAAAATGTTGGGTCCGTCGTGGTGAACGTGAGCGTATCTCCATAGTTGTTCCCATCGGTCGTCGACGAAACGGCCCGAAATTCGTACGTCGTGCCGCGGGACAGTCCGCTGATGGTATCGCTAAACGAGCCCGTTGACGAGAGAGTTTGCGCAGTAGTAGTGTTCCACGTGCTCGCCCCGCTCTGACGCCATTCAAAATACACGTCCGCACTACTGTACCCGCTTAGTTTGGAGAGAGTCCCGTTGAGTTGCGCGTCGGTCGCAGTGATGTTGGACGCCGCATCCGTCGTGACGCTGGCTGTTTTTGCGGAAACTGACGCGTAGTAGAGATCGCTATTTGTCGAATCGTGATAGACGATATCGAGTTTGTCTGGACTCGGACTATTATTGTTGTTAAAACTCCATCTTGTCGATGGAGACCCAAGGGTACTCGAATTGGACACTAATGTAGTATAGGCGGAGCTATCAAATTGATCGAAGGCTGATGCAGTATTATAATGTATATTCCCATTCTTTTCCCAGACTACAGCAATATCTGTACCTAGCCGTGATATAGAAACATTCCCTTGCAGAATTTGGGTTGTATAGGAGGACCCGTGGGACCATGTTCCCGAGGTCCGTTTGTGTAGCATTGCGCCATCCGCATCATCAACGATAGGTTCATTTGTGGACGGGTCTATAAGTATAGTAGCCGGAGCGTTAGCCGCACCGGTAACTTTTTCATTTCCGTTAAACGATCCAGTAGAGGTATCAAACTTATCCCAGTATACATTGAGATTTGTTTCATCGTTCCAACTGATATGGATGTCATCATTTCCATCAATGGCGATAGTCGGATTAACGTGATCAACTGATCCAGTTGCAAACGGCCCGTGTTCAGTCCACGACGTAGACCCAGTTCGCTCCACCAGAGTGAGATGCCGATAATTCGTCCCCATAACCGACGCCACATGCTGAATGACTACCCATGGCGTATCAGTTGAATCAATACCAATAGATGCCTGTTCCACTGTATTCTTCGATGAATACGCTACTTCATCCACCAAGGTTCCGGTTCCATCATCTGACCCATACCGATGCCAGCGCGCGTCCGACGGGGTGTTCACGTCTTGACCAATAAAATGCGGTCGGTCCGTAGAGTCGATTGCCATACTAGCCCCGGCCGCCAGATTCGGTGCCCATTGCTGCGTCCATGAACTCCCGTCAGACGATGTATAGTACTCCCAGTCGTTCGCATACTGCGTACTATTAACCAATGCAACAAGCTCCCCTGTTGATCGTCGCCCAATCTCCCGAAGGTTTGAGATCGTACTCCCTTCAGAGTTGTCGATCTTTGTCGGCATTAATTCGGATAATAGGAATAAATGTGTTTAAGAGTTTCGTTTCATATAATATATCTACTAGACATAAACTCAACACCCCTTGACGTCCTCCGACGACTAGAGTCGTGGGTTTCCGTGCTGCTTCCCGTATGAGCGAAGCGAACGAGTAGCGCAGCAGGATGCCCACCCCACCTAGCGCTCCACGACCTAGCGCTCAGAAATCTTTAAATCCATTTACATGCATCGGCCCCGAAAACTACTGTGTATGACAGACGTTCGATGCCCCCACTGCGACCACGCGTTCTTCAGGCACGTTGGACCGAGATACGAATCCGGCCCACACCACAGAAACGACTTCGAAGAATACTGTTGTCGAAACTGCCACTCGGATATTGTCATCCGAACGCACGAGGAAGTGGATCACGACTGGCAGCAAACCACTGTCATCTCCTGCCTGTACTGTGACCGTGACGTTCTCCGCTACATCTGGAGCGGAGACTCGATGGATGGCGACGCTGAACACGCGTTTCAATGTCCCGAGTGCGAGGACCGAGTATACAGCGTTCGCATCTGCTCCGAAGATACAGCAACCTCGCCAGAGTACGATACCGACAATCTGTTCGCAGTGTTCAGCGACTCACGCGCGGACGATGCTGGCTCGGACTCAGAGTCGCGCCGACCTTGACGACTACTAAGGTACTCATCCATCAGCTCACGCGCCATCTGGGTCCTCTCCAGTCTGGTCTCCGTCGTCCGCAACACCCATCTCCGTCGCCAGTTCGCCTTCCAATTCTGCTTCGAACTCCACGTCGGTGAGATCTCCCTCGACGTACCGTTCCTGCACCGACTCGAGCCCCGATGGATCGTCATCCGGTATATGCTGTCCAGCCATCTCACGTATTCTTCCCCCGGCCCGCCAGACGCGTGGGGATCGCAACCCAAGGACACTCGCGACCAACATTCCCAATACTACTATCGCCGACGTATCAACCGTCACCGCGAGCAACGGCTCCGTATGGTCACTGGATGTGTCTCCAGTATGATCCGCAACCGAAGTTGGCTCTGCTGAATCACTCGTCGATGACGGTTCGGCGTCTGGACCCTCTTGCAAATCTTGCGCAGGTGGGAGTAGAAATACCGCCACTGTGGCTCCCAATATAACAGTTAGAGTCATCATGAGGAGTATGCCGACCACCGGCGACGCGCCCCGATCTATGCCGCTCTCGGGTAACATATTTGGCGTGTACGTAGCCACCTGACTTAAATCCTCTCGATTTCCCGCTCTGACATTCGAGAAACAATCCTCTTGGGGAGACCGATTATCAATGCAGCGAGAGAATCCCGCCGTTCACGGCGGGCGAGGACGTTACTTCGCCGCTTCAGAGGCTCAGTTCAGCAGAGTAGAGTACCGTCCGAATATTGCCGATGTCTTCCATGTTGAACTCGATTGTTCGTTCATCGTCGATGACTAACTCGAAATCGTACTGATCCGAAACCGCCTTGATCAGCTTCGCGTTCTCGACCTCATCGATGACATCATGCTCTGGCATTGTGTAGTTACTCCACTTCGAGATATGACGGCATACACCATAAAGGTTGTATGCTATCTTCCGTTTGCCATCAAGTTTCCCGAGAAACAGAACACCCATATGTCTGCCCCATCTCTTTCGCATCCACGTATGGATTCCGACACACGTCCCTACATTGCTGTTCTCACGCCAAAAGGGACTTCCCCCACCGACGCACAGGAGACGCGCACGATTACCCTCGATCTTGATCCCACGGCCGACGAGAGCGCACATTATACTGCCGTCTGCACGCATATCCGAACCGAACAGCCAATTGATCCGTGGGCGTTCGACCGCCACTGGGAAATCGCGACCATCCGCTCAGCCGCCGATGATACCCCACTCAGGCGCGCTCTCATCAGTCGCGACGCTACTCCCACCTCCCACGGCTACATACCAATACAATTATACCTCCAGCGTCCCACGGGATACTGGACCGAAACCACATTCCATCTTCCCGACGATCTCGCCGCTGATCTCAAACGCTGGCGACAACGCCTCGCCCTCGATCACCCGCCAGTCATGGGGGTTCCCGTCAAGTACATTCACGAGGCCATGGTCCGCACCGTCGCACACCACGACCCCGCCCTCCCCTCAAAAGTCACCGACACCCCCACGTTCCACGCGATGGTAATCCGAACAGCTATGAAACACCCTGATACCGTTGTCGACAAACTCGACGACATCAATCCGTAAGTAATCGTACACTCTCGACAACCACTATGATATCGCAGATGCGTTTCCTCATCCGCGCCGCACTCGACACAGTCAACTCAGTTGTTGGTTCCGATTCCGCTACTCCAACGGTCATCAGCGAGGACATCCAACAACTCCGCGACAGCGAACAGGATCAGCCGGTGACAGTACTCATGTATCCGACCGACAGCCGAGACAGCCTTCGCAACGACCTCGAAACGATCATCGGATACAATGGTTCCATCGAGTCGGTTGGGGACAGCGCCCTCCGCGCAACCGTTTCCACATCTCTCCTCGACTACATTTGTTCCCTCTCCTCGCTCAAATCCATCGATATCGAACGCGATGCCTCCCGTTGATCTGAGGGCCGGGGACTCAGAGTCTCAAGGCAAGTCTCGTTCGACGTGCGCGAGACATCGCCCCCAGTCTTCTCTGAGGAACATTTCATCGTACCAGCCGTATGCGTTAGCTTCGGCGTTCCAGTACACGATGCCAGCGTCACCTGCGTTGAGGACGAGCAGAGGCGTCAGGTCGCCGATGTCGCCACTGGGTTCGTAGTCGGCAGCACCGTCGCCCTTGAGAAGGACGTCACCCGCGGTGATGCGGGTATCGTCGGCGTCATTCCACGTCCCGCCGTCGAGGAACGGCGGGTGGTTGGCGAGCGCGTCGTCGAGCGCCTGTGTGGTATCAACCATACATGATAGGATATGGGCAGATATTACATAAATGTGTCGAAATCGTCGGTCTAAGGGTCTTTACCTCAAGAATTCTACTCCCAGAAATGGGGGTAATTATATCAGAACACTGTCACATACCGTATTAATCCCGCTGGGGCGGTGCGGCCGCGGGGGAGAAGCCCACGACTTCAGTCGTGGGTCCCTGATGGGAAGGATGTTCGCAAAGGAAACGAAACATACGTGCAGTAGTACAGTAATATAGTAATATATTATTGCGCAGGTAAATAAATGAATATATAGTGCCCATGGAGTCCTATGTGTATTCTACATACAGTAGAGTTGATGATATCCGCCACCTTTATGGTGTATACCGTTGAACGAGTAGATATGTCGCAGACTGATACCCAACCCGACGCCGACGGAGACCCGCTCGATCACACGTTCGAGGTCCAACTCAACGACATCACCGCCAGTGCCCGCCTCATCATCGACGACGAGGCCGAACCGTCGGTGTCCCACGAACTCCCCGGCGAGATGCGGGTCCGCGGGCGCACACTCCCCGTCACGTTCAAGCCGCACTATCCGACCACCGGCGTCGGCACCCGCGATACGGGCGAATACAGGGCCGAGTTCGACCGACCGCTCCACGCCTTCAACGAGCAGCAGGGCGACTTCATTCTGGGCGCGGCAACCGCAGTCGTGATCCCCGACGAGGTCGGTGACCGCATCTGCGAGCAGTTCGACATCGACACGCTCGGCGAACGCGCGAACGAGGTCGCCGACCAGAACCTCATCTCCCAACTCCGCGCCCGCATCGAGTACGGCGACGATGAAGAACTCCGCGAGGAAGTCGAGGCCATCCTCGACCGCTCCGACTAACTCCGACCCATGGAGTCACCAACGTTCACGTTCGTCACCGCCGAGACCGTTGTCGCCGGAAACAAGCACTACCAAACGGACCGTCTGGAGGTGACTCCGCCAACAGCCGACGGGGAGGGCGCGGTCGAAATCAACCATATCGAACGCGCCTGTCCCAATTGTGCGGCAATTGGTGAGCTTGCCATCGAGCTTCGCACGGAGTCGCTATTCTGTCCGGTCTGCGAATTTCGGATGAAATTTATCCCAGAAACGCATCTTGTCAGCGGTGTGGATATTGAGGATGCGCCCCCCGACTGCTACTCAGAATGACGTCCTCCTCGCCGTGAACGGCGAGGTTTCCCCGTCATTGGAGTCTTGGCTATGCTGACTCCTCGGAGGCAGTAGTACAGTGTTGGGCAGTTGCCGAGAAGATTGAAGTGGCTGGCAGTCGTTGTACTCGATATGGAACCCGAGACCAAGCTGCATCTGGCGACCGAGGTGTGCGGGGTGGAGTGTACGGAGTGCGGATCAGTGTCTGGCATTGAGCCGAGATGTGTTTTCGCTGCGCTTGCGCCAATGTGTGGCTGAAGAAGTAGACGGGGAGTCTGGGCTATCGCGCGAGGTGGTTGCAGACGAGTTGCGAGAGTTGGCTGAGGACGTTGAAACAGGGTCGTTTTGAACACACCTACAACAGGATATCCCCTTCATGAGTATCCCACGGCCGCCCGGCGACGATCCGCTCGATAGGCTTTCAGACGGCCCCGACCGCACGCGAGTCGAACGGGCTGAACTCGAATCCATCGACCCGGATGCCCACGATACGTTCCAGCGAACGATCCGGCGGCGTTGGTATGCACAGGTCGCTATCGGGACGCTGTTTGCCCTGTCAGTGGAATACGCCCTCTGGCAAGTGCTTGGCTGGTGGGCGATCATCCCCGCAGTTGTGCTCCTGCCGTATATCCATCGGAAGAAGTGGACGCGGCAGACTGACTATGGCGCGCTCGCGGCCGCCAAACTCGAGGAGAATCTGTGTTCTGAGTGGCACCGCGACCGTCGCGAAACGCCCAAGGATTGACGTCTTCCTACGGCTTCATCCTGTCTTTCGCCTGTATTTCGTGTGATCGATCAACCGTGAAGTTTTGCAGTAATGTTGTAATTCATTATTGCAGTGGTGAGGTAGTGCATTCATTCGCGACCGCTGTGGTTGTCGCAGCTTAACGGACAGCCTAATACCTTTATCCACAGTACGTGAATTCTGCAGTATGGTGAAACCCGGGGATGAGGTCCAACCGAAGGAACTGAGCCACATGCGAACCGTCATTGAAGAGTCCAATCAAGCTCGACAGGAAGCCGAACGGAGAGGAGAACTCAGCATTGGCTACGTGTATGGATGCGCGGATTGCTGGCGCGTTGTCGATGCGTTCGACGCAGACCAACACGATCCGACCGCGTGCCCGCTCTGCGGATCAACCGAGATCATTGGCGGAACAAAGTGAAGCCCTCATTGTTCTGCGACGCCGAACGCCTATGTGATTCGATCCCATAGATATATTCTATGAGTACGATACTCGTGCCAGTTGATGGGTCAGCCCCGTCCCACAATGCGTTGACGCACGCGTGTGAGCAGTATCCCGACGCCGAGATCACGGCGATGAACGTCGTGCATCCCGATATGGTGTATACGAGTGCAGGCGCAGGAATGAAAAACGATGAACAGGCCGAGGTCCATGCGGACCCAATTCTCGAAGATGCGGAGGAAGTAGCCACCGAGTATGACGTGAACGTGATGACTGAGTGGCGGGTCGGGAG
>SDGW01000012.1_pt1 | contig 66755 bp, 62 predicted proteins | sample 2873831 | NCBI WGS metagenome assembly SDGW01 (sample SAMN08132700, study PRJNA421101) | hypersaline lake metagenome | isolation source: celular fraction 0.22 microns magnesium sulfate-rich crust from ephemeral... | place: Spain: Penahueca Lagoon, Toledo | collected 2011-07 | reverse complement strand
ATCGTCGGGGCCGCCGACGGGATCAGCGACGCCGCCGGCGACATCGCGAAGATCGTCCTCGAGGACATGGGGCTGCCCGAGGCGATGCGGGCGGCCCTCCCCGACGCCGCCGAGGCGCTGCTCCGGGGTGTCGTCGCGGCCGATTCCCCCTACGCCGGCCGCACGCTCGCGGACATCGACCTCGAGTCCGAAACCGGCGTCCGTGCGATCGCGCTCCGGCGGGGCAGCGAGTGGCTGCTCAACCCGGGGCCGGAGACGCGGATCGAGGCCGACGACGTCGCGTTCCTCCGGGGACCGGAGTCGGCGATCGGCGACGTCTGTGAGACCCTGACCGGGGAGGCCTACGAAGCGCCCACGGTCGAGAGCCCCGACATCGACGACTTAGAGCGGGCGGTGGACACGATCGTCCACATGAAGGACTTCTCGGAGCTGGCGGTCGATCTGGCCTACAGCAGCGTGCTGTTCGACAGCGAGGAGCTGGCCGAGGAGGTCCGCAACCTGGAGGTCGAGGTCGACGCGATGCAGTCGCGGTTCGAGGCCTGGACGCTGCGGGCGGCCGCGGACGCGACGGACCCGGTCGTGTTGCGCGGGCTGATCCAGCTGGGCAGCAGCACCGAGCGGATCAGCGACACCGCGATCGAGATCAGCGAGGGCGTCCTGCGCGACATCGAAGTCCACCCGGTCGTCCAGCTGGCGGTTCAGGAGAGCGACGAGATCATCGCCCGCGTCGCGGTCGAGTCGGGCAGCGACCTCGACGGGACCGCGGTGACCGAGGGCGTCCCCGACGCCGACTCGACGATGTCGGTGATCGCCATCCGTCGACCGGACGAGGGGTGGCTGCTGGTGGCCGACGCCGACGCCGAACTGCGCGGCGGCGACGTGTTGATCTCGAAGGGGACCCGGACGGCCGCCGCGGCCTTTCGGGAGCTCGCGTCCGCGTAGCTGCGCCGGATCCGGGTTCGGGCGCTCGTTCGGTCGGGACTTCCCGTCACTGGCAGGCGGCGGTCGGACGGGGGATGGGCGTAGCGTTTTCGGGCACGGATTTCCAGAGAACGCTAGCCCCGATGGTTGCGGCTGCCAGCCGCGGGGCGTTTCGCGGAACGAGGGGCGACACAGCACGGTGTTTCAGGCCTAACGTTGAAGGTTACGTCGGCGATAGCAATGCGGAGTGTTCCGACAAGAGACGCGGACTAGCGACCGACAAGGGACCGAACGAAGCCGGGGCGGCGGACAGCGACGGACGGGCGTCCCCGTCGCAGCCGCGTTCGTCGCGGGCTATCTGCTTCGGCGACGACTCGAGAGTTCCGGGGGCGGTGAGACGTCGGACGTCGATCACGGCAGGCTGGCCGAACTGGTATCGCAGGTGCGCCACCGGACCGCGTTTAGCGGCGGTGAAGTGGCCCCTCTCGAGGCGTTGACCGACCGGATCGGGTCCACGGAAACCGCCCCGGACGAGCCGGGGGCGGACACCGCCCGGGCCACGATCTCTGCCGCTGTCGGAACCGCGAACACCGAGCGGGCGATCGCTGCCCTCTCCGCGCCGGCGACTCGTGGAATGCCGATGCTCGGCGTCGGAACTCACCATCACGCGTCGTACGACGAGTGCCGCGAGACCGTCCGACAGGCGCTCCGGACGGGCTACCGCCACATCGATACGACCGTCCGGCGGGAAGCCTATTACAACGAGTCCGCGGTCGGTGATGCCGTGGCCGCGGCCGAGGTCGACCGCGAGGACGTCTTCGTGGCGACGAAAGTCGACCCCGCCGACCTGGACGCCAGACGCATCCGGATCAGCGTCGAGGAGAGTCTCGACCGGCTCGGAATGGAGTACGTCGACATGCTGTACCCCCGCTGGCCGACGGCGGAGTACGAGGCCGAGGAGACGCTGGCGGCCTTCGGGGCCCTCCACGAAGCGGGGCTCATCGAGCGGATCGGCGTGAGTAACTTCACCGTCGAGCTCCTCGAGGAGGCCCTCGAGGTGTCCGAGAAACCGATCTTCGCCAACCAAGTCGAGATGCATCCCCTGTTCCCGCAGGAGGAGCTCCGGACGTTCTGTGCTCGAGACGACGTCGACGTGGAGCTCGTCGCGTACTCGCCGCTGGCCCGCGGCGCCGTCGAGGACGTCGACGAGATCCGAGAAGTGGCCGCCAAGCACGAGGCGAGTCCCGAACAGATCAGCCTCGCGTGGCTCCGCGAGAAAGGCGTGAGCGCCGTTCCACGGGCGACGACCACGGCGCACCTCCGGGAGAACTGGCTCAGTCTCGGCGTGGACCTCGACGACGAGGACGTGGCGACGGTAGACTCCATCGAGGAACGCCGGCGCATCGTCGACCCCGATGATGCACCGTGGAACCGGTGACGGGCGACCGTTTCAGCAGTGTCTGCCGGTCTCGACCGATCGGAACCGACTCTCAGCCGTCGACGCGATGCAGTTCGTATCGGTCCCTCTTCGCCGGAGTCGGTAGACGACTTCGACAACGGAGTCCCTGTGAGCGAGTAGACGGCCCCCCTGTTGGACCGCGCGGTCGCATGCGAATGTCTGTAGAACGCTTTAGCGTCGCGCATGCCTATCCGCGGCTGAGTTCCAATGAAAGCTCCACTGATCGGTGAGCAGTCCGGCCCCTCGGAGACCGACATGAACGAACAGATCCAGAAAGCGGTGACGGACGCGATCAAAGAGTCGAACGACAAGACCGTCGAGATCAAGCCAGCGAACGAGTCGAAGGGGATGGGGACGTTCGCGCGGCTATCCCTCATCGTCGGCGCGTTCGCTGCGGGGTACTGGCTACGGAAGTCACAGAAGCCGACCGAGAAACTCCAGAGCGCGGCGAGCGAGACCGCCGACCGGACCAAGGAAATGACCCATCAGGCCGCCCAGACGATCGAAAAGGGCGGTGAGACGGTGTCTGAGCGCGTCGAAGAGGGATCGGAGAAGGCCGGACAACAGGTGCAACAGAAGGCCGAGAGCGCGGCCGAAACGACCGAACAGGTCGGTGAGAAAGCCGCCGAGAAAGCAGAAGAGAAGAGTAGCGGCTCGTCCGGCGGTTCGTCGGGAAGCTAGGCCGTTCGCGTTCCCGTTTTCCCCCGCTCCGGACGGTTCGGCCGAGGGGACAGGGTAGTATCAGGCGGCCACCTCTCCGTAGACGTCTCCGCTACAACGGCCACCGCCCGCGGGCGTCGCCCGCTTCCGGCGGTGAACCGCTCTCCGCCCGCGGCCGTCGCTGCGGTAACGCCCTCGCCGCGACTCAGTTCAGGACGACGATCGCGACCCCCGAGAGGACGATCACGCCGAGGATGTCACAGACGTTCGTGACGACCGGGATCGTCGTGTCGTCCGGGTCCAGTCCCTGTCTGTAGGAGACGTAGGTCGCGAGGACGCTGAGGACGATCGCGAGCACGGCCAGTACCATTCCGCTGACGACCGAGATGAGCATGAGGTCGACGAACGCCATCGGCTCTGCGATAAACCGGCCGACGAGCCAGGCGACGATTCCCAGAGCGGTGAAGATCGTCGCCGCGAGCCCGAGAATTGCCATCACGTTCGTCCACAGCACCTCGTCGCGGGGATCGAACTCGAGCAGGCCGAGGTGGAGCCGCGTCGAGAGCCGCGAGGAGAGGATCGCGCCGAGGTTGCCGCCCATGCCGATCATCACGGGGACCAGGACGAGCAGCGTGGGGTTCGCGAGGTACGTTTCTTCGAGTTCCTCGAGGACGTAGCCCGATCCCATCTCGAGGACCGAGAGCGCGATCAGGATGGGAAACATCGTGGCGACGATGTGGCGGAGCGACCAGGTGTCGGTCGGCTCGTCGGGCTCGGTCGCGGCCATCAGAAGATCACCCCGACGACGGTGATCGCGACGAACAGGAAGACGACGCCGAAGATATCGCCGAGCGTCGTGACGATCGGCCCGATCAGGTTGTCGGGGTCGAGCCCGTACTCGTAGCTGGCGAACACCAGCGCCAGCATGCCGAAGATGAGCGTGACCGACGTCAGGACGCCCGATATCAGCATGATACCCAGCAGTTCGAGCAGCCGCGCGGACTCGCGACCCAGGACCTGCAGGATCCCCCACGAGAGGACGGCGATGAACACCGAGATGCCGATCCCGTTGACGAAGGAGGCGGCGACGGCGTTGACGAGCCGCCGGTCCCACGAGAACGACGGGTCGATCATCCCCTGGTGGAGCCCGCTCGAGATGCGCGCCCCGAGCGCGCCGTAGACGTTCCCCCGGGTCGCGAGGAAGGCGGGGAGCAGCAAGAGGAGGCCGGGGAACCGCTCGAACCCCGCGGTCATCCCCTCGGAGCCGAGGACCGAACCGGCGAAGACGCCGCCGGCGAGGCTGACCGCGAGGATCGGCAGTGACTCGCGGTAGATGCGCCACGCGTCTTGGCGAGCCGCCATAGCGTCGTCTAACGGAGGCCGGACATATACCTACCACGGGTCGAACGCGATCGGACCGAACGACGCCGTGGGTATTGCTACCGCACCTGGCCGATCGCTAACGGGTTTCGATCGGCCGTCGTCGCTCGAGGGGGGAGCCTCAGAGACCGGCGACGAGCGCCCACGCGAGCCCGATCGCGGCGAGCGATCCGGCGAGACTGGCCGCGGCGTTGCCGACCGCGAGGGCGCGGTCGCCGCCCTCGTACAGCCGGACGGTCTCGACGGAGAACGAGGCGAACGTCGTGAACGAGCCGCAGATCCCGGTGGCGACGAGTCGCAGCGTCGACTCGCTCGCGCCCGCGAAGACGACGAGCCCGAGGGCGAAGCTCCCGACGACGTTGACGACGAACGTCGCCAGGGGGAGCCGCTCGCGCTCGAGGCGACTCGAGACCCACTGGCCGACCAGGTGCCGACAGATCGCGCCGATCGCGCCGCCGGTGCCGACGACGTGGGCCGGTTCCGGGTCGACGGCGGCCGCGCGGGCGAGCGCCTCGAGCAGCGACGCGCCGGGCACCGCCGGGATCACGCCGTTTCACCGCCGATGGGGCGAGGTTCGCCGAGGCGACGCGCGATCGCGCGGCCCGCGAGAACGCCGACCAGTCCGAAACCGTAGTTGGCGGCGACGACGCCGGCGAGGGCGAGCGGCGACGCCGCGAGCGCGGCCTGTAACGCGAACGTGCTGTAGGTCGACAGCGAGGAGAGGAAGCCGGTCGTGACGACGAGCCGGGCCCGCGACGACAGCCGGCCGGCGGCCGCGGCCTCGTAGACGACGACGGCGAGGACGGCACTGGCGACCGCGTTGACGAGGACGATCGCCGCCGTCTCCGGGAACAGCCCAGTCGCGAAGAACCGGAGGTTCGAGCCGGCGAAGCCGCCGATCCCGATCAGTGCGAGCGCCTCGAGTCGAACGAGGGGGTGTGGATCTGCCATGGCTGGTGGTGGCAGGGACCGTCAGCCGACCCCGCCCGCAGCGTGGCGGCTCTCCGTCGCGGACGGCGGTCGGCAGTTGGATCAGGCGGGCCCCATCGCCCGGATACGAGGCCGTTCGCACAGGTGCGAAATGAACGTTCCGAACCCCGTCACGCCGCGTCGAGCGGGAGGGAAAGACCCAAGGTTAGACTGGCTCTAAACCGAGCCATGGCCGGAGACGCCCCCGCGGACGGGAGCCGGACGGCGTTCGCGCGAGCGTCGTGGGCGAACGTCCTCGGCAACGTCGTGAAGATCGTCGTCGAGGGGAGCGCGGGGCTGGCCTTCGGCAGCGTCGCCCTGCTCGCGGACGCGGCCCACTCGGTGGCGGACCTGGTCGCCAGCGTCGTCGTCCTCGTCTGGGGACGGAGTTCCTTCGACGAGCCGGACACGACGCACCCACACGGCCACGACCGGATCGAGCCGTTGACGGCGCTCTTCGTCGGTGCGGTGGTCGCCCTCCTCGGGCTGAACCTGCTCTACCGGTCCGCCGAGGGACTCGTCGCGGGACCGGATGTCGAGTTCAGCGTCCTGTTGCTCGCGGCGCTCGGGTTCTCGATCGCGGACATGTATCTGGTCTATCGCTACACCGTCCGGATCAACGATCGCCTCCAGTCGACCGCGCTCGCCGCGCTCGCCAAGGACTGTCTGAACGACATCTACACCTCGATCGCCGCCATCGTCGGCGTCCTCGGCGTGCTGGTGAACTACCCGATCCTCGACCCGATCGCCGGCGGCCTCGTCAGCCTGCTCGTCGTCTATCAGGGCGTCGAGATCGGCAAGGAGAACGTCGACTACCTGATCGGTGCCGCCCCCGGCACCGAGAAGCGGGGGGAGATCACGGCCGCCCTCCGTCGCCACCCGGCCGTCGAGGGCGTCCACGACCTGACGGTCTTCTACGACGGCACCGTCCTCGAGGTCGAGGTCCACGTCGAGGTCGACGGCGACATGCCGTTCCGGGAGGCCCACGACATCGAGTCGGCGCTGGTCGATCGGTTGCGGGGGCTCGAGGACGTCGGCGACGCGCACGTCCACCTCGACCCTTCGGGGATCGGCGAGTGGAAGGAGTCGGCGGATCGGTGACGGGCCGACCGCCGCTCACCGCGACCGATCGGCCGCGTCGACGTCCGCCCCGGTGCGGACGACCCGCTGCAGCGTCACTTCGAAGACGCTGCCGTCCGGGCCGGTCTCGACGAGGTCGACGTCGCCGCCGTACCTGTTCGCGAGGATCCGCGAGAGGTAGAGCCCGAGCCCGTGGTTGGTCGATTTGCGTTCGAACAGCGTCCCCCTCTCGGCCTCGGAAATTCCCGAGCCGTTATCGGCGACCCTGACGACGACGGTCTCCGGCGTCGTCTCGGCGGTGACCCGTACCCGGGTCTCCCCCTCGTTGTGTTCGATCGCGTTCTCGAGGAGGTTCGCGAAGATCCACTTGATCCCCTCGTTGGCACCGACGCGGGCGGTCTCCGACAGGTCGGCCTCGACGTCGGCGTCGTCGAACCGGGCGCGACACTCGGCGATCTGCGCCTCGAGTATCGCGACGAGATCGACCGCGGCCCCGTCCTGTGGCCCCCGATTCGCGTCCAGCATCGCCCGGACGTCCTCGATGACGCCGACGAGGTCGTCGCTCTCGCGCTCGATCGTCTCGAGGCGCTCGCGGACGTCCTCGCGGTCGCAGTCCTCGCGCAGGAGCGTCGCGTGACCCCCGATGATCTGTGAGGAGTTGAGGACCTCGTGTCGCAACAGGTCGTTCAGATACAGCAGCAGTTCCCGTTCGTCCTCGAGTTGCTGGGCGCGGACGGTCGCGGTGGTGGCCTCGACCTCTCGCTGGATGGCACGGGCCTCGACGTAGCCGACGGCGAACCCGCCGACGGCGCCCGTATTGAGCGCGAAGTGGCCCCAGGAGACGTTGGCTGGCAGCGAGTCCGCGGGGAAGAAGACCATCGACAGCAGGTTGATCGCCAGAAACCCGATCGCGCCGCCGAAACACCACTTGCAGACCCGGCCGTACCGGCTCTCGTCGACATCGCTTCCCGCGAGCCTGTGCCCGCCCCAGGTCAGTCCGACGGCGGGGACGCCGATCGAGAGCAGACTGGTCAGGTAAGCGGTGGCGGCGATCGCGTCCGCGAAGGCGAGCCACCAGCCGACGAGGACGGCGACCGAGAGGCCGCCGAACGCGCTGACGAGCCAGGGCAGCGACGATCGCTCGAGCCGCGGCGAGGCGGCGACGAGCCGGCTCGAGGGCGGCGCGTCGTGGCTCATGTCGGCTCGGGCGACGGCGTCGATTCGCGGGCGATCGGGGGCATTTACACTGTGCAAGAGAGCGGGGTGTGATATCTGTACCGGCTCTCGAACGGGGGTCGCCGCGACGCGAGCTTTTATCGGGTCCGATACCGGGGTTTCGATATGGCAATCGGAGACGTCCGCGAGGTCACCGCCGGCGACTGTTCGGACCTCTACTACCTCGATACGGGAATGTACGAGACGAGCGGCTACGGCGCGGTCTACATCCTCGACGACGACCGCCCCGCCGTCGTCGATACCGGCATCGGCACGAACTACGACCTGCTGCGCGAGGCGCTTTCCGAGGTCGGTATCGACCGCGAGGACCTCGCGGTCATCGCGCTGACGCACGTCCACCTCGATCACGCCGGCGGGGCCGGCTTCCTCGCCGCCGACTGCCCGAACGCCGACGTCTACGTCCCCTCGCTGGGGGCCGACCACGTCGCCGATCCCTCCCGGCTGGTCGCGGGGACGAAGGCGGCCGTCGGCGACCAGTGGGACCACTACGTCGAACCCGAACCCGTCCCCGAGGACCGGATCGTCGCGATCGAGGACGGCGACGTCATCGACCTCGGGACGCACGAACTGCGCGCCCACGCGGCCCCCGGCCACGCTCCCCACCAGGTCGTCTTCGAGGATCCCGCGAACGACGCGGTCTTCGTCGCAGACGCCGCCGGCATCTGGGTCCCCGACGTCGAGCGGATCAGGCCGACCTCGCCGCCGTCGAACTTCGACCTCGAGAGGTGTCTCGCCGACGTCGAGACGCTCCGAGACCTCGATCCCGATGTCTTCCTGTACCCGCACTTCGGCCCGCGCTACGTCGGCGACGACGCCGACCGGGCCCTCGCGGCGTACGCGACCGTCCTCGAGGAGTGGGTCGATCGCGTCGCCGACAAACGCCGCGAACTCGACGACGACGAGGCGGTCCTCGAGTACTTCGCCGAGGAGGCCGAACTGGCCGACGTCTGGGGCAGGGAGAAGGCCAGCGAGGAGGCGAAACTGAACACGCGCGGCGTGCTGGGCTATCTCGATCACCGAGAGTAACGGTCGCCCGATCCACCGCTCTGAGCTGCCCTCGAAACCAACGTTCGGTTCTTTTCCGTTGAGACCCGGATTCGAAGCGCTCGCCGGCTCTCGGCCGGTCACGCGACGAGCGATAAACGCAGCAACGGATGAAGCCGGTTTCATCACGTTTTATCGTGCGGGAGCAACTCTCACGCATGTATGAACTGGCGGGACGCGGAACGAGAGTACGAGGACGAGGTCATCGGGGAGACGAATCTCGCCCGAATGTTCGAGAACGCGGCCGACCGCTACACGAACCGGCCGGCCCAACAGTACAAGGGCGGGATCTACGACCGGTCGCTGGCGGACGACGTCGTCCCCGCGGCGACGCCCGGCGACTTCCGGACGCTCTCCTACGCCGAGATGCGCGACATCGTCCGGAACCTCTCGGCGGGCTTTCGCGACCTGGGCGTCGAGGCGGGCGACCGGATCGGCATCTTCTCGAACACGCGTATGGAGTGGGCCCAGACTGACTTCGCCCTGCTGTCGGCCGGCGCGGCCATCACGACCGTCTACACCAGTTCCTCGCCCGACCAGGTCGAGTACCTGCTCGACGACCCCGACGCCGACGGCGTCGTCGTCGAGAACGAGGAACTGCTCGAGAACGTCCTCGAAGTCGAGGACGAACTCGACCTCGAGTTTATGGTCTCGATCGACGAGATCGACGGCTACGACGACCGCGACGATATCCTGACGCTGGCCGAAGTCTACGACCGCGGCGAGGACGCTTTCGACCGCGAGGCCTACGAGGAGCGCATCGACGCGATCGACCTCGACGATCTGGCGAGCCTGATCTACACCAGCGGGACGACGGGCCAGCCCAAGGGCGTCCAGCTGACCCACTGGAACTTCCGGTCGAACGTCAACGCCTCCCGGAAGCGGTTCGGCCCGCGCCCGGACAAGGACGACGACGTGCCGGTGTTGAACGAGGAGTCGGTGGCGATGTCGTACCTGCCGCTGGCCCACGTCTTCGAGCGAACGGCGGGTCACTTCGCGCTGTTTGCCGGCGGCACCTGTATCGCCTACGCGGAGAGCCCGGACACGCTGCAGGAGGACTTCAGCACCGTCGGACCGACGACGGCGACGAGCGTCCCCCGCGTCTACGAGAAGATCTACGACGCCATCCGGGAGGAGGCCAGCGGCTCGAGCGCCTCGGAACGGATCTTCGAGTGGGCCACCGACGTCGGCGTCGAGTACCACGAGACCGAGTCGCCGGGGCCGATCCTGCGGGCCAAGCAGGCCGTAGCCGACAAGCTCGTCTTCTCGTCGGTTCGGGAGGCGCTGGGTGGCAACATCGAGATCCTGATCAGCGGCGGCGGGAGCCTCTCGCCGGAGCTGTGCCGGCTCTACCACGCGATGGGGCTGCCCATCTTCGAGGGGTACGGGCTGACCGAGACCGCGCCCATCGTCTCGACGAACCCGCCCGAGGAGCCGAAGATCGGCACGATCGGGCCGACGCTGTACAACGTCGACGTGAAAGTCGACGAGACCGTCGCCGACCAGGAGGCGTTCACGGACGACGCCGGCGAGGTCGGGGAACTCCTCGTCAACGGCCCTAACGTCACGCAGGGGTACTGGAACAAGCCCGGCGCGACCGAGGGCGCGTTCGTCGAGGACGACGACGGCGAGCGCTGGCTCCGCACCGGCGACATCGTCCACCTCCGGCCGGACGGCTACCTCGAGTTCCGCGACCGCGTCAAGCAGATCATCGTGCTCTCGACGGGGAAAAACGTCGCCCCTGGCCCGCTCGAGGACGCCTTCGCGGCCAGCGAGGTCGTCGAGCAGGCGATGGTCGTCGGCGACGGCGAGAAGTTCATCGGCGCGCTCCTGGTGCCCAACACCAACCACGTTCGCGAGTGGGCCGACGAGGAGGGGATCGACCTGCCCGACGATCCCGAAGCGATGTGCGACGACGAGCGGGTCCGCGCGCACATCCAGGAGGAGGTCGACCGCGTCAACGAGGACTTCGAGAAACACGAGACGATCAAGCAGTTCGAGCTCGTGCCCCAGGAGTTCACCGAGGAGAACGACATGCTCACTCCGACGATGAAGAAGAAGCGCCGCGTCATCCTCGAGCGGTTCGAGGACCGGGTCGACCGGATCTACGCGGACGACTGACGGACGAGGGACCGACGGGCGCGGATCGGTCGGTGCCGTCCGTTCGCCGCGCCGCCCGAACCGACGCTCGATTCCGTCGACGACGCGTTCGTACCCGCGCCCTCGCGGTTCTCGCAGGAGTTAACCGCCTGGACCGATTTCGTCGACACGAATGGACGTGATGGCGGCGTCGTCGCGCCGATCGCTCGCGGGCCCGCAGTCCCAACGATGACGGCCGGCGGCGGAAACCTGCTCGTTCTGGTCGCCGCGATCGTCGGACTCGGCGTCCTCTCGCAGCTCCTCTCGGCCCGGTTTCGGATCCCGAGCGTCCTCTTTCTCATCCTCGCCGGCGTCCTCATCGGGCCCGAAGGGCTCGGCGTACTGACCGCCGACTCCTTCGGCGAGAGCAGCGGCCTCCCCACGATCGTCGGCCTGTCCGTCGCGATCATCGTCTTCGAGGGCGCGTTCCACCTCAAGATCGACAAGATTCAGAAGGCGCCGGCGGCCGTGTTGCGGTTGACGACGATCGGCGCGGCGATCGCGTTCGTCGGTACCGCGATCGCGGTCCGCGTCTTCCTCGGCGCCTCGTGGGAGATCGCGCTGTTGATCGGCGCGCTCCTGATCGCGACCGGACCGACGGTCGTCACGCCGATCCTGAAGGTCGTCCCCGTCCGCGACCGGGTCGCGGCCACCCTCGAGACGGAGGGGATCGTCAACGACGTGACGGCGGCGATCCTGGCGGTCGTGCTGTTCAAGGCCATGACCGTCCGGGAGCTGACTCCCGACGTCTACCTCCAGCTGTTCGCCGAGCGGCTCGGGACGGGGTTGCTCGTCGGAGTCGTCGTCGCCGCGGTCGTCTGGGCGATGTTGCAGTACGTCGACCTCTCGCCCGACGACGCGCCCCAGAACGCGCGCCTGATCACGCTCGCGGGGGCGATCGTCGCCTTCGGGGCGGCCGATTACGTCTTCGCCGAGGCGGGCGTCGCGGCCGCGGCGACGGCCGGGCTCATCCTCGGGAACGCGGGGCTCCCCTACGAGGAGGATATCGAGGCGTTCAAAGGCGACATCACGCTGGTCGTCCTCTCGTTCGTCTTCATCACGCTCGCGGCGCTGCTCGAGTTCGATCAGCTGTTCGCGCTTGGACTCGGCGGCGTGGCCGTCGTCGTGATCGTGATGTTCGTCCTGCGGCCGCTGCTTGTCTTCCTCTCGACCCGGGGCGAGCGGTTCACGGTCCGGGAGACGCTGTTCATGAGCTTCGTCGGCCCGCGGGGGATCATTCCGGCGTCGGTCGCGACGCTGTTCGCGATCCGGCTGCAAACCTCGGAAGCGCCGACGAACCCGGCCGGCGCGGACCTGCTCGTCGGAGCGGTCTTTCTCGTCATCTTCGTGACGGTCGTCCTCGAGGGCGGATTCGCCAGACAGATCGCGGAGAAACTCGACGTGATACCCATGCGCGTACTCATCGTCGGCGGCGGCCGCGTCGGCCGCTCGCTGGCAGAACGACTGGAAGAGCGCGGCGAAAACGTGGTGATGATCGAGGCCGACAAGACGGTCCTCGAGGAGCTCCGCAACGAGGGCTTTACCGCCCAGGAGGGCGACGGGACCGACATCGAGGTGTTACGCGAGGCGGGCGCGGAGAACGCCCGTACCGTCGTCGCGGCGACCGGCGACGACGACGCGAACCTCCTCGTGGCCCAGCTCGCGAAGTCGAACCTCGACGTCGAGACCGTGATCGCGCGAGCGAACGATCCCTCGAACGCGGCGGCGTTCGAGGACCTCGGCGTCGAGACGATCTCCGCGCCGGAGTCGACCGCGTGGGCGATCGACAACGTGATCGAGCGCCCCGCCCTCTCGAACTGGATGTCGGAACTCGGTCGCTCGGGCGACGTCCAGGAGATCGAGGTCACCGACGAGAGCCTCGTCGGCAAGCGGGTCGTCGAGGTCGGGAACGAACTCCCCAACGGCGTCCTCATCGCGCTGGTGAGTCGCGACGGGACGAACGAGGTCCCCTCCGACGACGTGGTGTTGGAACGGGGCGATCACATCACGCTCATCGGCCGCACCGAGGCCGTCGAGGCGGCGATAGACGAGTGCGGACACCCCGTCTAACCGCGACTCGCCGGCCCCGACGGATCCGCTCAGGTCGCGACGAGGCCGACGGCGACGACCGCGAGGGCCAGTCCGGCGACGTTCGTCGGGCTGAGCTGGGCCCCGAAGTAGAAGACGCCGACGACGGCCGGGATCACGAAGTAGAGCGCGGCGATAGCCGAGACGATCGCCATGTTGCCCCGGGCGAGGCCGGCGTAGAAGCAGATGGAGGCGGCCGCGAGGAAGGCTCCGGAGACGAGGGCGGCGGCGACGTCGACGCGGGTGCCGGAAATGGGGCGGCGCATCGACAGGACGTAGCCGCCGGCGATGACCAGACTCGCGACGTAGGAGAGGAAGACGGCGTTGACCGGCGAGAGCGAGCGGGTCGCGACGCCGCCGGCCACCGCCCAGCCGCCGTAGAGGAGCAACGCGCCCAGCGCGAACAGGATCGCCGTACTGACCATGGATCCGGCTTCTTCGTGATTCGGAAAAACGTTGCGTTCGCGCCGACGCGCTTACGCGTCGCCGCGATCGCCCTCGCGTCGATCGGGAACGTCTATCGGGTTGCGCTCGGCTTCGCCGGGCAGGATGTCGCCCAGCGAGCCGCCGAGCGCCATCGCGGTGAAGACGACCGACACCTGACAGAGGTTCACCCAGGGCTCGTCCCACGCGATCCGTCCCCACAGCGTCATCAGTCCGGCCGCGGTCGCGAACGCGATCAGCAGGACCCAGACCGGCCGACGCGGGACGACGCCGAGGTAGGGATTGTGGATCTGGATCTCCCTGAAGTCGGCGACGTAGAGGATGCCGACGACGAGCCCGACGGTAAACAGGAGGTTCGCCACCAGCAGCGCCGGATGGGTCGCGAGGAACGCGCCGATACCGAAGACGCCGTCCTCGACCAGCATCGGGAGCCCGATGACGACGCTGCCGACGAACGCCTCGGCCTTGTCCTTCCGGGTGAACTGGGTGATGACCTTCCCGACCCTCGAATCGTGCGAGAGCCGGCCCAGTAACCGCATCGTTCGTCGCACCTCCGTCCGCTCGTCGGCCGTATCGACCGTCTCCTCGAGCGTCTCGAGTTGCTCGTAGACGTCGTCGATGGTCGCGGCCTCGAGCGACTCGTCCGACTGGGACATACCGGCACCAGACGCCGCGGGATGATAAAGCCGGTCCGGTCGGCGATCGCGTTCGCGTCGGCCGCCGTCCCCGTGAGCCGGCCCGGGGCCGAACCCCGTCCGAAAAACCGATACCGTTTTGCGGCCGTGTCCACCACTGTGGTACTATGAAACACTCACGGGGACCGCTGTGTTCGATCGACGTCAGGGAGCGAACCGCCGAGACCGAGGACATCGACGACGTCCTCGAGTCCTACATCGGCGGCCGGGCGCTCGGGACGAAACTCGCCCACGAGCGGATCCCGTTCGACGTCGACCCGCTGGGAGCCGACAACCGGCTGTTCTTCGCGACGGGGCCGCTCCAGCACTCGACGATGAGCTTCACCGGGCGGACGTCGGCGACGACCGTCTCGCCGCTGACCGACGGGCTGCTCTCCTCGAACGCCGGCGGCTTCGTCTCGCGGAACTTCACCGGAACGGGATACAGCGCCGTCGAAATCACCGGCGCGAGCGACGAACTCGTCGTCGTCCACGTCACCGACGACGGCGTCGAGTTCGAGGCCGTCCCCGACCTCGAGGGGGCGACCGTCCCCGAGACCTGCGAGTACCTCGAGGACGAACGCGACCTCGGTCCGGAACACACCGCCGTCATCGGGCCGGCCGGCGAGAACGAGGTCCGCTTCGCCTCGGTCATGACCTCGGAGGAGCGGGCCTTCGGCCGCGGCGGGCTCGGCGCGGTGCTGGGATCGAAGAACGTCAAGGCGATCACCTTCGACGGCGACTCCACCCGCGAAGTCGAGATTCCGGCCGTCCAGATGGAGATCCACGGCGAGGCCGCCCAGGCCGAGCACCCGATGAAGGCACAGGGGACCACCTCGGTCGCCGAGTACGCCAACATGGTCGAGGCTCTCTCGAGCTACTACTTCGACGATCTCTCCTTCGAGGGGATCGACGGGATCAGCGGCGACCGCGTCGAGGAGAAGAAGTACAAGAAAGGTACCTGCTCGTCGTGTGCCTTCGCCTGCAAGCTGCCGACCCGCGACGAGGAGTCCGGTCTCGAGACGGAGGGTCCCGAGTTCGAGACGCTGATGGCGTTCGGCTCGAACTCGGGCGTCGACGACATCGTCGACGTGATGAAATCGAACAAGCTGTGTGACGTCTACGGGCTCGACACCATCTCGACGGGCGACACCATCGCGGCCTACCTCAAGAGCGAGGACGAGTTCGGCAACGTCGACCTCATCCACGACCTCGTCGAGAAGATCGCCCACCGCGAGGGCGTCGGCGATCAGCTCGCGGAGGGGGTCGACCGGATCCACGACGACCTCGGCGTCGAGAACTGGTCGGTCAAGGGCATGGAGTTCGCCGCCCACGACGGCCGCACCCTGAACGGACAGGGACTCGCCTTCGCCACCTCGAACCGCGGCGCCGACCACATGTACGCCGAGTTCTACCCCTACGAGTACCCGCTGGTCGGGGAAGAAGACGCGTTCCAGAAGGAGGGGCTCGAGGGCAAGCCGCCCAAACTCGTCGAGCTCGAGAACCTCAACGCGATCAAAGACAGCGCGATCTTCTGTAAGTTCTCGCGGGACTTCCTCTCCGAGGAGCGCATCGAGACGCTGCTTGCCGCCGACTACGACGACCTGCTCGCTCTCGGCGGCGAGGTCGTCGCGATGGAGCGACACTTCAACAACCAGCGCGGCTTCGACCGCGCCGACGACCGGCTCCCCTACGAGCTGCCCGACTTCGAGCAGGGGCTCGAGGAGTACTACGCCGAGCGCGGCTGGAACGACGACGGCACGGTCCCCGACGCGACGGTCGACGGGGGTAGCGCGGCGCCGGCCGACGACTGATCGCGGCTCGACTCCCTCCGGTCGGTGCGGGCGGTTCGGCCCCGCTCACTCGATCGGAATCTGCGTCACCGTTTTCGCGGGCGTTCTGATCGGGACCGACTCGGTCCCGTCCGCGGCGTCGAGCTCGTCCTCGAGCGCCGCGAGTCGCCGTTCGATCCCGTTGTGATGGCCCGCGCCGACCACCGCGACGACGTCGTGGCCCTCCCGGCGGAGCGCGTGCAGCCGTCGCGCCATGGCTTGATCCCGGCGATCGATCAGCACCGCGGCGAGTTCCGGGAAGAGCCGCCGCAGGTGGTCGATCGCCGGCTGGACGTCGTCGCCGTGCGAAATCTCCTCGACCGGTAGCGACAGCAGTTCGAACTGGTCGGCGTACGCCTCCGGCCCCATCGACTGTATCCGGAGCATCGTCTTCGGGATCGTCAGCGGTCCGAGGCGGCGAGAGAGCGCTCGCAGAATCTCCTCGATCGACTCGTCGATGAGCGCCACGTCGAGCCCCCGCTCGGCTGCGGTGTCGACGGCGGCCTCCATGTCGGTGTAGTCGGGGTCGAGCCCGGCGAGGCGGACGACCGTTCGCTGGAACGCACGCACCGCGCTATAGGCGGCCGCGGCCGGCGGCGACAGCTCCCGGGTCAGTTCCGCGAGGTTCGGGCCGGCATCGGCTTCGAGGCGCTCGAACCGCGACTCGTCGAGTTCGACGGCGACCAGGTCGGGATCGATCTCCCGGATACGCTCGCGGACCCGCCGGCGGTGGGTCGGCGAGAAGTGGACGCTGGGAACGAGGGTGACGGTGCCGTGGTCGGACATCCCCTGTTGATTCACCAGCCAGCGGCTTGAACCCACGACCTCGCCTCGTTACTCGTCGTCGTCCCCCTCGAGGTCCGGCTCGAGGCGGTCGTCGCCGCGCGAGGGCAGGGGGGTGTCGTCGGCCCGCGAGGGGTGGATGTTGAAGTTGTTCCCCCGGTAGGGGTCGGTCTCGGGGTCGTAGGACAGTTCGCTGCGCTCGAAGAGGTAGATGAAGAAGCCGATCAGCGGGACGCAGAACGTGATCGACGTCCACTTCCACCGGGGCTCGAGTCCCACCCGACCGGCGTCCCAGTAGGCGGCGGCGGTGAGCCCGAGGTGCCAAGCGAGCGGGATGCCGACGACGATCGCGAGGAGGCCGATGCGCATACGCAGCCTACGCGCTCGAGGGTACTAAACGACCGGCCAAATGACGGCGGCTCGAGGAGTCGGTCGTCCGATCGAACGCGGGACCACTGTGTAGCGTGCCTCGAGAACGGACGGCTGTGTGGCCGTGACGGAGACCGTTCCGCTATCGTGGCCCCACCGAGAAAACCACGCCCTCCCCAACCGATTCACTCAGTCACTTCGTTCCTCCGCTCAGCCACAGGAAGACGATTTGCGTCTTCCAAGCCTTCGTTCACCCCGTTCACGAAGACCTCGTACGGTATCGAACCGTGATCCGACATCGCGCGAGGGATGAGAGAGTGACCGAAGGGAACGATCGAATCGGTTGGGGAGGGCGTGGCGGTTCAGTGTTGTCACGGTAGTAGATCGATTCTCTCGAGCCGCCTCTCTCAGCGATCCGTCGCAAATCGCGCTGCTGCCGCTCAGTTGTTCGGAAAAACGGAAACGCCAGACGGTCTTAGTTGACGTCGAACTCGATCGCCGCGCCCTGCCCGAAGCCGACACACAGCGTCGCCAGCCCGAGGCCGCCGCCGCGCTTCTGGAGTTCGTGGATCAGCGTGACGGGGAGGCGCGCACCGGAGGCTCCCAGCGGGTGACCCAGCGCGATCGCCCCGCCGTTGACGTTGAAGATCTCGGGGTCGATGCCGAGCTCGTCGCGCGAGTAGATCGACTGGCTCGCGAAGGCCTCGTTGAGTTCCACGAGGTCGTACTCGTCGATGTCGCGGCCGTTGCGCTCGAGCAGCCCCTTCGTCGCCGGGACCGGCCCGATCCCCATGACGGTGGGGTCGACGCCGGCGACGTTGTTCTTGCCGACCTCGGCCAGGATCTCGAGGTCGTGCTCCTCGGCGAAGGCCTCGCTGGTCACGAGCAGGGCCGACGCACCGTCGGAGATCTGGGAGGCGTTGCCGGGCGTGACGGTGCCGTCGTCCTTGAAGACGGTCGGCAGTTCGGCGAGTTTCTCCGTCGTGGTGCCCGGACGGATGCCCTCGTCCTCGGAGACGGTGCCGTCCTCGGTCTCGATCGGGACGATCTCGTCGTCGAAGCGTCCCGACTCGGTCGCTTCGGTCGCGCGCTGCTGGCTGCGGGCGGCGTACTCGTCTTGCTCCTCGCGGCTGACGCCGTACTCCTCGGCGACCTTCTCGGCGGTCATCCCCATCTGGAGGTCGCCAAGGTCGTACAGTTCGGCCAGTCGCGGGCTGATGTCCTCGTAGCCGGCGCCCATCGGGACGCGGCTCATGCTCTCGACGCCGCCCGCGATGATCGCGTCGCGGTTGCCGGCCGCGATTGCGTCGGAGGCGGAGATGACCGACTGCATCGAGGAGGCACACCAGCGGTTGATCGTCGTCGCCGGCACGTTCTCACCGAGTTCCGACAGCAGGGCGATGACCCGCGCGAGGTTGTTGTCCTGCTCGCCGCGCTGCTGGGCACAGCCCCACATCAGGTCGTCGATCTCCTCGCCCGAGAGCCCAGTCTCGGCCAGGATCTCGTCGATCAGCGGTACCGACAGTTCCTCGCTACGAACGTCCGCGTACACGCCGTCTTCTTTCCCCTGTGGCGTCCGCACCGCCTCGACTACGACTGGCGTCTGTGACATATACTACCGAATGCCCCACACGGACTTAAATCCGGTCGAACTCCGGGAGACGGAAGAAGCGTTTACGGATCGATCGACTCGAGAACAACCCTTATCTCGGATAGCTGGTAACACGCGGGCATGGACGAGGACGGACCGAACGCCGCTCGAGTCGACGCCGACGACGCAACCGAGTCGGACCGCGACCCCGCGACCGAGGCGGCGGCCGACGGGGACGCCGACGACGGCGGCTCGATGCCGGGCGTGCCGGACCCCGAGCCCCAGGACGACGACGTCCCCGAGGACGTCCGGAAGTACGCCCGATTCACGAAGATGGACGGGGCGCAGTACGACCGGGTCAACGAGTTCCTCCGGGACCGCACCTACATCACCGCCCGCGAGTGGGCCATCGCGCGGCTCTGTTCCGACTTCCGGACCGAGACCGGCGTCGAGATGACCAAGATCGGCGAGAACCTGCCCGAACTCGTCCCCTTCATGACCGACACCTACTCCCCGCAGGCGGTCAACCAGGCCCGGGCCTCTTTCGAGGAGAAGGTCCGGACTGCCGGCGCGACCTTCCTCTATGGCGCGATGTGTGACTTCTTCACCGCCGAGGAACTCGACGACGTGATGTACGAGGCCACCGAGGTCGCCAAGTTCCTGCTCGAGGTCGAGGGCGTCGACCTCTCGGTCGAGGAGGAACTCGAGGCCGAGGAACGCATCTCGAGCGTCATGCGGGAGGTCCGCGAGGCCAGCGCGGAACTACGCGCGGAGGACCTCGCCGAGGACGAGGAGTCGGCGGCGAGCGACGGAAAACGGTAATACGGCTGTAGTGAGTCGGCACGGGTATGCACGACTCTCGCGACGGGCGGTCGGCCGGCGACGGCGGCCTCTCGCCCGAGCTGATCGGTGCCGGTATCGGCCTCCTCGAGCTGCCGGTGTTCGCGTACCTCGGACTCGCACTGTTCGGGCAACCGGTCTTCGGCGCGTTCGTCGGGCTCGTGATGGGGCTCGGAACGTACCTCTCCGTTCCCGCCATCGTGGCGGACGACGACCACAGTGACGCCGAGGCGACGCCGGAACCCGTCGGCGACCGGCTCCGTCGGTTCCACCGGACGGCGGCCGGGCTCGCCCTCCCGCCGGCGGGGATCCTGCTGTTCGCGTGGCGATTCGTCAACGAGAACGTCCTGCTCGGGGCCCTCGCGACGGCCGTGATCGCGCTGGCGATCTACGCTCCGCTCGCGGTGTTGCTGCCGCGGCGCTCCTGACGGCCGCTCGTTGCGCTTGCGCGTCCGCTACTTATCCCCGTTCGAGAGCTACGCTGCACGTATGACGGACCTGCCACTGGCACCCGAGAACGGCTGGGAATCGCTCTATCTCGCCGGCGACTGGACCGACGGCGGCGACCGAGACGAACTCACCGTCGAGAACCCCTACACGCGCGAGGCGATCGCGTCCGTGCCGGCGGGCACCGAGGACGACGTCGATCGGGCCTACGAGGCCGCCGCGTCGGCACAGGAGGAGTGGGCTCAACAACCGCCGCAGGCCCGCGCGGGCGTGATCAACGCGGCCGTCGAGTTCGTCGGGGACCACCGGGAGGAGATCGCCGAACTGCTGGCCCGCGAGTCCGGCAGCACGCGGGTCAAGTGCGAGGCCGAACTCCAGACGGCGCGGGGGATGATGCAACAGGCGGCCAGCTACCCGTTCCGGATGGACGGCCAGCACGCCGACTCGATCACGCCGGGGAAGGAGAACGTCGCCGAGCGGGTTCCGGTCGGCGTCGTCGGCGTCATCTCGCCGTGGAACTTCCCGCTGCACCTCTCGATGCGGGCGGTCGCGCCGGCGATCGCCGCCGGGAACGCGGTCGTTCTCAAACCCGCCTCGAACACGCCCATCACGGGCGGCCTGCTGCTCGCGCGGATCTTCGAGGCCGCGGGCGTCCCCGAGGGCGTCCTCAGCGTCGTCCCCGGCCGCGGCTCCGAGATCGGCGACGCGGTCGCCGGCCACCAGATCCCCCGGACCATCGCCTTCACCGGCTCGACCGAGATCGGACAGGGCGTCGCCGCCACGGCGGCCCGTAACTGCGCCCTGCCCGCCATGGAACTCGGCGGCAACAACGTCCACGTCGTCACCGACGAGGCCGACCTCGAGCGGGCCGTCGACGGCGGCGTCTTCGGCTCCTTCCTCCATCAGGGCCAGATCTGTATCTCGATCAACCGCCATCTCGTCCACGAGGACGTCTACGATGACTACGTCGACGCGCTTGCCGACCGGGCCGCGTCGCTGCCGACCGGCGACCCGACCGACGACGACACCGTCATCGGCCCCATCATCGACGAGGGCCAGCGCGACCAGATCCTCGAATACGTCGAGGAATCGGTCGACGCGGGCGCGACCCTCGAGACCGGCGGCGATCACGACGGCCTCGTCGTCGAACCCACGGTCCTCTCCGACGCCGACAACGACATGGCCGCGGCCTGCAACGAACACTTCGGCCCCGTCGCGCCCGTGATCCCCTACGCGAGCGACGAGGAGGCGATCGAACTCGCCAACGACACGATCCACGGCCTCTCGGGCTCGGTCCACAGCGAAAACGTAGAGCGGGCTCGCGCGATTGCGGACGGGATCGAGACCGGGATGATCCACGTCAACGACCAGCCGGTCAACGACGAGCCGCACGTCCCCTTCGGCGGGATGAAGCAGTCGGGCATGGGCCGGTACAACGGCGAGCAGATCCTCGAAGAAGTGACGACGACGAAGTGGATCTCGGTCCAGCACGAGCCCCGCGAGTACCCGTTCTGAGACCCACGGACGCGGGATCGACGGCCGTTCCGAGCATTCCCTTCTCGACCGCGTTCGGCTCGAGCGACGACGAGCCACCGACCGACGGCGACGAAACGAACGACGACGAGTCCGAAAGCGAGAGCGAACCGACACCCGAGGAGGTCGTCACGACCTACCTCGAGGCGGCTCAGGACGAAGACACCGAGGCGATGACCGACGTCGTCCACAGCGCGAGCCCGTTACGGGAGTTGCTCAGCGATCCGGAGTGGGAGTTCGAATCCGGCGACTCCGCCGACCTCGACGCACTCGAGACCGAAACCGTCACCGACGACGGCTCCGTCGACGACGTCCGCGAACTCGAGGGTGCCGCGTTCTGGTTCGAGGACGGCGACCTCGAGGACGAACTCGGCGACGCGGAGATCGCGGTGGTCCGCGTCGAACTGGAGGGTGAGGAACCGACCAGTCAGACCGGCGTCTACGCGCTCGCGACCGAGGACGACGCGTGGAAGGTCTTCTGGGTCGGCGGCGAGGACGAGACACCTGAGAACCCCCAGGAGGCGTTCGAGCCGGAGATCATCGACACCGAGGACGACGTCGTCGAGCGGATCGAGTGGGGCGTCGACGCGGTGGACGCTCCCGAGGGATCCGACGTCGAAACCGGATACTACGCCCGCGTCTACCTCACCGACTCGCCCGGCCTCGAGGCCGACCTGATCCGTATCGAATCGACCGTTGCAGGGTCGCAGTTCGAGTTCTACGGCGGGGACGAGGACGAGGCGTCGACGTCGTGGGCGGGGAGTTGGGCGAACGTCCGGCTCGATGCCGACGGCGACCAGATCGTCGTGACCGCCGTCAGCGGGGACGACGAGACGGTCGTCCACCGGGAACACTACGAGCCGTCGGACTGACCGTCGGTTGCGACCGTGGCTTTCGGCTCGCGGACCGTCGTTACGCTGCTCGCAGACTCTTGATCTGATGCAAATCTCCGTCTCGCAGATACGACGCTCACTGTCGTTCGAGTCGGTATGCGAGGGCTGGGATTTGAACCCAGGGACCCCTACGGGAGCGGGTCTTAAGCCCACCGCCGTTGGCCTGCTTGGCTACCCTCGCACAGAAGGGCACTCGAGCGTAGTGCCCCCGCAGGAATGTGCGTTTCGATGTGTCGGTGGGGGCTCGGCCTCGAGCCGCGACCTACCAGTCGACGCTCAACGTACCGTCGCCGTGGGGGTCGGGCGCGATCTCCTCGTCGGTCCGGCGGTCGACGACGTGGATGCAGCCGTCGTCTTTCTTCGCCGGGCAGACCTCCGCGGCGCGGACGTTGTGCTCGAGGTCGTCCTCGCCGATGAAGTACTCGTCGGGCTGGGCCATCCCGGAGGCGATCGACATCTCCCAGTTGTCGCTGACCTCGGCGCACTTGCCCGCGCCGAAGCACTTGTTCGCCTCGAAGATGATCTTGTACGGCTTCTCCTCGATCGGGGGCGCGTCGCTCGAGCCGACGTCGCTGGCTCGCTGGATTCCGTCGTCGTCGCTCATGTATCCCCGTTCGAGCGAGCGACCTTTCGCGTTACGGTTGGCGCGAGCGACGCGATCGATCGAGCCCGTTGCGGAACGGCGTGGTCCGGGTCGGTTCCAGCGGTACGCGTCGCTCTGAAACCGCGCTTCGGCAGTTGCTGGCTCGGCGTTCTCAAAAACCCTTCTCGAACTGGTGAATTGAGAGTTCTATATTTTAGATGATGGTTCAACGACCACGGTTGTCGTCTGTCCCGTCTCGAAATCGGATGTCGGGTCAGCGGCGTACGACGCGCCAGAACCGACGGAAAACACGGCGTCATTGCTGTCGCGTTCCGCTGAGAGTTCGGATAGAACGACCGAGGCAAACATTCGTTTCGAGTCGAAGAGTGCCTCGAGAGGACGAAAACGATCATCTCCGGATCGACAGCAGCGCGCTGCTGGTCACGCTGATCATCGGATCGCGGTTTCGGCGAGCGCGACGCGATCCGGTCGGTTCCCGTTCGCGGATCGAAATCGACTTTCCGGACTCGGTCGTGACTGGTCGGTCGAGCCCAATCGCTACCGAAGCTCTCTGCTATAGAAACAGTATTCGAAAACGATAGTTCGTGTCGCTGTGGTCGGCTACTCGACTACGTCGACTCTCCCGGTATCTGCGCTCGCTCCACGAACTCGGTCCCGGAAACCCGTCGCCGAGCACCACGGTGTCAATTACAAACATATGAATGTAACACTCTGTCAAAACAGGGTGGCCTCGAGCGAACTGATCTCCGTTTCCAGCAGTCGCGCGATCTCCTCGGTCGTCGACTCGTCGGTGGCCATCCGATACGTCGGGCCGCCGATCGAGAACGCTCCGAGGACCGCTCCGTCGGGGCTCGTTACGGCCGCACCGATGGAACGGTAGCCGTCGATCAGTTCCTCGTCGTTGACCGCGTATCCGCGACACCGGATCGCCTCGAGTTCGTCGAACAGCGCCGACTCGTCGGTGACGGTGTGGTCCGTCGTCGCCGGCAGCCCCCACCGATCGAGGATCTCCCGGACGCGTGATTCGGACATCGACGCCAGCAGGGCCTTTCCCGAGGCGCAGTTGTGCATGTAGAACCGGTTGCCCGCCCGGAACGGACTGGGCTCCGACAGGCCCCGCCGAGACGACTCTCCGATCGCGTACTCGAGGGAGTACGCGCGGCCGTTCTCCTCGGTGATGAAGTCGGCCTCGTGACCGGTCGTCTCGGCAAGGGAGTAGACGCGCCGCCGCGCCGTCGCGTACAGCGGGTTCCGCTCGCGCGCGTGTTCGCCGAACGAGAGGAACTGGAGCCCGACGTGGAAGGTATCGCCGTCTCGGACGAGGAACCCCTCGTCGACCAGCGTGTGGAGATGGTTGTGGACGGTGCTTTTCGCCAGCTCGAGGCGGTCGGCCAGTTCGCTCAGCGTGGCACCGTCGCTGTCGCGGACCGCGTGAACGAGTGCGAGCGACGTCTGCGTCGTCTTGACCGGTCGCGGGCGATCGTCGGTCATCGTTCGAAGCCGTCGTGTCGTCCGTGCATAAGCGTTCGGAATGTGTGAACCGGCTTCTGTAACGTCCGTCGAATCTGCTGTTTATTTCTGGATTATTTACAGTGGTATATGGGATCTTGGGTGACCGTCCCACCGCCTATATGTGGGTCCTGTTACCACGACCGCTCGAGCGGTGTCGGTGGCCGGAGCGCGGCGCTCGTTGAGGGCCGTCCGTTCGGAACGCGTGAACGGCCGGCGACGGATTCGTTCGATCGGACCAAATCCGTCCGTTGCTCGCCTCGCGGGCTCGGCGTCGATCCCTCGCCGTTCACGCGTTCGGAACGCGTCGCCGTCGACGACGGCAGACCGACCTCCGCCGCTGGTCCGGTTTCGGACGGTGACCCGGTCCGACGGCGCTAATCGGCGCCGCAGTGGCTCGTCCACCCGCAGTGCTGACACCACTCGTCCGGCGCGTCGGTCGGTCGCCCACAGAGCGGACAGGCCGACTCAGTCATCGTCGGTCGTAATGTCCGCCGACAGTCCCTGGGCCATCTCGATATCCTTCGAGTTGTTCAGCGTCCAGGCGGTGCGCTCGGTGACGGCCTCGATCACTTCGCGACCGCTCGGGTAGCCGTTTCCGGACTTGTTGACGCCGCCGAACGGAAGGTGAACCTCCGCGCCGATACACGGCAGGTTCCCGTACGCGAGTCCGACCTCGGCGTTGTCGCGGTAGTAGTTGATCTCGCGGTAGTCCTCGGAGATGATCGCTCCCGCGAGCCCGTACTCGGTGTCGTTGTGGATCTCGACGGCGTCCTCGATGTCGCCCGAGTACGTCATGAGCGCGACGTGGGGGCCGAAGACCTCCTCCTGCGTGCAGCGGAGGTCGGCGTCCGGGTCGGCCTCGTAGACGAACGGACCGATCCAGTGGCCGTCCTCGTGGCCGTCCGGAACCTCCGCGTCGTCCAGTTCGTCTCGGTCGACGAGGACGTTCACGTCCTCGCTTCGGGCGAGTTCGTTGTACTCGAGGACCTTCTCCTTGTGCTCGCCCTCGACGAGCGGCCCCATGAAGGTGTCTTCGGCCAGCGGATCGCCGACCGCGATGTTCTCGGCGATCTCGACGAACCGCTCTTTGAACTCGTCGTAGATCTCTTCGTGGACGATCAGCCGTTCGCTCGAGACGCAGCGCTGACCGGTGGTCTTGAACGAGCTCATCACGGCCGAGTGAACGGCCGTATCGAGGTCGGCTTCGTCGCTGATGACGACGGCGTTCTTGCCGCCCATCTCGCAGGCCGCGAGCTTGCCGGGCTGTTCGGCGACGGTTCGGGCGACCTCCTGGCCGACCTCCGCCGAACCGGTAAAGAGGACGGTGTCGACGCGCGGATCGTCGACGATGGAGGCGCCGGCGTCGCCGAAGCCCTGCACCATGTTGAAGACGCCGTCGGGGATGCCGCTCTCCTCGAACATCTCGGCGATGATCTGACCGCACCACGGGGTCTGCTCGGCGGGCTTCCAGACGACCGTGTTCCCTTCGACCAGCGAGACGGCCATGTGCCAGAACGGGATCGCGACGGGGAAGTTCCAGGGCGTGATACAGCCGACGACGCCCCGGGGCTTGCGGCGCATGTACGCGTCCTTGCTCCCGATCTCGCTCGGGACGACGTCGCCGTGTGGGTGACGGGCGTTGCCCGCCGCCCACTCGACCATGTGTGCGGCCTCGACGACGTCGGCCTTGCCCTCGGAGATCTCCTTGCCGCACTCCTTGGTGACGATCTCGCCGAGTTCGTCCGTCCGCTCGCGCAGTTCGTGGTAGATGTCCCAGAGGTACTCCGCGCGGTCGATGTACGACAGGTCGCGCCACTCCTCCTGTGCCGCTTTTGCGGCCGCGAGGGCCGCGTCGACGTCGGCCTCCGTTCCGCGGTGGAAGGTCCGAAGCGTCTCGCCGGTCGCCGGGTTCTCGCTCTCGAAGGTCTCGTCGCCCTCGCCGTCCGTCCATTCGCCGTCGATGTAGTGTCGGTCGGGTCGGTCTGTCGTCTGCTGGCTCATACGGTACGGATGACGGATGACGGCAGAATAACCACGGCCTCCCATGGTCGGGCTCGCCGCTCCCCGGCGACGATCTCGACGGCGGCCGCCGCGCGACCCGCCGTTTCGACTATCGGCTCGGGGTGGACGCGATGCGAGTCCGCGACCGGACCGTGATATCGGTATTCAGTATGTTTATGGTCCTCACGGCGAACCGTCCGAGTAGAACCGATCCATGAGCAGCACGAGTTCGACGACGACCACGACAGGGACGGCCGACGGGACGCGACTCACCCTCGAGATCTGGCATCCGGACTGCTGGGGCCTGCAGGCGACAGAGGCGGTCGACGCCGGCCTGCTCGTCCACACCGTCCACCGAACCGTCGAGGAGGCGGTCAAGGGTCACTTCACCGTCTACGCCGACACGACGGCGCAACTCGACGAGTTCGTCGCGTTCGCGGACGAGTCCCCGCTGACGCACTCGACGGTCGAGCTCGGACAGCGACCCACCACGGCGCCGAACCCGGGGAACGCGACGCGCGAACTGTTCGTCGAGTACGAGCCCGAACACAGCATCAGCGACACGCTCGTCTCCCACGGCTTCATTCACGACGCGTCGGTGCGCGTCGAGGGTGGCGTCGAACACTGGCCGGTCTTCGTCGCCGGCGGCCGCGACGAGATCCGGCGGCGACTCGAGGCGATCCGGGCCGAGACGGACGCGGAGATTTCGATCAGCCGGGTCGCCACGCCCGACGGCGGCTCGTCGGGGGCTGCCGATCGGACGGATCTCCTCACGCCGCGCCAGCGCGACGCGTTCGAACTCGCTTGCGAGCGGAACTACTACGCGTGGCCCCGCGAGATCAGCACGCGTGAACTCGCGGACGAACTCGGCGTCTCGAAGACGACGCTGCTCGAACACCTCCGGAAGGCCGAAGCGAAACTGCTCAACCCCGACGGTAACTGACCGGGATCGTGGATTCGTTCACGCTCTCGTTTCTCGAATCTTTTGGTCGGGTATCGATTTAGGGGGATTCCGTGCCAGCGATCCGGTATGATTCCCCCGATCGCGAGCCGGTTCGTCGCCGGCACGACCGCGTCCGGCGCACTGGATCACGTCTCGGAGTGTAACGAAGCGGGTCTGGGCGGTATCCTGAACCTCCTCGGCGAACACTACCACGATCCCGAACCCGCGGCCGAGGACGCCGACGAGTACTGCCGCCTCGTCTCGGAACTGGCCGATCGCGGTCTGAACGGGAGCGTCTCGGTGAAACCGTCCCAGATCGGTATCGACGTCGGACCGGACGTCTTCACGGAGAACTTCGAGCGGATCGTCGAGACGGCGGCGGCCGAGGACGTGTTCGTCTGGTGTGACATGGAAGACCACACGACGACCGACACGACGCTCGACGCCGTCGAAGCGACGGCCCGCGACCACCCCCACGGCGTCGGCGTCGCGATTCAGGCGAACCTCACGCGGACGCGCGAGGACCTGCGCCGTCTCGCCGACGTCCCCGCCGCCGTCCGGCTGGTGAAAGGCGCCTACGACGAACCGTCGTCGGTCGCCCTCGACTCGAAATCGGCCGTCGACGACGCGTACGAGGAGTACCTCGAGTTCCTGTTCCGCGAGTTCGACCGGGGCGTCGCGGTCGGGAGCCACGACCCGGCGATGCTCGAGACCGCGGTCGACCTCCACGAGGAGTACGGGACGCCGTTCGAGATCCAGATGCTGATGGGGGTCCGCGAGGACGCCCAGCGCGAGTTCGCCGCGGAGGGGTACGAGGTCAATCAGTACGTCCCCTACGGTGACAAGTGGATGCAGTACTTCTACCGACGGATCCGCGAACGAAAGGAGAACGCGCTGTTCGCGCTTCGCGCCGTCGTCGGCGTCTGACCGAAGCGCGTCTCGCGACGGGTTCATACGGCCTGCTGTCACTGGGTCCCGAAGACTGCGGGCGGTCGCGCCGGCACTGACTGCCAGCGGTCCGTATCAGTGACTGATCACTCGAGCGTTACAATCACCCAACTATTTCTGGCTGACACGACCGCTACCAAAGGTGGCAATTCGGTATATTTATTTGTGGGTAGTAAGCACACGCCACTATGCCTGAGAGTGGATCAGTCGAATTGATCTGGTTATTCGGACCGTTCGTCCTGTACCTGGTGATGCTCGTCGTCTACTACGTCTGGGAAGGAAAGCGAGAGCAACGGCTCCGGGAGCGCTACGAGGAGGCGAACCATGGCCAGTGAGGGGTTAGCCGGCTCGGCCGGGAGTTGGGTGCTCGGAACGTTCGCCATCTACCTGCTCGTCCTCCTCGGTATCGGGCTGTACTCCTCGCGGCTCATGGACTCCGTCGACGACTACGTCATCGGCGGTCGGAGCGTCGGCCCGGTCGTCACCGGCTTCTCCGAACGCGCCTCGGAGATGAGCGGCTGGCTCACGCTCGGCGTCCCGAGCGACGCGTTCGGTACCGGCGTGATGGCCTTCTACAACGGCCTCGGGATGATCCCGGCCGACCTGTTCGCGTGGGCCGGTATTGCCAAGCGCCTCCGGAAGTACACGGAGATCGTGAAGGCGGTCACGCTGCCGACCTTCTTCGAGACGCGCCTCCAGGACGACACCGGCTACGTCAAGAGCGTCTCCGCGTTCGTGCTGATGCTCTTCGAGGGCGGCTACGTCGGCGCACAGATCGTCGCCGCCGGGACGCTGCTGGAGGTCCTCACCGGGGTCTCGTCGCTGGTCGGCATCCTCGTGGGCGGTGTCATCGTCGTCGGCTACACCATGCTCGGCGGCTACTTCGCCGTCGCGTGGTCCGACTACGTGCAGGGCGCGATCATCCTGGTCGCGTTCATCATCCTGCCGATCATCGCCTTCACCAACTACGGGCTCCCGTTCGGCGAACTCGCGTCAGCCGGGAGTTCGTACACGAGCGTCACCGCCGGCATGACTGGCTGGGCCGCGATCTTCGGGATCATCAGCTACGCCGCCATCGGGCTCGGCATCCCCGGAAACCCGCACGTGATGGTCCGGTTCATGGGGATCGACGAGGTCGAGAACATTCGTCTCGCGGCGCTGGTCGCTCAGCTGTTCATGTTCGTTGCCTACATCGGCGCCGGCTTCGTCGGGTTGTACGCGCTGGTCGCCTTCGGCCAGGGCGGTATCGAGGACCCGAACAACGTCATGCCACTGCTCACGCTCGAGTTCTTCCCCGGTGCGATCGCGGGGATCATCCTGGCGGCCGCGCTCGCCGCGATGATGTCCAGCGCGGACTCGCAGCTGCTCGTCGCGACGAGCGCCATCGTCGAGGACGTCTACCACGGCTACGTCAACCCGGACGCGAGTCAGGAGCGGCTCGTTCGCTACTCCCAGTACGTCACGCTCGGGCTCGGCGCGGCGAGCGTCGCGTTCGCCTTCCTCGCACAGAACACGCCGATCTACACGCTCGTCCTTGACTACGCCTGGGGCGGCCTCGGCGCGGCCATCGGTCCGACGCTCATCGCGGTCGTCTGGTGGAAACGGGTCACCGCGACGGGATCCGTCGCGAGCATGATCGTCGGCACCTCGACGATGATCCTCTGGACGCAGCTGTCGACCGCCCTCGAACTGGTCGGACTCATGGGTGCCGTCGAGGGCTCGGCGTTCCTCACCGGACTGGTCGGGGTCTACGGACTCTTCCCCGCGTTCGTCCTCTCGACGGTGACGCTCATCGTCGTCTCGCTCCTGACGACGCCGCCGGAGGGCGTCGACGATCACTTCGACTCGTTCAACAAACCGCTCTCGGCCCTCTCGAGCAGCGACGATCCGACCGGCACCCCCGACTACGTGACCGACGGCGGCCGCGACGTCGGCCCCAAGGCCGTCACGGAGACCGACAACATCCGCGCACACGTGCGGGCCAGCGGGTACTGGGACGAGGGTGACGAGTAGATGAGCGACGCGCGTCGGCAGCCGGTCGAGTCCGCGGCCGTCACGGGCGAGTCGCGCGACCGCGCGTCCCTCACCGTCATCGAACCGACGGTGACGCGCGAGGACGTCGACTCGAGCGGTTGCGTCGGCGCCGTCGCGTACCCGTATCGGATCTACGACGCCGTCGCGACGATCGAACGACCGCTGCTTTCGAACCGCGACGTCGAGTACGTCGTCAGCGTCGACCGCTCCCGCCGGCTCGCGGTCCGGGCCGACGTGTTTCCCGAGACGGTCACGGACACCGTCGACGATGTCCTCGTCGTCCCGTCCGAACTCTCCGACGCGCAGGTCCGCGACAAGGCCGAAGATGCGGTGTTCACGTGGACGCTCCGGAAAGTCGCCGTCGGCTCCGCGCCGGAACTGACGTTCGAACGGTCGGTCGACGCCCACAAACTGTTCTGGATCGCGTCCCGACCCGACGGGGACGTCATCGTCGACAGCGTCCGCGGCACGGAGATGCCGCTGACGGACTGAGGGGGACGCCCGACCGTCGGCGGCACGGGTCGAGAAGCGCTTCCAGTACGCTTTTTTCGCCCTACCGGAATCCGACACTATGGACGACCCTCGCTCGAAGCTCGTTCTCTTCGCGCCGCTGTTCGCGGCGGTCCTCTGGGGGAATGTACGTCGTCAGCAAGTGGGGGTTTCGTGCGATCCCGCCGGTGACGTTGGCGTTCCTACGGGTTTCGACCGGCGCCGCTGTCCTCCTGGGACTGGTCCGCGTCGCGTACCCGCGCCGATCGTTCACGCGTCGGGACCGGCGCGGGTTCGCCGTCCTCGGCGTCTGGGTCGCGGTCACGATGGGGACACAGTTCGTCGGGACTGACCTGACGACGGCGAGCGAAGGATCGCTCGTAACCGTGCTCACGCCCGTCTTCACGCTCGCTCTCGGCGTTTCCCTTCTCGGGGAAGCGCTCACCGCTCGAAAGTTCGTCGGGACGGCGCTCGCGGGCACGCTCGTCGTCCTGGTCGGTCAGTACGAACTGGCGGCCCTCGGCGCGGGCAGCGCGGCGGGGATCGGCTTTCTCGTCGTCGGGAGCGCCGGATGGGCGGCCTACGCGGTGTACGGAAAGCCGTTGATCCGTCGGTATTCGGCCCTCGAAACCGCGACGTACTCGACGGCGTTTGCGGTCCCGCTGCTCGCGGTGCTGGTGCCGGTCGAACTCGGTCTCACGGAGGCGACGATACGAACGGTTTCGGTGACCGGCCCCCTCGTGGCGGCCGTCCTCTACTTGGGGGTACTGAGCACCGCCGTCGCCTGGTACTGCTGGTACAAAGGGATAGAGGTCACTGACACCGGAACGGTGGCCGTCTTCTTTTTCGCGCAACCGGTCGTCGGCGCGGCGCTCGGCACCGCGTTTCTGGGCGAGTCGATCGGGACCGAGTTCTTCGTCGGTGCCCTCCTCATGGCGTTCGGCGTGTACCTCGTGACGACGGCCTGACGGGGCGGTCGACGCCGCCGCCCCTCTCCGGCGACTCTCGCTGGCCGGCATTCGAGCACCGACTCCATTTTCGATTCGTTGTTCGAAAAGTATCGAATCCGGATCAGTATGTGTATTTTGGTATGATCCGTCGCGACGGACGAATATCGGCGAGACGTCGCAGCCGATCGTGCGTCGTTCTCGAGACCGGTTCTGAGGGGTCGAACGAACCTCGAACTCCGTATAGGGCGACTTCGTCGAGTCGTCGACCGAAACCGGTGGTCGCGTCTCGAAACGGGCTTGCGGCGCCGTCCCTCTACACCGTACCCCTCGATAACGGCCATTTATCGCCGGTTATGACGGTTCTTTCTTGACGAACGACCGGAGGCATCGAGCGACTCGCGTCCGTAACCCGGCGGGTTCCTGCGAGCGGGTTGGCGAGTCCCGAAACTGAAACACCTCTGGTAGAATCGGGAAAACATATCTATACGTATGTACTGGGCGCTACGTGACGGCCGGCAGCCAGTGGTTCGACTCGCTCCGTTCGCGCGGCACTGACCACCGAACGGACCGGTATCGCTGGCGGTGTCGCGTTCCCCGGCGGTCCGGCCGTCGAAGCGGAACTCGGTTACGCCGGGACGTCCGCCGCTTTCGGCTCCGGCAGGTCGTAGGTGACGCCGGTCAGTTCGCTCGAGACGTCCCACAGCCGGTGAGCCGTCTCCTCGTCGTAGGACCGGTCCGAGGAGGCCTGCCGCTCGGGCGTCCCGCGCATGTTCATGAAGCCTCCGGGACCGTAGTAGGCCCCGCCCTCGGCCTCGGGCGCGGTCGCGGCGTACAGCGTCGGCAGCGCGCCCATCTCGGCCGACTGGGCCAGCACCGCGTTCGCCGCCTTCATCGCGGCTTTTCGGAGCCGGCTCCCGCTCTGCTCGGGGCCGCGGAGCTGGAGCCGGGTGTCGGCGTAGCCCGGGTGGACCGCCACGCTCTCGGCGTTCGCGTCGGCGGTGAGCAGCCGTCGCTCGAGTTCGTAGGCGAACAGGACGTTCGCCAGCTTCGACTGGGCGTAGGCGTCCCACTTGTCGTAGCTCTCCTCGTGCTGGAGGTCGTCGAAGTCGATCTCTCCGTTCTCGTGGACGCCGCTCGAGACGGTGACGATCCGCGAGTCGGGGGCTTCGTCGAGGCCGAGGTTCTCGAGCAGGAGTCCGGTCAGCGCGAAGTGGCCGAGATGGTTGACGCCGAACTGCGTCTCGAAGCCGTCGGCGGTCTCCGAGCGGGGAATCGCCATGACTCCGGCGTTGTTGATCAACACGTCGATCGGCTCGTCGATGCGACCCGCGAAGTCGCGGACGGAGTCGAGATCGCCCAGGTCGCAGGCCTCGACGCGGAGGTCGGCGTCGGGGATCTCCCCGCGGATATCGTCGGCCGCGTCTGCGCCGCGTTCGGTGCTGCGACAGGCCATGATCACCGTCGCGCCGTTGCGCGCGAGTTCGCGCGTGGCCTCGAGGCCGATGCCGCTGTTCGCGCCGGTGACGACGATCGTGCGTCCGTGCTGGTCGGGGACGTCTTCGGCTGTCCAGCCCATAGGGTCCGTACGGGCCGACGGCCCAAAAACGGACGCGTCGGCCACTTCCTGGCCGGTACCGGCGGCGCTCACTCGGGCGAGATCGGCAGGACGACCGAGACCGTCGTTCCCTCGCCGGGTTCGGAGTCGATCGCGATCTCGCCGCCGTGGCGCTCGACGATGCGCTCACACAGCGCGAGTCCGATTCCTGCCCCCTCGTACTCCTCGCGGCCGTGGAGCCGCTCGAAGACCTCGAAGATGCGATCTTGATCGTCGGGGCCGATCCCGATCCCCTCGTCGCGAACCGCGATCTCCCACTCGTCGCCGCGGCGCTCGGCGTCGACGCGGACGCGGGGCGGCTCGTCGCCGCTGTAGGTCAGCGCGTTCTCGAGCAGGTTCTGAAACACCTGCCGCAACTGGCTGGCATCGGCCTCGAGGCGGGGGAGGTCGCCGACCGTGATCTCGGCGTCGGTCTCCTCGATCCGAACCTGCAGGTCCGCCAGCACGTCCTCGAGGACCGCGTTCAGGTCGGTCGGTTCGAACGGATCGCCCCGCGTCTCGACCCGCGAGTACTCGAGCAGCCCGTCGATCATCGCCTGCATCCGCTCGGCCCCGTCGACCGCGTACTCGAGGAACTCCTCGCCGTCCTCGTCGAAGGAGTCGCCGTAGCGCTGCTCGAGGAGGGTCAGATAGCTCGTGATCATCCGCAGGGGTTCCTGCAGGTCGTGGGAGGCCGCGTAGGCGAACTGCTCGAGCCGCTCGTTGGACTGCTCGAGTTTGCGTTCGTACTCCCGGCGCTCGGTGACGTCCTGGGCCATGACCATCCCCGCGAAGATCTCGCCATCCTCGTTTCGGACCGGCAGGGTGTGGGCCCGCACGTCCCGGCCGTAGGCCCGGTACTCGAACGTGTTGGACTCGCCGTCGAAGACGGCCCGGAAGTGGGGCTCGATCTCCGCGACGAGGTCGTCGCGGTACCGCTCTGCGAGCGTCGTACCGACGACCTCCGACTCCGCGATTCTCAGCTCGTCGAACGCCTCGCCGCCGACGACGAGGTACTCGAGGCTCTCGTCGTAGAGGCCGACCGCGCCGTCGGGGAAGTTCTCGACGAGGGTTCGATACCGGCGCTCGCTCTCCTCGAGTTCCCGCTCCCAGGCCTTCCGTTCGCTGACGTCGCGGGCGACGCCGACGCGGTGCCAGGAACTGTCGTCGTCGGCCGGCAACATCGCGAAGCTCGCTTCCATGGGGATCACGTCGCCGTCGGCCGTGCGAACCGGGGCTTCTATCGTCGGCAACTCGCCGGCCGTCGCGTCGGACTCCAGCTGTTTGATCCGGTCGATGACCGCGTCGTCGACGACCGTCGAGACGTGTTCGTCGACGAGGTCGGCCGGTTCGTACCCCAGCATCGACGCGTAGGTCTCGTTGACCATGGTGAAGTACCCGTCAGCGTCGACGACGTAGACGCCGTCGTCGATCACCTCGACGATGGTCTCGTAGCGCTCGAGTTCCCGCTCGCGCTCGACCTGTTCGGTGACGTCCTGTGACATCCCGAGCGCCGCGGCCGGCTCGCCGTCGTCGTCGCGAACCGGGACGACGTGAAAGTCGTAGACGCGGCCGCGGGCCGTCGCCTCGAACGCGCTCGCCTCGCCCTCGAGGGCGGCCGCGTACCGCGGAACGAGGTCGTCGGCCAGCGGCTGCGGGACCGCGTCCGCGACGGGTTCCCCTTCCATCTCCGCGGCCGTGGTCGACCCCGCGGCCGGCTCGCCGCCGACGGTCCGGTAGGTGAGATCCTCGTCGACGAGCGCGACGGCTCCGTTCGGGAAGTGGTCGACCAGCGTCCGGTACCGCCGCTCGGACGCCGCGAGGTCGCGCCGCGTGCGGACGTTCTCGACGGCCGGCTCGAGGAGGTCGGCAACGCGCTCGAGGAAGTCGACGTCCGCGTCGGTGACCGGCTCCCCGCCGGTCGCGTACGCGGCGAGGACCCCCCACGGGTCGTCGTCGGTGCCGACGGGGACGCCGACGGCACCGGTGACCGCCCGATCCGCGACGAACTCGGCGACGGCGGCCCCGCCCTCGGTCGACGGCTCCGCCGTCGCGACCGTTCGACCGGCCCGGAGCGCAGTGCCGACGTGCGTGTCCGACGCCATCGGCACCGTCTCCCCGACCCGGCCGACGCCGGCTCTGATGATCCCCGTTCCGTCCGGGCGCGACTCGAGGACGACGCAGTGCTCGGCCGCGACCGTCTCGGCGACGGTCGCGGTGGCGTCGCGGAGGAACCCCTCGGGATCGTCGGTTTCCAGCGCTCGTCGACCGAGGTCGGTGACGACCTCCTGTCGCCGGAGCCGCGTCCGGAGGGTCCCGTCGGCTGGCGACGGTGATTCCATACTACGCCCACAGAGGCGAGCGTCGTGTAAAACGTCTTGGTCGAACCGGCTCGAGCGGGTCGGCGGCGCGTTCCCGCCGGACCCGCGAGCGTCCGTCGGCGGCTTACTCGTAGTCGACCGACACCGACTCGAGGACGACCTCCTCTTTGGGCTGGTCGTTGGCGTCGGTCTCGACGTTACCGATCTCGCGGACGACGTCCATGCCGTCGGTCACTTCGCCGAAGACGGCGTGGCGGTCGTCGAGGTGGGGCTGGGCGTCGAGCGTGATGAAGAACTGCGAGCCGTTGGTGTCGGGCCCGGAGTTGGCCATGCTCAGGATCCCCGCGTCGTCGTGGCGCAGCTCGTCGTGGAACTCGTCGTCGAACTGGTAGCCGGGACCGCCCCGGCCGGTCTCGGTCGGGTCGCCGCCCTGGATCATGAAGCCCTCGATGACGCGGTGGAAAGCCACGTCGTCGTACAGCGGTTCGCCCTCGACTTCCTCGCCCGTCTCGGGGTCGGTCCAGGTCTTGCCCCCGGTCGCCAGCCCGACGAAGTTGTCGACGGTTCGGGGGGCCCGCTCGTCGTAGAGTTCGACCTCGATGTCGCCGCGGTTCGTGTGCAGGGTGGCAGTAACGTCTCCCATACCGTCCGCGACGGCGGGCCGAGGGAAAACGGTAGTGGTCTCGAGACGGCAGACACCGATCTCGTCGTCGTCTGACAGTCGCGAACGCCGACGGCCGGCCGCAGCTACATACTGCCGGCCGTGGAACGACCGCCCATGACCGAGGGCGCGCACACGACGGAACGGTTGACGCTCGCGCGGCTCCCGTCGGGCGTCGAGCTGACGACGACGGTCCACACCTACCGCGGCGCGGAGCCGGGCCCGACGCTGTACGTCCAGGCGGCCCAGCACGGCCGCGAGATCAACGGCACCGAAGTCCTCCGGCGCTTTCACGACCGGCTCCCGCTCGAGTCGCTGTCGGGGACCGTGATCGCGGTCCCCGTCGCGAACCCGCCGACGTTCGACCGGGTCTCGTACACGACGCCGGAGCAACTCGACAGCGTCAACCCGAACATGAACCGGGTCTGGCCGGGCGACGCCGAGGGGAGCCTCCACCAGCGGATGGCCGCCCGGCTGTGGGAGTACGTGACGGTCGCCGACGCGGTCGTCGACCTCCACACGGGCAGCCCCGACATGCTCCCCCACGTCGTCTACCGCGAGGGCGACGAGCGCTCCCGCGGCCTCGCAGCGGCGTTCGGGACCGACCTGCTGTTGTCCGAGCGGGCCGGCGAGGACGCCCCCGACGAGTGGCACCGGCGGGGCTTCGAGGGCAAGCTTCGGGTCGCCGCGGCCGACGAGGGGCTCCCCGCGATCACGCCCGAACTCGCCCACAACAAACGGATCCTCGAGGACGTCGTCGCCGAGGGCGTCGCGGGGCTCTTCGACGTCTGCCGGTATCTCGGCCTCCTTCCGGGCGACGCCCCGGAGCGCGAGCAGCGGATCGCCCGCAACCACCTCGGGCAGGTCGCCGCGGACGAGTCGGGACTGTTCCGACCGGCGCTCGGGCTCGCCGTCGGCGACGAGATCGCCGAGGGGGAGCCGATCGGAACCGTGTACCACCCGACGACCTACGAGCCGCTTCAGGAGGCAGTCGCGGAGCAGGACGGGATTCTCTACGCGCTCACCCGCGAGGCGACCGTGACCGCGGGCGACCAGCTCGCGAGCGTGGCGCTGACTCGCGAGAAGCCCTAGAGAAGGCCGAGCAGCGAGACGCCGACGGCCGACGCGCCGACGAGACCGACCGTCCACGCCGCGAGTCCGACGGCGAGCCAGCCGACGGTCAGCCGCGCGTCCTCGCCGACGACGACCGCCAGCAGCGCCGTCAGGTGGATCCCGGCGAGTATCGGGCCGGCAAACGAGAGGCCGACGAGTCCGTATCGCTTCCAGAGTCGCCGCGCGCGGCCGTAGCGGTCGCTCGACTCGCTCACGTCGCTTCCAGTCCGGCGAGCCCACCACGCGGTGAGTCGCTCGTGGGCGAGTACGATCGCTACGACTGCAGTGAGGCTGCCGGCGAAGGCGGCGACGCCGGTTGCGACCGGATCGAACCCGAGCCCGATCGCGGCCGGGATGACGATAAACGGCTCGATCGCCGGCGTCATCGCGAGGACGAACACGAGGAGGTATCGACCGACGCCACCGGCCTCCTCGAGGGTGGTTCCGACGTCGACGAGTGCTGGGGAGAGTGTCATGGGGACCGTCGTTCGACGAGCGAACGCATTATATATCTAACTGTATATTCGAGAAAAATATTTCGGTTCGTCTCCGGACGGCAGACTCGTGTCGGCTCAGCAGGTCGAGAACCCGCCGTCGACGACCAGCCCGTGGCCGCTGACGAACGAGGACTCGTCGCTGGCCAGAAAGAGGATCGCGTTCGCGATCTCCTCGGGTTCGCCCAGCCGCTTGAGCGGGTAATCCTCGGCCATCGCCTTCCGGGCGGCTTCCGGATCGTCCTGGTCCTCGAGGTAGCCCTCGAGCATCTGGGTCTCGGTGAAGCCGGGACAGACGGCGTTCGCGCGGACGCCGTAGGGGCCGGCCTCGGCCGCGACCGTCCGGGTCATGTTCAGGACGGCGGCCTTGGTCGTCGAGTAGGCCGCCTGCTTGGGGAGTCCGAGGATGCTCGCCAGCGAACCGACGTTGACGATCGAGCCGTGGCCCTGTTCTTTCATGTGGGGGAGGGCGGCCGAACAGCCGTTCCAGACGCCCTTGATGTTGATGTCGATCACGAAGTCCCGGACCTCGTCGTCGAGGTCCTCGAGGCTCCCGCCGGGGTGGCCGGTGCCCGCGTTGTTGACCACGACGTCGATGCCGTAGTCGTCGGCCACGGTATCGACGACGTCGTGAAACCGCTCGCCGTCGGTGACGTCGAGTTCGGCGAACTCGGCCTCGCCGCCGGCCGCCTCGATGCGCTCGACGGTCTCCTCCCCGCCCTCGATATCGACGTCCGTGACGACGACGCGGGCCCCTTCCTCGGCGCACCGCTCGGCGGTCGATCGACCGATTCCCGACGCCGCACCCGTGATAACTACCGTCTTGCCTTCCAGTCGCATACCCCTACATCGAGCGGTCACCACATAAATTCGTTCATGATTTTCGATCGGTGTCTTGCCGTTGTTTGCCCACCCGGCCGATCGAGCGAACAGTGTAATCCGTCCGACTGGTTCCGACTGGTCGGTCGCTGCGATACCGACCATCGCCGACTACTATATACGAAAGTCTATGAATCCGTAGAGCTATCTATAATCTTATTTTTCTGGCCCCTCACACCGAGACCGTTCGACCGATCGGTTCGGCCGGGAGTTCGGAGCGCTACTGGCCGGCTCCGGACCTCGAAGCGCCGTTCGAACGACCGTGACGGGGCGCGGGAGCGGAACGTCCGTCCCCATTTCGATCGCTCCCGTCTCTCGACCGTTCGGCCGACTCGAGCGGTCAGACCGGGTGGCGGTCGTCCGACCCGCCTCGAGTGCCGGCCGCTTCGTGCGGCCGGTTCGTCCATGAACAACCAGATAGATATAATACTTTGAAATCTGGTAGAATTCGGATGTCCTCCTCTCGTTGGATCCCTCGTGCGGATCGTCGCCCGGCGTTCGACGACGCGTCATCGGGCGGGGGCGAGCGGCGCTGATCGGCGGCGGAGCGACGGCAATTTACGAACATATGGCTGTAATTCACTTCGGGAGCGGTCACGGAACCCGGTATGCCCCCGACGAGCGGGTCCGTGTCGGACTCGAGACGCTCGGCCGGCGGCCGTTCGACCTGACCGAACGGCTACGAGAACATCACGTTGACTTCGATCGTGTTCGCCGTCGACAGCAACCGGTCGCGCAGGTCGTTTTCCTCCCACTCGTTCTCGAGGCGGTGCTGGGGACCGGCGACGGTGACCGCCCCGTAGACGGTGCCGTCGTTGTCCAGGATCGGTGCGCCGACCGCGCTGATTCCCCGGAGGTACTCCCCGCGACTGTAGGCGACGCCGTCCTCGCGGACCTCGGCGAGTTCGTCGAAGAGGGTCTCGGGGTCGGTGATCGTGTTCTCGGAGAACGCCGGCAGTCCCCACTGCTCGACGATTTCCTCGACCCGCTCCTCGTCGAAGTGGGCGAGCATCGCCTTGCCGCCGGCCGAACTGTGGAGGTAGGTGTGGGTCCCGACGTCGATGTCGCTGGTGAAAGAGCGGGTCCCCTCGCTGACGTTGATGACCGTCCCGAGCCCGTTCTGGTGTGTCGAACAGAGGACTCGCTCCCCGACTTCCTCGGACAGTTCGTCGATCGGTGCGTCGGCGGCCTCGTACAGCGGTTCAGCGTGTTTGACGTGTTCGCCGAACGAGAGAAACCGGAGGCTCAGCCGGTACTCGTCGCCCTCCTGGACGACGTACCCCTTCGACCGCAGCGTCGTCAGATGGGCGTGTACCGTACTCTTGGCCACCCCAGTTCGCTCGGTGAGCTCGGTGACCCCCGCCCCTTCGGCCTGCCACAGCGCCTCGAGGATGTCGAGGGTTTTCACCACCGCTTCGACCCGGTTCCCTCCGTCCGTGCCCGACGTTGCCATACTCCGCATTCGACGATCCGGAGTAAAACTGTTCCGCTCTGCTGAACGCCAGTCGACGGCGAAAAAATCGACCTGGAACCGTAGTAGGGGGCTTCCAGTCCCTGTACCGTCGAATACGGGACGATAAGCCGATGCTATGGAGATTGAAAACTAGTGCCATGGTAACGTTTATGTGGGGCGTCATGTGACGTAGGTTATGGACTTCAGCGAACCGTCCGAAGCCGTCCAGATCAAGAAGGCACTCGACGAGTTCATCAAACAGGAGGTCGCCCCGCTCGAGAACGAGTACGATCAGTTCCTCGGCGCCGACTACGAGCGGGAGATCGTCGACGAGGACCACCGACAGGTCCCCGAGTACCGCAACATCGTCGAGAAAATCCGCAAGAAGTCCGTCGAAGCGGGCTTCTACGGCATGACGATGCCCGAGGAGGTCGGCGGCGGCGACGTCGACATTCTCACCCGCGCCATCGTCGGCGAACACATGTCGAACCGGCCGCCGGGCTTTCACAGTTCGATCTTCGGCGGTGCGGGCGGTCCGACGCCCATCCTGCTCGCCTGTGACGACCGACAACGCGAGGAGTACCTCGAGCCGCTGATGGACGGCGAGATCACGACCTGTTTCGCGCTGACCGAGCCGGGCCACGGCAGCGACGCCCACTACATGGACACCAGTGCGGAGAAAGACGGCGACGAGTGGGTGATCAACGGACAGAAATGCTATATTACCAATGGCCCGTACGCCGACTTCGCCATGGTGTTCGCCCGGACGAGCGGCGACGACGGCGATCTCGGCGGGATCACGTGCTTCCTCGTGGAGGACGACAACCCCGGCTTCGAGGTCGGGAAGATCCACCGCGCGATGGGAATGACCCCCGGAACGCACTCCGAACTGTACTTCAACGACTGTCGCGTCGGCGAGGAACAGGTGCTGGGCGAGGTCGACAACGGGTTCCAGTCCGCGATGGACTGGATCGGTGGCGGCCGAATCAATATCGCCGCCGGCTCCGTCGGGACGGCGCAGTTTCTGCTCGACATGTCGGTCGAGTACGCCCGCGAGCGGGAGACCTTCGAGAAAAAGATCGGCCATCGGCAGGGTATCTCGTTCCAGCTGGCCGAACTCGCCACCGACATCGAGCAGGTCCGCCAGCTCTACCGCTACGCCGCCTGGAAGATGGACAACGGCGAACGCGCCCGCAAGGAGGAGTCGATGGCGAAACTCCGCGGCGCGAAACTGGCCAACGACGCGGCCGACATCGCGATGCAGGTCCACGGCGGGGCCGGCTTCATGAAGGACCTCCCGATCGAGCGCAACTACCGCTCGGCGCGGGTCTTCCGCATCTTCGAGGGGACCGACGAGATCCAGAAGCGGACGATCGCCCGCGAACTCATCTGAACCGACGATGGAAGAACAGTCGGAGCGGGGAGACACGGGAGGGACGGCCGTCTCGCGCATCGACTTCGACATCGAGTGGCCGCCGAAACACGCCGCGGCCTACCTCGTCGAGGAGCCCGCGCCGATCCTGATCGACACCGGGGACCCCGAGGAGCGGGCCGAGGCGTCGATCCGCGAGGGACTCGCGGTGCGGGGCTACGACCTCGAGGACGTCGCGGCGGTCGTCGTCACCCACCCTCACAGCGACCACATCGGGCAGGTTCCGCTGTTGCGCGAGGCCGGCGCGACCGTCCACGCCCCCCGGCCCGTCCTCGAGCAGCTCGAGCGCGAGCCGGCCGACCTCGCGGCGGGGATCCGCGAGATCGGCCGTTCAGCGGGCTACCGCGGCGAGGCCATCGAGCGCGAGACCGAACGCGCGAAATCGTCGCTCGAGCGCAATCGCCGGCTGCTCGCGCCCGAGGACGCGGTCCCGTTCGAGTTCGACGGGCCCGTTACCGTCGCGGGTCGGGAGTTCGAGCCGATCCACACGCCCGGCCACCAGGTTCACCACGCCAGCCTGGCGACCGAGGTCGGTGGCGAGCGCGTCCTCTTCTCGGGGGACGCGCTCATCGAGCCGTTCCGGCCCGGCGCGATCAACGTCGGCCTCGATTACGGCGCCTACGACGCCGTCGACGACTTCCACCGCGCGATGGACCGGCTCGAGGGCCGGCCCGCCGACCGGGTCTTCCCCGGACACGGCCCGGTCTTCACCGACTACGAGGGGGCCATCGAGAGCACGCGGTCGGCCCTGGAGTCGCTCACGGCCGAAACCCTCGAGGCGGTCAGCGCCGTCGGGCCGGCGACGCCCCTGGAGCTCACCCGGCACCGGACCGGTGAGGTGCGCCATCCCGCCCAGCTGCTCGACACGCTCGGGGCGCTCGGTACGCTCGAGGGGCGGGGCAGAATCGAGTACGAGGACCGCGACGGCGCTCGCTACTACTCGTTCAGGAAGGCCTCGCCGTGATCGAGCGGGAGGACGACCCGGTCGGCGATCCCGCCGTAGACCGCCTTCGCCTCCGCGAGTAACTCCTCGGGCGGCGCTTCGATCGCGAACGTCGCGACCATCTCGTCGGTCACGAGGTCGGCCATCTCCTCCCACTCGCCCTCTTTGGAGAGTTCGTGTAGCTCCTCGCCGACCGACCGCCAGCCGTGGTGTTCGAGGACGTCGTGGTAGGTCCGGGTGCTGCCGTAGAAGGCGATGCGCCGGCGCACCTCCCGGCGGGACCGCTCGCGTTCGTCCTCGGTCTCTCCCGTCACGACGAACGGGCTCGCGGAGAGCGAGACGTCCTCGAGCGATCGCTCGCCGCGGTCGGCCCCCTCGGCGACGGTCGGGGCGATGACGTCGTCGGTGTAGCCGGGTGTGTTGAAGACGTGCATGTCCAGCCCGTCGCAGAGCTCGCCCGCGAGCCGGATGTTGTACTCGTTGACGCCCGCGATGTAGATGGGCACGTCGGGGTGGTCGATCGGCCCCGGGTTGAAGTTATCAGTCATGAGCGAGAACGAGTAGTGGTCGCCCTCGTAGTCCAGGTCGGCCTCGCCCTGGAACACGTCGAAGATGTGCCGCAACGACTCGACGACCTCGCGCAGCCGCGGGCCGGGCGACTCCCAGTCGACGCTGAAGCGGCGCTCGTTGTGGCCCTTGACCTGCGTGCCGAGGCCGAGGACGAACCGGCCGTCGGTGTACTCCGCGAGGTCCCAGGCGGTGTAGGCGAGTGCCATCGGACTCCGCGTGAACGAGAGCGCGATGCGCGTTCCCTGCTGGATCTCCTCGGTCCGATCGGCGATCACCGGGTGCGGCAGGAACGCGTCGTTGTCCATCTCGGGCGTCCAGACGCCGTCGAAGCCCAGTTCCTCGGCGCGGGCGGCGGCCCCGCCAGAATCGTTCGACAGCTTCGGTACCATCGCGTCGATGCGAAGGTCTGACATACCCGATGGTCGACGGGTCGACCCTTCAATCTATGGACGGGTCACGACCGCGCGCGAAACGGACAAAGCGCGATCAGACGACGCGGTTCTCGAGGGACTCACCCTCGCGGAACCGCTCGTAGTTCCGCAGGAAGACGTCGGCACAGCGCTCCCAGTAGTGGGGCGTGCTGCCGGCCATATGCGGCGTCACCAGCACGTCGTCGCGGTCCCACAGCGGCGACGATTCGGGCAGGGGCTCCTCCTCGAAGACGTCCAGCGCCGCGCCGCCGAGGTCGCCGGTCTCGAGCGCGTCGACGAGCGCGGACTGGTCGACGATCTCGCCGCGCGCGACGTTGACGAGTACGGCGTCGTCCGAGAGGGTCGCGAGCGCCTCGGCGTCGATCAACCCCCGTGTCTCCTCGGTCAGCGGACAGGCGACCACGAGGGAGTCGCTCTCGGCGAGGACGGACTCGAGCCCGTCGGGGCCGTGGATCTCGTCGACGGCCTCGGGGGCGTCGGTCGGATCCCGTTTGGTCCCGATCACGCGGGCGTCGAAGGTTCGGCAGTAGTCGGCCACTTTCGAACCGATCGCGCCGACGCCGACGATTCCGACCGTGCGGTCGCCGAGTTCGCCGCCCGTGTAGCGCCGCCACTCGCGGTCGCGCTGTTGGGCGACCGCCCGGTCGAACCCCCGCTCGAAGTGCAGCAGATACCCCAGAACCTGCTGGCCGATCGGCTTCGCGTGGATCCCCGAGACGTTCGTCAGCGCCACGCCGCGGTCGGCCAGCGCGTCGTGATCGAAGCGATCGGTCCCGGCGCTGAGCGCCTGCACCCACTCGAGGTCGGCGGCCGCCTCGAGTATCTCGTCGGGGAGCCGGTGGGTGACGAGGACCTCGGCGTCGGCGACCGCGGCGGGGAGGTCGGCCTCGTCTTCGACGCGCTCGAGGTCGATCCCCGGCCGGCGCTCTCGGATCTCGTCGGTGACGAGCGGCCCGCCGCCCGCGAGGACGTGCGGGGAGACGACGACCCGCACGAGTTACTCGTCCTCCGCCGGCTCGTCGCCCGCCTCGGTTTCCTCCCGCTCCTCGAGCTTGTACTTCTGGATCTTGCCCGAGGTGGTGCGGGGCAGTTCCTCGATGAACTCGACCTCGCGGGGGTGTTTGTAGGAGGCGACGTTGTCGAGGAAGTACTCCGTGATCTCCTCGGCCGTGACGTCCTCGCCGGGCTCGACGCCCGGCGCGGTGACGACGTAGGCCTTCGGCACCTCGTTGCGTCGCTCGTCCGGAATCCCGACGACTGCGCCCTCGGCGACGGCCTCGTGCTCCGAGAGGAGCTCCTCGAGTTCGCTGGGGTAGATGTTGTAGCCCGCGGAGTTGATCATGTGCTTCTTCCGGTCGACGATCTCGTAGTAGTTGTCCGCGTCGCGGCGGGCGATGTCGCCGGTCCGGAAGAAGCCGTCCTCCGTAAATGCCTCCTCGGTCGCCTCGGGCATGTCGTGGTAACCCTTCATCACCTGCGGGCCGCGGACGAGGAGTTCCCCTTCCTCGCCGACGTCGACCGTTTCCCCGCTCGCGTCGACGATCTTGGCCTCGGTCATCCGCGTCGGCTGACCGATCGTGCCGTGACGGAGTCCGAACGTCGACCCGCTCTGGGAGTGGGTCGCGCCGTTGGTCTCGGTGAGGCCGTACCCCTCGGCCATCTCGACGCCGGCGGTCTCCTCGAACTGCTCCTGGACGGCGACGGACATCTTCGCCCCGCCCTCGCCGGCCGATTCGAGGCTGGTCAGGTCGTACTCGCCGAAGTCGTCGCTGTTGATCATGTCGACGTACATGGCGGTGACGCCGACGTAGTGGGTGATCTCTTCTTCCTCGATCAACCCCATCGCGGCGTCGCCGTCCCAGTTGGCCGCGCTGCGGAGGTAGACGCTGCCCCCGCGGACGAGCGGCTGCCAGGCGGTGTGCGTGAAGCCGGTGATGTGATAGAGCGGCAGCCAGACGAGGCTCCTGACGTCCTCGTCCTCGAGCGCCTGCTCCTGGGAGAGGATCGAGAACGTCTGGGCGCGGAAGTTGCGGTGGGTCAACTGGACGCCCTTCGGTTTCCCCGTCGTCCCCGAGGTGTACGGCAGCAGCGCCACGTCGTCGTCGGCCCGCTCGACGAATCGCTCCTCGCCGCGGACGTCGTCGAAGGCGTGGACGCCCTCGGCGTCGGTGCCGACCGAGATCACGATCGGATCCCGGTCGATCGCTTCGAGGGCCTCCTCGAGGTACGGTTCCAGGGCCTCGTGCGTGAGGACGGCTTCGGCCCCGGTGTCCTCGAGCTGGTAGGTCAGCTCGCGCTTGCGGTACTGGGGGTTGACCGGCGAGACGACGACGCCGGCCTTGAACGCGCCCAGCGCGCCGATCAGGTACGGCGGACAGTTCGGCAGGTACTGGAGCACGATATCGCCCGGCTCGAGTCCGAGGTCGGCCAGCCCGCCGGCGAAGCGGGCGCTCTCGGCCCTGAGGTCGTCGTGAGTCAACGTCCGCCCGTGGTACTCGATCGCCTGCGCGTCGCCGTGCAGCCGCGCCGTCTCGTCGTGGAGTCGCGCGACGTTTCCTTCTCTGGCACCCTCGCTAACGTCTGCCAAATCCATGAGACATAGTATCACGGAATGATATAAAATAGTATCTCTCGGGCGGGTGCGGCGGCGGGGTTCGTCGGCATCGTCGGTACGAACTGCACGTTCGAACCCGGGTACGCGATACGGAACTCACGTCCCCGTGGTATCACCTACCACAACTTATTTGCGTTCGGTCGGATATCGGGTGACCATGGTAGGAGCCGACCCGCGGAGGGACACCCGTGGCTGAACCGATCCTGGCGGGCGTCGCAGAGAGCGACCTCGGCGAGACGCCCGACCGGAACTGGCTGGACAACGCCGCCGTCGCGACGGTGCGGGCCCTCGAGGACGCCGGTTGTACCCTCGAGGAGGTCGACGGCGTCGCGGTCGCCGGCGGCGACGACTACATGCCCGCGCTGGTGCTGTCGGAGTACCTCGACCTCGACGAGCCCTCCTTCCTCGAGGGAACGGAGATCGGCGGCTCGTCGTTCGAGCACTTCTGCGGCCACGTCCGCGACGCGATGGCCCGCGACGAGGCCGACGTGGTGGTCGTCGCCTACGGCTCGACGAGCAAGACCGGCCCCGACGGGGATCGCTCGCTCGAGGAGACCCACCCGATCGACGGCTTCGTCCGGCCGACGGGCCTCTTCCGGCCGCCAGGGGCCTACGCGATGGCCGCGCGCCGGCACATGCACGAGTACGGAACCACCGAGGAACAGCTCGCCGAGGTCGCGGTCGCGACCCGCGAGTGGGCCTCGATGAACCCCAAGGCGGCCCAGCGAGAGCCGATCACGGTCGACGACGTCCTCGAGTCCCGCGAGATCGCCGAGCCGTTCAACCTGCTCGACTGCTGTCTCGTCTCGGACGGCGGGGGCGCGGTCGTCCTCGTCAGCGAGGAGAAGGCCGCGGAACTGGGCGTGCCGGAGATCGGCGTCGCGGGCGTGGCCTCGACGAGCACCCACCGTCAGGACGTCAGCGAGATGCCGGACATGACGACGACCGGGGCCGCGGTAACCGGGCCGAAGGCGTTCGACCAAGCCGGGATTACCCACGACGACGTCGACGTCGCCGAGATTTACGACTCGTTTACCTACACCGCCCTGGTCACGCTCGAGGATCTCGGTTTCTGCGAGAAGGGCGAGGGCGGCGAGTTCGTCTCCGGCGGTACCACCGCGCCGGGCGGCGAGTTACCGATGAACACGCAGGGCGGCGGACTCTCGTACTGCCACCCCGGTCACTTCGGGATCTTCGTCCTCATCGAGGCCGCGCGCCAGCTCCGCGGCGACTACGAGGGCGACCGACAGGTCGACGACGCCGAGGTCGCCGTCGCCCACGGTACCGGCGGCTTACTCTCCTCGAGCAGCACCGTCGTCCTCCGGAGGGAATCATGACCGGGCGAGTCGAGGACCGCCGCGAGGAGTGGGAGGGGCCGGTGCCGGTCCCGACCGGCGCGACGGTCCCCTTCTGGGCGGGCGCGCTCGAGGGCGAACTGCGCTATCAGGCCTGCGACTGCGGCCACCGCCAGCTGTACCCGCGGGCGGTCTGTACCGCCTGCGGAGCCGAGGACCCGCCGTTCGAGGCGAGCGAGGGCGTCGGCACGATCTACACCTACACCGTCTGCCACGTCCCCGGCGAACCCGGCTTCGGCGACCGGGTCCCCTACGTCGTCGGTGCGATCGACCTCGCCGAGGGGCCGCGCCTGCTCGCCCTGCTCGACGCCGATCCCGACGACCTCGAGATCGGCGCCACCGTCGGGGTACGGTTCTGGCAGGTCTCGGACGAGGCCGCGATCCCGGTGTTCGTGCCGGAGTAACAGTCCGTACGCGTCTTTTCTACTCGAGGTCGGCCGTCGCCGTCCCGGTCAGCAGCGTCTCGCCGTCGGTCGTCCGGGCCTCGAGTTCGGTTTCCACCGTGCCCGCGCCCTCGTCGACCTCGGTGATTTCGCCGGTCGCGACGACGGTGTCGCCGGGGAACACGCGGGACTGGAACCGGACGCCGAAGCTCGTCACGTCACGGAGGTCGAACCAGTTGGCGACGACCCGCGAGGTGACGCCGGCGGTGAACATTCCCTGCCCGAAGACGCTCTCGTTGCCCGCCGCCGTCGCGTAGGGCTCGTCGTAGTGGATCGGGTTGAAGTCGCCGCTGGCCCCCGCGTACTTCACGAAGTGCTGGCGCTCGAGGTCCTCGACGACGACGGTCGGGCCGGCGTCGCCGGGCTCGAGCCCGTCGACCGTCCGGACGCGCTCGAACTCGTCGACGGTCGGTGCCGGCGTCGCTGGCTCCGATTCGGCGGTGCCGCCGTCGGCCTCCGTCTGGCCGCCGTCGCTCGCCGACCCGTCGGCGTCGTCCGCGTCGGCCGCGCTCTCGTCGCCGTCGTCGATCGCGCCCTCCGTTTCGATCGCGGTCGAGCGATCGGTCAGGACGAGGTCGCCGTCCGCCGTCCGGTACTCGGTCTCGAGGACGGCGAAGGTCATCGTCCCTGCCCGTCCCCCTTCGCGCTGGAAGACGTTCGCGAGCGTGGTCGTCCCCTCGAGGACGTCGCCGACGTAGATCGGGCGTTCGTACTCGTGGGCCTGCTCGCCGTGGATGACGTACTCCGGCTGGAAGGCGAGGTCGAACCCCTTGCCGTCGACGTCGTCGGGGGTGTACCGCGGGAAGCGGGCGACCTGCGAGTAGGTCAGCGGCGCGGGGACGCGGTCGTGGCCCCGGTCGGCGGCGACGGCCTCGTCGCGGAAGACCGGATCGTCGGCGGTGACCGCCCGCGCGAACTCCTCGACCTTGCCCGGTTCGATGCGGAACTCCTCGGCGGTGACCGTGGTGTCGCCGACCATCGCCTCGAGTTCCTCGATCGGCCTATTCGGCATGGTGGCCCTCCGTGGCTCGAGCGGTCGTTGCGGACTGTTCGATCGTCGCGTCGCGTCGCACCTCGGTGCGGTGGTCGCGGTTCATTGCCGACACGGTTTGCGGACGACTGACATAACAGTACCCTTCTCGGACGATTTTCGGTGATGGTTTCGCTGAATATCGGTTTGCCGGTCGATCGACGACCGCTACGACGGTGACCGGCGTCCTGCTATCGTGGCAACACGGAGCGGCCACGCCTTCCAACCGATTTCTGCTCACGGGCGCGCAGCGCCCGTTCGCATGGCTCGCGGAACCTTCGGTTCCGCGCTAACGCTCACGCCTGTCGCGTTTTCGCGCGGCGTCGCCGCGCGAATGTCCGAGGGACACCGGTCCCTCGCTATTCGCTCATCCCTCGCACAACGTCGGCCCGCGTCTCACACGACTCACGGTTCCCTGCGGTCACCGTCTGCTCACGGCGGCAGCGCCGCCGTTCGCACGGTCTGCGAGACCTTCAGTCTCGCACTATTCGCTTTCCGAGGCGTGAACGAAGTGAGCGCCTCGCCTCCGTTCGCCGCGGGCCAGCGCGCGCCACCGCGTGCCGATCGGTCGAATAGCTTATACCGGCGGTCGATGAATCCGCATACGCTCATGGCAGTGACTGTCACACTCGGGTATGGCGAACGGGTAGTAGAACGAACGCGCGTCGCGGAGGGCGACCGATGACGGTCGACCAGTTCAGCGTCGCGGGGGAGACGGTGATCGTCACGGGCTCCTCGAGCGGGATCGGGGAGACGATCGTGAAGCGGTTCGCCGACGACGGCGCGAACGTGGTCGTCACCTCGCGGGAGATGGAGAACGTCGAACCGGTTGCCGACGCCATCAACGAGAGCGAGCGGCCGGGCGAGGCGATCGCGATCGAGTGCGACGTGACCGACCGCGAGGCGGTCCAGGACCTGATCGACGAGACGGTCGCGGAGTTCGGCGGGCTCGACGTGCTGATCAACAACGCGGGGGCGAGCTTCCAGGCCCCGCCCTCGGAGATCAGCGAGAACGGCTGGAAGACCATCGTCGACATCAACCTCCACGGCACCTTCCACTGCTCGCAACTGGCCGTCGAGTACATGCGCGATAACGGCGGCGGCCGGATCGTCAACTTCGCCAGCGTCGCGGGCACCCGCGGCTCGAAGACGATGAGCCACTACGGCGCGGCCAAGGCCGGCGTCGTCAACTTCACTACCTCCGTGGCGTCCGACTGGGCCGAGGACGGGGTCTGGGTCAACTGCATCGCACCCGGGCTGGTCGCCACCGAGGGCGTCCGAACCCAGATGGGCGTCGAGGACGACGCCGACGAGATCGCCCGCACCACCCCCGATCGCACCATCGGCAAACCCGAGGAGGTCGCCGACCTCGCGCAGTTCCTCGCCAGCCCCGCCTCGTCGTACATGGTCGGCGAGACGATCGAGATCAAGGGAACCCCCCGGCTCGGCGAGTAACGGGTCGCCTCGAGCTGGCGCCGGCTCCGAGCGATCTCGGCGCCGAAACACGAACCGTGTTACCAGTACCCGTATACTTTTCAGGTCGAACGACAAATCAGGGGCAACATGGAGCTCGATATCGTCTCCGCGGAGACGCTCATGGAGCCGCCCTACGACGGCAACGTGGCCAACCTCCTCGAGCGGGCGGTGACCGAACACCCCGACGAGACCGCGATCGAACACGCCGGCGAGACCATCACCTACCGCGACTTCGGCGACCGCGTCGCGCAGTTCGCCGACGGCCTCCGGGAGCTCGGCCTCGCGGCCGGCGACCGGGTCGGCGTCTACATGCCCAACGGGATCGACTTCTGTACCGTCGTCTGGGCCTGCTGTCACGCCGGGATCATCGCCAGCCCGCTGAACCCCGAGTACCGCCGCCGCGAGATCGAGTACCAGCTCGACCACGCTGACGCCGAAGCGGTCCTCGTGGAGGGAAGCGCCGACGAGTACGTCCGCGAGGCCGTCGCCGACCTCGAGACCGAAATCGTCAGCGCGACGGCCGGCAGCGATCACCCCTCGCTGCCGGAACTGGGCACCGACGCGGCGGCGTCGGTCGTCGACCGCGACGACGAGGACGTCCTCCTCCAGCCCTACACCTCGGGGACGACCGGGAAACCGAAGGGCGTCCTCCTGACCCACCGCAACTTCCGGGTCCAGATCGCCCAGAGCGTCTCGAGCTACAGCGCCGGCCCGATCGAAGGCGACGGGATCATCGTCCTGCCGATGTACCACATCACGGGGATGATCGGGATGATGGCCTCGCTGTGTGCCGGCCGGACGCTGCACCTGCTGCGACCCGACCAGTGGGATCCCGAACTCGTCCTCGAGAAACTCGACGAGCACGACATTCCCTCGTTCGTCGGCGTCGCCGCGATGTTCGTCGACCTGCTCGAGGCCCACGACCCCGACGAGTACGACCTGTCGACGCTGATCAAGGCGGGTCAGGGCGGGGACAAGCTCCCGAAGCCGACCCAGGAGCAGTTCGAGGAGGCGTTCGACGTACCGCTCACGGAGGGGTACGGCCTCACCGAGACGACGGCGACGAGCCACACGATCCGGTGGTCGTCGCTGGGCAACCGGCCCGGCAGCGTCGGCCAGCCGGTCGGACACACCCGATCGAAGGTCGTCGATGGGGACGGCGAGGAGGTCGACCCCGGCGAGGAGGGCGAGATCCTCATCGCCGGCTCGCAGGTGATGAAAGGCTACTACAAGAACCCCGAAGCGAACGAGGAGGTCTTCACCGAAGACGGCTTCTTCCGGACCGGCGACATCGGCACCCGCGACGAGGACAACTACTACTACATCAAGGGCCGCGAGAAGGAGATGATCCTGACCGGCGGCTACAACGTCTACCCCCGGGAAATCGAGGACCTGCTGTACGACCATCCCGAGATCCACGAGGCGGCGGTCTTCGGCGTCCCCGACGAGCGCCGCGGCGAGACCGTCGCCGCCGCCATCACGCCCGCGGAGGGCGCGGACATCTCCGCCGACGACGTCGAGGAATACGTCCTCGACGAGCTCGCGCCCTACAAACACCCCCGCATCGTCGAGGTCCGCTCGGAACTCCCCAAGACCGGCAGCGGGAAGATCCGCAAGACGGAGTTGCGCGACGAGATCGCCGACGAACGCGGGCTCGAATCGTGACGCGGATACACGCGCGCGCTCGAGTCGCCCACGACCGCCAGCATGTCTGAGGAGGCCACCTACTCGACGGGCGAGATACGGACGATCGCGCTCGCGGTCATCGCGGGCGTCTTCTTCGGCGGCGTCGCGACCGGGGTCGCGTTCCCGACGCTGCCGCTGCTCGACGAGCGGCTGGTGATCTCCGCGGTCATGCTGAGCATCATCCTCTCGGCGAACCGGATCGGGCGGCTGTTCATGAACACGCCCGCGGGAACGATCATCGACCAGTACGGTTCGCGAACGCCGATGATCTTCGGACTGTTCACGCAGGCGCTTGCCCCCTTCGGCTACGTCGTCGGGCTGCACACGCCGCCGACCCACGTCGGGACGCTGCCGCTGCTGGGCGACGTCTCGCTGCCGGGCGTCGTCTTCGTCCTGGCGCGGCTGTTCTGGGGGGTCGGCAGCGCCTTCGTCTTCATCGGCGCGTTCGCGACGATCACCTACGTCACGACGGCCGACAACCGCGGCCGCTGGGTCGGCTACATGCGCGGCGGCCAGTCGCTGGGCTTCCCGACCGGCCTCGTCGTCGGCGGCGTGTTGACCGATCTCGCGAGCATGCAGACTGCCTTCCTCACGGCCGGGGTTCTCGCGCTGGTCGCCGGCACCGTCGCGACGCTGGTCCTGCCCGACGTTCACGGCGGCGCCGACGAGGCCAGAGCCGCCAAGCTCCGGGAGGTCCCCGCCTTGCTCGCGGCCAACCCGACCGTCGTCCTGATCGGCTACGGCAACTTCGCCGTCCGCTTTCTCTGGGGCGGGATCATCCTCTCGACGCTGGCCCGCTACGCCAGCGACTACGGCCTCGAGCTGTCGGCGCTGGGCGCGGCCGGCATCAGCGGGATCGTGATGGGACTGGGCGTGGTCACCTCGGGGTCCATGACGATCGTGACCGGCTGGCTCTCGGACATGGTCAGCGATCGGACGCTGCTGACGGTGCCGGCCTTTCTCGCGATGGGCGCGGGCTTTCTGGTGATCGCCTACGTGCCGACGATCGAGGCGCTGCTCGGAGCGATCGTCCTCGTCGGCGCGGGGATGGGATCGGCCGCGCCCGCGCTGTTGGCGATCATGGGCGACCTGACGCCGGGGGACGAACTCGGGCGGATGGGCGGGGTCTATCAGGTGATGGGCGACGTCGGACTCAGCCTCGGCCCGCTCGTCGCCATCCCAGCGGTGGACATCTGGTTCGGCTATCAGTTGACCTACGTCCTGTGTGCGGCACTCGTGTTCAGTTGCCTGACGATCGTCTCGCTGCCGCTGCTTCGCAACCCCGACGTCTCGCGGGCGGGCGTGAAAGCGGACTGAGGTCGCCGGGGGTCGAAACCGACCCGGTCTCCTCCCTACGTAGGTGCGCGAAGCTTTCATGTTCGGGCAGGCGTATTGTTATACGTTATCATGGTGGGTTCACGCGTACGACGTTCGGTCGTCCGGATCCGGCCGTGGCTGCCGGCGGTCGCGGTGGCGCTCGCTGCGGGACTGGCCGGCGTCGCGGGATCGTATCTGGCCGTCGGCCGACAGCCGGCGTTCGTCGCGACGCCGTTCGACCGAGCCGTCGTCGCGCTCAGTCCCGACGCGCTCGTCGCGTTCGCGATCACGCAGCTCGGGACCCTCGGGCATCAGCTGGCCTTTCTGACGGCCATCGCGGTGGCCTGCGTGGCCTTCGGACTGGCCGCCTTCCCCGGGGTAGCGCTCCTGCTGGGGCGCGGCCCCGCCGGCCCACTCGATCGGGGACGCGGCAGGGCCGCCGCCGGAATCCTCGTCGGCCAGGCCCTGCCGGCGGCGCTCGCGTTCGGACTGAGCCGTTCCCAGTCGTCGGCGCTCGGCAGCGCCGCCGGGGTCGGCATCGTCCTGCTCGCGGCCGCCGTCGCCACCGTTATCGCCGCCGGCGCGGATCGTCCCCTCGCCTCGCTCGAGCGGCGACGTATCCTCGGGTCCGTGGGGTCGGCGATCGGCGTGAGCGCGCTCGCCGTCTTCGCCCGCGGCACCGACGAGGAGTCGTTCCCCTCGCCGCTCGAGATCCCCGAGGACGCCCGCCCGGAGGTCCGAGAGGCGCTGACGCGCGCGAAAGAGCAGTCGTTCGCGGTCGAGGGCCTCGAGCCGCTGGTCAGCACGGACTTCTACCGGGTCGACATCCGCAACGTCGACCCCGACGTCGACCGCGGGGAGTGGTCGCTCTCGATCACGGGAGCGGTCGCCGAGGAACGCGAGTACGACTTCGGGGAGATCGAGTCGATGACCCTCGAGGACCGGTTCGCCACGCTGCGGTGCGTCGGCGACCAGCTCAACGGCCGGCAGATGGACACCGCCCTCTGGAGCGGCGTCCCGGTCGCGGACCTGCTCGAGGCGGCCGAACCCGAGGGCGATCGAGTGATCCTGCACGGCGCGGACGGCTACTACAACGAGTTCCCGATCGACGCGCTGTGGCCGGGGCTGTTGGCCTACCGGATGAACGGCCGGCCGCTGCCCCGGGCACACGGAGCACCGTTGCGCGCGCTCGTGCCGGGCCACTGGGGCGAGATCAACGTGAAGTGGCTGACCGAGATCGAGGTCCGGGACGAGGACACCACGGGCTACTGGGAACTCCGCGGCTGGCACGGTACCGGGCCGGTCGAGACGGTCGCCAAGCTCTGGCAGACCAACTATCTGGGGGGCGGCCGGTACGAGGTCGCCGGTCACGCCTACGCCGGCACCAGAGGGATCGAGGCCGTCGAGGTGTCGACCGACGGCGGCGACAGCTGGACCGCGGCCGAACTCTCGGAGCCCCTGCCCGGCGACGACGTCTGGCGGCAGTGGCGCCACGAGTACGGGGCCGGCGGGCGTCACGAGGTGATCGTCCGGGCCCGCGACGGCGACGGGAACCTCCAGATCCCCGAGAAGGACGGCCCGAAGCCGGACGGAGCGACCGGCTGGGTGTCCGAAACGGTCGGCCCGCAGTGACCGCCCGAGATCGGGACCGTTCCCGATCGAACGCCGACCGGCCGTCCCCGCGACCCGTGCTCGTTCGGGTTTCATATCCATACGCTACCTTATACTATCTGGCTGCCAGGACCGCCAACGGAGGCACTTCGGGTGAATACCTCGAGTAAACTGGCGGAAAAAACATGAACGTTTATATGGGTGTAGCAGGATGTTAGCAGTGGACAAGAGTGATTGTGAACCAATGACACGGGATTCCATCAACAGGCGACGGGTGCTGACGGGTGCAGGTGCGGGAATCGCTGGGGCGATGGCCGGCTGTCTCGGCGGCGGCGGCGGTGACGACGGCGTCCAGTTCATCACGGACTACTACAACGACGCGTGGCAAGCGGTCTGGGACGACCTCGAGCCCCAGTTCGAGGACTCGACCGATATTCAGATGTCCATCGAGGAGGCGGGGATGTCGGGGAGTCAGGAGTCGCGGCTCTCGCAACTGATCCAGGCGGGCAATCCGCCGGAGGCGAACACCTCCACGTTCGACCAGGTGGCCGACATCTGGGAGACGGACCAACTCGAGAGCGTCACCGACGTCGTCTCGTCGATCGAGGAAGTAAACGGGGAAGTAAACACCGGGGGCGCGTTCCTCGGTGAGGGTGACGAACTCTATCAGATCCCCCACGGCGTGTACGTCTCGAACTTCCAGTACCGCCAGGACGTCTACGACGAACTCGGACTGGAGGAGCCGGAGACGTTCAGCGACGTCCTCGAGAACGCCGAGGCGATCGAAAACGCCGGCGGCGCCTACGAGGACATGCGCGGGTACGGGCTCGCCGGCGCACCGACCGGGAAGAGTCAGGACGAGATGCTCGTCCTGCTCGCGAGCGCGGGTATCTCGGGGATCGGTCTTACCTGGAGCGATCCGGACGCCCGCGAGGAGCTCGAGATCAACTGGCCCGAGGACACGGTGATCGAGGTACTGGAGTACGTGGACGAACTCTCACAGTACTCGCCGGATCCGACCAGTATCGGCTGGGCCAGCTCGCTCAGTAGCTGGGTACAGGGGAACTACGGGCAGTGTTACCACCTCAACGCCTGGCCCGCCGGCGTCACCGCACAGACGGCCGAAGCGGAGGACAGCGACGCGCTGCGTGCGGTCGCCGAGAGCACGCAGGTCACCGCCTACCCGATGCTGGACGGCGTCGATCCGGACGAGAACTGGCTGTCCGCGCCGGCCCCCGACGGCTACCACATCTTCGCGAACTCCGAACGGCCGGGCGACGCCAAGGAGTGGTTCGAGTGGCTCTACGCCGACAGCATGGAACGGACCGCGAGCTTCTACGGGACGGACCCCGGTCGGTTCCTGCCGACCTACGCCGACCTCCTGGAGTCCGACGCGTTCCAGAATCAAGGTATCTACGAGGCGCATCCGCATCTGGTCGAGAAGCTCCAGTACTGTCAGGACGAGATCTGGGGCAACCACTACGGCAGCGTCGAAGAGGCCAACACCTCCTCGCCCGAATCGCTGTACATGCAGCGCCAGTGGTTCTACGGCGAGATGATCAACCGAGTGGTCACCGACTCGATGACCCCACAGGAGGCCTACGACTGGGGCTACGGGCAACTCGAGGAGGCCTTCGCAGAGGCGCAGGACTCATTCGGATAGTCGATGGATCGCGCATAAGGGACGCGGCCGATCGCCTTCGGCCGCGCTAGCGACGGAGCGAATCGTTTATACCCAACCGTGAGATTAACATACATGCATGCGGAGGAGACCTAGATATGGCCAGTGAAACTGGAGAATCGATACGGCCCGGCAGGGCGTACATTCCGTGGGACGACCTGCCGGTCGATCGGGAGACGGTCGCGGGGATCGGGACCGTCCTCCCCGTCGTCGTCCTGTACTTGCTCATCGCGGTGCTTCCGATCGCGTTCGCGTTCTGGGCATCGTTACACAACATCCACACGCTCAACCCCGAGTGGCAGTGGGCCGGCATCTCGAACTACCGGGAGGTCCTCCAGATTTCCCAGTTCTGGGGCTCGCTGTGGCGGGGGATCGTCTACATGGTCGGCAGCACCCTCCTCCAGCTCGCCGTCGGGCTCTGGATGGCGCTGGTGCTCAACCGCATCACCTACGGGCAGAAGCTGCTCACCGCGGTTGTCTTTACGGCCTACCTGATCCCGACGATCATCGTCTCGCTCGTGGCGCTGCGGGTCTTCGACCCCGCCGGTGGCGTCTTCCAGATGATCGGCGCCGAGTGGCTCGGGTTGTGGAGCGGTCAGGAGGCTCCGCTCGGCTCGCGAGAGTGGGCCATGCGGCTGCTGATCCTCATCGGGACCTGGAAGTTCGCCGTCTTCGTCACCATCTTCACGCTCGCGCAGTTGCGAGCGATTCCCGACCGGTTCTACGAGGCGGCGAAGGTCTGTGGCGCGAACCGCTGGCAGATGTTCCGCGACATCACGCTGCCCCGTCTCATGGGGATCGTGACGGTCGTCGTCCTGCTGCGCTCGGTCTTCATGTTCAACAAGTTCGACATCATCTGGCAGCTCACGGAGGGCGGCCCCGGTAACGCCACGACGACGCTGCCGGTCTTGGCTTACAAGACCGTCTACACGGATCAGGCCTACGGGCTCGCCAACGCGATCTCCGTGGTCATGTTCCTGTTCCTGCTGGCATCGGCGATCATCTACTTCAAAATCTTCAACCCCAGCGAGGAGGTGGAGACGACGACATGAGTCAGAGCGAACCACCGGGAGGCGTCTTCGGCCTCTCATACGACGGCGAGACGCGAGTCTCCGAGGCACTGAAACTCGTCAGCACCGCGATCATCGTTCTCGTCGGTGCCTGGCCGATCTACTGGATGACCCAGCTGGCCTTCACCGAGTACGAGACGGTCGAGGACGCGGTCACCGTCTTCCCCACGCCCGACATCTTCACGCTCGGTAACTTCACCGTGTTGACCCAGCCGGAGATGTACACCTACATGTTCAACACGGTCGTCGTGGCCATCGGGACGATCGTGACGGTCGTCCTCGTCTCGTTGATCGCCGGCTACGGCCTCGCGCGACTCGATTTCCCGCAGAAGGAGAACTTCGCGCGGATCCTCCTGATCGGCTACCTCTTCAGTCCGATCGTCATCGGGATCCCGCTCTACCAGATCTGGCAGAGCATCGGCCTGCTCGGGACCCGCTTCGGGCTCATCATCGCCCTGTCGGCGATCTCGATGCCCTTCGCGGTCTGGCTGATGTGGAAGTACATCATGACGATCCCGGAGGCCCACGAGGAGGCGGCGTGGGTCGACGGCGCGTCGCGGTGGCGCGGCTTCCGCGACGTCGTCGTCCCGCAGTGTCGCCCGGCGATCATCGCCGCGGCGCTGTTCGCCTTCGCGCTCGCCTGGAACGACTTCACGTTCGCGCAGATCCTCCTGCCCCAGACCGACACCACGACGTTCGCGCCCGGCATCCTCCGGGCGATGGGACAGGCCCAGTTCCTGCCACAGGCCTACCTCATGGCGATCTCGCTGGCCATGACGCTGCCGCCGCTGCTGTTCGCCTACTTCATGCAGAGCTACCTGCTGAAGGGGTTCCAGGTCAGGGCCCTCTGAGAGTGCAGAACCTTTACAACTAATACCACGAGACACATCAACATATGCCAGACATCGAGATCCGGAACCTGACGAAAGTGTACGAGGAATCGGGCAACAGAATCGTCGCCGTCGACGACGTCGACCTCACGATCGAGGACGGCGAGTTCGTGACGCTGGTCGGTCCCTCCGGCTGTGGGAAGACCACGACGCTGCGCTGCGTCGCGGGGCTGAACAAGCCGACCAGCGGGACGATCAAGTTCGGCGACCGCGACGTGACCCAGAAGCCGGTCCAGGAACGCAACATCGCGTTGCTCTTCCAGGACATCGCGCTCTACCCCCACATGAGCGTCGAAGAGAACATGGCCTACGGGCTCAAGATCACCGGGTTCTCCAAGGAAGAGCGCATGGCCCGCGTCGAGGAGGCCGCCGAGTTGCTCCAGATCACCGACCAGTTGAAGAAGATGCCGGCGGACCTCTCGGGCGGCCAGCAACAGCGCGTCGCGCTGGGCCGGTCGCTCGTGCGCGATCCGGAGATCTTCCTGTTCGACGAGCCGATGTCGGACCTGGACGCGAAGCTCAAGGCCGAGCTGCGGCCGGTCATCGAGAAGGTGACCGACGAGATCGGCTGTCCGACGCTGTACGTCACCCACGACCAGGAGGAGGCGATGACCATGTCCGACCGCGTCGCGGTCATCAACGACGGCGAACTGGCACAGGTCGCCCCGCCGAAGGAAGTCTACGACGAGCCGGCCTCGCAGTTCGTCAGCCAGTTCATCGGCCAACCGTCGACGCAGTTCTTCGAGGGTAACGTTACCTCGGTCAACGGGACCGCCGAGCTCGACGTCAGCGGCTACGAGTACAGCCTCGCCCGCGACGGCCTCGAGGGGTGGGCCGGCGAGGACGTCCGCGTCGGCCTCCGGCCGCAGTACATCAAGGTCAGCGACGACCCCGAGGCCGGCATCCCGGCGACGCACCTGCTCGACGAGCCGCTGGGCGATGCGACCCACAGCTTCTTCGACACGGAGTTCGGCGAGATCGTCGTCGTCACCGATCCCGACTTCGAGGGCGACGGCAAGGAGTACGGACTCGTCTTCGAGGACGAGTACATCCAGCTGTACGACGACGACTCCGGCGTTCGGATCGCCTGATTCCGGTCAGTTCTTTTCGTCGCCGGCCGCTCGAGCGGCCGCGCTCGTCTCCGTATCGGCAGCGACCGCGGTCTCGAGGTTCACCGGTGCCGTCGAGCGGACGACGATCGTGTCGGCGGCGAGGTCGCCGACGCGCCGGCCGTCGGTCACCAGCGCGGAGACGAGCCCGATCACGAGCGGCGGGACGCCGAGCAGATCCACGTATCGGAGCAGGTTCCGCACGGCGCTGGCCCGGAGCGTACACTCGCGACCGTCCGCCATGACGACCAGCAGGCCGCGGTTGACCTTCCCCGGCGTCCGCCCGTAGCGCCACTCGAAGGCGAAGGAGTAGGTGACGTACAGCGGCAGGAGAACGAGCACCGAGAGGGGGACGACGAGCCCGCCGAGCGCCTCGTAGGGCTCGCTGAAGAGGACGCTCGCGGCGTAGATCAGCGGGAACTCGAGCAGGACGTAACAGACGAACAGGTCGATCGCCGCCGCCCCGGCGCGGGCGAGCAACACCGAACGGTCGCCCGCGGTATCGACTCTCGGGGCCGGCTGTCGCTGTGTCGGCAAGAACCCGTCTAGCGTCCAGTCGATCACGCGTCGACCGCCTCGCCGTTCATGACGGGGGTATTCGTCGGCGGCCGGGAAATAGCTGCCGTCGTCGGCCGCACTTACTCCATGCGGATGTCCGTCCGCAACGTCACGAGGAAGTACGCGAGCAGGAAGAGGGTGATACCGCCGAACACCTGCGAGTCGATCGACAGGTAGCCGTCGATCTGATACAGCAGGACGCTGGTGACCGCCAGGACGACGATGGCACCGACCGTCCGCCAGCGCTCGACGATCTTCTCGACGGTGATCGCCGCGGTGGACTTCTCGACCGCGTCCGACGCCTCGCGGATGTTCTCCAGCCCCGCGCTATCGGACTTCCGTGACGGAGTATCTGCACTCATGTACTGCCGTTATTTCCGTCGAGGAGTAAATAACTATGGGTATCGGTGTCACGGGGCATCATTTCGACCCGTCCGCCTCCCGGCGGTCGCCGTTTCCGCTCGCGCGTCGCGGCATCGACCGGACGACGGCCGGTATCGACAACATTGTGCTATGTACGATCGATTGAGAGAAAGTGAGAGCGCCAGCGCCGACCAGACGCCGGATACTGCACGGAGCCGGTATCGGTGGGGTCGGTCTGATCGCGGGCTGTTTCGACGGCGACGACGATCACCGGGGCCGAGACGGCGATAGCGATGCCGACGGGAACGACGCTGCTGGCGAGGTACATTTCCTCACGGCCTACGACGACGTCCTCGAGTCCGACGCGTTCCGGAGTCGAGAGCTCTTCCGGGCGCATCCGCACCTGCTCGGGAAGCTCGAGTCCGTCCGCGAGGAGTTCGTGGGCGACCATTACGGCAGCGTCGACGAAGCCGATCTCCCCTCGCCGGCGGCGCTGTACGTGCGCCGCCAGCTGTTCTACGGCGGGATTCTCAACCGCGTCGTCACCGACTCGATGACCCAACAGACAGCCTACGACTGGGGCTACGAGCGGCTCGAGGAGTCGTTCGCGGACGCACGGGAACGGTTCGGCGATTGATCGCGCTCGACCGTCCGTCGTCGAAAACCGGAACGCTCGAGCGCGCCGCCTTACTCGTCGAGGGCGTCGATGCGCAGATCCTCGTCGAACTGGAGGGTGTTCTCGACCTCGGCCTCGTCGACGTCCTCGAAGGCCCAGCGGGCGATCGAGCGGCGGTGGACCTCGTCGGCCCCGTCGACGATGCGGAACTCGCGGACACGTTCGTAGAAGTGCGCGATCGGGAGGTCCTTGCCGATGCCGTTGCCGCCACAGCACTGCAGCGCGAGGTCGATGGTCTCGTTGGTGACGTTCGCGGCGAACATCTTCGACATCGCGACCTCGATGCGGGCGTCGCTGCGGTCGAGTTCGCGCGCGGCGTGGCGGACCATCGTCCGCGCGGCGTGGAGTTTCGTCTCGGCGTCGGCGATGCGGTGGCGCAGCGCCTGTTTCTCCTCGAGCTTCGAACCGAAGGCCTCGCGCTCTTGCAGGTAGGCCTTCGCGACCTCGAGCGAGCGTTCTGCCATCCCGGAGTAGCGCATGCAGTGGGTGAGCCGACCGCCGCCGAGTCGCATCTGGGCGATCCGGAACCCGTCGCCTTCCTCGCCGAGCGTGTTCTCGACGGGGACGCGGACGTTCTCGAACTTGACCTCGGCGTGGCCGCCCTCGCGTTCGGTGATGCCGTGCCCGCCGAGGTGGGGAACGTTCCGGACGACCTCGACGCCGTCGGCGTCGCGCGGAACGAGGATGATCGAGGTGCCCTCGTAGGGGTGAGCGTCCAGATCGGTCCGGACCATCGTCAGGTAGAAGTCGGCGCCGAGCCCGTCGGAGGTCCACCACTTGTGGCCGTTGATGACCCACTCGTCGCCGTCCTTGACGGCGGTGCTCTGGAGCATCTTCGGGTCGGAGCCGGCACCGACCTTGGGCTCGGTCATCGCAAAGGCCGAGGAGAGTTCACCCTGCACGAGCGGCCGCAGGTACTCCGCTTTCTGTTCCTCGGTGCCGACCATCTCGAGGGTGTGCATGTTCCCCTCTTGGGGCGCGTTCGCGCGGATGGCGTGCGCGCCGATCAGCGAGCGGCCGACCTGCTCGAAGGACGGCAGCATGTCGCTGAAATCCAGCCCCTGCCCGCCGTACTCCTCGGGGACTTGCGGCGCGAACAGGTCGCGCTCCTTGGCCATCTCCCACATCTCGTGGATCTCGTCTACGGTGATGTTCTCACCCGTCGCCAGCGCCTCCCGTTCGCGGGGAATGACGACCTCGTCCATGAACTCCTCTACGCGACCGGCGACCTCTTTGGCTTTCTCGGAGTCGTGGTACTCCATATCACCACGATTGCGTACAGCATTGTAAAATTATAGGTGACGAATCGCATAGTTTGGAAGTGGGTCGGTGCCGTCTCCTCCTCGAGCCCCGTGAGGTCGGTGACGAGAGGCGTCAGGTGGCACTATTCGGGGTCGCGCCGTGGGTTCCGTCCTCGAGGATGAGCGGCTCGCCGACGCCGAGCAGCGCGGCGGCGGTTCCGACTTCCGCGCGACCGGTGGCTCGCACTCGATGGCGGCCGTCAAAAGAAAGAAACTGATCCGTTCGTGACCGAGCGGTTACTCGTCGAGGGCGTCGATGCGCAGGTCCTCGTCGAAATTCAGCGTGTTCTCGACCTCGGCCTCGTCGACGTCCTCGAAGGCCCAGCGGGCGATCGAGCGGCGGTGGACCTCGTCGGCCCCGTCGACGATGCGGAACGCGCGGACGTTCTCGTAGAAGTGCGCGATCGGGAGGTCCTTGCCGATGCCGTTGCCGCCACAGCACTGCAGCGCGAGGTCGATCGTCTCGTTGGTGACGTTCGCCGTGAACATCTTCGACATCGCGACCTCGATGCGGGCGTCGCTGCGGTCGAGTTCGCGCGCGGCGTGGCGGACCATCGTCCGCGCGGCGTGGAGTTTCGTCTCGGCGTCGGCGATGCGATGGCGCAGCGCCTGCTTGTCCTCGAGCTTCGAGCCGAAAGCCTCGCGCTCTTGCAGGTAGGCCTTCGCGATGTCGAGCGAGCGTTCTGCCATCCCGGAGTAGCGCATGCAGTGGGTGAGCCGACCGCCGCCGAGTCGCATCTGGGCGATGCGGAAGCCCGCGCCTTCCTCGCCGATGGTGTTCTCGACGGGGACGCGGACGTTGTCGAACTTGACCTCGGCGTGGCCGCCCTCACGCTCGGTAATGCCGTGGCCGCCCAGATGTGGGATGTTCCGCTGGACTTCGACGCCGTCGGCGTCGCGTGGCACCATGATGATCGAGGTGCCCTCGTAGGGGTGGGCGTCGAGGTCGGTTCGGACCATCGCCAGATAGTAGTCGGCGCCGAGCCCGTCGGAGGTCCACCACTTGTGACCGTTGATGACCCACTCGTCGCCGTCCTTGACGGCGGTGCTCTGGAGCATCTTCGGGTCGGAGCCGGCACCGACCTTGGGCTCGGTCATCGCGAACGCCGTCTGGATCTCGCCCTGGACGAGCGGGCGGAGCCACTCCTCTTTCTGCTCTTCCGTGCCGACCATCTCGAGGGTGTGCATGTTCCCTTCCTGCGGTGCGTTCGCACGGATGGCGAGCGCGCCGATGAGCGAGCGCCCGACCTGCTCGAACGACGGCAGCATGTCGCTGAAGTCGAGTCCCTGGCCGCCGTACTCCTCGGGAACCTGCGGTGCGAACAGGTCCCGCTCTTTGGCCATCTCCCACATCTCGTGGATCTCGTCCATGGTGATTTCCTCGCCCGTGGCCAGCGCCTCGCGCTCGCGGGGAATGACGACCTCGTCCATGAACTCCTCTACGCGACCGGCGACCTCTTTGGCTTTCTCGGAGTCGTGGTACTCCATATCACCCATGATCGGGTACAGCACTGTAAAGCTATAGGTAGCGGATCGCATCAATTGGCAAACGACGGCGAGACTATCGGCTCCTCGAGTGCCGTCGCCCCCCCTTCTCTCGATCTGGGCCCGCCCCGTCAGTCCCGATCGAGCGGCTCAGACCCGCTCGATGATCGTCGCGACGCCCTGGCCGAAGCCGATGCACATCGTCGACAGGGCGGTGTCCTGGCCGGTGCGCTCGAGTTCGTGGGCCAGTTTGGTCAACAACATCGCGCCGGTCGCGCCAAGCGGGTGGCCGTGGGCGATCGCGCCGCCGTTGACGTTGACGTCCTCCCAGGACGCGCCGGTCTCCTCGAGCCAGGCCGCAGGGACCGACGCGAACGCCTCGTTGACTTCGAAGAGGTCGATGTCGCCGATCGTCATGTCGGCCTGCTCGAGGACGTTCTCGGTGGCCGGAATCGGTCCCTTCAGCATAGTGATCGGGTCGACGCCGACGACTTCGGTCTGGACGATGCGGGCCATGGGGTCCCAGCCGTGTTTCTCGGCGGCTTCCTCGCTGGCGATCAACAGCGCGGCCGAGCCGTCGACGATCCCCGAGGAGTTGCCGGGATGGTGGAAGCCCTCGCCCTCATCGCGGAACGACAGCGGCAGTTCGGAGAGAGTCTCGGCGTCGGTGCCGGGACGCGGGTGTTCGTCCTGTTCGACGACGACCTCCTCGCCCTCGAGTTCGGTCTCGACCGGCGTGATCTGGTCGTCGTACCGACCTTCGTCCCAGGCCTCCTTCCAGCGACGCTGGGAGTCGGCGGCGATCTCGTCGAGTTCCGAGCGCGAGAAGCCGTACTCCTCGGCGATTCGTTCGGCGCCCTCGCCCTGGTGGGTCAACTCGTCGAAGTATTCGAAGTACGTGTCGGTGACGGAATCCGACCCGTCGGCGCCGTCGGCGCCGTCCGACCCCATCGGAACGCGGGTCATGTGTTCGACTCCGCCGGCGACGAGCACGTCGTGCTGGCCGGCCATGACGTTCGCGGCCGCGAAGTTGGCTGCCTGCTGGCCCGAGCCGCACATCCGGTTCAACTGGACGCCGGGGACGACGTCGCCCCAGCCGGCGACCATCGGCGCGATCCTGGCGATGTTGAGCCCCTGCTCGTCGACCGGCGTCACGCAGCCGTAGATCACGTCCTCGATCGTCTCCGGCTCGAAGCCGTTGCGCTCGCGCAGCGCCTCGAGCGGTTCGGCGGCCAGATCCTGCGGGTGCGTGTCCCTGAACGAGCCGCCGCGCTTCCCGAACGGCGTCCGGACGGCGTCGACGATGACTGCGGAATTCATGACGTGGATTCGAGTATTCCACGATCGATCATAGAGGTTGTGCATAAATTCGTGATCGACCGATTTGGATTCTGTACCTCCGAATCGTTACTCGAAGCCGTCGTGAACTCTGGTACCGCGCCCCAATGGTTAAGTCAGATAACGGAGTATTCGCTCGGGCGATGGATTTCGGACTACAGGACCGGACCGCCGTCGTCACCGGCGGGGCCGGACGCATCGGAAGCGCAGACTGTCGACTGCTCGCCGAGGAGGGTGCGGACGTCGTCGTCCTCGACGTCGACTACGAGGGCGCGGCCGAGACCGCCGCGGAGATCGACGAGACCGCCGGGGGCGGCGAGGCGATGGCCCTCGAGTGCGACCTCACCGATCGCGCGGACGTGGCCGACTCGATGGCCGAGGTCCGCGACGCGTTCGGCGGCGTGGACGTCCTCGTGAACAACGCCGCGATGGTCGACGCCCGCTCGCGCGTCGGCGACTACGACGACGACGTCTGGGACCGCGACGTGGAGATCAACCTCACCGGCACCTACAACATCAGCAAGGAGCTGTTCCCGCGGATGTGCGAGCGCGGCTGGGGGCGGATCGTCAACATGTCCTCGATGGCCGGCTGGTACGGCGGCTTCGGTCAGTTCTCCTACTCCGCGACCAAGGCCGCCATGATCGGCGTCGGCCGAACGATGGCCCTCGAGGGGGCCCAGTCGGGGGTCACCTCGAACGTCATCGCGCCCAACATCGTCGTCGGCGACTGGGCCGACATGAACCCCGACGAACTCCGGGAGAACGTCGACGAGTACTACGCCCGCATCGCCGAGTCGACGCCGATGCGCCACCTCGGGACCGAGGAGGACGTCGCCAACATGGTCACCTACCTCTGCTCGGAGCAGGCGAGTTACGTGACCGGACAGGTGATCGGCGTCACGGGTGGGATCGACCTGTTCAGCTTCTGATCGCGAGCGGGAGCCTCACCGACCGTCACTCGGGATACGCGTCGCGCCACGGCCGCTGGCGCTCGAGGG